>TARA_R110001606_G_scaffold49596_7_pt1 | contig 31457 bp, 13 predicted proteins | sample TARA_R110001606 | Tara Oceans TARA_R110001606 (sample SAMEA4398315) | marine metagenome | biome: Polar Biome; feature: [SRF] surface water layer (ENVO:00010504); material: water (ENVO:00002006), including particulate matter (ENVO:01000060) such as... | depth 5 m
TGTAAAGGTGTTTTTAGTAGGGTCAACCATATTTTTTGCCCAGTCTCCTGCTATTAATTTATTAAGCGGAGATCCTTCTTTTGTAGCCATCCAGTAAAACAAAGCTCTATCCATAACTCTGTGCTCATCCGGTGTAAAAAACTCTTTACCTGTAAGAGACTTAAACTGATCTTTAAAGTTCTTCACTGCTGGAGTAGCGCCTAAGAATAGATCTGAAGACAAGCTTAGTATTTCTTGGAAGGCATTAAAGAATGAACGAGAAAGCTTAAAGGAGTCTTCTCTTAAGAACTGCTTTACAGATGCTTCCCCAAACATGTTATCACTTTTACTAAATTTCTCAATAAGCTCTACTAACGATTGCATAGGTGCAAGATCGGAAAGAGAGTCAGCAGTATCTGGAGTAATAGCTGTAAAAAACTCTTTAAGATCTGCACCTTTGAAATAACTAATAGCAAAGTTTTTAAGAACCTTTAATTCTTCACCTTTATATATTCCATTTTTAGGACGTTCAGCTGTTATCATATCTTCTAGTCCCGATGTAGTCATTGGGGTAGATACAGCCACTTCTTTCTCACTGTTCTTTTTAATAAGTTTTTGAGTTGAACTATATAATCCTAACTTTTCAAATGCTTTACTTGGGTAAAGACCGTCAATAGTTATTAATTTTACAAAATCCATAACCATAGGAGTTCTGTGAAGCAACGTTACAACTAAAGGATCTACACCGAGGGAATAAAGAAATATTTTAGAGTTAACAGTCTGAGTAGTATCATTTAACTGTGGTCCTAAAATTTTATTTGCAGCATCAAGATTTGCTGATAAGTGCTCAACAAGAACTTTAAAGTTTTCAGGAGAACCATGCACTGTGTGATAAGTATTTCCGTCTATAGTGAATTGAGCCGTAGATGGTATTGATACACCATTTCCTTTATTTCCTGCAGATGCTACAGACAACCCAGCTAATGCGTTCGAATACTTTCCAACCATTTTAGTTGCGTTTTTATAATTTTCCTCCATCTCTAGATCTTTTAGAGGGGAATCAAAAGGTTCTCCTTCTACATCTAAAAACGAAATTTTATCTAAAGTTTTTACAATAGCTTCTAACCTCCTAGTATCAAGTGGGGTAATAGATTCATTAAAGTGAACAGGAGAAGAAGATATAGCTTCTATTGTATCTAGCATTTTGTTCTGCAAAGCCATCTTATGAAGATTCTCTCCTGGAGACCCTTTTAAAGACTTATAGTTTTCTAAAGTTACTTTAACAAAGTCATCTGATAACTCAGAGGCTTTGGTAAACTCTGGGAACATTACAAATATCTTGTCTACGTCAAAGTCAGATCCCATCATCACAGTAATGTTACCTGGGACAATAATAGCTTTATTATAAGACATTGGGAGTATCCCAACTATCTTCATAATAAGTGTTGATGACTTATCTTGATGCGGTATACGATATCCAACTGCTCTAAGAAGTTCTTCTGGTATCTTAGAAAGATCGTCTCCTGGCTTTAACCCAAACCTCTTAGCAATTTCAGCATTAACCATAACTTCTGCATGCCCAATTTTTTTACCGTGCTTGTCTGTTTCTACAGATAAAAACTTAAGCTCTCGAGATACACCATTAATGTCTTCAATTGTTCCACCTATAGATGCTACTTGCACAACCTCTTTACCTTTCATCATTGTTTTAAGAACACGATTCTTAAACACAGATAAAAATAGATTCTGGAATTTATCCTGATACGCAGGGAAAGCAATTGGGAGAGCAAAATCAACTACACCATTGTCATATACTAACTGTAGTTGTTTCTCAATATTGTCTGTAAGCCTGTCACGTTTAATATTTTCTTTAAGAAATAGATTACGTAGCTTTTTAAATATTTCTTTTCCCGCCTCCTTCATAGCTTTAGGATCATTAGCAGCTTTGGCAGTTAAAAGCTGAGTATATCCTAAGTCTGTTTTTAACTCCGACATTTGAATTTGTAAGAGGGTTTCAAAAGCATCATGATAATCTGCTAGCATCTGCTCCCCAGAAATACCGCCTTTTGTTTCTAAGCCTTCTATGCCTCTATTAAGATAGTATTTAGCTTCTCTGTTGACAAGGTTGAGTGCGTCTTTACGAATCTGCCTGTTAAGTCGCACAGAGTCGTATTTCTTATCATTAATTGTTTGAGGCTTGTAAAAATCAGTTCCCTGCTGCTTAGTAACTACTAAGTTATCAAAAACTGTTTTCGGGGAAGATAGGTCTAAAGGCATGACATTTTGCTTAGCTCCTTTCTTTGCAGATACAACGTTTATTAGATGTACATTCTCTGATTCCATTTTATCCAGCATTGCTGTTAAGATTGGTTTACCTTTTACAAAATCTCTAGTAAGAATTATGTAAGAGTTTTTATCCATTTCAGAGATGTACTGTTTTTCTGTCTGCTCTTTTTTATTCTCATTTATAGTTGTAAACTCTACAAGTTTTTGAGATTCATGATATAATTTATAAGACGCTGTGTAAGGGGCCTTCCACTCTCCACCTTTCTTATACTCATCAAACCATATAGCATCTTCTTCAGTAAACAATCCTTCTCCTTCTCTTAAAGCTCTCCATAGATTTGGGGATCCATAAGCTTGCCCATCAGCAGCTGCAGCTTGTCCCGCTCTATAGCCTTTAACTTTTTCCTCAGCCTCTTCTTCCGATATTCCTTGGTCTATAAGTTCTGCTTTATAGCTTTCAGCTTGTTCAGTGTGCATTCCTTCAACGATTCTAACTTCGTCTATGACGCCTTGGTTAACTTCGTTTACCATTCCGTAATTAGGATCTAATTTAGAATCCCCTTGCATAAAGAATTTACTTCCTGGAGTATTAAACAAACCCATACGTTTGTAAAAATCCGTAACACTTTTATTTAAAGAGATCCCCCCACGAAATACCTTAGCCATTTCTAATTTAGCTACTGTTTCGTTAATAGTGTATGTAGTTAAGAACTTATTTAAACCCCCTAATTTATTAATAGCTGCTAGAGGTAGCCTGGATGCTCCTTTTTGATTAAGATTATATTCGTTAATCTTATCTTCTAAAGATTTTACTTTATTTTTTACATGCTCATTTAGATAAGTTTTTACCATTTTGTCTACTGCTTGATGAAACTCTAAGTAATCGTCATCTTTATACGTATCATCTAGTACGCCTCGAGCTATTAATGTGCTTAATCTTGTACCATCTATAGATAGGTTTTCTACTCCTGTGAGTTGAAATGCTTTATACCGCTCTCTTCCGTCATGATAATCTTTTATTAGATCTTTGCCTGCACGTATTACTCTTTCATCTCTAGCAATACGTATAAGATCTTGAATAATAAGACCTTTAATTACCGCTTCTGCACCTTTTATATTACCTATCCCAGCTGCAATCATTTCTTTCTGGTCAGTAAACCTAGGCATGTTTATAAAATCCATACGGCCTCTAGTCTCCTGTGTAGGTACAGCATAATTTGCAGAAGAATTACCCCCATTAGCGTATTGCTCTAATCTCATAATAAGTGAGTCTCTAGCACTAGCATTTTCGTAATCTATTTTACTGACTTCGTCTTCTTCTGATTTTAAAACATCTAACCCATGCGATGTTATCTGAAACTTACCGCTTTTAATTAAAAGCATTAGAATTGATTTGTATTTTGCTTGATCCAAAGCATTGAAAAACTCATCTTTAGCCATCATTTCTACAATGTCACGCGCCTCTCTGTACGAAGGATCTGTTGTATCCTGCTTATTCTGCATCTGATGCAATATTGCATCCATTGGAGTTGGGAGATTGTATGGCCATACAACTTTACCCGCTCCATTTACTGTAGACATAGCTACTGAAGATTCAAAGTTTGCTTTAATTTCAGCAATTTCTTTAATTCTATTACTTTGAGCTACAAAGAAATTAACAGGGTTTTTGTTTACTTTTGTTTTTGCAGAAGAATCTATTACTGCTTTTGTGCTAGCATCTACATTTAGTGTAAAAGCAGCATTTACAATTCTAGAAGGTTGTATTTTTTCTATTAAAGAAATTAATTCCGCTTTAGGATTTGAAAAGGTATTTAAATAATCATTAAGTCTTAACCTAGACTCCCCAACAGTGGGCCCTAAATTGAGCCCCATGTAATGTAGTACATCAGCAAAACCCCTGGTCCTATCTTCTACAGCATTATTTAAATTACTCATAGCTAAGTACGCCTGTGTAACTAGTTCCCCCCTGTTTTGTCCTTCGTACTCTTCGTTTACAGTAAGCTTACCATCAACTAGTTTAAAAATAGCATTAGGCTTACTAGAAGTTTTTTGAATGCCTTTGTGATTCCAATCGTCAATAGCATTATTCTTTGCCCCTTTACGATTAGAGTTGATTAGCTTAGTTGTTTTTACATTATTATCGTACGACTCTTCAATGATTCTTAGTTCACTGTAGTTAAGAGCGTACGTAGTGTAAAATGCAGCTTGTTGTTGTGCTGAATAAGTTTTTTCAAGAGCTTCTACAACAGGGGCAAGTTCAGGAAAAACGTTAACTCTTTCCTTTAACCCAAGAAGCATTTCCTTTAAGTTATTTTTATTAGCTACGGCAGGAATAATAAGTCGTTCTAATGCACCAAGATCAACATATGTAGTTAATCCTAAATCATTAGGCTCATGTGCTTTAATACCCGCAAGAATTCGTCTAGTTTCATCACTAGCCCTATCCATTGGGTTTTGCTCCATAGCACTCAAATTATATATCTTATCAAACTGTGATTGCTCATCATTAGCATCTTCTCTATTAGCTTGTTTTTGATCTAATGTATCAAACTGAACGTTATATCCGTGAACTGAAAGTCCTTGGATCATTATTGTTCGCATCCCAAACTTACGTATGTTATCAAGACCGTCAGTTGTTACATCATCAAACCAATTTGTATACATGTATCTAAACCATCCCGCTGTATTTTCCTGTAACTCTTCTTGTTCCTGTTGTTCTAGAGGAGTAAGAGTATTAAAGTCTGGATTAAGTGATTGAGGTAAACCTGTGTCTATTGGAATCTGATCCTCCATACCAAGTTCTGCAAACAGTGCACCTAAGTCTTCATTAGCATCTAGCTTGTTTCTAACTTTAACTAGATCTGCAAGACTTAATGCTTTTTTAGAGTCTTTGTATCTAAAAGAATTCTTTAAAAAAGTTTTAGCTACTTGCCCTTTATCTTTCCCATGCCCTATCAGCTGTCTAAATTCAGTTAAAGATAGTTCTCTACCAATAGCTTCCTCTTTAGTTCTATGCCCCTCTACAAAAAAGGAAACCATAGTCTTTTGCAAAGCTTTGTGGAAATCAGAGTCTACTATGTCTTCATTATAGGCGAACGCTGTGGCTTCTACTCCAAACTTTTCAGTATTTCTAAGATACTTTTTAGGTAAGTTGTTTGCTTCTATCAGAGAATAGAGCTGTTTCATACCCACAGGGTTAATGAATAGAGATTTAATAAAGCTATATAAGTCTTTAAAGAACTTTCTAATTCTTTGTGGAATAGTCTTTGCAGTCTCCTCCATAGTCATTACGTAATCTCTAAACTCTTCCGCCATACTCTCTTCAAGAGCAAGTTCCATAATCTCTCTACTAGATAATTCTGGATTAAGTTTTCTTAAACTTTTAAGTTCTGCTGTAGACGGTTTAAAGTTCTTCTTAGCTTCAGCATATAGTGCGTCACGTTGTTTTTTATTCAGAAGTGTTCTAAATACATAGTGAAATGACTCGTGATATTCAGTACCTACTTCACCTTGAGTCCATAGATTTACTCCTGCTTGGGTCATGTATCCGTGGACAGTACCCCCACCTATACGTATAGCTTGGTCATAGAAATCTACTGGTATCCCTCTTTCTTTAAGCCAAGCTTTTGCTTGAGCCTTATTTAATAAAGTTGTGGGTCTTCTGCCACCTATACGTACAGCTTGGTCATAGGAAAGGTAACTAAATGGGATTCCTTTAAATAGTCTAAATTTACCACCGTCATACGGTGCTAAATAGCCTTTATCGTCGATTACATCTATTAATTTTCCTGCTTCAGCATAAGTTAAGCCAAAGTTTTCTTGTAACATCGAGGTATTTATTCTTCCTTTTTCTCTTGCCAATGCAAATGCTTTTGGATACACCGCAGAAAGATTTTCTGAAAGCCCAACCTCACTAGTTGGTTGAGCAGAAGTGATTTCACGTAGCAGCCCTGTTTCAGGATCTAACTCATAATTATCCGCATTTAATATATTACCAGTTTCTGGATCTACTTGATTAGTAAGGTCGAGATCTTCTCCCCAAGAAGGTTGCGGTCTTTCAGTTGGTGCTACTTTTGTTTTTGATTTAGGAGCTGTATCATTTTTCTGCCCAGGAGCAACTTGCTTCTTCTTTTTAGTAGTAGTTTTTGCAGGTTTAACTTCTGGATTTTGAGCAGGTATAATAGGTTTTTCCGCAGTATTTGTTGTCTCCCCATCAATCTCACCCTCAGCTTGAAGATCTAAACCAATGTCAATAAACGCAGACCCATTTAGAATTCTAGTAGTAGTTCCTAGTATACCTTTAGAACCTTGACCTCCAGGCCTTTGAGTTCCTTCAGTTAAGTATCTAACATATCCTGATACCCCATCCTTAGCTACAATTTCATTGTTGTTAGCATCTACGAATCCTCCCTCGACAGTAAGAGCCTCAAGCGATACTTGGTATTTTTTAGCCGCTACTATGTTTTTTAATAACTGCGCTAAGTTATCAGCTACATAAGCAGCTGCAATGGAGTTTTCCTGGGTTGCCGCTGTCTCATCTGTTAACTCAGCTATTTCACCTATAGTTACAGAAGGTTTAACAAGAAGAGTGTTTCTTTCTACACCAGCAGTAAGATCGTCTAATGTTATCTTTTCCCCGTTAAGAACACGTTTTGCAAGTTTATCATTAATTCTAATGAGTAAACCTTCAGGAATATTAGGATCTAGTTTACCATAGGCATCAACGGCATTAAAGGAATACAATACATTCTCCCCAGATTGTTTACCTAAAAGAACTTTTGTGCTGTTTCCTTTATTTAAACCTTCTACAGAGTATAGTACATTGGTACCTACAAGTATATCAAGTTCTTCAAGACTACCTTCCTGAATAAGCTCTAACGCTCTTGCTTGATCACTCTCTGAAAGATTGGCAGTAGACGCAGCTGCTGCAATATATTTTCCATGTGGGTTTTTTAACGCAAAGAATACTTGACCTGGGGTCATATTTTGAGGTCCTGATTCTAGATCTTCTGTAATCTGACCTTCATCAATTGTACCTTCAGGTACACTGTATCTTTTTTTCCCGTTCTGTGCTAGTGTCACTACACCTATAATAGGATTGTTGAGAGATTCTACTGGATTGTAGAAATAAAACTCTTGAAACATCCCAAGCGGATTAGAAGTAGCAGATGTATAGAAGTTATTAGCATGCTTTTTCTTAATAGTTGTAGTAACAGCTTCAGCATTGCCATCTTTTAAATAAGCATTTACTGCTGCTTCTCTTAAAGAAGTCTGTGCACTTGCTAATACTCCTACAACATCATCCCCTATTTTTACATAGACAGGCATATTCTTAACTGGGTCGTTTTTCTGCTCTTCTGTAGCCTCGTTGTTCCACCAGTCACTTTCTATAACAGACAGTGTAACTTCTGTTCCTGCCATAACTTCAGGATCTGCAAGTCTACTTCTCCCTTTTATAATAGGCTCCCCGTTTACACGATGGCTTGCTTCAAACATACCTGGGACAGGGTTTCCTTCAGAATCTACTGCTACAAATGGGCTATTAGTATCATCTTTATTTGGGATTAATTGATACTCGCCTTGGTTTCCTTCTGGATTTCTAGTAATTATATTATTAGATCTTGACTGAGAGTCTTGCTTTGCATTTTTCTTACTCTTACCGTATTTACTTCTGACGTCGTCTTTTTTCCTATTATTTTTTGTATTTACTTTCCTTTCATTGGCTTTGTCTACTGTATTGTCTTTTGTATTTTGACTAACTACAGGCTTTGAAGCAACTTTTCTTTTCCCAGATTTAATATTTGCTACGTCTCTATCCCACGCTTCTTTTTCTATAGCACCCATTTCTGATGTATCCATTTTAAGAACATCATCGGGATTCATTGCTCTAAATTTTAAATACTCTTTTCTACTAGCTGCTTTTCTTTTTACAATTTCATCCTCAATTTTATCTAATGCAAACGGACTTACTATTTCTGCTCCTTCTTCTAATTTTTCACCTTTTTCTAAAACTGGGACTAATTGTTTTTTTGCTTTTATTAAATCAGCTACATTTTCAGTGTTTTCAATAATATCATCCGCTTGCTTATCAATACGTTTTTGATTTTCTAGTGCAGCTTTTGCTTTTTCGCGGGCTACAAATATGTCTCGTTCTTCGGGAGAGCTTTCTAAGTTATTGTACGCACTTAAAGCATCATTACTTTCTGTTAATGTTTGGTATATACTTGCAACAAGTTTTTGTGCTTTTATAGCAGAATGTCCGTTGGCTATAGCTCGTGAATATGACTCACTAAGTGCTTTTTGAATTTTTGTCTGAGCTTCAACATTTTTAGTTATTTTTTCTTCATTTGACTCAGGGTTTATAAAAACATCTGCATAGTTTTTATTATGGATATCAAGTATAGTTTCCACATTTAACTCTGGGTCTAACTTATTAAGCTCTGTAAGATTTTTTCTAGCTCTACTATAAGCGTTTTTGCTTGTAGTTAAATCAGTAACAAGTTTATTTTTATATATAGTCTGATCTGAGTCTTGTTCTTTAAGTTCTTTTAACCGCTCTTTCCCTCCAAGAGCCCTAGTAAGACCTTTAAGTATAGCTCCTTTTGGGGATTTCGAAGGATACATTTCTTCTACCATTTCGTAAGTAGATTTAAGATCCTGAACTCTTTCTATAAGCTCTGTTACCCTATCTTTATTTCCTTTGTCTACAGTATTAAACCGCCCATCTTTACCCCTATTAATTACACTTTCTCTCCCAAACAATGAATCAAAATCTTCTTTAGATAGATCTGCTGAGTCTTCTAGTCTTTCAATAAAGGCATCAAATGTCCCATTTCTAGCATGCATTAAAGCATACTCTCTAATCAACCCAAACTGAGCATCTTCATACGCTCGAGTGTCATTAGCTGCTTCTGCTGCCTCCATAAGAGACAGGTACATTTCCCCGTTATTAACTGATTTTGCTAAAGATTGTATTTTTACATCTTGCCCAAAATTAGCAAATGTTGTTATAGCATCTCTTGTAAGTTTATCTTTAGCTTTTTTACCTTTTATTCCCCCAAATCCCCCAGTAAGCAAACCTATTATACCCCCAACCATGGCTTGCTCTCTTCCTTCTGGGGTAGATACATTTTTTTCGTAATCTTTAAATACTTTTCCTATTGCTGTATTTTGGTAACGTGACCCGTCAAGCCAACCTTTAGCTTCTCTTCCGTTACGCATAGCATTAAACCGTTCAACACTCCCAAGTTCTGATACTTGTTGAGCAGCATAATCTTTAATACCCTCAGTAATTGCGTATTGTGAAGATTCTTGAAATGTTTCTGTAGCAGCTCCAGTTATAGCAGGTTTTACATACGATCTTATACCTTTACCCGCTCTTGCAGCCCATCCAGGTAAAGCGTCTAAGTTATCTTTAAGTACTTTTTTACCCCCTTCTTTTACAAAACCTGTTCCGTGTATAGCATTCTTTCCTGTTTGCATAGGACGTAATAATCCGTGAAACATAAAGAGATTAGTAGGCATTAAAACAGCCAGGTTAGCATCAAATGCAGCTGAAGCCATATCTGAAGAAGCTATCTTCATGTCATTTAAAGTGACTTCTGGAATCTTATCTTCTATCCCTAGCCCATTCTTAAGACGAAATTCATGTTGCATTTGCTCAAAAACTTGTTCCTGAGTTTCTCGTGCTTCTACTGCAGATTCTGCAATAGACATCATAGCTCCCCCCTCTAAGTACCCAAGAGCTCTACTCCCTCTTGCAGCTCCTGTACGCATTTTTCTACCAACTTTTAGAGCTTCTGCTATTCCTTTACCATTTTGTAAAGCTTTTGCTGCTCTGTACGAAGCTAAGCCTTTACTAACTCTTGCTCCTACTCCTGCTGCTTTTAACCCACCTGTAACTAATCCTACTCCCCCTGTAAGGTACATAGTAGCAATACTACCTAATGAGTATGCTCCTCCATTTAATACAGTGTCAGACCAAAAGTTAGCATTATTTAATTGTCCTAAAGTACCTTGCTCTGCTCGTTCTTGAGCTGTTTGAAAGTTTGGGAATGACTCTCGCATTTGATCGTTTGCCTTGTCAAAAAACTGACCTACAGGATTATTAATCATAGATGCATCAAAATCTTCAAAACCACTAGCTATATAGTCAGCTAATCCCATAGCATATCCTACAGTATTTTCAGACGCTGCTCCTACAAACGTTACCCCAGCTTTTGCAATACCGTTACCCCATTTATCCCAAGTAGATTGATTACGAGCCCGTTGTTCATCTATATTAGTAAAAGGATTAACATTAGTTGCAGGACTAAGCCCAGACCAACTCCCATCGTAATCAGAATAATCTCCAGGTATTCCTATCGTACCTTTAAAAGGAGTATAGTTTTGATTAGTAACAGTGTAAGGTTTTCCGGTTAAAGGATTTACATTAGGATTTCTTGTAGGTTTTTTACCGTCTGCTCCGTGTACTGTGTAAGGTAATCCTGTTAATGGGTTAATAGTATTCTCTGCCATAGTTTGCTAATATAGTAATTATACTGGGTCATAAGTTGTAGTCGGGGATAAGATATTATGAGCATCTACATCTCCTTGTCTTCCCATATCAAATCCTACTTGATGCATAAACGTTTGCCATTCAGAGTATGTAAATTCTCCATTAAATAATAAATTATTAAAAGAACCAATAACTGTAATTAATCCTTTTGTTAAATCTACTGTGTCTGGGCCTCCGTCAACTTGAGGACCAACATTTGCTGGGAATGTTACTTTAAAATGAGTAGGTGAATCTTTATCACCCCAGCTAACAACAGCTTCTTCATTTTTTCTTATAACTCCTGGCATGTTATTATATTGTGCTAAAGCTGTTCCAAGTATTTGATGATGTAAAGTGTTAAGTGCAAACCCACCTTCAATTCCTGGAGCAGATGCTGCAAGAACGTTTCCTCCTATTTTTACTGTACTCGATTGGTTGTTGTCACCACTCTTACCTTTGAACTGCACTAAGAAACAAGGTTCAGGTACGCCCGTAAGAGCGTTAGGATGATATGTAACAGATACATTTTCAATTTCTTCGAAAAAAGTCATATTTTTCGATTCAAGAACTTGTCGTATTGTTTGATTAGGTTGACCGTCTACCACTTCTAAAGAGTTTCGATCTAATAAATTGTCAACACCTGCTTGTTTAACAGAATCTACAAAAGGATTCCAAATTTCTTTGGGAGTATACGTAGGTCTACTTTGAATTGGGTAAGATGTTGTTCCAGTAGTAAATGACTTTAGTTCTTCTGCAAACTGTTCGTGCCCTTTTTCTAATTTTTGAGTAAAGGCTAATGCAGCTCCAGATTTAGAACCATCTGGATTACCTATACTAGTACCGCTACCTTGCGGGTGTATAAGAACATTTGGATCTGAAGCAGCATCTAAGAAAACAGTTTTAAGTTTGTCTTTTGATAATTTTTGGCCTAAAGCTTCATAAACATGATCAATCATATTACCGTATTTATCATGTTCTTCTTTTAATGGTTCTCCGTCAGCAGCACCTCTAAACATACTAGCTGCCATATATTTAAGAGCTTCTTCGTCTTCCATTACTCTAAGCCCATTATCACCTTGGCCTGAAATAATGTCAGCAGAAGTTGAAGAATGAGTAAGTGATTTAAGTTCTGAATCAATTACTTCTGCACCAGCCCAGTCTCCACTGCCTGCCCAATCTTCTGGATTTATAACAAAGTCTCCCGAAGTTCGTGCTGATTCTTTACTAAGATTAATTAAACTATTATATTGATCAAGAATGCCTTCATAGTGTTCCATTGTTCCTTTTGCACTTTCAAACTTTGACATAGCAGCTTTAACAGACATTGATCCGCCATCATTAGTTCTAATCATTTGATCTGGACCTGCAATTTCTTGTAATCTAGTTTTAATGTCTGCTCTAGTCATACGACTAACAATGTCTGAAAAAGTTTGTTGAGCAACATCTTCGTTCGGGAGGGATAAATAATCTGGAAGGAAAGCTTGTATTGAACTAAGATCTAATTCATCATATAAAATACCCGCAGCATTTTGAGACATTGTTTCAGCACCTTCTATAGCTTCAGTAGCAGACTCAAGCGTAACTAAATTAGTTTTTGGATCAGCTAAAGCGCTTATTAAAGTTTCTGGTTTACCAAGAACAGTAGAAGGTGTAATCACAGGTGTAGCTGCATTTTTAGCTTCTTTTGATAACTGCCAGTTAAATCTTTCTCGAGCGCTGTAATCTTCTTGTGCTCCTCCTCCCCATGAACTGTAGCCTCCTTTACTGCTAACAGCCATATTTGTAAGAGATTCAACTCTAGAATCATAGTGAATACCTCTAGCCACAGCTCTTTGACTCCCAACATCACCCCCGTCTAAAGCTTTTTCTATAGCGTTAAGTTGGCTATTAGCTATAGTTTTTTCTTCGTTAGTCAGATTACCTGAATTTAATTTACCTTTTAAAACTTCAGCTCTAGAAGTTAAATTATTTATTAATTCATCTTTACGTAAGTCAAACGTATTGTAATTAGCATCTTGACTCATAAAAGCTTTTACATCTGGGGTATTAAGAACCTCGTTAGTTACAGCTTTTACTTGTTCAGGATCAATTCCTTCCCACATCCCATTACTACGCTGTACCATAAACTCATACTGCCTATCTGGGGTATCAGGGTTATTATCGTGATCAAGACTTTTCATTTCTGGAAAACTGTAAACTTCTCCCCCACCTTTTTGTTTTTCAATAGCATTAAGTGCTGTAAGTACTCGAGCCGTAGTATCTACAAAAGGAGCTATAGATTTAGGTTGGTATATAGATCCTCTATCTAATGTTCCGTCTTCCCCATACGACAATCCAGAGTAAGGTACATAATCCCCAGTTTCTTCGTCTATATTCATAGCAGAAATTTTCTCCCACTTATCATACATTTCGTTAGTAATAGCTTTAGACTCTACTTGTCTACGTTTAGACTCTTTGTCTTTTTCTCGAGCATCGTAATTTTGTTTTATGGGTTGATAGTTTTTTTGGAACTCTCGAACATCCATGTTAATATTCATACCTAAGTTTTCGAAGTCGCCCCTATTATTTCTTTTAGTAGCGCTGTCATTTAGTTTAGCTTTGAGCTCATTAGCTTTTTGTACATCACCTGCAAACTCAGCTGCTACGAGCATCTCATTAAGTTGCTTATCAAGCATACTGTCAGATGCAAAGTTTTGTGTGTATCGGTTTGCTAAAACCTCAGATACTTTTACGCTCTGAGGATCACGATATACACTTCTGTATGGTTTAAATTCGTATGCCATTATTTTCTTTTTCTTTTAACAACTCCGCGACGTTTAAGGTAACCGCCTTTTCTGTAGTCTGGACTCGGACCATCAGCAAATTTAGGGTAATATATTATTTGTCCTTTTGCGTTTGTAAATGAACCCAGTTGTGCATTTGGATAGTTTCTTTTAACATCTTCTCTTCGAAGACTAGCACCTTCTACTTTTGTACCGTCTGGTTTACTTGTGTCTACAACCCCAATACCAGACTCTCTTCTTATAGCCGCTTGTTCAGGAGTTTCGTTTTTAGTGTACTCTATCTTTTCAGTATTACTCATCTTATCCCACTTTTCTTCAGTCATAGGATTTTGAGCGTTAGAGTTAAAAGTTACTTCCTGATTAGGATCTTTAGCTAACCTTCTTTCATTTTGCTTATTAGCTTTGTCAACTGCTTTCTTGTTCTGTTCAAACTCTTTTATGTCTTTTTCATTTTCTTCTTTAGCAGTTGTCGGAGGAGGATTTGGAGGGTTTGATTTTTGTGCTCTTTTTTGTTGACGTCTGCCTTTTCCTGTTAACTCTCCTGTTTCACGATCAATTTCATATCCTTCAGCATTATACGTCGTATTTTTACCAGTTTTATTTTTTTTCTCTTTTTCTTTACCTCCTTTTTTACCCTTAACTTTACCATAAGCTCCTGGAGGGTTACCTTCTTCTTTCATTTTGCCGGCAAGTTCTGCTATCTCTATATCTGTATAAGGGTTACCAGTAGTAGGATTTATTTGACCTTTAAGTCTTTCTCTAAGCAATACTCCGGTTTCTCCTGATATTGCTTCTGCTAATCTTTCTTGCCCTCTGTAATCTAATACATCCCCAGTTATACCTGCAATGCGATCAGCACCTGCGTCAAGTGCACCTAGAACTTCTTCACGACGATCTTTAATCTGCTCTCTTTGAAGCTTTCTATTAAACGTTTGTGCTTGCGCATCTTGACCAATATTAAATTGAGATGTTTGTGCCCCTAACTGAGCTTCTTCTACAGATAATTGTTTATTAGCTCTTGACTCAGCTATACCAATTTTTAAATCTCCTTCTCTTTTCTTACCCATAGCAGCAATCATGTTAACCATTCCTGCTGGTCCTGCCGAGTTGTTTTCTATACTTGCCATAGCCGCTCTCATATCAGAAGCATTGCTAGATCTTTCAGCGTTGTAATTTACTCTAGGTAGTTGAGGTTTAGCATATGCTTGTGGTGCATAGCCTGGAACATTTTTAGGCTTTGTAAGTAAAGCGTAAGCTGGTGGTATAAGCTGTGCACCTCCTGCTAACCAAGCTCCTAAAGGAACATCTCTGTTTCTTTTTGTTACTGTAGTTCCTCCTTCAGGTGGTTCAGGAGCATCTCCTGGCACTTCGTCAGGAATTTCTGCATCAAATTCTATATTTTGAAATTCTCCTACTGCATCAGGACCAGGTTCTTCTTGTAAAATTCGTCTTGTATTCCATTGATCTCCAAATTCATATAGTCCAGGAGTACCCTCTTCAGAAAATTTACCACTTACTAAATGATCTGGAAGGTTATTGTAATAATCTACAAACTCTTTCCGCGCTTCGTCAGATTCAAATTTAGTAGTATCAAAATTACCTTTGTCGTCTTTATATTTATCAAACAGTGCAGAATTTCGATACTCTTCAGGTAGATTTTTCATCTCACTTTCTCTATCTCCTAACCAACTTCCAATGTTCTCAGAAGTATTTACAGCCTCATTTCTAGCATAAATTACTTGACCTGTTTCAGGGTCTATTTCTTCAACAGCTCCTTTCTCTGCAGCCGCTCCTCTTTTTGCTTCGTTTTCTTCTCTAATTCTTTCTGCATCTGCTACTTTTGCTTCGTACTCTTCTTGAGTTTGCGTATTACTAGCAGCTGTAGCAGCTCTGTTTAGTTCCTCTACCCCAGTCAATCCACTGTCAGTAGTACCGTACCCAGTAAGACCTTCCATTAAATTATTTACGTCTCCTTTTTTAGCTGTTGAATCTTCTCCTGCTCTGTCTCCTCCTGTTTGCATAATTTTTGGGGAACGACCTGCTTTCTTTTCTTGTAAACGTGCAAGACTTTGTAATTTCTTTTGAGAGCCTCCGCTATTTAAAATTTCTTTATGACGTGTAGCAAATGACTTCCCTCCTAACTTGAGATATTCTGAAAAAATATAATCTTTTGCTTTACCTCCGTGTTTTTTCATATTAATTTTATCCATTGTTTCACCTCCTTCTACCTCTGTATTTTCATCAAGCATAATACCTCCTTGAGCATGTTTAGCCCCATTAAACTGTACTGCTCCCCCAGGCAAGTTAGTCATATTGCCGCCTTTTAATTGTTTAACTCCTCCGTGTTCGAAAGTTGCACTACCTGTAGCAGGTCTTCTATTGCCTCTTGTATGTGCAACTTTTTTAGATCCTCCTCTAGGATTATTTTTATTTGATTTTCCGCTTTTCATACGCGCTCTATGTTGTTTATATCCACGTAAAGCAGATTTAATACCTCCTGTTTCCATTCTTACTCCCCCTGTTTGAGCTCTAGATACTTGATCATATGCTTTTGTAGCGGAAGTAGCAGTATTAAAACCTGCTCCTGCTTTTGAGGAAAACGGATCAGGACCAGCACTAGCTTTCATTTGATCATTTTGAGATTGTCTAAGTTCTCGTACTGATGCTTTTCTATCTTTTTCAAGACTTCTTTTACTTTTAAAAGCCCCACCTATAGCCCCAAGTCCTGCACCAATAGCACCCCCAAGACCAGGGATAATTTTATTACCTATATCAAAACCTTTACCTGCACCCTTGATAGCACCACCTACTGCTGCACCAGTTTGTTGTTTTTTATCTGTACGATAAGCATCATTAGCTGTTGCTGAATTTTTACTTATAAGTTTATTAGCCCCTGCTCCTAACAATGCAGCGGCTCCCCCTAATCCTATCTTACCTCCTTTTAGTCCTTCTTTTAATGATCCCAGCGCTCCTTGCCCTGCACCTGCTAGTTTCATGCCTACACCTTCTGCTCCTAAACGTAATTTTTCCCCTAACCCTTGTTGAGTTCCTAACTGGTCTGCGATACTAGCTCCAGGAGTTTGAAGCCCTTGGCTTTGCATACTATTTTGCATTAATTGCGGACCTCTACTTTGTAAGAGAGCTTGCACTCCACCTGCTTGTTTTTTTACAGGTTTACGAGCTCCTCCTTTTTTATAAGAAGTGCGGCGAGCATTTTTTCTAATTTTCTTGACGTTCATTATCTGTTAGATTTACGAAATTTGGTACCTGCAGCATACAAATATAACAAATCTGTACTAGAGTTATCACTACTAAAGCGTACGCCTAGATAGTGATCTACAAATTTTTTCTGCATGTGCCAGGGTTTTGTACTGTCTAGGTAAGCACTATTTACAACCCCTTCTTGAGTAAACATAGACTCACTAGAGATTGTGGCATTTATTGTTGTTGTAAATTCACCAACAACATTGGCTACTCCAGAGTTTATATAAGCACTGGTCTGATTAGTATATTTAGCTAAATCTCTGAAAGAGTTAATATACCAAAATTTATCTACTTTTCGTGCATTTTGCAAATAATTAATATTAGTAGATAAAGCTGATATTTGCGTTGTATTATACACATAGAAAGAAGTAAAGCCCGGATATGTTTTATTTTCATATTCCGTTATATTTGATGTATCCTTTTTTACTATATCTAACCAATAACCTATAGAGCTAAATGATTTAGATACTGCAGGTTCTGTGTTGTCTATAAATTCTATCTCAAATGGATATGTTGTTCCGTAGAACTTACCTGGAGCGTTTATGTTGTCATGAGACCACATGTAAGAGTCTTTATAACTAAACATTTTTTCAGCAGTACTTACATACAATTTTGGGAGATAACTATGTTGACTCCCCCAAATTTTTAACTCTGGGTAATAAGATAATGTCCAACCTCCTTGTACAAAAAACTGAGGATTTGCTAAACCTATAGGCCCACAAAATAATGGATCTACATTTTGAGGGGCTGTTGGGCTTCTAAGTGCGCTTTTTGCTCCCTCAAACCCTTCATCAGATTCATACTCAGTACAACCTCCCGCAAGAGTAAGAGTATTATTTCTTACTTCAATATTTCCTGATTCATACTGTTTTAGAAACCTTGAGTTTGGGATAGGTTCTTTTTTAGTAATAAGAATTCTTTTATATTGAGGATCGTATGTTACTGCAAAACCCATAGGAGCAGCACTTACAGTAGAGTCAGGATTATATGCAAAATTATTCCCGTCTACATCTACACCAAATTGTTCTATTTGAAATGGTATGTTTTCTCTAAACCATCCTTCCATTCCTGTCATAATCTCTTGGAGACCGTCTGACATTAAATATACTTTCGTATCTCTTCGTGAGATAAAAAATCTTCCGTATGGAGTGTTAACACCTCCTTTAATAGAAGTAGTACCCCCATACCCAGTTTCAGTGTCTCTGATTTCTGTAGGAGGCTGAGTAAAAATATTACCACTGCCTATAAAGGCTGCAATACCCCCAACATTAAGCTCTTCTTTACCTTGAGTTTTAAATAAAGAACGTTCGGTATGAATATATAAAAGACCACCTAATGTAAAAAGAGACCAAATATCTCCTCTATTTTTAGGAAGATCTTTAAATTCATTTGCTAAGAACTGTCTGTATTTATCTCCAATAGATATTCCAGCTACGTTTGATCGAATTACTCTTGTAGTAAATCTTGTAATATCTGTATCAGCTGATTTGCGTTTAGGATAAGGTATAGCTACTCTAATATCCTGTAAGTCAGAGTAATGATCTGCATAAAGTAAATTGTCTTGCTTTGTAAGATCTTCTGTAGGAGGAGCAAATAAAACGTCAGACGCTACATCACCATCAAAATATTTAGTGCTTATTCCTTTTTCTATATCGTTTTTATGTCTTAACCCAATGTTATCGTCAGACTCTACCATAAAAGAAAACAAAGTAGAAACTGGATCAGAATTGCCTTGCACCCAATTGCTTTTATTATTTAATAAAGTACGAACAGCGTCTCGTCTATCTGAAAAATCACCCATGTTAGTTGCGTCCCAAATAGACATACCTAATGTTTTGCCCCAAGTAGTAGTGTTAAATGGATTTTGAAATGAAGGTAAATCTGCTTGAAATCTATCATTATTATCGCCAAGTGCGTGAAATCCTTCACCAATGTCTTCGATGCCACCACCATATCCTGCATCTCCTAAATCAGTAGCAGCTCTAAAAAAACTATGTCCATAACTATGAGAAGTACTACGAAATGAATATCTCGTAATATATGTATCCCCTCCATATATTTGCCCAGAATCTGCACCTGAATAGTAATTATCTTCATTTCCATAAGAGTCTGTAGCATCTCCAGATTCTAATCCTACATTTTCTCTTAAATTAATAGCTTTGTAAAACCCTGTCCATACAAGCTCTTGTTTGTCTAATGGATTGTAAACATCTGTTTTAGCACTTTCTACATTGACTAACCATGCCATAGGATGTCCGCCCCAAGTCTTATTAGCCGAAAGATTAAATCTATACCCCCTCCAAGTTTTTCTTGCTCTATTTAAATTTTGATCATTATCTTGGTAGTTAGCCCCACCTGCATCTGTATATGTTTCTAAGTGATGATCTGGTAAGGTTTTTTTGTAATAAAATGCGTCAGGAAATAAATAGTTAGTATCGTCACCCCATTTAACTAAATTGTAAGAAGTTCCTTGTACGGCTCCTAGCCACGTATATTCGTCAGTTGGTTTTAAAAATCCTCTTAAATGAGGTAAACCGCTATCTAACCCTAAAACTATACTACTTTCACCGCCTCTATTGTATAATACACTTGCACCTTTAAACGAAGTAGATTCTGGGACCTCAATATTAGATAATCCTGGCCCATATATTTTACTTTTAGGATCAATTCTAAATACAAATTGATTATTTTTTGTATTGTAATTGTTCCAGAAAAAGTTAATAGTACCACGATGGTCACCACCTTTAACTACGTCGGCATGAAAAATTTGTCCTGGCTCAATATATTTAGCTGCTATATATATAGAAGTCCTCCAGTGTTTAATTTTTAAATCTTCTGTTTTAGTGCCTTCATCTCCTAATTGTCTACCTCTTTTTCTTTTCTTATCCTCGGTGTCAGGAGCTGCTGTTAACCCATATGGATTTTCTACATCTTCACTAAGATCAATATAGTCATCTGTAATATCACGTACCTCATTATTTAATCCAAAATCTGTAGTATTACCAAGATCTGGATGTATCCAACCAAGGGATCTAAATCTAGTAAGTTTTGAAGCTCCTGTTAACCCAAACTCTGATTCTCCACCCCCACCTTCACCGTCGTCTCCCATCATCTCTGTAAACGTTGCAGGAGGACGATATATATTAGGACCTCCTTGAAATGACCTAAATACTACAGCTGCTTGGCATGACATATGTGTTAGCCCTTCTAAAGTTGGGCGTTTACGAAGCATGTTAAAATCATGAAATGTAAATACAGGATGTCCAATATATCTTCCATTAGCATCTTCATCGTTTCCCCCAAAAGTACTTTTTTTCCAAGTGCTATTAATTTCCATAGCATTAGAATCATCTTGTTGTAGTCCCCCATACAAATGAAAAGCATTTTTATAAGGACCACGTCGCGCTAAGAGTCTGTTTTGTGTAGGAGAACTAGCGTACCTAGGTTGACTAGGAACTGCAATACTTTGTCCTACTACTATTTTATCTGCATCTTTACGCTTTGCGTAATAAATTTTATATCCTTGTACTTTTTTAAGGATGTGTTTAGGTATTTTAATATTTTTAAGTTGAATACCTAAAAGTCTTACAGGATCTCTTGTTATTAGTTTTTTATTTTCATACTCTACATCAAATCCTGTAATACTATCATTTAATAAATCTGAATCATTTGCTTGAGAATCACTTAATAAAGATTGATGACTGCTGTACCACTTATTACCCTCACTTAGTGATAAAAAAGAACGGCTTTTATTGTGATTTGAAGGCATTTTATGATGACGTACGGGTTGATTGCGTAAATCATATTCAGGATTACTTGTCCCTACTCCTGACGCTGTAACTATTCCCCCACTAAAGTCAAATGTAGATGGGTATGTTTCATTTAGATTATTCCAAAAACTCATATGATTATGAGACTGTCCATTAGGAAAGTTAATATTGCTTGTATCTACGTATTGAAAAATTCTTGCAGAACTGTTATGTTCTGCTATTTCAGAAGGCCAGAAATTAAAAACAGATTGTATATTACCCCAACTTTGTTCAGTACTGCCAAAGTTATTTTCTTCTGATATAAATGTATTGGGGTTATTAGGATGATCTTGTTTTAACGCATGTCTTCCAGGAATATGATATGCGTATGTTTCTGTACCATCTTTTAATACAAATGATATATAGAATGCATATACTTCACCACGTCTATAACTTTTATGCTTAAAAGAAAACCTGTAATCTTTATAACCTTTTGCTATTTTATTTACAAGTGAGTATTGTGTATCTAATGAGTTATCACTTTCTCCCCCTATCACACTTTGATACCCTTCAGAAGCATAATCTAAAAGACTTTGTATATACTCAAAATAATTACGTCTTACGTTATCTTCATTTGTTGTTCCTACACCTCCTCCCTCAGATGCAATTGATTGGTAATTTCTAATAAAAGTTTGACCTATCCCAAACTCAGACCCTTGAACAGCAGATCTGTTATAATAGGGTAAAGACATTAGTGCGTATCCTGTGTTTAAGCTTTGTATATCAAAAATTCTAACATCAAATTTATCAATCTGTTTAACTACAGATTCTAAAACTATGTTATGAGCATATCTTTGAAACCCAATATCTTTTCGAGATTGAAGATTTGCCAAATATAATCTATCATCTAACTGAGTAATAGTTTTAGCAGTTAAATAACTTACATTGTCTATTATAATATCGTCTACAGATGTAGAAGAACTGTCTTCGTTGCCTGTAAAGCTTATATCAATTTGCTCGTTTTCTTGATTATTTCTTAATTCTATACGTTCAAGTTTAAAAGCAAATTCTGCACCATCTACTCTTTGTATTATTGCAGGTTGTAGAAATTTATAGTTATTATTTGTAAATACTCTAACTTTAAATTTAATTGCTTTATTAGTTTGAGATCCTCCTTGGCACCCGGTAATAACGTCTGCGGGATATTGTTGTTCTTGTCCTTGGAAAATATAAACTGGATTAGATACAACAAAATAATCTGTTTCTAAAAAGTTTTCGTCAGAATAACATAGTGCTAAGTGGTAAGAACCTGATACTAAAACTCCTCCTTCGTATATAGATACTTTTTCTATAAGAGAATGTTTACCTACTTTTGCAAATAAGTCAAGTTTGTGCACGTCAAAAGATTCTTCAGAGCTGTATAAATAATTATAAGAAAGCTCTACAGGACTTGAAATAATATGCTCTAGTTGTCTTGTAACATTAAATGCTCTAGGAGAGTTATACTCTAATAATACTTCTCCTTCAGGGGTAGTTTCTGTAATGTAGTAATTATCTGTAAAGTAAATAATAATCTCATTTTTAGAATCTATTCTAAATTCCCCGACTATAGGATTATCTTTTTGAAAATTAAGAGCTGCATTTTTATAAAGAATTCTACTGTTTTTAGTTTTAGTATCAGTAAGAACAATTGCAGACTGTGTAGAATCAAATACCGGTGGAGTTGCTCCTGAATCATCTACCCACCCAAAAGAAATAACTTGATTGTTTAGCAAAGGTATGGCCCCAATAATTTGAATAGGATGTGTGCCTACTATAGACGTGCCTTCTTCATTAACAATAGCACCTTTAGTATAATACAGATTTGCATTTAATGCATCTCTATATGTGCCTTCTGGTTGGTCGACTCTTTCAGAGTCTTTATGCATTCCACTTATTAACTTTTTCATCTACCTCTGTATAAATTCTCTCGTGTTCCTAGATTTTCAAATCCGCTATCATGATGATTCATATTAGGTATAAGCCTAACCCACTGATTCATAAAGCTTTCCATTTTATCAATATCTGGAAATACAGCTGCGTTACGAGCTTGCGTACAATAGTACTTCCATTGTTGATCAGCAAACCCGTAGTCGATACCATTTTTTGAAGAATCAAAAGTAGCTCCTAACAACATCTTTTTATATATGTACCAAAACATAGCTTCTTTAAAACTTATATCATCTGGTACTAAAGGGTAGCATTCAGCATCTGTAGGAAAAGCCATGTAAGATATACATACTTTACCTGTTTCAAAAGAAGTTTTTGCATACCCATCTTCTACGTAATAACATTCTTTACATTTTGCATCTTTATTTACACAACTATCACAATGTATTGCCTCTGGAAAGTTTGTAGTACAGTATGCAAGCATAGTTTGATTTTGAGTCATATAATCATTTTCTAATACTTGCATTCTAGCATTAATTTCATTTAATGTTTTATTACTTGCTTTTTGTAAATTAGAATTAGCTTCTAGTTCTGTTTTTGTTAAATTACTTTGCACAGTACCATTAACTAAAGTTATTATATTATTAGATATTTCATTGCGAGAAGCAGTAGTAGACGCTATAGTTTCTGTTAGTAAAGTTTTAAGAGTATTTATCTGACTAGTTATAGCTATTCCTCCCTCAGTCTCATTTATAGAAACTTGGTTAATATAATATAAATCCGGGGGAAGTACTGCTTTAAAGTCTTTTACATCTAAAATACATCCCTGTTGAGTTAATTGTGCAGCTGCTCCTATGTGCTCTAATGCTTCCCCAATCCACTCAACAGCATCATCTACCCAATTAGCATTTTCAGGGTTAAGATCTCTCATAACCTTTCTTAAAATAACTTGACTAGATGTAGTTTTATATATTGCCATGTTTCTTAAATTTTAAGTAAGCTAATTCATCTTCCTGTAGAAGCTTTGTTAACTTTTCTTTATTTCCTTTTACACCCCTTGTTGGAGTAAATCTATAAGCAGACTTATTAGATATTTTACACTTAGATTTTTGCCAATGGTACTTACAATACCATGGATCTGTATAATATATAAACCATTTTTCTCCTATTCCCGTTTCTTTGTCGTAAAGTTTTTTACCTTCAGCAAGTAATTCAGTTTTAAACTTATTACTTTCCCACCAATTTATAGTAGGTTTACTAGGGTTTCGCTCAATACGACGCACAGAAAGAGAAGCTAAATTGCTTTTCATATTAAATTCTTTGCCTTCAAGAATCATTTCGATTACTTGCATATTGAATTCCTCACACAACTGTTTAAATAAACGTGTTTCTATGGGGTCTTCAATATGCTTTACGTAATCTTTTTGTATATCCTTAAGTGTGTGCACTTTTAGCAATCTCCTTTAATACAATTTCTAGTACCTGTTCTTCCTAATTTTATTCCTTTGTTCTTTGTTTTACCTCTACGATTAGTAGATTTTTTATAAGCATTTTTTGCCTTTCTATTTCTACGTCTTGCTCCACCACGTTGAGCCATTTGCTGAGCAGCCGGATCTTGCATAGCTGGATCTTGAGCAGCAGCAGGTTGACCGCCTCCCCCCATAGGATTAGAGTTACCAAACGCACCACCTTTTAAGCCCGCCATAGCACCTTTAAGGCCACCGCCTCCCATAGCACCTTTAACAGCTCCAACTGTTCTACCAAGCATTCCACCACCTAAAGCTCCTTTAAGTGCACCCCCAATTCCTCCACCGTCTTTCATTCCACCGATAGCTCCTGCTAATCCTCCAAGAAACTTTTTATTTTTCTTACCGCCCATGCCGTATTTCATTTTACCTCCCATCATCTTGAAACCCATTTTATTGCGTACAGATGTAGGAAGCTTTTTCAAACCTTTTTGCTTAGCAGTAGGAGTTTTTAATCCACCTTTTTGCTTATTTTTCAAATTACCAAGTATTGAACCTGGTCTCTTTCCCTCTCTCTGTTTCTTGCGGTGCAATATTTCTTGTGCTTTTTCAGAAGATGTTGCACCAAAACGATAATTTTTTCCTCCTTTGGCAATGTTTTTTCCTTTATCATCAGCAATATCTATTGCTAAGGCTGCTTCTTTAGGGGTATCAGCAATATTCTTTTCTAAATACTTTAATGTGTCCTTAACATCTTTTGATCTTTTAGAAGGTTTTTTCCTTGGGGCACCAAAGGTAATTTCTTTTGACCCACCAGTTTGTAGCCAGTTTTGTGTACGTTTTACTTCTGCTTCCGCTTTAGTACGACGTTCAGATCGTTTCATTTGACGTCCTTTCTTTTTAAGAGCACGTCCAGCTTGTCTTTGATCTTTAGCCATAGCTTTTAAAGCATATTCTCCTCGCATTCCTTTAGCAGTTCGTCTGTTTCTACGACCAGCTCTTAATTGTGTTTTGCCAAGATCTTTGACTTCTTGGCCTGTCATTTTCCTAGAGTTGTTGTTATTTTTTACTACTCCTTTACCTTTTCCTTTATTAGAAATAGGACGTTTGTTTCGCTCGACAACATCTCCACCTGACTGTTTTTTATTTTTCATTGTATTAATTTTTTTAGCTGTTTGTTTTGAGCTAGACCCCGTTTCTTTATCTCTAAACTCACGGTTAATTTGAAGATTGTATTGATCACTTGGACCTGTGCTTCCACTAGTAACTCCGGGGTCAAAAAAGTCCCCAATCATTCCACGGTCAGCAACTTTTGTGCTATCTCTATTGATAGCTTTTTGTAAAGTTTTTAAATTGTAAGGACTAGGTTTATTTCCCGTAGCAGGAAAACCTGGCTTATATTGTAGAGAAGACTTTACCTTTTTTCCACCTTTCTGATAACGCTTGCCGCCTTTTCGTCTATCTACAGGCATCTCGCTACTTTCAGTATTATCCCCTCTGTTAATTTTATACGTAGTTCCTGAAGGAGGCTGTGTGTAAGTATCGCCGTCTTTGTACCGTATTGTTTTTTTACCGTCTTTATACTCATAGTATTGCGGAGGGTTTAAGTCAGGTTTTTGTTTCTCACGGTTCTCAAATCTTTTCTCCCTTTCATACGAAGTTCCTATTCCCGCTGAAGAAAACCCACCTTTTTGACGAAATGAATTTATTGATTTTTTGTTTAAAGGAGTGCCAAATTTTTTAAACTTCTTTCTATTTTCTTTTGCATCCTTTCTATTTTGAACCCTTTCAATTTTTCGGCCTCCTTTTTGATATTTTGCTTTCATGATATTATCCTTTTTTCCAGTAAGCATATTCTAGAATACAACTAGCTGTATCAGCTCGAGCTTCTAATCCTGCCCCATCATTAATAGGAAAGAAACAAAATTCTCCCGGACCAATTCTAGCATATTGTACACTAGCAGTAGTTTGAAGAATAATAAAATTAGTAGCATCTATATTTTTGGCGTAAAAATAATAAACTCCGCTAAGAGCTTCATCTACTAATTCTTGATTATCAGAAGTTGTTATAAGTTCTCTAGAAAGCCCTTGCGTGGGTGTTGTAACAGTTAAAGAATCAGTTACTGTTATGTTTAGTCGATCTGATGTAGCATCAGTTGTGCTTAGTGTAAGACTTGTAGTTAAAGTTGCCATGATAGGTCTTGTTTAATGTTAAAAATGTTATAAATAATAATTAGAAAGAGCTCATAATAATTTCATCAACTACTTCTTGCACTTCTTTTTCGGTTGCTTCAAGCTGCATCATAATGTTAGCTTGAAAACGTTCTATTTCTTCCCCATCATTAAATACTATAATGGTGGGTACTACAACAATCTTATGCTCTTTTTGCATAGAAGGATCTGTTGCTATATCTATTCGTCTACCTTTACAGTCGCTTAAGTTGTTTAACCAGCCTACACTGTTTCCAGAGTTAAAGCTAGCATTAAATTCTACAACACAAACACCTAATTCAGGTATGTTAATTGGTTTCGGAGCAGCTGTTACATAAACAGTTGCCGAAAATAATATTAATGATGCAAGTACTGCGAGTATTGATTTCATTTTTCATCATTTTAATTCGTCTATTTTTCTTTCGATATTTTTTAAATCTTCTTTTATTTCGATTACGTCTTCTTGAGTTGTCATGATTGTTTGCCTTACAAGCTGATCTTTCATGTCAAACTCCATTCGAGATATTTCAGGAGGTAACGGCTCTGGTAATTCTTTTGCTAATGTTATGTCTGCTTGCAACGCAAACCACATAGCAACTAACGATCCTATACCAGCAACTCCCATCCCTATTGTTTTTAAATCTAATGTTACTTCTGTTTTCTCCCCTATTTGTTGTGCCATTTTTATAATAATATATAGTTAAGTCCTGCAGAAAAGTTATGCCACTCTCTGTTCCAATATCTGTTGTATTTACCTTCTAAAAATACACCAAAACTTTTAGTTACTTTCCATCCACATACAAGTCCAGCCCCAAGATCTATCCATTGACCTTCGTTATATGAATGATAAGAAAATTCGTTTTTACTGTCTATATGCCAAGGCATTACGCTTCCCCAACTATGTAACCAGAATTTTTTATCGTAATGATAATAGTCATACCCAATAACTACTGAATGATTCCATTGTAAAGGTAGTTCATTTCTTTTTTTTATAACATAATTATCTAATACTTGTGGTATAACAACTTCTGTCCATACTTCTGAACTTTGTGCACAAACTTCTCCGATAGGATCGTAGTATATAGATTCTTGCACGTCAACTGTATAACCTTCTTGTATAGCTAAGTAAGTATAATGAAGTTGATTGTTTTCAAGCAGCCATTCCTCAAGTGGATTATAACCGTAAGGTTCTGAGATACGTTGAACTATACCTATATTAAATGAAAGTTTTTTAGTTGCATTTAAACGTGCTCTTTGAGAAGTTTCAAAATACTTAACATCTGCAAATCCATCTTGAACGTATTCTGTTTTTACTACCCAGTTTTTAGACACATACCGTAAAAAATGATTTTGATCTAAATAGTTTATTCCTTGTTGTCGTCTCCAGTCTCCTTCAAACAAGAATTCAAATCCTTTGTATCGTCCGATGGTTGCTGCGTCCCCATACGAATTTTCAGTTCCATTATAAAACGCGTTAGCTCTGTTTTCATATCCAAATCTTGCAATTTTTCTAATCCCAAACGTAATAGAGTAGTCAAATGGAGTCTGAATAATTCCGGTTGTAAGTGTGCCGGTAGAGACAGAATATGTATCATCATCAGATAACGAATTGCCTCCATTAATTGACGTATAGAAGGTCGCTCTTTTAAGCACCTTTTTATAAAATTCTGATTGAGCATTTGTTGAAAATGACAGTAGTGCTATTATGATAGTTATAATATATCTCATTGTTTAACTATTTTTTTAATAATTACACGATTGTTGTATCTAATAACTGCTTGGTACATACCTGCAGGAAGATCACTCATTTCTATAGTTCCTGGTGCCGTTCGTACTAATTGCCCATTATTATTGTATAGCTCAGTACTTACTTGCAGAGTAGTAACAACATTAAGTCTGTTGGTTACCGGGTTAGGATATATTCTAATTTCAGTATCAATCGGTGGAATATCTGTAGGCCATCCTTCAGCACAGTACTCATATAAATTAATACATGAATTGTCCCATGCTGTTTCACAACAGTACGGATCAATAGTTATTACCCAAGAAAAACAAGAGTCATTTAACCAAAATCCGTTTCCATAAGGCTCTCCTAAACCTGTTACACAGCCTGGAGCTTCGTAAAGACACGAGGTATTATCTTCTACGTTTGCTGTTGAACTGTAGTTATATGCATTAGAATCTATACATCCTATTTCAATATCAATGCAAGTATCTATATCTACGTTAGCTTCTGCATCATAGTTTAATGCTAACTCATCCATACAACCAAATACTGCTAATTCATTACAACTACCGTTATCAAAGTCAGCTTCATATCCTTGATTGTAGTATTCTACGTATCCTGCTTGTGTGCACCCTGCGAAGTAATAACAGCTGCCGTCTTCCGTATTAGCCCCGATAGTAAAATTTTGAGCTTCAGGATCAGTACAAGCTGCTAAAACTTCGACACAGTAATTTAAACATGTTGGTGTTCCAATGTACTTATATGGAAATTTTTTAAGAGGATCTGTCCAGGGATTTGTTCCGCTTTGTAATACTATACCGTTAGGTCCTTCAATTCTAAAACCACATTGTGCAGCTGTTGTTTCTGCGTTACCTCCTGTAAAAAAGTAAACATTTATTTCTTCGTTTGAATTTAAAGTTAAATTAAAATCTTCTTCATAACCGTCGTTAGGCCCCATTTGATATGGTCCATAGATACTATCTCCTTGAGTCATTCCTAACCAACTCCCAAACCAACCGTCAGCTCCCCCGTCTGTAATAGTAAGATTGTATTCACATGAAGGATGAACATCCATGGTGTTTGCTAGAGAATCGTAATTAAACATTGTCTCATCAATACACCCAAGTTGCACTAATGTTTGACAACTGTTATCATCTACAACAGCAAATGGATCATATTCTACATAATTTATATCTGTGCATCCTTGAGGTATAAAAGGAATACATGGTGGAACTATATACTGTCCTGAAGACGCTGTGTCAAATTGTTGAGCACCTCCGATAAAAAATATACTATCCCCACAAAGTGTTGTAACATTGAAATATCCATCTACTCCGCCCCAACACGTACCACACAGTCCGTCTCCATAAGCATCATAAATACTTGCAACAAGAGTATCTCCTACATTTACGCATGTGTACGTAGGTATTGTTATGCCTGTATTACCTTCGTTTTCCCCAGAAACAATAGTGTCTCCGTTAACTGTTATTTGCCAGCTTGTCTCAATAGGGTAGCTGTCAGGAGTAATAAGAGTAATAATGTTAGTTTGGCCGCTATCACAAGCGGCTGGGGGAAAGGTACAAGGAGCGGGAATGTTTGCCCAAGGATTAAAATTTAAAGCTTCTACTTGCATACACCCTTGGACAGGGGGAGGACAAGGTAACAAATCAAAATATATAGTTGTTGTAGGACCATTAAAGTCGTACACAAATGTATTTAATCCACACGCATTAGACAGCCCGAAATAACCTTCCCCAAAATCACAGCATATTCCATCCCCAAATGAATCGTATATAACAAAGTTATATTCTCCTGGGGAAAGCGTAACTAACGTTTCATTGTATGAGTTGTTTGCGTATGCACTAGACACGGCTACGATAGTACTGTCTTCGTAAATCTCCCAGCTAGTTTCTGCCCCGTAATTATCTGTCTGTACTATTACATTAACCCAGCTTTGTCCTAACGTTGCTGTAGATAAAGTAATTAATACTAAAGTAAATATATTTTTTAATAACATTAGCATTTCCATTTTCTCATAGCCAACGCTTTACGTGTTGGTTTACCATTTGGTTTTTTCATTGGTCCTCTCATTCCTTTAAATCTAGCACAAAATGATCTTTTTCTTGGGCCACCTCCTGGTTGAGGAGCTTTTAAATTAGATCCTTGAGCTTTTGCAGATGCTCTTCCTTTTGCATTTAATCCCCCTGTTGGGCTTTGACCAGCTTTTCTAGTCCATGCAGGAGTTTTAAATCCTCCTGATTTCTTTGCTGTTTTAGCAGATTCTTTTAAAGCTTTATCACTTACAGAACCTTTACCAGGTTTAGATGTACCACGTTTTTTAGCACGGTTCATATAATAGTATAAACCTTTTTTTGCTGTTCGTCCGTCTTTTGTTGTATGATATTTACTAGCCATTATTTAGGACCTAAAGAAGTTGGATCTGTATACCACTCACCATCCTCATCATTGAGTATAGCTAGCAGTTCAGAGTTAGTGTATTGTGTTTTACCGTTTAAAAATGAAGGAGTACTACCAGTAAATTTTACAAAAGTTTTAGAATCATCAGTACTATACCTTAAGGTATTTGCTGAGTTTTCGTAAACTTGTGAAAAGTCTACAGAGCTTACATCAGCTGCATCTATAATTACATATGTTCTAGTATCCGGCATATTAATATGGTTTTGTTGTGCTAGTTGTGGGAGCGTTTATTCCTGCTAACGGTGCGCCTCCATTTCCTGACATATCTTCAATGCTAACTGCAGAGGCAGATGTGTCCTGACCCATTCTATAGTACCTAAGTAAAGTTCCACTACTTGCGTAGTCTCCTACATTCTGAGTAAGATTAGGATACTTATCAGCTATTTCTGTTATTTCATCTGCAGTTAATACACTATTCCATACAGCTATTTCATCAAAGTGCAAATTATAATAAATAAAATGACCGGTATTTATATTAAAAGTACCCATACTCATATAAGCATCATTGTTTGTATCAATCAAAGCTACATTAGAAGCTGTAGTACTATGATTGGAGCGAGTAGCAACATCTCCGTTTACATATGCTAACGTATTACTATTAGTCCCACTTCTATCACATGTTATTGTAATATGGTACCAAGTACCTTTTACAAAATTTGTATCCCATACAGCAAGAATTTGGTTTTGCAGACCACTACCTGCTTCATCATTACTAGCTTGCAAAGACAAGTCGTTTGATCCGCTTATATATAACCACAAAAAACCATCACCACTTGCTGCTTTTGTTTTAGTCATAAGCATTACTTGAGCGGTACCCCCACTACCCGGCATCATAAAATAAAACGATATACTAAAACTTGTACTAGCAGGAGATATAAGATCAATTATACTAACTCCGTCATCTTGTTTTAAATAATCATTAGTTCCGTCAAGAAGAGTAGACCCACTTGTATAAGCACGTTTAGGTATCTTATCGTTTTGTATGTTACCTCCTAGTCCTAACATTATCCTACGTATGCTACTACTGATCCTGAAGCCAAAGTAAATCCA
>TARA_R110001606_G_scaffold71247_7_pt1 | contig 31436 bp, 33 predicted proteins | sample TARA_R110001606 | Tara Oceans TARA_R110001606 (sample SAMEA4398315) | marine metagenome | biome: Polar Biome; feature: [SRF] surface water layer (ENVO:00010504); material: water (ENVO:00002006), including particulate matter (ENVO:01000060) such as... | depth 5 m
CCGAGGCGGCGCTCAAGGACTTCACCGGCGATGTCGTCGTTACCTATGGCGACGTGCCCCTGCTGACCGCCGCCGATATCGAACCGGTGTTCAGCGGCGAGAACTGTGTCACCGTGATCGGCTTCGAAGCCCGCGACCCCGGGGCCTATGGCCGTCTGGTCATGGAGGGCGAGACTCTGGCCGCCATCACCGAGGCGAAAGAAGCCTCGGCCGAGGTGCTGGCCCTGACCCTGTGCAACTCCGGCGTCATGGCCGCCCCCGCCGCCCTGCTGTTCGCCCTGCTGGCCGAGGTCCGCAACGACAATGCCAAGGGCGAATACTATCTGACCGATGTGGTCGAACTGGCCCGCAAGCGTGGGGCCGCGACCCGGGTGGTCCATGCGCCCGAGGACGCGGTCATGGGCGTCAACGCCCAGGCCGAGCTGGCCACGGCCGAGGCCCTGTTCCAGTCGGTGCAGCGCGACAATTTCCTCGCCGCCGGGGTGACGATGAGCGCGCCCGACACCGTGCATTTCTCGTACGACACGGAAATCGGTGGCGGCACCACGATCGAGCCTTACGTCGTGTTCGGCCCGGGAGCGAAAATCGCCGGCGGGGCCCGCATCCGCGCCTTCAGCCATATCGAGGGGGCGACCGTCGCCGCCGGGGCCGAGGTCGGTCCCTATGCCCGGCTGCGCCCCGGCGCGGATCTGGGCGAGGGGGCCAAGGTCGGCAATTTCGTCGAGGTCAAGAATGTGACGATGGGGCCCGGGGCCAAGGCCAATCACCTGGCCTATCTGGGCGACGGCGACGTCGGGGCCGGGGCCAATATCGGGGCCGGCACCATCTTCTGTAACTACGACGGCTTCTTCAAACACCGCACCATGGTGGGCGAGGGGGCCTTCATCGGCTCCAACAGTGCCCTTGTCGCCCCGGTAACCATCGGGGCCGGGGCCATGGTCGGCTCGGGCTCGGTCATCACGAAGAACGTCGACGCCGGTGATCTGGCGCTGGGCCGGGGCGAACAGACGGCCAAGCCGGGCTGGGCTCGCCGGTTCATGGACTCCATGCGGGCCAAGAAGGCGGGGATGAGGAAATGAGCGGCCCTTCTTCTCCCTTCCCCCTTGATGGGGGAAGGGCCGGGGATGGGGGTGACAGTCTGTCCGGTCGGATACCGCCGCGGAAATCCGCGCGGTCCCGCGACCGTACCCACATGTCCAACACCTTCACCCCCATCCCAACCCTTCCCCCATCGAGGGGGAAGGGCTCTGTTTGCGAGCCGAACCATGTCCGCTGACACCCAGAAGAAATCTGCCGGTGAAGCCGCCGCCGCCCATGTCGAGCCCGGCATGGTCGTCGGCCTCGGCACCGGTTCCACCGCCGCCTGGTTCGTCAAGGCGCTGGCTGCGCGCAAGCTGGGCGGACTGCGCTGCGTGCCGACGTCCGAGGCCACCGCCGATCTGGCGCGCGAGCTGGGCCTGCCCCTGTCGACGCTGGAAGACACGCCGCGCCTCGACCTGACCGTCGACGGGGCCGATGAGGTCGGGCCGGGTCTGGCCCTGATCAAGGGTGGCGGCGCGGCCCTGCTGCGCGAGAAACTGGTGTGGGAGGCCTCGAGCCGTTGCCTGGTCATCGCCGACGCGGCCAAGGTGGTGAAGACGCTGGGCAAGTTCGCCCTGCCGATCGAGGTGGTCGCCTTTGGTCACAAGACCACGGCCAACCGTATCGCCGACGTCCTCGCCGACCACGACATCGCCATGCCGGCCCGCCTGCGTCAGGCCGAGCGCGGCGTCGTCCGCACCGACGGCGGCAATGTCATCTATGACGCCGCCTGCGGGGCCATCCACGACCCGGCCCGTCTGGCCTCGGACCTGAAGCTGATCACCGGCGTGGTCGAGCACGGCCTGTTCCTCGACCTCGCCGATCTGGCCATCATCGGCGGCGACGGCGGGGTGGAGACGCTGACGCCTTGACTCGCTTGCGGGGTCAGTCCGGTGCGTTGGCGCTCTCACGCGCCTGTATGCGGCGGATCGAGTCAGAGAGCTCAGGGAGACCGGAGCCGATGTTCCGCGTGCGGTGGGCCCGGTACAGGCCGCGGAGATAGGTCTGGTCCCACTCGGTCAGGCCGTCCACCGAGGCCGGGCTTTCGAACACATTCAGAACCGACTGAAAGCCGTGGGTGTCCGCTTCAGGGTCGATCTGCGCCAGGGTGACCATGGCGAGATAGTCCGCGAGTTGCTGGACGGTGACGCCGCGGGCCTGTTCTAGATCCACGATGATCACGGTGCGGATCAGGCTGTCGACAATCGGACTGCTCAGACGCGTGCTGGTGGGCAGCCGGACCTTCGGTCCGAAATCCGCCCCCCCGGTGCAGGACCCGCCACATTCGGACGGAAGCCGGATGGCGGCCGCGCCGGTCTGACTGTCGATCGGCATGCTGATCTGCCACCAGCGCACGGGCCGGTCCGAGCTGGCGAAGGCGTTCAGGGCGGCGCGGCCCTGGTCCATGCCCGAGCCACCCATGATCAGGGCGTTCAGCCGCTCGTTGACCAGTTCCTCGGCCACACGGTCCGGAGCGTCCGAGGCAATGACGATGACATTGGCTTCGCAGCCGGGTTCGCCCGGAGTCAGGCCGATGTCCAGGGCGACAGCCGACATCCGGTCGACGATATACTGGGCCGCCGCGCCGCGCAGGTTCGCGACCCCGATGCAGACATCCTTCTCCCAGCGGGCGATGCCCCGGTTGCGGTTGGGGGCCGCGACCTCATTCACAAACTCGCGGACCGTGTCGCCCCGCGGGCGGGCTATAATCTCGACGTCCCCGATGGTGACCGTCGCGCCGTCTTCCGGCTGCTGCCGGGTAGCGTCGGCCGGAGGCGCGGCGGCGGGCACGGACTGGGGCAGCGAGGACCCGAGCAGGGCGGCAACAACGAATGCGAGCATGTTCGGTAACCTCAGGGTTGTCGGCGATGCTATTCACCGCGCCGTCTGACCGTCAATCGATATTTGCCGGGCGACCGGGACGGGGGCGAAGGTGCGATTGATGGTAGCGGGAACGGCGAGGAAACCCCAAGTTCCTGATCCGGAACCCGCAGGAGACACCATGGCTGACTATGACTACGACCTCTTCGTCATCGGTGCCGGTTCCGGCGGCGTCCGCGCCGCGCGGCTGACCGCCCTGGGCGGCAAGAAGGTGGCCGTCGCCGAGGAGCATCGGGTCGGCGGCACCTGTGTGATCCGCGGCTGCGTGCCCAAGAAATTCATGGTCATGGCGTCGGAGGTCAGCCACGCGCTGGAAATCGCCGAGGGCTATGGCTGGACCATCGACAAGGCGACCTTCGACTGGCCTAAATTCCTCCAGACCAAGGATGTCGAGATCGCCCGGTTGTCGGGCATCTATGTCGCCAACCTCGGTAAGGCCGGGGTCGATCTGGTCCATGGCCGCGCCGTGCTCAAGGACGCCCACACCGTCGCCATTCTCGGCAAGGGCGAGGGCGGAGAGGATCTGATCGTCACCGCCGAACGCATCCTGGTCGCCACCGGTGGACGGCCGTGGAAGCCCGCCGACCTGCCGGGCATCGACCACGCCATCACCTCGGAAGAGGCCTTCCACCTGCCGGTGCTGCCCAAACGTATCCTGATCGCCGGCGGCGGCTATATCGCGGTCGAGTTCGCCGGCATCTTCGCCGGGCTCGGGGTCGAGACGACCCTGATCTATCGCGGCCCCAACATATTGCGCGGCTTCGACGATGACGTGCGCTCGCACCTGGCGGGCGAGATCGAGAAGCGCGGCATCAAGGTCGTCCTGGGCTGCCAGCACACGGCGATCGAGGAGACCGCCACTGGCCTGCTCAACAAATTCGAGGACGGCCATGAGATCGAGACCGATGTGGTGATGTTCGCCACCGGCCGGGTGCCGCACGTCACCGATCTGGGACTGGCGACCGCCGGGGTCGAGCTCAATGACAGGGGCGCGATCAAGGTCGATGAATACTCGAAGACCTCGGCCGACAACATCTGGGCCGTCGGCGACGTCACCGACCGGATCAATCTGACGCCGGTGGCCATCCGTGAGGCCGTGGCCTTCCATGAGACCGTTTTCCTCGACAATCCGCAGGGCTTTGACCACGACAACATCGCCAGCGCCGTGTTCAGCCAGCCCCCGGTCGGCGTGGTCGGCCTGACCGAGCACGATGCCCGCCAGACCCTTGATGGCGAGATCGACGTCTATGTGTCGCGTTTCCGCCCGATGAAATACGCCTTCACCGGCTCGGACGAACGGGTGCTGATGAAACTGGTGGTCGAGGCAAAAACCCAGAAGGTCGTCGGCGTCCACATCGTCGGTCCCGAGGCCCCCGAGATGATCCAGCTCGCCGCCATCGCCGTAAAGGCCGGCCTGACCAAGGCCCAGTGGGACGCCACCTGCGCCGTCCACCCCACCATGGCCGAGGAGCTGGTGATGATGAAGGACAAACAGACTCCCGCCAGCGTGGCGGTGGGCTAGGGGGAACAAGCCTTGGCTCATCCCAACGCCAGGGTACCAAAAATTCCGCTCATCCCCGCGAAGGCGGGGACCCAGGATTTCTAGCCCCTCTCCCGGGGGAGAGGGGTTGGGGAGAGGGGTTACGGTGTCACCCGCATCGCACCGTAACCCCTCTCCCTTTCGCGCCAGAACCCTCGCTTGCGCTCGGGTGCGGCTCAAGCCCTCTCCCGCCGGGAGAGGGGAACAGTGCGCGGTGTTGGCGAAAAATCCCCCTATCGGCGCTCCCCAAACCCCAACCCGATCAACCCCCTGACCTTTTCCACCCTCCAATCTTCCAGCCCCACCTCCGACCTGCCCCATAATCCCACCGTCCCGTCGCAAGGAAGGGCCGCCTGGCCTGCGACCTGGTGTGCGGCGGGAGTGGAGAAGCGGGGTCAGGGGCGGGGGGATACCTGTCCGGTCCGGGGATTCTGTCGCAAGCAGGACCCGCCCGTCAGGGGCACTGCGGTAAGGCGATAAGACCGCCACCCGACGCAAGCTCCTGAAAACTCGCCACGCGGAGCGTCAGCCTTCGTCGAAACGGTAATAATCTACTTTTTCCGGGCGAAGGCCCGGCGCTCCGCCCGCCCTTCCATACCGCCGCCGGTCCGGCGCGCGGCGTTAGGTCACGCCTGAATCTGCGCCCGGGCCAACGGCTTTATTGTCCCGCAACCCTGTCGCGCCTATCTTGGGATCATGAACACGCGCTGGACCCCCGACAGCTGGAGAACAAAGCCCGTCGTGCAGATGCCGACGGACTATCCGGACATGGACGCCCTGCACCGGGTCGAGGACCAGCTGCGCGCCATGCCGCCGCTGGTTTTCGCCGGCGAGGCGCGCCGCCTGACGACGAAACTGGCCCAGGTCGAGGCCGGAGAGGCCTTCCTGCTGCAGGGCGGCGACTGCGCCGAGAGCTTCAAGGAATTCTCGACCGACAATATCCGCGACACCTTCCGCCTGATCCTGCAGATGGCGGTGGTCCTGACCTTCGCCGGGCGCAAGCCGGTGGTGAAGGTCGGCCGCATCGCCGGCCAGTTCGCCAAGCCGCGCTCGTCCAGCGTCGAACAGATCGGCGATGTCGAACTGCCCAGCTATCGCGGCGACATCATCAACGGCATGGGCTTCACGCCCGAAGAGCGGATCCCCGATCCGCAGCGGCTGATGAAGGCCTACAACCAGTCGGCCTCGACCCTGAACCTGCTGCGCGCCTTCGCCGGCGGCGGCTATGCCGACCTGTACAACATCCATCGCTGGACCCTGGGCTTCGCCGACAACGGGGCCGGCGACAAATATCGTGAGCTGGCCGAGAAGATCACCGAGGCCCTGGCCTTCATGGAGGCCGTCGGCGTCACGCCCGAAAGCCACCCGGACCTCAGCCGGGTCGAGGTTTTCACCAGCCACGAGTCGCTGCTGCTCAATGTCGAGAGCGCCCTCACAAGGCTGGATGGCGGCTCCGGCGAATGGTTCGACACCTCGGCCCATATGCTGTGGATCGGCGAACGCACCCGTCAGCTGGACGGGGCCCATGTCGAATTCATGCGCGGCATCAGGAATCCGATCGGCGTCAAATGCGGGCCGACGATGGAGGCCGACGACCTGCTGGCCCTGATCGACGTGCTCAATCCCGACAACGTCCCCGGTCGCCTGACCGTGATCGGCCGGTTTGGTCACGACAAGGTCGGCCTGCGCCTGCCGGGCCTGATGCGGGCGGTCAAGGCCGCCGGCAAGCGGGTGGTCTGGTCGATCGATCCGATGCACGGCAATACGCTGAAGGCCGCCAACGGCTTCAAGACCCGGCCGTTCGACCGTATCCTCAGCGAGGTCCGTACCTTCATCGACGTGGCCGAGGCCGAAGGGGTCCACCCCGGCGGCGTCCATCTGGAGATGACCGGCCAGAACGTCACCGAATGTCTGGGCGGGGCCCAGGCCGTGACCGAGGACGAGCTGTCCAGCCGCTACCACACCCATTGCGACCCGCGCCTCAACGCCGATCAGGCGCTGGAGCTGGCCTTCCTCGTGGCCGAACGGCTGAAGTCCGGGCGACAGTCCCGCTCGGCGGCGGCCTGATCATGGCCGGTGACAGCCTGGCCGGGACAGACACCGTGCCGGGTCGGGTCGCCTATCAGGGCGCGCCGGGGGCCTTCAGTCATGAGGCCTGTCTGGACCTGCGTCCGTGGGACGAGGCCGTCGCCTTCGACAGTTTTGCCGGGGCGCTCGACGCCGTACGCTCGGGTGACTGTGGCTGTGCCCTGATCCCGGTCGAGAATTCCATCATCGGGGCCGTCGAGCCCGCCGCCAGCCTGGTCGCGGCGGCGGACATGGCCGTGGTGGCCGAGGTGTGGCGTCCGATCCGGCTGGCCCTGATGGCTGTGCCCGGCGCGCGCCTGTCCGACATTCGCACGGTCGAGAGCCATCCCATGGCCCTGCTTCAGTGCACCGCCAACCTGGCAAGTCTGGGCCTGACAGCGGTCGAGGGCTTCGACACCGCCGGCGCGGCCCGGACCGTGGCCGAGGCAGGGGACTCCAGCCGCGCCGCCGCCGCACCGGCCCGGGCGGCCGAGGTCTACGGACTGTCGATTTTGCGCAACGATCTGCAGGATAGCGCCGATAATCGCACACGATTTGTCCTGCTGAGCGCTCATAGCGGTTGACGGCGCACGGATGTTGCGCGCTTGGTGGGTCCATGGCCCCCTCGCACGACATCGCTGCGATCTCTCTCGACCGCGTTTTCGCGGCCGACGGCCTGTATTACGGCTTTTACGGCTTTCGATACGCCGGCTGAGGCGTCGGGCTCCTTGCAGTCCTGACCCACTCGCCGGCGACCGTCCCACGAGGGCGGCGGTGTCTCTCGCAATCCATCGATCAGCCGTTTGAAAGTCTTTCCGTGCCCCAGTCCATGCTTCAGAAACCGCTCCCCGCCGTCCTGACCGCCGCCACCATCTCGCCTGAGCAGATGGCCCTGTCCGCCCTGCGCCACGAGATCGACCATCTCGACGACGAAATCCTCGCCCTGTTCGAACGTCGCCTGGCCCTGGCCTCGCGCGTCGGTGCCGCCAAGGATGCCCCGACCGGTCCCCACACCAAATTGCGTCCCGACCGCGAGCAGGCAGTGATGGCGCGGATGCTCGATGCCGCCAAACCCGAGAGCCGTGAGGCCGTCGCCGGCCTGTGGCGCGAGATCGTCGGCTGGGGTCTGGCCCGTCAGGGACGGCTCCAGGTCCAGGTCTGGTCGCCCAGTGAACCGGCCCGCGCCTTCGACGGCGCACGACTGCGCTTCGGCCGGGCCGCCCAGCTGCGCATGGTGCGCGACCCCGAAGCCGCCCTGGCCTTCGCTGCCGAAGGCGGCGGTGTCGCCGTCCTCGCCATCAACAACGACAATCCCTGGTGGGTCGGCCTGCGTCGCGAATGGGCCGAACTCAGTGTGTTCGACGGCTTCGGCGGCCCGACGACGCCGACGGCGCTGGCCGTGGGCAAGGTCGATCCGACGGCCCTGCCGGCCGGACGCCGGGTCGTGGTCAGCGTCGGCGGCGACGCCGGTGACGGTGGCGGAGCCCGCCGCTGGGGCCTGCATACCCACCACGGCTGGAGCCTGGCCCTGACCGAGGCCCTGCTGACCCCGGGCGATGCCGAGGGCTGTGTCGGCGCGATCGGCTGACACCGGGGGCGGGCAGCCTCGGCCATGGTTACCGCATTAACCTTCGGCCTTAAGTCTGTTCGTCAACCGGCCCTCAAATCTCGCCGTGCAAGGGTCATCTCATGATCCCTGCGCCCCTGTTCCGTTCCGTTCTGGCCGCTGTCCTCGTCTCGGGGCTCAGCGCCTGTGGTGCCGTCGAAAGCGATCCCCATCGCTTCGAGAATCTGGCCAACCGTATCGCCGCCATTCCACTGGATGGATCGCGGGCTCCAAAGGCCGTGCCTTCGGCCCGCGAGCTCGGCCTCAGGCCGGCCCAGCCCGCGTCCCTGCGGGTCGAGATCATGGATCCGCACGAACTGTGGGACGCGCGTGATGGCGGCCTTGATGGTCTCGTCGACCGCGCCGCCCCTGTCGTCGCCCGTGCCGTGGTCCAGCAGGTCTCGACCCGGGTTGCCGCCTCGGCGGCCGAGGCGGGACTGCGTCCGGCCCTGAAGCCCGCGCCGGTGGCGCGGCCGGTGCCGACCGGCCTGATCCAGCTCGGCGCCTATTCCAGCGAGGACTCGGCCCGTCTGGCCTGGGCCCGGCTGACGGCCAAAGCCGATTCCGGCGTCCTGACCGGTCTGGCTCCCGTGTTCGAGGGGGTCGATGTCGACGGCCGTCGACTCGTGCGGCTCAAGGTCGCGGCCCCCGCCGGTGCCGCTGCCGCCGTCTGCGCCGCCGCCCGAATCGACGATCCCTGGTGCCGCCGCAACACCTGACCGGCGCAATCCACAGGACGCGCTTAACCTTTCGTTGACGCCGCCCCCGCCCGCCGCGACTCTGCCCGCGAACCGCCTCATGTTGAGTCGGCGATCACAATCGGGATCGTGAACCTAATGGCTGACCCTCAGGTCATCGTCGTCGGCAATGAAAAGGGCGGGGCGGGCAAGTCCACCCTGGCCATCCATATCGCCACAGGCCTGCTGCACGCCGGACGGCGTGTGGCCATCATCGATCTGGACCTGCGCCAGCGGTCGATGGCGCGCTTTTTCAGCAATCGCGCGGCGTGGATGGCCGCCAACGGCCAGGTCCTGCCGATGCCGATCGAGCCGGAGATGGGCGACGGCAAGTCGCTGGCCCGTGCCTCGGAGGAGGACCAGATCGCCAGTTTCGACCGCGCCTTTGCCGAGGCTCGCGCCCGGGCCGACGTTATCCTGATCGACACCCCCGGCGGCGACACCGCCCTGTCGCGTGCCGCCCACGCCCGCGCCGACCAGATCGTCACGCCGATGAACGACAGCTTCGTCGACTTCGATCTGCTGGGTCAGGTCGACCCGGTGACTCTGGAACTGCAGAAGCCGTCGATCTATTCCGAGAGCGTCTGGGAGGCCCGCAAGCAGCGCGCCGTCGAACGTGGCGGCTCGATCGACTGGATCGTGGTCACCAACCGTCTCGCCGTGGCCGAGGCGCGCAACCGTCGGCGTCTGGCCGACAAGCTTCAGAAACTGGCCAAACGCGTCGGTTTCCGCATGGGACCGGGCCTGCGCGACCGGGTCATCTACCGCGAGCTGTTCCCGTTCGGTTTGACCGTGGCCGACCTGTCCGCCGAGATCCGGCCGGTCAAGGTGTCCCTCGCTCATGTCGCGGCGCGTCAGGAGATGCGCAACCTGATGAAGGCCCTCGGCCTGAACGAGGTCGTGACCGCCCTGGACGCGGCGGCGTGAAGCCATGGGCCTGATCTGGCTGGCGCTGGCGGGTATCGCCGTCTGGGCGCTGGCGCGACTGGGCCGACAGACCGAAGGGCCCCGACGGGGTCACTGGCGGGTGACGGCCACACTGTTGAGTGCCGCGCTTCTGGCCGGCGGTACCCTGGCCCTGTCGCGCGGTGCCTGGCTGCCGGCCGCGGGCCTGCTGGGGGCAGGCCTGTGGCTGGTGCTGAGTTCGCGTATCCGGGCGGCCGTTGCGCGTACCGAACCGATGAGCGCGGCCGAGGCCCGGTCGGTGCTGGGTGTCGATACCGACGCCACACCCGAGCAAATCCAGTCAGCCTGGCGGCGTCTGATGGCCCGGGCCCATCCCGATCAGGGGGGCAGCGAGGGATTGGCGTCGCGGGTGAACGCGGCGCGTGATCGGTTGCGGAAAGGCTGAGCCCCTTATTCCGGCCGCACCACCATACAGGTGACCCGACGTTCAGCCAGGGCGGCACAGGCGGTCTGGGCCCCATCCTCACTCAGGCCGGTGAAGCGCGACCGGTACCAGCCGGCGGCCGTCTGGACCGAGCGTTCAGCGGTGGCGAACTGACTGCGGAAGCGGCGATTGACCTCGACCAGCCAGTCGCTGGCCACGGTCTCGTCGCGGAAGGCCCCGACCTGGACCGCCCAGCGGCCGGCGGGAGAGGCGGCCGGGGTCGCACGCACCGGCGCGGTCGAGGTCGTGCGACGCGATGGTCGGGCTCCGTTGAGGGTGGCGGTCAGATCCGGAGTCGGTGCCAGTTCGGCCTGAACGATCGGCGCGGCCATGCGCGCGGCCAGGGCCGGGGGCGGTGCGGGTGAGGGCGTATAGGCGACAGCCGTGACCCCGTCCTCGTCGCCGTCACTGTCAACGGAGGCATAGACGACCGTGCTGGCGGAGTTGTCGGTGCTGATGCCGAAACCGCGCTGCTCGAAGAAGGTCTGGGCGATCTGGATCGGCTGGCCACGGTCGCGCAGGCGCTCCAGCTCAAAGCCCGTATCCATCAGCTCGGCGACATGGGCGTTGCGCGAGGCGGTGGAGCGGCCGCCGAGGACGATGGTGATCAGACGTCGGCCATCGCGCACGGCCGACGCCGCCAGATTGTAGCCTGAGGCGTTGGTGTAGCCGGTCTTCATGCCGTCATAGCCCTGGCCCGTCGCCAGCAGCCCGTTGGTGTTGCGGTATTGGCGGCCCTGGTAGCTCCAGTCATGGAAGCCCAAATAGCGATAGTACTGCGGGTAGTCGCGCATCACCGCCCGGGCCAGGATCGACAGGTCCCGCGCGGTCGTCAGCTGTCGGCTGTCGGGCAGGCCGTTGGGATTGACGTAGCGGGTCTGGGTCATGCCCAATTCTTCGGCCTTCAGCGTCATCAGGGCCGTGAAACGTGCTTCGGTGCCGCCGATATGTTCGGCGATGGCCACGGCCATGTCATTGGCCGAGCGCACCGCCGTGGCATGCATGGCGTCGTCCAGTGTGATCGTCTGCCCGGCGGCCAGACCCAGTTTGGACGGCGGTTGCGAGGCGGCGCGTGGCGACACGGTGATCACGTCATCCAGTTTGACGCGCCCTTCGGACAGGGCCTCGAAGGCCATGTAAAGGGTCATCATCTTGGTGATCGAGGCCGGATAGCGACGGCTGTCGGCATAGCGGGCGAACAACACCTCACCCGTCGCGGCGTCGACGACAATGGCGGCATAGCGGGCGTTCTCGGTCGACTGGGCCACGGGTGGCGCACCCGTAGCCGGCGACAGCGTAAGAACGGACAGGGCCAGGATTGCGATCAGGCCGCGGCGGAAAATTGCGATCATCGGCAAGCGATGCCTCATTACTATGGCGTGGTCGCGACCGCCGGACGCGTCGCTGACAAAAACTAGCATGCAGCCTCCGGGTTTCGTGGCGGTTAACAAGGAGTCAACGGAGATTTGAACACCAGCCCCCATCGTTCAGCCTTGAAATGGTGCGGCGCACAATGTCTCTTGACGAACGTTCGCAGGTGCACCATATGAACGCTGTGGTGATCGACAAGGTCGGTCATCGAGATATCAAACAGGCGGCCCCGCCGCGATCAGCTTCAGGAGACTTCCCCATGGCCGACAGCGCCGAAACCGTGAAAAAAACCGTCGAAACCGCAACCGCGACCGTCAAGGCTCAGGCCGACAAGGTCCAGGCGAGTGCCAAGCAGGCCCAGGCCGCCGGTGCCCAGGCTTTCCGTGAAGGCGTCGACAAGTCGGTCGCCTCGCTGACCGAGCTGAATGCCCAGAACAAGAAGAACCTGGACGCCGTCGTCGAGTCCGCCACGGCCGCCCAGCGCGGTGCCGAGGCCCTGTCCTCGCAGACCCTGGCTTTCAGCAAGAAGTCCTGGGAAGACGGCGTCGCCGCCGCCCAGAACATTTCCAAGGCCCGTTCGGTCCAGGAGCTGGTTGAGCTGCAGACCACCTTCGCCAAGTCGGCGATGGAAACCTACATGGCTGAAATGACCAAGATGACGGACGTTCTGACCGCCTCGGTCAAGGACAGCTTCAAGCCGATCAACGAGCGCGTCAGCGCCTCGGTCGAGAAGTTCCAGGCCGCCCGCTAAGGCGACTTGCGCTACAAGTTAGCGTTTCGAGAGGCCCTCCGGAGAAATCCGGGGGGCCTTTTCGCTATTCGACCTCGGCGTGGTCGATGCTGAAGGCGCGGGCCACGCGCCAGTGTCCATCCTCCAGCCGCCACAGGATCGAGAAGCGCGCCCGTCCGACCAGATGCTCGGGCCCGTTGCCCTGGCGTTCGTAGAACAGGTGACTGCCTTCCTCCACCGCGCCAATGCCGGGGATAGGGTAGACCTGCAGGGTGCCGGGCACGAGTTCCCGACGCGAGCGAAAGGCGTCCGCAGCCTGTTTGCCGGAGCAATCCTTCGCATAGTCATCGACGAAGGCCGCGCGGGTCGCAGTCAGCCCGCCGCGGTCATGATAGAATTCTATGTCCTCGGTGACGAGATCCGCCAGGGCGTCTGGGTCGCACTGGTCGAACATCACGCTGAAAATGGCGGTGTCACTCGCTGTGATGACTTCGGTCAACACCGGTTGTTCGGGGATCACGACCGGCTGGGACTGCAGCAGGAGCAGGCTGGCGAACAGGACGGTAAAGGGCATTGAAACCTCCGCCGACGACAATGCGGCTTGCCTGGTAATACCGGGTCGGGGATGCCCGAACCCGTGAAACTTCGGTCATGAACCCTTTGTCACGCAAGCTGTGACTGGACGCATCTTCAATTCAGGCCATCATCACCTATCTGAGCTACCTACTCCCCGATACGGATCAAGAATGCCTTCCAAGCGGCCAGGTGAACGACAAGGCGATGGCTTCGGCTCCGCCACCGTCACCGAAACAAAGCCCAAGCTTCAGAAGCCCTCGCTCTACAGGGTGCTGATTCTCAACGACGACTACACGCCGATGGAATTCGTGGTCTACGTGCTGGAACGGTTCTTTCAAAAGGACCGCGAGGCCGCGACTCGCATCATGCTGCATGTGCATCAGCATGGTGTCGGGGTGTGCGGCGTCTTCACCTACGAGGTGGCCGAAACCAAGGTCGCCCAGGTGATTGAAACCGCGCGCCGCCACCAGCATCCGCTGCAATGCACGATGGAAAAAGACTGAGAGGATACCCTCATGCCCTCATTTTCACGTCCTCTCGAAGAAACGCTTCACCGCGCGGTCAGCTACGCCAACGAGCGCCGGCATGAATACGCCACCCTCGAACACCTGCTGCTGGCCCTGATCGACGACCCCGAAGCGACCGGGGTGATGACCGCCTGCAATGTCGACCTGGTCGCCCTGAAGACGGCCCTGACCCTTTACGTCGACACCGACCTAGCCGCCCTGGCGACCTCGGACGGCGAGGACGCCAAGCCCACCGCCGGCTTCCAGCGGGTGATCCAGCGCGCCGTGATCCATGTCCAGAGCTCCGGCCGCGAGGAGGTGACCGGGGCCAATGTGCTGGTCGCCATCTTCAGCGAGCGCGAGAGCCACGCCGCCTATTTCCTGCAGGAGCAGGACATGACCCGCTACGATGCTGTGAACTTTATCGCCCACGGCATTGCCAAGAAGGCCGGGGCCGCGGAGGTCCGCACCGGCAAGGGCGGCAGTCCCGAGGATTCGGAGGACGCAGCCACCGTCAAGTCGGGGGGGGAGGCGCTCGAAGCCTATTGCGTCGACCTCAACGAGAAGTCGCGTCAGGGCAAGGTCGACCCCCTGATCGGGCGTCAGGCCGAGGTCGATCGCTCGATCCAGATCCTGTGCCGGCGGACCAAGAACAACCCCCTGCTGGTCGGCGAGCCGGGCGTCGGCAAGACCGCCATCGCTGAAGGGCTGGCGCGCAAGATCGTCAATCACGAGGTCCCGGACGTGCTGGAAGGCGCGACCATCTATTCGCTCGACATGGGGGCGCTGCTGGCCGGCACCCGCTACCGCGGTGATTTCGAGGAGCGGTTGAAGCAGGTCGTCAAGGAGCTCGAGAACCACGAGAACGCCATCCTGTTCATCGACGAGATCCACACGGTGATCGGCGCGGGGGCGACGTCTGGCGGGGCCATGGACGCGTCCAACCTGCTGAAGCCGGCCCTGGCCTCGGGCAGCCTGCGTTGCATGGGCTCGACCACCTACAAGGAATATCGCCAGCATTTCGAGAAGGACCGGGCCCTGGTCCGGCGCTTCCAGAAGATCGACGTCAACGAGCCGACGGTCGCCGATTCCATCAAGATCCTGCGCGGCCTGAAGAGCTATTACGAAGCGCACCATAAGCTGCGCTACACCGAGGCCGCCGTCCGCTCCGCCGTCGAGCTGTCGGCGCGCTACATGACCGACAGGAAACTGCCGGACAAGGCCATCGACGTGATCGACGAGGCCGGGGCCAGCCAGATGCTGCTGCCGGAATCCAAGCGCAAGAAGGTCATCGGCCAGAAGGAGGTCGAGGCCGTCATCGCCAAAATGGCCCGCATCCCGGCCAAGTCGGTGTCCAAGTCGGACACCGAGGGGCTGAAGAAGCTGGAGACAGACCTGAACCGGGCGGTGTTCGGCCAGTCGTCGGCCATCGAACAGGTGGCGGCGGCGATGAAGCTGGCCCGTGCCGGGCTGCGCGATCCGCAGAAGCCGATCGGCTCCTTCCTGTTCGCCGGTCCCACCGGTGTCGGCAAGACCGAGGTGGCCAAACAGCTGGCGTCGACCCTCGGCATCGAGATGCTGCGCTTCGACATGTCGGAGTACATGGAGCGGCATACGGTCAGCCGGCTGATCGGGGCCCCTCCGGGCTATGTCGGCCATGACCAGGGCGGCTTGCTGACCGACGCTGTCGACCAGCATCCACACGCCGTGGTCCTGCTGGACGAGATCGAGAAGGCTCACCCCGACGTCTACAACATCCTGCTGCAGGTGATGGACAACGGCATGTTGACCGATGCCGTCGGCAAGAAGGTCGACTTCCGCAATGTCGTGCTGATCATGACCACCAATGCGGGGGCGGCGGACAATGCCCGCGCCTCGATCGGCTTCGGCCGCGGCAAGGTGGAAGGTGAGGACGACAAGGCCATCCAGCGCCTGTTCGCGCCGGAGTTCCGTAACCGCCTCGACGCCATCGTCAGCTTCAAGCCGCTGGCCGCCGAGACCATCCGTCTGGTGGTGACCAAGTTCGTGCTGGAGCTGGAAGCGCAGCTGGCGGACCGCAACATCACCATCGAACTGGCCGACGACGCGGCCGACTGGCTGGCCAAGAACGGCTTCGACGAACTGTATGGCGCACGACCGCTGGCCCGGGTCATCCAGGAACACATCAAGAAGCCGCTGGCCGATGACATCCTGTTCGGTCGTCTGACCCGTGGCGGCCATGTGAAGGTGAAGCTGACCGACGGCAAGATCGTCTTCGACGTCAGCGGCCCCTCGGGCGCACCGGTCAAGGAGCCGGCCGACGAAACCGCTGACTGATTTTCCCGTCTGAAACGACAGGGGCCCGGGCAGTGATGCCCGGGCCCCTTTTCTGTGCGCCGTGCGAAGCGGCCTAGCGGCGGCGACCGGCTCCGGCCAGCAGCAGGCCGACGCCGGCGACGATGGCCGTGGTCAGCAGTGGCTTGCGCCGCGCGAAGTCCAGGCCCGTGCGAGCCGGGTCCTGGAGATCGGAAGGCGCACGCTCAACCAGACGATCCAGCCCGTCGATGGCCTGGCCGTAGATGTCCTGGGCCTTGCCCTTGGCCTGGTTCAGCCGTCCCTTGATTTCGAGCTTGGGATTGTCGGTCAGGGCGCCGAGGCCGGACTGAATCTTGCCGCCGGCCTGAGTGGCGGTGCCTTCGATACGTTGATCGGTCATGGATGTGTCCTTGGAATGGGGAGAAGCCGGGGAGGCTGCCTGATCAGCGCGCGAGGACGGTGCCGGGTTCCCCGAAACCGGGCCTTCAGGGCCTTTTGCCGCAGGCCAAAACGCGCGACAGTCCGGGCAAAGTGGAGAGACCGATGCCCGACCCGGCGATGACCGAGCGACAGAAGAAATGGTTCGCCACCGTCCAGGCCAACCTGGAGGCTAAAACGGGCCGGCCGCTGGCGGTCTGGGTCGACATCCTCAAGGGCTGTCCCGAGACCCGACCCAGGGCCCAGGCCGCCTGGCTGAAGGCCACCCACGGCATCGGGGCCAATCACGCAGCCATGATCCTCGACGCCGCCCGCCCGGCGGACACGCTAGGCTGGAGCGATGCCGAGGGTCTGCGCGCGGCCCTGTGGGTCGAGCCGCGCTCGCTGGCTGCGCTGGAGGCGGTCGAACGGATCGCCGCGAACCTCGACGACGTCGTTATCACCCAACGCAAGGGTTACACGGCCTTCTCCCGGGTCGTGCAATTTGCCGCGATGCGACCGCTGAAGGGGGGAGGGGCCCGGCTGGGGCTGAAGCTGGACCCCGACGAGTCCGAAAGACTGGCGGTCCCGACCCGCAGCGAAAGCTGGTCCGAACGACTGACGGCGGTGGTCGAGATGGACGGCCCCGGCGCGGCCAATGCCGAGCTGGCTGGCCTGTTCGCCCGCGCAGCCGAAAACGGCCGGACGGCAGGATCAGACTGAGCGAAACGGCGACTGGTCCGCCGCCAGTTCGGCGATCCCGGCGGCCACGGCGGGGCGTTCGCCTTCAAGATAGTGGCCCACGGCTTCGCGCAGGCCCGGATGGACGATGTGATGGGCGGACCAGACCGGTGACGGCAGGTAGCCGCGGGCGATCTTGTGCTCGCCCTGGGCCCCGGCCTCGACCCGCGACAGCCCGCGCGCTATGGCGAATTCGATGGCCTGATAATAGCAGAGCTCGAAATGCAGGAAGGGCACGTCGTCCAGCGCCCCCCACTGGCGACCGTACAGGGCATCGCGACCGATCAGGTTCAGGGCCCCGGCAATCGGCTCGCCGTCGCGAAAGGCCATGACCAGGGCGATGCGGTCGGCCATCGTCGCCCCGATCCGGCTGAAGAAGTCGCGGGTCAGATAGGGACGGCCCCATTTGCGCGAGCCGGTGTCCAGATAGAAGGAGAAGAAGGCGTCCCAGTGGGCTTCGGTCAGGTCGGACCCGGTCAGGACGCGGATGTCGAGCCCGGCTTGCGCTTCGCGGCGCTCGCGTCGGATGGTCTTGCGTCGGTTGGACGACAAGGCGGCCAGGAAGTCGTCGAACGTCCCATAGTCGGCATTGCGCCAGATGAACTGCATGTCCAGCCGCTGCAGCAAACCGGCCGCTCCCATGGCCTGCCATTCGGACTCGGTCGGGAAATTAACGTGGAGCGACGAGACCCCCAGTCGCTCGACCAGGGTCAGCGCTCCCTGCAGCAGGGCTTCGCGCACGGTGGCGACGTCGGCGGCGGGATGGGCGAGGAAACGTGGACCGGTAGCCGGGGTGAAGGGCACGGCCCCCAGCAGCTTGGGATAGTAGCGACCGCCGGCGCGTTCGAAGGCGTCGGCCCAGCTGTGATCGAAGACATACTCGCCCTGGCTGTCGCCCTTCAGATAAAGGGGCATGACGCCGAGCACGCTGTTGTCGCCCTCGCGCAGCGTCAGATGGCGCGGGGCCCAGCCCCGGGCGGGGACGGCACTGCCCGAGGCTTCGCAGGCATGCAGGAAGGCGTAGCAGACGAAGGGATCGCCGGTCGGGGCCGCGCAGGCGTCCCAGGCGGCTGCGCCGATGTCGGCGATCCTGTCGTGAACCTGAACCCGGAAACTCAAATCCGCTCATCCCGGCGAAGGCCGGGACCCAGTGCTTTGGGTGAACGGTGCAGCCTTCTGCACTCAGGCACCCACCTTGAAACACCGACGTCAAGCTGGACAGAACTGGGTCCCGGCCTTCGCCGGGATGAGCGGAGTATATGCGCGACGGGTACGATCAGCGCACTTCCACGATGGCGTCCACCTCGACGGCGAAACCCAGCGGCAGGCGATAGACACCGACCGCCGCGCGGGCGTGCCGACCCTTGTCGCCGAACACTTCGACCATCAGGTCGGAACAGCCGTTGATGACCGCGGGAATGGCGGTGAAGTCACCGGCAGTCTGGACGAAGCCGCCCAGTTTGACGACGCGCACGACGCGCTCGAGATCGCCATCCAGCGCGGCCGACATCTGGGCCAGCAGATTGACGCCGCACATGCGGGCTGCGGCCTGGGCCTGCTCGGGCGAGACGTCGTCGCCGACGGTGCCCTTGATGCCGCCGGCGGCGTCGTTCGACAGCTGACCGGAGATGTGGACCAGGTTTCCGGTCCGGACATAGGCGACGTAGTTGGCGACCGCCTTGGCGGGTTCCGGCAGGCTGATGCCGAGTTCGTTGAGGCGGGCGGCGATGGTCATGTTCAGGCTCCGTGAGTGTGCTGCGGACTTAACCCTTCAGGCCGGGTCTGGAAAGACGCCAGCGCGTTGGCACCACCCCCTGATTGTAGTAAGTAGAAGCCACATGCTCAGGAGGTAACTCGTGCGTCATACTGTTTTGATGTCTGGCGTGTTTGCGGTTTCGCTGATGTGGACCGCGAATGCCGATGCGAATTCAGCTATTTCAGCGCCCATACAGGACCCCGGCTCGGTGACGGTGGTCACTGAGGTGCAGGACGTGGAGCCTGCCAAGGTCCCTGAAACAGCCGAGGAAACGGCCTTTCTGGATCAGGTTGTCTGTCGCGCAGCCGGCCGGGCGGCCAGCCGTCTGCGCAGTCGGGCGCGCGTCTGTGATACCCGTCGGGCCTGGCGGGACATGGATGAGGCGGCGGCGGCCGAGACGCGTCGTGTGCAGAATATGGGCCGGTATAATCGGCCCGGAGATCCCGAGGGTCGGTGAAACCGGTGGGCTCCGGGACGACCCGGCACGCGATCGCGCCCGTCGCCCGTTTCCGGCCCCAGACCCCTCAAAGGTTTCGGCTCAGAAGGCAGACCGTAAAATTACGCACCGATGAGGTCGTTGTGCAGTTGTCGCCCGAACATTCGCTGCTAGGATCGCATTGAATTTTTGGAGACTATGAATGCGTCCTGTTCGTCTTGCCGCCGCACTCGCTGCGGTGCCGCTGTTCCTTGCCGCCGCCGCTCAGGCCCAGGAGGCTGACACGTCCCAGGTTCAGACTGCCGCTGTCGCAGTAGCCGAAGTCGCCGCCGCTGCCGAGACGCCGGAGCAGACCGCCACGCTCGACGAGGTCGTGTGCCGGGCCCAGGGCCGTGCCGCCAGCCGCCTTCAGTCGCGCGCCCGGATCTGCAAGACGCGTCGCGAGTGGCGCGTGATCGATGATGAAGCTGCGGCGACGGCTGCCCGGACCCAGAACCGCGACCGATTCAACCCACCTTGCCCGTCCAGCAATCGGCCCCAGTAGGCACTGCCCCCGGCGGGCGGGGCTGACGTGCGTTCGCCGTCAGGCTGGTCAGGTTGGACAATCGGCGGTATTCTGAACGCTCACGTGGGAGTAGAGGAATGACCCGTCACTGCTGTTTGGCCGCGATAGTCGCGGCTTCCACCCTCGGGCTCGGCTCTGCCCTGGCTGCGCCCCAGGTCGCGCCACAGGCTTCGCCCGCGACAACGGCCGATCCATCGATCGTGCCTGATGTCGAGGTCACCGTCGCCATCGAAGAGACGCCGGATCAGACGGCCTACCTGGACCAGGTCGTCTGCCAACGCATCGGCCGCGCCGCCAGTCGTCTGCCATCACGCCAGCGCGTGTGCGATACCCGTCGGGCCTGGCGCGATATGGAGGAGGAGGCGGTGCGGGAGACGCAACGGCTGCTCACCATGAACGCCTACAACAACCGGCCGCGCGATCCCGGTCGCTAGGCCAGGCCGTTATCCGACAGCCTCAGCGCTTCAGCGCCCGGCCCGCGACCACGGCGTCCTTGCCGAATTTGGCGCGCAGGGCGTCGATGGCCGTCTCGGTCTTCAGGGTGCGCGCCTCCGCGTTTTCAAACAGGGATGACGGGGCGTCGACCGCCTCGGCTATCTCGCCCATTCCGACGCCGATCAGCCGGTAGGGGATGCCCAGTTCTGGCGTCATCAGGGCGCGCCCCGCCGCAAACAGGGCCCTGGCCGTCTGCACCGGCTCGGCCAGGCTGACGCGGCGGGTGATGATGCGGAAGTCGGTGCGCCGCAATTTCAGCACGATAACCCGGCTGGACACCCCGTCGCGACGGGCCTTGGAGGCCAGCTTCTCGCACAGGGGCCAGAGTTCGGCCTCGAGGTCTGCAGCGGTCGTCAAATCGTCGTTGAAAGTGGTTTCGGCGCTCATGCCCTTGCGCTCATGCCCGGGTTTGACAGCGCGGGCGTCGCGACCGTTGGCCAGGTCGTGCAGACGCAGGCCGCTCTCGCCATACTGTTTGATCAGATCGCGCGGGTCGGCGGCGGCCAGGTCGCCTATGGTGGCATAGCCGTCGCTGCGCAGGGTCTTCGAGAAGACCGGCCCGACCCCTGGAAGGATGCTGACCGGCTTCGAGCCCAGCAGGACTGCGGCTTCGGACCCAAGCACGGAAAAGCCGCGCGGTTTGTCCAGTTCTGAGGCGATCTTGGCGAGGAAGCGATTGGCGGCCAGGCCGATCGACACCGTCAACCCGGTCTCCGCCTCGATCCAGGCCTGCAGTTGCACTAACTGCAATGCTGGCGGACCGCCGTTCAGTCGTTCGGTGCCCGAAAGGTCGATCCAGGCCTCGTCCAGCGACAGCGTCTGCACCAGCGGCGTCAACCGACCGATCGCATCGAAAATGCGTTTGCTTTCAGCGACGTATTTGGTGAAGTCGGGCTTGATGACGACGGCGTCAGGACAGGCCTTCAGGGCCTTGAACATCGGCATTGCCGAATGAACCCCATACTGACGGGCAATATAGCAGCAGGTCGCGGCCACCCCGCGCCTGCCCCCGCCGACGATCACCGGCCGGTCGCGCAGCTCGGGCCGGTCCCGCTTCTCGACCGAGGCATAGAAAGCGTCGCAGTCGAGGTGGGCGATCGTCAGATCGGCAAGCTGGTCGTGGCTGATGACGCGCCGGGAATCACAGGCCGGGCAACGCGCGCTGCACTGGTCCCCGCTCCACAGGCAGTCGCGACAAATGGCCCGCAGGGGCAAGACGGCGGATCTCCTGTCCAGCTTTCACGTCAACTTAAGACTGGACGGCCCAGAGTGCACGCGAAGAAGGCGCAAAGCCTCAGCGCATCCGCGCCGGCGATGAGGCAACAGACTGGGTGAAGATGTCCAAGAAAGTCCTCATCGTCGAGGATAACGAGCTGAACATGAAACTTTTTCATGACCTGCTCGATTCCCAGGGCTACGAAACGCTGCAGACCCGCGAGGGCCTGTCGGCCCTGGCGCTTGCGCGCGAACACCATCCAGACCTGATCCTGATGGACATCCAGCTGCCCGAGATTTCCGGGCTGGAAGTCACCAAATGGCTGAAGGAAGACGAGGAGCTCAGCCACATTCCCGTTATCGCCGTCACCGCCTTCGCCATGAAGGGGGATGAGGAGCGAATCCGCCAGGGCGGCTGCGAAGCCTATATTTCCAAGCCGATCTCGGTGATGCATTTCCTCGACGTGATCCGGCTGCACCTGGGAGACGTCAAGCCGGCGGAGCGCGTATGACCGCCCGCATTCTTGTCGTTGACGACGTCGAGACCAATGTCCGGCTGCTCGAAGCGAAATTGACACTCGAATACTATGACGTCCTGAGCTGCAACGACGGGGCCACGGCCCTGACCATCGCCGCCAGCGAACGCCCGGACATTATCCTGCTGGACGTGATGATGCCGGGGATGGACGGGTTCGAGACCTGTCGACAGCTGAAGGCGGATCCGGTTACCCGCCACATCCCCGTGGTGCTGGTGACGGCGCTGGACGGGCGTGAAGACAAGATCCGCGGCCTCGATGCCGGTGCCGACGACTTCGTCACCAAGCCGATCGACGACCTGGTGCTGTTTGCCCGGGTGCGCTCGCTGGTGCGGCTGAAGGCGGTCATGGACGAACTGCGCGAGCGCGAGGAGAGCGGTCGCCGCATGGGTGTCGATGCCGACGGTGCCGGGCGCCTGCGCGGCTCCGGCGGGCGGGTGCTGATCGTTGACGACAACGAGTCCCAGGCCAGACGGATCGCGGAACAACTGGCTGCCGACCATCGGCCGGTGATCGAGCCGGATCTCGACAAGGCCCTGCTCGCCGCCCAGGGACCGATCGACCTGATCATCATCAACGTCTCGAGTTCCGGTTTCGACGGCCTGCGGCTGGTGGCCCAGATCCGGTCCAAGGAAGTCTCGCGCCGGGCCCCGATCCTGGCGGTGGTCGATCCGGCAGACCGCCCGCGCCTGGTCAAGGCGCTGGAGCTGGGGGCCAATGATATCCTGACCAAGCCGGTCGATCCTGAGGAACTGGCCGCCCGGGCCCGCACCCAGATCCGGCGCAAGCGCTACACCGACTTTCTGCGACAGAAGCTCGACTACAGCCTGGAAATGGCCGTCACCGACTCCCTGACCGGTCTGCACAACCGCCGTTACATGGCCGGACAGCTGCAGGCCATGGTCAACCGGGCCGGGCAGGGCGGCGATCCGGTTGCGGTCCTTGTCATCGACATCGATCACTTCAAGGCGGTCAACGACGGCTTCGGCCACGACGCCGGCGATGAGGTGCTGCGCGAGTTCGCGGTGCGGCTTGCCACCAATGTCCGGGCCATCGACCTGCCGTGTCGCTACGGCGGCGAGGAGTTTATCGTCGTGATGCCGGGTACGGGTCTTGAGGACGCGGTGATGATCGCCGACCGCATCCGTCGTGATGTGGCCACGACCCCGTTCCGCATCATGGACGGCGAGGAGCATCTGACCATCACCGTCTCCATAGGCGTCGCTGCGACGCTCGGCAGCGAGGACACGCCCGACGCCCTGATCAAGCGGGCCGACGAGGGGGTCTATGAGGCCAAGGACCGCGGCCGCAACAAGGTCATCGCCCGCGCCGCCTGACCCCGGTTGTTATGCGGACACAGAAAAACGCCCGGTCCAGCGACCGGGCGTTTTTCTGTGACGGTGGATCTTCGGACCGGGCGACGCGACGCGCGCGCCCTGAAGGCGTCCTACTTGATCTTGCCTTCCTTGAACTCGACGTGCTTGCGCACGACGGGATCGTATTTCTTGACGACCATTTTCTCGGTCATGGTCCGGGCGTTCTTCTTGGTGACATAGAAGAATCCGGTGTCAGCCGAGGAGTTCAGGCGGATCTTGATTGAAGCCGGTTTGGCCATCGGAATTACCTTTGCGACGGCGAAAGCCGCTGAAATAAGAGGCGCGGAACATACTCGGGATGCCCGTGAAGTCAACCGTACTGATGGCAGCTTGAGTGGGCGGTATCAAAGGCTAGGATGGGGCATGACCCGTATCTCCCTGCTGGCCTTTGCCGCCCTCGCCCCGATCCTGTCCTCCTGCGCCAGCCTGCCCCAGGCTCCGGCGCCGCAGGACGCATTCTTCGCCAATCTGACGGCCCTGTGCGGCCAGAGCTTCCCCGGGCGCCTGGTGACGACGGACGCTGCCGATGCCGATCTCGCCGGTCAGCCGATGCAGATGACCGTGCGCGACTGTTCGGCGCAGGAGATTCGCATCCCGTTCCAGATCGGTGAGGACCGCTCCCGAACCTGGTTCGTGACGCGCACGGCGGAGGGTCTGACGCTGAAGCACGACCATCGTGACCCGCAGGGTCAGCCAGACGGCTGGCACTGGTATGGCGGGGACACCGCCGCCGCGGGCACAGCCCATCGTCAGGTGTTTCCGGTCGATCAGGAGTCCATCGATCAGTTCAACGCCGGCGATGCCGCGGTCTCGACCACCAACGTCTGGGCCATGGAGATCGAGCCCGGGCAGATGTTTGCCTATGAGCTGCGGCGGGCCAACCGGCATTTCCGGGTTGAGTTCGACCTGACAGCCCCGCTGTAGGGGCGCGACACCGCCTCAGTCGTGGCTGACGAGGTGTCGACCGCGCACCATACGCACGAACGGGCGTGGCCGGTCGCGCCCCCCGCGTCCGGCGGCGATCTCGTCCAGGACAAAGCGGGTGATCGCCGGCAGGTCCAGCGCGCGGGCCTCGGCCAGCGGCAGCCAGGCGATTTCGTCCAGTTCTCCCGATCCCGCCGTCGGCTCGGGATGCAGCAGGGCCTCGGCCGGGGCCAGGAAGAAGCGGGCGTCGAACCGGCGCGTCCGGCCCGGTGGTGTGATGGCGCGTGCGACATAGGTCAGGGCCGACAGGTCCGGCAGGGCACCCGCCGCCCTGTATTCGCGCCACGGACCGACCACCGATGCGGGCGGGGCAGGTCTCCCGAGGATCAGTCCGGTCTCCTCGAAGGTCTCGCGCACAGCGGCCATGGCCAGGGCGCGCGCCCGACGGGCGTCGGTCTCGTGGATCAACAGTCGCAGGGCCGCAGGGGCCAGGTCGGATCCGGCGGCGGCGGTAAAGTCGGCCCGCTCGATCCGGCCGCCGGGAAAGACCCATTTGGAGGCCATGAAGACATGGCCGGGTGCGCGGCGGCCCATTAGCACTTCGGCACCGGTCGTCCCGGTCCGCGTCAGGATCAGGGTGGCGGCATCCTTCGGGCGCTGGCGACCGCCGACGCGCGGGGCGTCCGCCAGATCCTGGGCGGAATCGAAGGGTTTAATCGATGTAGCGGTCACTCTGGACGATTAGCACGTTCAGATCGCGTGTCGGGGTGTAGTTGGCGTAGCGGACCTCGAATTGGGTCGGGCTGATGCGGCGGACGCCCTCGCCGCAGAAGCTGACGACGTTGTCCGCCAGCCCCTTGTCGACCACCAGTCGGAAGTCACCGATCGGGCCGGACCAGTTGGCCCCGGTGACCAGGGTGTAGTCCAGCCAGGAATCCCGCATCTGGAATCCCTCGGCCTGTTTGCGGGCGACGGCGCGCCGGATCGGTTCGCCGACGCAATATTCGGCATCGAGTTCAGGCCGTTGTTCGCCGGGGCCTCCGACATTGGTGGTCGTGGTCCCGCCGGCAACCGGCACATAGGTGTGCTGAATCCGAACCTCTTCACCGGGGGCGAAATACTGGGTCCAGTAGTGGGTGGTCTTCAGGGTCCACAGGCCGATGCTCGTCCGGACGCCGTCAGCATGGATATTGCTGTCCAGCAGGCCGTCGGCCACCAACTCGTCGATCTGGGCGTCCGACAGATCGGCGACAGGTCCCTCGAGAGCGTCCCAATAGGGGTTCAGCGGCAGGCCGAGCCGTTGCAGCCGACGGGTCACGTCGACGCCGTTCAGCATCGCCTTCTGCTCGACCTGGGTGTCGACGGAATAGCCGTCGATCCGCGTGATGAACGGCAGCGCCCGCATCGGATCGGGAACCGGTCCGCGGATACTGCCCATCCAGTCCGGTTCGATGTCCGGCATCGGAAAGGCGACGATGGTCTCGATGCCCTCGTCGGTGTGGTTGAGAAAGCGGTAGGTGACCCGGACCTCGTCCAGCGACAGGAACAGGTCCTCGGACAGCATGGTGATGCCGTCGGTGCGTTCGAACACCAGTCCGCCGGCCTTCATAGAGGCCACGGTGTCATTGGCGGCGGCCGGGCCGGCGGCGAGCAGGGCGGTGATCAGAGCCACGGAAGCGGCGAGACGGTTCATCGGCATTCTCCCGGTCAGAAACCGAGGGTAGCCGAACTGCGTCCGGAGGCGAAACCTGTTAATTCGTGAAGCCGCAGGGCGCGGCTCAGCGGCGCTTGCCCTTGCGCACGCCCTTCAGGCCTCCGGACGGCGGTTTGGGGCCGCCCGGACGCTTGCTGCCACGCTTGGGCGGACCGTTGCCGCCCGGGCCACGGTCGCGAGCCCGCGCGCCGTAGCGTGGGGGCGGTGCGTTGGGATCACGCGGCGCGGGGTCGCTGAGCATCTCGAACAGCAGTCCGCCGGTGATCGGGGTGGCTTCCTTCAGCTTGACCTCGACCTGCCGCCCCAGGGTCCAGCGCTGGCCGCTGTGTTCGCCGACAAGGGCGTGGGCCCGGTCGTCGTGGTGGAAATACTCATTACCCAGCGATGACACCGGGCACAGGCCGTCGGCCCCGGTCTCCTCCAGCCGTACGAACAGGCCGAAGCGGGTGACGCCGGTGATGCGGCCGGGGAAGGTCGCGCCGACCCGGTCCTCGAGGAAGGCGGCGATATAGCGGTCCATGGCGTCGCGCTCGGCGGCCATGGAGCGGCGCTCGGTCGTGGTCACCTGTTCGGCGATCGCCGGCAGTTCGGCCACCTCGCGGTCGGTCAGCCCGTCCTGGCCCAGCCCGAGGGCGCGGATCAGGCCCCGGTGCACGATCAGGTCGGAATAGCGCCGGATCGGCGAGGTGAAATGGGCGTAGCGATCGAGGTTGAGGCCGAAATGCCCGATGTTGTCGGGGCTGTAGATGGCCTGCATCTGGCTGCGCAGGACCACCTCGTTGACGACCTCGGCGTGCGGCGTGTCGCGGGTCTCGTCCAGCAGCTTGTTCAGCCGTTTGGTGGTCGGCGCCTCGCCCTTGTTCCACGGTTTGCCGATCGTCTGCAGGAAGTCGGCCAGGTTGAAGGTCTTCTCCTGACTGGGTGTGTCGTGGATGCGGTAGATCAGCGGCGTCCGCTTCTGCTCCAGCGTTTCGGCGGCACAGACGTTAGCCTGGACCATCATCTCCTCGATCAGCCGGTGCGCCTCCAGGGACTTGCGCGGCTCGATGGCGGCGATACCGCCGTCCGGGGCCATGACGATGCGGCGCTCCGGGCTCTGGATGGCTAGCGGACTGCGCTTCAGCCGGCCCTTGAGCATGGTGTGATAGGCGTTCCACAGCGGATACAGGATGGCATCCATGATCGGGCCCGCGGTGTCACCGGGCTGGCCGTCGATGGCCTCCTGGGCCTGTTCGTACGACAGCTTGGCATGGGACCGCATCAGGCCGCGCACGAAGCGGTGGCCGGTCTTGCGGCCGTCCTTGTTGAAGACCATTCGCACGGCCAGACAGGCGCGGTTCTCGCCCTCCTTGAGCGAGCACAGACCGTTGGACAGGGTCTCGGGCAACATCGGCTCGACCCGGTCGGGGAAATAGGTCGAATTGCCCTTGGCCCGGGCCTCGCGATCCAGCGAGGTATCGGGGCGGACATAGGCGGCGACGTCGGCGATCGCGACCCAGACGATCCAGCCGTCGGGGTTTTTGGCGTCCTCGTCGCGGTGGGCATAGACGGCGTCGTCGTGGTCGCGGGCGTCGGCGGGGTCGATGGTGATGAACGGGATCTCGCGCAGATCCTCGCGCCCTTTCAGCGTCGGCAGCGCCTGATCCAGGGCCTCCTGTTCGACGGCCTCGGAGAATCCGGTCGGCACGCCGTGGGTGTGGATGGCGATCAGGGAGGCGGCCCGGGGGTCGTCCTCCCGACCGATCGATTCCAGGATCTTGCCGCGCTTGGGTCCGTAGCGTTGCTCGCCCTTCTCGATGGAGGCCAGCACCAGATCGCCGTCACGCAGATCTGCGGCCTGCAACTGTGGAATGATCAGCACGTCCTTCGAGCGGCGGTCGACCGGCTCGACCCGGGTTTCCTTGTTGGATTTGCGGATCACGCCGAGGACGCGATTGGTGCTGGCGTCCAGCGCCTTGATCAGTCGCGCCTCCCAGCCGTCCTCGGCCTTTACGAATTTGACCAGCAACCGGTCGCCCATGCCCGGGGCAGGGGCGGTCCGGGGGCCGCTCTCCGGGACCAGCAGGGCCTTGGGCGCGTCAGGCGAGGCGTCGACGAGACGGACGTACATGTCACCGTCCAGATCGCGCTCGACCACGTCGGCGACGCCGACCGGGGGCAGGTCACCGGCGGGCGAGAAGGTCTTGCGACCTCGCTTGCCCAGCAGGCCTTCGGCCTCCAGTTCGCGCATCATCTCGCGCAAACGGCGGCGATCCTCGCCCTTCAGGCCGAAATGGCGGGCGATATCGGTTTTTTCGGCCCCACCGGCTTCCGTCAGGAAGGCGAGCAGGGTGGCTTTGTCGGGGAGGCCCGATGCGGGCCTGCGGGGTGTTTTTGTCATTGAGTACCTATGTAGTGTGCTTCGCCCCAAAGGGCTAAATCTTGCGTGGGTTGACCTCGTCGGGTCTGACGATCAGCTTCCGCCGCGAACGCTCACGGAGTCTGTCCATGTCCTTGTCTGCCACCCCCGTCCTCAGCCGGCCCGCCGGATCCCTGCTGGACCTCATCGGCCTGACGCCGATGGTCGAGGTGACCAACATCGACACCGGTCCGTGCCGCCTGTTTCTGAAGCTGGAATCCCAGAACCCGGGCGGTTCGATCAAGGACCGGATTGCCCTGTCGATGATCGCCGCCGCCGAGAAGGAAGGCTTCCTGAAGCCCGGCGGCACCATCGTGGAAGCGACGGCGGGCAATACGGGTTTGGCGCTGACGCTGGTCGGTCAGGCTAAGGGCTATAAGGTGCTGCTGGTCATTCCGGACAAGATGTCCAAGGAAAAGATCCAGCATTTGCGGGCCATGGGGGCCGATGTGCGGTTGACGCGATCGGACGTGCCGCACGGCCATCCGGAATATTACACCGACATGGCCGAACGTCTGGCCCAGCAGCTGCCGGGTGGCTTCTACGTCAACCAGTTCGCCAATGACGCCAACTCGGAAGCCCATTTCAAGACCACCGGCCCCGAGATCTGGGAGCAGATGGGCCATGATGTGGATGCCTATGTCGCCGGCATCGGCTCGGGCGGGACCATCACCGGGGTTGCCCAATACCTGAAGAGTGTCGGCTCGAAGGCCGAGATCATTCTCGCTGATCCGACCGGCTCGGTGCTGGGCGGCATCGTCAACGACGGCGTGCCCGGACCGGAAGGCAGCTACACCGTCGAAGGCATCGGCCAGAATTTTGTGCCCGACACCGCTGACATGAGCCTGATCGACAAGGCCTATTCGATCCCTGACGCCGAGGCGATCGGCACCGTCCGCGAACTGTTGCTGAAGGAAGGCATCCTCGCCGGCTCGTCCTCCGGCACCCTGATCGCCACCGCCTTGCGCTGGTGCCGCGAACAGACCGAGCCGAAACGCTGCGTCACCTTCGTCTGCGACACCGGGGCTAAATATCTGTCCAAGGTCTACAACGACGCTTGGCTGGCCGATCAGGGCCTGGGCGAGCGCGAGATCCAGGGCAATCTATCCGACCTGATCCATCGCAAATACGCCAAGGGCGATGTGGTCGTGGCCGGTCCTGACGATACGCTGGATACAGTGTTCAAGCGCATGCGCGGGGCCGATGTCTCGCAGCTGCCGGTGATCCAGGACGGCCGCCTGGTCGGCATCGTCGACGAGAGCGACCTGATCCATGTGATGAACACCGACGAGATCACCCGTCAGGACCGTTTCAAGAAGCCGGTCGGCACGGTGATGACCCGCGACCTCGACACGGTACAGGTCACCGAGCCGCTGGACGCCCTGATCCCGGTGTTCGACCGCGACCGGGTGGCCATCGTTCTGGACGGCGAGACCTTCGTCGGCCTGATCACCCGCACCGACCTGATCAACCACCTCAGCCTGAATCGGTAAGCTTATGGCCAATCTCAAGAACCAACAGGGCTTCTCGACGCGCGCCATCCATGCGGGTCAGCGGCACGATCCGACCACGGGCGCGGTGATGACCCCGATCTACGCCACCTCGACCTATGCCCAGGAAAGCCCAGGGGTGAACAAGGGCTATGAATATGCCCGCGGCAAGAACCCGACCCGCGAGGCGTTTGAGGGCTGTATCGCCGACCTCGAGGGCGGCGTGCAGGCTTTCGGCTTCGCTTCCGGCATGGCCGCCACCTCGACGGCGCTGGAACTGCTGGACGCCGGTTCGCACATCGTCACCGGCGATGACCTGTACGGCGGCTCGTGGCGGCTGTTCGAGCGCGTCCGCCGTCGCTCGATGGGTCTGGACTTCGCCTATGTCGATCTCAGCGACATCGCCGCCGTTGAGGCTGCGATCACGCCGAAGACGAAGATGCTGTGGGTCGAGACCCCGACCAATCCGATGATGAAGATCGCCGACATCGCCGCCCTGTCAAAGGTAGCGAAAGCCCATGGTCTTCTCCTGGTTGTCGACAACACCTTCGCCACCCCCTGGTGCCAGCAGCCGCTCAGCCTCGGGGCCGACGTCGTCATGCATTCGGCGACCAAATATCTGAACGGCCACTCCGACATCATCGGCGGGGTGCTGGTCGCCGGGAACCCCGAGGTCGCGGCCGAGATCAAATTTCTGCAGAATTCGGTCGGCGGGGTGATGGGCCCGTTCGATGCCTTCCTCGCCAACCGCGGCCTGAAGACTCTCGGCCTGCGCATGAAAGCCCATTGTGAAAACGCCCTGACCATCGCGCGCTGGCTAGAGGAGCGGAAGGGCGTGGCCCGGGTCATCTATCCCGGCCTGATCAGCCACCCGCAGCATGACCTGGCCAGCCGCCAGATGCGGGCCTACGGCGGCATGGTTTCGGTGGTTATCGACGGTGATCTGGCGCGCACCCGTCAGGTGCTGGAGCGGGTCGCCGTCTTCACCCTGGCCGAATCCCTGGGCGGGGTCGAAAGCCTGGTCAACCACCCGGCCATCATGACCCACGCCTCGGTCCCCAAGGCCCTGCGCGACGCCGGCGGCGTCACCGAAAACCTGATTCGATTGTCAGTGGGGGTCGAGGACGTCGAGGACCTGATCGCGGATCTGGATCAGGCCCTGTCGTAATACGTCAGCTCGCGGCGGCTTCGGCGTCCGCGGCAATCTTCTTCTTGGCCGGTGCGCGCTTCTTGGGCGCAGCCTCGATTGCGGCCTCAGCACCATCGGCGACGGCGGCCTTTTTCTTGGCCGGAGCCCGCTTCTTGGGCGCAGCCTTGACCACAGGCTCGGCACCGTCGGCGACGACGACCTTCTTCTTGGCCGGGGCGCGCTTCTTGGCGGGTGGCTTGGCGGCGATACGGGCCGCGAATTCGGCTTCGATCAGCGGCAGGATGTCAGTGGCAGAAGCGATCTGGCCTGCCGTGCCGCGGACCAGCAGACGTTCCGCATTGGCGCGGAGGGTCTTGAGGTCGGCGTCGGGCATCGCCGGTATCATCTCGGACAGAGGCGTCATCGGCGTACTCCATTGAAAAACAGCTTCAGGGCCGGTGCGCG
>TARA_R110001606_G_scaffold59103_1_pt1 | contig 31432 bp, 23 predicted proteins | sample TARA_R110001606 | Tara Oceans TARA_R110001606 (sample SAMEA4398315) | marine metagenome | biome: Polar Biome; feature: [SRF] surface water layer (ENVO:00010504); material: water (ENVO:00002006), including particulate matter (ENVO:01000060) such as... | depth 5 m
ACATCCATCAGCTCGTTGGTGATCTCCGTTTGCCGCACAGATCGAAGTTCTCCTGTTACTTCCTCTATGCGCTCATCCACTGACTGCTCGGCCTGCTGCATCAGAGCCAGCCGTGCGGCGTTTTCGGTCACCATGGCTTCTGCCGAAGCGCGAAACACGCTGGCGAAGATGTGGCTGCGAATCAGCGATGACAGCAGCGCGTCGGCTTCCATGGTGTAATCCGGAAGCGAGCGTGAATCCCAGTGCTTTTCGCGCTGCAGCAGCGAAGGCGCCAACGGCAGAAGTCTTCGCGTTACCGGCTCGCGCAGGTCGTGGTCGCCGCGTTGGGTAAACGCCAGGGTAACGGCCAGATGATGCAGCGGCTGGCCCTGACTGAAATGGTCTATGCGTGTAACGATATCGCCGGCAAGGCGGCCTATGCCTTCGGCAGAAGCCGGTGGCAGCAGCACTGCTTCTGGTGCGAGGCCTTGATCCTCCAGGGCGTCGTTCATTTGCGCACCGATGCAGATCAGACGCTGCTTACCGACGGTTTGGCCTTGGCAATGCTTCTGCACCACTTCTGCGAGAACTTCATTGTAGTTGCCACAGAGCCCGTGGTCGGAGCCGAACACGATAACCAGATGCTCAAGTGCGTCATCCTGGCGCAGGATGATTTCTCCGGTTCGGTAAGCGAAGGCAGCAAAGCCCTGGAGGATGGTCTGGTGATAGGCCTCGATGGATCGGGCTGCGTGTTCATAGGGTGCCGCGTTAATCGCAGACAGGGTTTTCATGGTATGAACAATGCCGCGAATACTGGTCAGGGTGCCGCTGTGTCGGGTAAGCGTCTCAAGCGTTTGGGCCATGGCTGGCCTCGTTCACGCTGGTTGGTCGGTCTGCAGGATTCGCAGACAGTGCGTTCCGTGCGGTTGTAATAATCAGTTCCCGGTCCTCCTCGCTCAGCGCCTGGTTGCCACTGATGCGGTCGTCAATTACCTGTAACCGTTTCTGCGCAGCGGTACGAATGCTGGCCATGGCTTCGATCAGTTGCTGCTCCGGCAAAGCATCGAAAAGGCCCTCCATTGCCGCGATGAGAACCGCCAGCTGTTCAGCCGCTGGCATGGGATCACGCTCGGCCTGGCGCAGTGAATTGCGAACCGCCGCGCCACGGGTCAGGCGGGCGCGTGTGGTATCGTCCAGCCGTGTGCCAAAGCGCGCAAAGTCTTCCAGTTCTTCAAACTGCGACAGGGTAACCCGAAGGTTACCGGCCACTTCACGCAGGGCGCGGTTCTGGGCTTTACCGCCTACACGGGAGACCGACAGGCCCAGGTCGACGGCAGGGAACTGGTTTTTGCGTACCAGCCGTGGCGAGAGGTAAATCTGGCCATCGGTAATGGATATCAGGTTGGTGGGAATATAAGCCGACAGGTTCTCCGCCTGGGTTTCCACCACGGGCAAGGCAGTAATCGAGCCGCCGCCAGCTTTCTGGGTAAACTGGCCGGCGCGCTCCAGCAGGCGGGCATGAACGTAAAAGATATCACCGGGGAAGGCCTCACGTCCCGGGGGCCGGCGCAACAGCAGTGACAGCTCACGGTAGGAGCGGGCGTGGTGCGTCAGGTCATCAAAAATCACCAGCACATCCCGCCCCTGATCGGAAAAATACTCGGCCATGGCCATAGCGGCATAAGGTGCGATGTAGGACAGCCCCGGTGTCTCTTCGTCACCGGCCGACATGATCACGCTGCGGGCCATCATATTGCCATTGGCCAGCGCGGCGATTACCCGGGAGACGGCATCGCCGCGCTGGCCAATGGCGCAATATATACAGGTAACTTCTGAGCGTACCTGATTGAGTATGGTGTCTATGGCGATGGACGTTTTACCGGTCTGGCGATCACCGATGATCAGCTCGCGCTGGCCCAGGCCCACGGGTACGGCAGCATCGATGGCTTTGATGCCGGTTGCCAGCGGCCGAAAAATGGCTGAGCGGCTGAGAATGCCCGGCGCATCCGCTTCAATGGGGTGCTCGGCCACCGCTGCGATAGCCCCCAGACCGTCTTTGGGGCGGCCCATGGCATCAACCACGCGCCCGAGCAGAGCGGGGCCAACAGGTACACTCACCACCTTACGGGTGCGCTGTACATCCTCGCCCAGGGTAATGAGCTCGGAAGGCCCCAGCAGGATCACACCGAGCCGGCCAGGCTCCAGATCCAGCACTATGCCGCGCACGCCGCATTCAAACACCAGCAGCTCATCGGCCAGTGCACGGGCGAGGCCGGTAACGATCGCAACACCGTCGCCCACTTCAGTCACCCTGCCAACTTCGGTTATTACTGGAGCAGGCGCAGGTGTTGCCAGCATGGATCCCCGCCAGGCATCGAATTTTTCGGCTGAATGCGTTTCGGTCATAGTGTTTTATTTACCCTCTTTGTGCACAACCGGGTTTATGCCCCAGCGGGCTGAATCCGGCCGGAAGCACCGGCAGCCATGCGTTCGCTTAACAGTGCATCAAACTCTTCGGTGTAGCTGTCAACTGTCCAGGCTACCTGGGCACCGCCAACCCGGAGAACCAGTCCCGGCGCCTGCTGTGGGTCGGTTTCAAAGCGCAGGTTAATGCCTGGCAGCAGGTTTTTGATATCGGCCTGCATCAGCGCCTGTGCCGCCTTGGGCAAAGTGTCGCGAGTCGTTGCTACCGCCTCCTTACTGCCGCCTGCGGCGTCGGAGAGCTCGCTCGCAATCGGGCGCAGTCGCGCACTGACGTGGCGAACGATAGCTTCCTCCAGCGATTCATTCGCGAGATCGCGCAGCGCTTTACGGGTCAATTCCAGCAGTGTCTCTTCTCCGGCTCGCTGCAGTTGCGCGGTAAACTTCTGGCGCTCAGACTCAAGATGCTTATGCCAGTCTTTCTGCTCTTGCTCAAGCTTGGCGCGGGCATCGGCCAGCAGGGTATCACGTTGGTTTTCCGAATCTCGCAGCGCCCGTTCCACCACGGCCTCCTGGTCAGACAGCAGCTGTTTTTGCTGCTGGCGGTATTCCGCTTCGGCCGTCTGTGCTTTTTGCTGTGCCTCTCCGGCTTCGGCCATGCGGCGGGTTATTTCAGCCTCGCGGGCGTCAATACCATCAAGGATCGGGCGGTAGAGAAAGCGCTTCAGCAGCCAGACCAGCACGAGGAAGTTGGTGATCTGAGCGATAACGGTAACCCAGTCAATGGACATGATCTGTTCTAGCCTCCTGCGGCAGCCTGCATTGCGTCCCAGAACGGGTTGGCAAAAATCAGAATCAAGGCCAACACAAAACAGTAAATGGCGGTGGATTCAATCATCGCCAGGCTGACAAACAGGGTTCGAGAAAGAGTCGGGGCTGCATCCGGTTGCTGGGCGATGGCGGCAATCGCGGCTGCGGCTGCCCGGCCCTCGCCCAGAGCGGGGCCAATGACGCCGATGGCGATGGTAAAGCCGGCGGTAAAAATCGAAATGGCCGCAATGATGGCAAGATCGGTCATGATTTATCCTCTTTTTTTAAAGATGAAGGGTTTGGCTCTGCTGAAGCAGATGAGATGTAAACAGTGGCAAGAATGGCGAAGATATAAGCCTGAATCATGCCGGTTAATAATCCGAGCATGTCCATGATCACCGGGAAGAAAAATGGCGCGACGGTAAGCAGAATGGCTACGACAACGGCGCCGCTCATCACGTTGCCATAAAGACGGATAGCCAGCGATATGCCCCGGGAGAACTCACCGATGATATTGAACGGCAGCATGATGACCGAGGGCTCAACAAACGTTTTGAGGTAGCACCCTACACCGCCGCTGGCAATGCCAAGCACCGGTACAGCCACCAGCACAGACAAGGTCAGTGCCACCGTGGTTGATAACGAAGACGTGGGCGGCGAAAACTCCGGTATCACCAGCATCAGGTTTGATAAGGCGATGAACAGGAACAGAGTGCCGGCAAAGTACATCACGTGGCGTGCCGAGTTACGGGTGATTTCCTCGATCTGGCCCTGAATCAGCTTTACGATCACTTCCAGCGATGTACGCCAGCGATTGGGTGGCACATCGGCGCGCAGGTTTCGGGTAATCACCATGGAAATACCTACCAGTAGCGCCATCACGATCCAGGTATTGACGATGGTGGCGTTGACCTTCCAGCCTGCCAGCGTGAAAACAACGATATCATCGGGGGTAAGCTGCATTATGCGCCCCCCTGTGTGGCAGTGGCGGGTACGTTGGTCACTCTGGCCCAGAGCATAGTCATCAGCCGAGCCAGGAAAAACGCCAGCGCATAGCCGGCCACTGTCCAGCTACTTCCGGTAGAAGCGGTTACCAGAAAACCAACAGCCAGCAGTATCGCAATCCGGCATAAAGAACTGGCCATCAGCCAGAGCCCAGGCTGGTCAGAGCCCAAGGCACGTCGCAGACCCCAAGCCAGGCCCGCAAAGAACAGTGCGCTGACGGGTAAACCAAAAGAAAATCCCAGCAGCACCGCGTGCCAGTCTACCGTTATCACCGTTTATCTCCTTTCTGATCCGGCCCTTCTTTGTCGATCCAGTTCCAGGCAATAATGCCACCGACAACGACGCCGCCCAGGATCAGCGCAATGGGCCAGGAAAAGTTCTGTGGTGCCACCTTATTCAGCCATAGCCCCAAAAATGCGCCACCCACGGTGGGCACTGCGATCGACCAGCCGATGATTCCGAAAGCGCCCAGCCCCCGCAGAGGGCTTACGCCGGGCTCACTGCGTGCGCGCTTCATGCGCTCGGCACTGCGCCGGATGTCTTCTGCGGACCGATCATTTTTCGCGCTCATACCGTTGGTTTCCGCAAGTCGCCAAAACGCCGGACGATGCCCGCTTCAAGCCGCGACAGCGCCGACCGGGCTACCCGCTCTTCTTCATCCACTTCAATAAACGCCGCCTGTATGGTTTCGTTCAGGGAATCGAGATCCTGGCCCTGAACACCGCGGCGTATTGCAATATCTACCTGATGACCTTTTTTCATCAGCACGCCCTCGTCAACGCCAAAAAACAGTTCTGTGCCGTCTGTTGCGGTGAGAATCAACACCGAGGGCACCAGCGCCGTAACGAAGTCGGTATGGTTCGGCAGCATACCAAAAGCGCCGTTCCGGGCTGTGGCGAATAACCGTTGCACGCGGCCTTCGAATAGTGTGCGGGTTGGCAACCGCAGCGTGACCTGCATGGTGTCGGCAAGGCTCATGACCTCGTCTCCAGGTCCTTCAGTGAACCAATCATGTAGTAGTCGGTTTCGTTATCATTAAACTCGGTCTGGTTCAGAATGGTTTCGCAGCCATCAAGGGTGTCTTTGATGGGCACACGCTTGCCGCCGGTACCGGTAAAGGAGCCGGTGGTAAAAAACGGTTGGGTAAGAAAGCGTTCGAGCCGCCGCGCCCGGGCTACGGTGGCACGGTCAGCGGCTGAGAGTTCCTCCATGCCCAGCATTGCAATGATATCGCGCAGATCCTCATACTCTGCCAGGGTGCGCCTTACTGCCCGGGCGATGTCGTAATGACGCTGGCCGACCACGGCGGGCGTCAGCATCACAGAGGCGGAGCCGAGCGGGTCGACCGCCGGGTACAGGCCCTCGCTGGCGCGCTTGCGGGAAAGCACCACTGAGGCAGAGAGGTGTGAAAAAATATGCGCCGCTGCCGGGTCGGTGAAGTCATCGGCGGGCACGTAGACTGCCTGGATGGAGGTTATCGCTCCATTACGGGTCGAGGTGATCCGCTCCTCAAGAGAGGCCAGTTCGGTAGCCAGGGTAGGTTGGTAGCCAACCCGAGAAGGCATACGCCCCATCAGCCCGGAGACTTCCGAGCCCGCCTGTACGAAGCGGAAAATATTGTCGATGAGCAACAGCACGTCCTGTTTCTGGTCGTCGCGGAAATACTCCGCCATGGTGAGCGCGGTTTTGCCCACCAGAAAACGTACGCCCGGGGCTTCGTTCATTTGCCCGAACAGCATGACCGTTTTATCCCGCACTCCGGCGTCGCCCATCTCGCGATACAACTCCTCCGCTTCCCGTGAGCGTTCGCCAATACCGCAGAACAGGCTGACGCCCTGATAGTGCTGAACCGTGTTGTTGATCAGTTCGGTGATCAGAACGGTTTTCCCGACCCCCGCACCACCGAAGAGTCCGGTTTTGCCGCCGCGCTCAATGGGTGACAGCAAATCAATTGCTTTGATTCCTGTTTCCAGGATGTCGTTGTGGACGACGCGGTCTTCCAGGGCCGGAGGGGGCTGATGAATGGAACGTCTTATTGTCGCGGCAGGAGCGGGCTTGTCATCGATTGGTTCTCCAAACACATTGAGCATGCGGCCCAGTATGGTGTCGCCTACGGGAACCTGAATGGGTGCGCCTGTGGCCTGCACCGGCATCCCAAGCCCCAGCCCGCGCACGGGCGCCAGCGCCATGCAGCGCACAGCGCCGCTTTCCAGAAGAGAGGTAACTTCCAGCGCCAGATTACCGGAGTAGATGAGGTCGTGGATGCGTGGTGAGGTTCCCGGAAATTTTACATCGACAACGCCACCACGAATTCCTACGATCTGTCCAACATCATTATTGCCAACGTCCGGGATTATATCCGGGTCAATAGTACTGGAACCGTAAGCGACCTGGCTGGACATAATCATGTGCCTGAACAGATTGGATTGTTAACGATTGCAGCGCTTTTCCTTGGCCCACACCGACAGATAGCCAATGCCAGCATCAGGTCCGGGCTTCAAACGCTTTCGCTTCAGCCTGATTAAGGCATGATTTTCGGGACCGTTAGCCATCAGAGTAGTCGAGAAACAGTAAATTGGAATTGAGGTAGGTCACTATTAATATGAAATTTATATTAATTTTCCGAAGCCCATCTACACCCAAAACGGCGAGATACTATGCGTTTTTCAGATATTCATGAGCGTGCAATTGCGCGCAAAGGCGGCGTAGAAAAGCTGAAGGCTCTGTTGCCAGAACGGCCGTCTGTCACTGAGCTGGAGGCGCGAACGGATGATCGCTACCTCTCTGAAATTACCCGTTGCGTGTTCAAAGCCGGGTTTGTCTGGCGTGTTATTGACAACAAGTGGTCGGATTTCGAAGCTGCTTTTCATGGTTTTGTGCCTGCGTACTGGCAGCAAGTACCGCCGGACGTTCTGGAAGAGTTGGTTCGTGATGAGCGTATTGTGCGCAACATGCAGAAGATCCGCACGGTACCGGAGAATGCCCGCATGATTATGGATGCCGCGCGCGAACACGGCAGTTTTGGTGCCTTCCTGAAGCAATGGCCGTCAGAAGATCAGGTTGGCCTGTTGCTGTGGCTCAAGCGACATGGCTCCCGCCTGGGCGGTAACAGCGCGCAGTATTTTCTGCGCCGTGTCGGCTGGGATGGTTTCATTCTGTCCCATGATGTTATTACCGGCCTTCGCCGCGCCGATCTCCTGGATGCCTCACCCGGAAGCAAAAAAGCGCTGCAGCAGGCGCAAGCAGCATTCAACAACTGGCATCAGGAAACGGGTATGCCCTACAGCCATCTTTCGCGGATTGTCTCCTGCTCAGTGGATAGCTAAACCTCAGCGCCGCATGTCTCAGGTGTAATGGTCAGTTTTCATCCAACTGATCTATAGTCTGATGATCAATCAGGAGGGCTGTGTCATGACCACACTGCGTAACACGTTTTTCGGATTTGCACTCGCGCTGGCTTCTGTTATCGCGATCACAGGCGCAAGCCAAGCTATGGCTGCGAGCGCGGAAGACCTCGATCGCGATGCCAAACAGGCACTGGAATCACTCTACAAAGCTCACCCCGTTGCTAAAACCCTGTCTGGCGACGCCAAAGCGATATTGGTGTTCCCCAACATCGTTAAAGCCGGGCTGGTGTTTGGTGGCAGCTACGGCGAAGGCGTTTTGTTGAAAGGCTCAGAGGTGACGGATTACTACAATTCGGTTACCGGCTCCTGGGGCTTGCAGGCAGGCGCTCAGTCCTATGCCTATGCGGTTTTTCTGATGACAGATAAGGCTGTATCCTATCTGGAAAAATCGAAAGGCTGGGAGATTGGTGTCGGCCCGACGGTGGTGTTGGTGGATGAAGGCGTGGCGAAAAACCTCTCAAGTTCGTCGCTTAAAAACGATGCCTATGCATTTATCTTCAGCCAGCAAGGTCTGATGGCCGGGCTGAGTATCGAAGGCACCAAAATATCCCGCATTAACCGTTGAGTTATATCAACCTGCTGTTGGGTGCTTACATGCCCAACAGCAGCGCCAGCTCACAAAACACCACGCTGGCGCCCAGTGTATCGCCAGTGTAACCGCCCAATTGCTGTTGCAAATACCAACCCCACACCAGGGCAACCGTCAAAATGGCGGTTATGGCCATCAGCAACAACGCCGGCAGCCAGGGGCTGAAAATCAAGACTGTTGCTGCGGTAAATACAATGCTGACAAGTAGACGCTTGCGAGAGAAACCTTCCGCCACGGGCTTGCTTTTGCTCTTATTCGGGTCGGTGACATAAGGCAGAAAGGCCATCAGTAACAGGGGTGTCAGGCGGCTGATTGCAGGGGCGACCAGCAAGGCCAGCCAAATGTTCCGGGCATCCAGCAGCAACGCCGCTTTCAGGCCGAGAGCCATTACTAGTGCAACGGTCCCATAGGTGCCAATGCGGCTGTCTTTCATGATTTCCAGGCGCTTTTCAACGGTATAGCCACCACCTAGCGCATCCACGCTGTCGGCAAGACCGTCTTCATGAAAAGCGCCTGTAATAAACAGGTGGAAACAAAGCACCAGAAGTACACAGATCAGTGGGCTCCATGCCAGGCTGAGCAGTGCAAACAGCCCGACATACAAAGCGCCCAGCAACAGGCCTATCAGTGGAAAGTACATGCTGCACTGATTCATGAGCTTCTGGGAGTAATCTATGCGTACCAGCATGGGAATGCGGGTGAGAAACCCAATGGCTAACCAGAAGGCTTGCCATTCATGTGAGATCGATTTTGTTTCGGTAGGCATTGGCGGCTCCGTTCAGCAGAGGGTGTTCCCTCGGGCAGTGAAACGCCAGCTATCGGGAGAGTCAGAAAGGTATCATGGCTTTAAATTTTTTTCCTGATTGAATAGCGCTCTCTAGCCTTTAACCAAGAGTCGCCCGCTTGGTTGGAATCGGATCCGGAGACCTTTGGGAAACGAATGCTTCCGTTTAGAAATAGCCCTGTATGACACGGTGAACTACACTTTCAGAAATAATGCGAATTCGCGGTTAGCAGATGAGTGGCTCATGACAGGACAGTCTGATCAGAGTCAGTGGCGTACCGATACTGACTCTTTGCTTCGGAAACTGGTTTCAGCTATTCCCGACATGCTTAGTACCTACTGGCTAAGCGCCGATGGGGAGTCCCACCGGTTTGTGTTTATCAGCGAACATGTGCAAAGCGTTCTAGGCATTGCCCCGGAGGTACTTCGGGAAAACGCGGAAGCTATGTTTTCTGCGGTGCATCCGGAGGATTTGCCTGGTTTGAAGCTCAGTGTTGCAGAGTCTGCTATTACTCTTAGCCGATGGCGTCGCCAGGCACGCCTGAGAATGAAGGCCGGGCACTATGATTGGTTTGAGGTCAATTCAATGCCCGAGCGCCAAGCAGACGGAAGCACTGTTTGGTATGGCCAATTCCACAACATACAGCGCTACAAAGATCTCGAGCGCACGCTCAGAGAGCGTGAGACTGAGTCTGCCTTTCAGGCTGATTTTCAGAAGCTGATTGCCAACCTGTCTACCAAATTTATCAATCTTGGCATTGGCGCCATTGATCAGTGCATTACCGAGTTACTGTGCGCTATCGGCGTTTTTTTTGAGGTAGATCGCGCTTACCTGTACGAGTTCTCGCCGGACTATCATGTTATGGATAACACCTACGAATGGTGTTCTGGCGGCGTGCCAGCGCTCATCGACAGTCAGCGTAATGTGCCTACTGACGGTTTGGAGTGGTGGCAATGCAAGATCAATGAGATGGTTAGTGGCAACCGGGTCATTTTTGTTGAAGAGATTGAGCAGATACCTGCCGGACCCGAGCGCACCATGCTGGAGCAACAGGGTGTCAGTTCCATGTTCTGCGTACCGGTTCGGGTCCGGGGCCTGGTTACCAGTTTTTTTGGCGTGAGCTCCCTGCGCAAACGGGCCTGGCGCGAAGATCAGGCTGACCTTCTGATTATCGTATCGGGCTTGCTCTCCGGAGCGCTTGAACGCCACCGCCTTGAGAGCGAACTCCTCAATCAGTCCATTCGTGATCCATTAACCGCCTTGCATAACCGTCGGTATTTGATGCCCAGGCTCAATGAAATGCTCAGCCGCGCCAGTCGCCACGGTGAACACTTTACTCTGGCGATGTTTGACCTGGATCGCTTCAAACACATTAATGATTCCAACGGGCACCTGGGGGGAGATTTCTGTCTGCGTACGTTTGCCGACATTCTTCTTGAACAGACCCGGGAGACCGACGTCGTGGCGCGATTTGGAGGGGAGGAGTTTGTGGTTGCGTTCAGTGGTGTGAGCCAGGCGGATGTGCGGGACACCGTAAGCCGCATTATCCGCTCGGTACGAAATCACAACTTCGTTTTTGAAAGCTGTGTGGTGCCGTTGACGGTCAGTGCGGGAATCGCCGCCATCGGGGAATTGAATGACATCCCGGCCTCGCCGGATCCGCTTATCCGATTGGCAGACGACCGGCTCTATCGCGCAAAGCAGGCCGGACGTGACTGTCTTGTTGATGCATCAGGGGTATCGCGCATATAAAAAAAGAGAATTTCACCTAATATTCCGTTTTGGTATATCCTTAGAATTAAAATCTAAGATCCCGCCCCAACGGAGGTGAACGTCATGAACAATCCGATCGTCCAGCATTTTTTCGATGAACCCACCAATACATTCAGTTATGTCGTGCGTGACCCCGCTAGCCAGGCCTGTGCCATTCTCGATTCGGTGCTCGATTTTGACTACGCCGCAGGCACCACAGATGTGCGCTCAGCGGATGAGATTGTTGAGTACGTTCAGTCAAACGATCTGAAGGTCGAGTGGATTCTGGAGACGCATGTTCATGCGGACCACCTCTCCGCAGCGCCTTATCTCCACGAGAAACTCGGTGGTAAAACCGGTATCGGCGCCCACATCCGGGATGTTCAGGAGATTTTTGGCAAGGCGTTTAATGCAGGTACAGAATTCGCCCGCGATGGCAGCCAGTTTGATCGCCTGTTCAAGGACGGTGATATCTTCGTTATTGGGGGGCTTGAGTGCAGCGTAATGCACACGCCGGGCCACACGCCTGCGTGCCTGACCTATGTAATCGGTGACGCGGCATTTGTGGGCGACACTCTGTTCATGCCGGATTATGGAACCGCTCGCTGCGATTTCCCGGGTGGCGATGCCCGTGTACTTTACCAATCAATCGGCAAGGTTTTGTCGCTGCCCTCAGAGACCCGCATTTTCCTGTGCCATGACTACAAGGCGCCGGGGCGTGATGAGTACGCTCATCAGACAACGGTGGTAGAACAGCGTGAGGCCAACATTCACGTGCATAATGGTGTTGGTGAAGATGAGTTTGTACAGATGCGCACTGAGCGCGACGCTACCCTCGATATGCCCCGGCTGATTCTGCCGTCTGTGCAGGTCAATATGCGTGCAGGAGAGATGCCACCGGCAGAGGATAATGGCCAGGTTTACCTGAAAATACCGGTCAACCTGTTCTGAGCACCGGATGAACTTGAAACGCTATTTACCTATTCTCCAGTGGGCGCCGAAATACGGTCGCAGTCAGGCCGCCAGTGACTTGGTGGCTGCGGTTATCGTGACCGTTATGCTCATTCCGCAGTCCCTTGCCTACGCGCTGCTGGCGGGCTTACCGGCGCAGATCGGCCTTTATGCCAGTATTCTTCCGCTGGTGATTTACGCGATCTTCGGCACAAGCCGCACACTTTCGGTCGGGCCGGTGGCGGTCGCATCTCTCATGACAGCAGCTGCACTGGCGCCGCTGGCGGAGGCCGGGAGCCCTGAGTACGTCGCCGGGGCTGTTCTGCTGGCAATAATGTCAGGGCTCATGCTCACGATGATGGGTATTCTGCGGCTGGGGTTTCTGGCTAATTTTCTAAGCCATCCCGTGATATCCGGTTTTATCACCGCCTCCGGCATTGTGATCGCTGCCAGCCAGCTCAAGCATATTTTTGGCGTACAGGCTTCGGGCCAGAACCTGCTGACGATCGGTCAGTCGCTGATTTTGTCGATAGGCGATACCAATATATCAACGCTTGCCATTGGTACCGGTGCACTGGTGTTTCTGATGTTCGCTCGAAAGTACCTTAAACCGCTCTTGATACGCTCAGGTGTGGGCGCGCGCTCTGCCGATATCATCACCAGAACGGCGCCGATTCTGGCGGTGCTGATCACCACGCTGGTTGCCTGGCAACTCCGGCTGGACACTCAAGGCGTGCGTTTGGTCGGTGTTGTGCCCTCGGGACTTCCTGAGCTGACATTGCCTTCAATGGACTGGGGCTTGTGGCAGCAGCTTGCGGTCAGTGCCTTGCTGATCAGCGTCGTTGGATTCGTGGAATCGGTTTCCGTAGGGCAAACGCTGGCGGCAAAGCGGCGCCAACGGATCGACCCGGATCAGGAGCTGATCGGTCTGGGTACCGCTAACCTTGGTGCAGGTTTATCAGGAGGAATGCCCGTAACCGGCGGCTTCTCACGATCAGTTGTGAACTTTGATGCAGGCGCAGAAACTCCGGCCGCCGGGGCGTACACGGCCGTCGGGATTGCCCTGGCTACGCTGTTTTTGACGCCGGCCATTGCCTATCTGCCGCAGGCAACTCTGGCAGCGACCATTATTGTTGCAGTGGCGACGCTGATCGATCTGCCAGCACTGGGCCGCACGTGGCGTTATTCGCGCACCGATTTTGGTGCCATGCTGGTAACTATTTTTCTGACTCTCGCGCACAGCGTTGAGGCGGGCATAATTGCCGGTGTGGCGCTCTCTATTGGCCTGTTCCTCTATCGCACCAGCCGGCCCCACAGCGCGGTCGTGGGTCGGGTTCCCGGCACCGAGCACTTCCGCAATGTGCTTCGTTACGACGTGCTACTGTGCCCGAAAGTCACATTTTTACGGGTGGATGAAAGCCTGTATTTTGCCAATGCGCGCTTTCTGGAAGAGACGGTGATGGATCTGGTGATTAGCCAGCCAGAGCTGAAAGATCTGGTGCTGGTATGCCCGGCGGTCAACCTGGTGGATGCCTCGGCGCTGGAAAGCCTTGAGGCAATTAATGAGCGCCTGAAAGATGCCGGAGTGTGTTTGCATCTCTCCGAGGTGAAAGGGCCGGTAATGGACCGCCTGAAAAATACGGAATTGCTTTCTCATCTGAGCGGGCAGGTGTTTCTGAGCACGTTTGAGGCTTGGCAGACACTCACCGGCAGCCTCGTTTCCCTTAAAAAAATTGCCTGAATAGAGCGGGTTTTCCGAGATTCTGTGCTCGGATAGCACAGATCATTAGCTGCATGACGGTTGAGATCGTTATCATGGGAATCTGTTCCAGATTTCAGTGGGCGTTTTCATTATGGGCATGACTGATAATCTGCTATCAACCGGGCAGTGGATGGTAACTCTGGCTCTGTTCCTGTTGATTCTGGTGCAGGCGGCTCGCTCGGTACGTTGGCGCAACCTGCGTTCAGACAACGCGTTGCAGCATTCGTTTTTTGGCGCGGCTGTGGTGCTGGGCTTCATTTGGCAGTTGCGGGCGGGTATCTATCCCGGACTCGCCATTCATATCTTCGGTATTACTGCGGTTACCCTGATACTGGGCTGGGCACTGGCGGTGTTTGCGGGGCTGTTGGCACTGGTTATTACCGTTATCACCGGCCGAGAGCCTGCGTTGATGTTCGCAGCAAATGGACTGGTGACGGTTATGGTTCCAGCACTCGTGACTCAAGGCATCATGCTTTGGGAGAGGCACCGTAACTTCCGCAATTTTTTTGCCTATATTTTTTTCTGCGGGTTTTTCGGGGCCGGTATTTCAGTAGCTGTTGCCGGCTTGTTGATGTGCCTGATGCTCTGGGTCAGTGGTGTCTACGAGTTTTCCGAGCTGGTTCACGATTACCTGCGGTACTTGCCACTGTTCATGATACCGGAGGGTTTTGTGAACGGCGCAATTGTTACCGGCCTGATGGTATTCCACCCGGAGCGGCTGACAACGCTGGACCAACGACGCTACCGGTAACGAGCCCGCACGCAACCTGCTATCAGTTGCCCGCTTCGCCGGCGCTTAGTGGCTCCATATCGTCACCTTCAATAGCGGCGTGCTGATGCCATTGCTGCAACCACTCCAGTACCTCGCCTGCCGGCATCGGGCGCGCAATCCCGTAACCCTGAATATAATCACAGCCTAGCTGGCGCAGGGCCCGGGCGTGATCCATGGTTTCAACGCCTTCAGCCAGAATGGGGTGGGTAAACCTCTGGCCCAGGAAAATCACACTTTCCACAATGGCACGATCGCTGGCATCATTGAGCATGTTGCGAACAAAACTCTTATCGATCTTCACCAGATCAACTGGCAAGGTGCGCAGGTAGGTCAGTGATGAAAAGCCCGTTCCGAAGTCGTCCAGAGCAATACGGAACCCCAGCTCCTGACAGCGCGCAAGCACGCTGCTGGCACGCCTGATGTCATCAAGCGCGGTTGATTCCAGTACTTCCAGCGTGATTTGCCTGGGCTCAACGGTCGGGTGGCTGTGCAGATAGTTTTCCAGGTAGCGTGTAAAACTCCGGTCCATCAGGTGCCGGGCGCTGATGTTAATACTGACTGACAAATCCTCACCTGCATCGCGCCAGAGATTCATCTGATAAATGGCTTCTTTCAGGACCCATTGGCCCAGAGGGACCTCCAGGTGGCTGTCTTCCAGTGTGGGCAGAAATGCGTTTGGCTGAAGCAAACCTCTATGAGGGTGATTCCAGCGAATAAGCGCCTCAAAACCTACGACTTTGCAGCCCGCTATTCGCACTTGGGGCTGGAAATAAAGCTCAAATTCTTCGTTTTCCAGCGCTTGGGTGAGTTCGGTGAGCTGTTCACGCCGCTGCTGCCGGTGCTCGTTCAGTTCCGGGTCGAAAAAATGCAGCAGGTTCCGCCCTTTTTCCTTGGCAGAGTACATGGCCTGGTTGGCATGGCGAATCAGGCCTTCAGCATCTGCGCTGTCTGCCGGATAGCGGGTGATACCAAGGCTTGCCGTTAGAGTGATCGGGCCAGAACCCGTGTCAACGGGCTCGTTGATAGTGGATAATATGCGCTCATAGACGGCGTCATGGTTATCGCTCTGAAGGATTACACCAAACCCGTCGCCACCAATCCGGGCAACGGTATCGCCACTGCTCAGAGTCTGTGCCAGGCGGCTTGCCAGAATGCGCAGCATCTGGTTGCCTGCGGCATGCCCCAAACTGTCGTTGATCGCCTTGAAACCGTCCAGATCCAGGTAGCAGACTGACAGGTTTTTTTGCTGGCGGTCTGCGTGACTCCGTGCGTTGCGCAGGCGATCCTCCAGTAACTGGCGATTTGGCAGACCGGTAAGCTCATCATAGTTGACCGCTCGGTCCAGCTCTTTGGCATGATTCTTCAGGGCTGTTATGTCTGTGAAAGCTGCAACATGATAATAGCGCCCAGGCTCGTCCAGATGGACGCGGCTGATTGATAGCAACTCGACGAATTCTTCGCCGTTTTTCCGGCGGTTCCAGATCTCACCACGCCAGTGATCTGTTTCTATAATACGCCGCCACATGGCACGATAATAGGCTGGGGAATGGCGGCCAGAACTGAGAATGGATGGGTTAAGGCCCAGCACATCACTCCGGTTGTAACCGGTGATGCGTGAGAAGGCCGGGTTTACATCCACTATGCAGTTGTTCTGGTCCGAAATGACGATGGCTTCATGGCTGCGATCAAACACACTGGCGGCAATGCGCAAACCACGCTCACTGTGTTTGCGATCCGAAATGTTGTTCATGACAGCGATGAAGCCCGGCGCTACGTTCTGTTCGACACCGATAGGGACACAATAGAGATGGATCCAGAAAGGCACTCCCGGACGTGTATAAAACAGGATATCTTCTTCGAAGGGTTCTGCCAGATGGAGTTTTTGGGTGATATGCCGGATTTTTTCCGGATCTGTGGCCGGGCCGTTAAGCAGGTCTTTTGGGTGGGCGCCGAAAATATCTTGCAGCAGGTAGCCAGTGTATTCTTCAAAGCAGGGGTTGGCCCATTGGATAGTTCCGGCGTCATCAAGAATCAGAACCATATTGCGACTGATGCTGGCAACCAGTGACAAGCGTTCCGGATCAACCTCGGGGGGCGGCGTTTTGTATTCCGGATGATCTAAGTCTGGCATGGTCTATTCTGTGCTCCGGTCACAAAAGTGCTACTTCCCTCCTTGTCGCAATGGGGTAAGCCTGGCGGTGCAGCCCGCTCGGCACCCCTGTAATTATCTTGTAAACAGCCGGTAAGTGCGGCCTGTCAGGCTATACCGTCAATGGTAAGTTCCGCCTGATAAATGTTAATACTACGGCCATTCCTCTAATTGCGCCAGCGGGAATGCTTCTGCAGCTTTCGTTGCAGGGTCCGCCGGTGCATGTGTAAGGCTCTGGCTGTGGCAGAGACGTTGCCGTCATGCTCGTTGAGCACCCTCTGAATGTGTTCCCGCTCCATCTCTTCCACCGAAGGCGGTTCCTCACGCAGTTCCGGCACCTTGGTCAGCGCTTCGAAACCACTCATGAGCTGGCGAACCGTAACCGGTTTGCATAGATAATTGACTGCGCCCCTGCGCACGGCCTCAACGGCCGTGGCAATACTGCCGTAGCCTGTCAGCACCAGAATTTCCAAAGCAGGCTGTTTGGCAAGGAGCTCAGGCAGCAGCTGCAGGCCACTCTCGCCCGCAAGGTTCAGATCCAGAACGCACTTCCGGAAGACCTGCGCCTCCATGGCATGGAACGCCTCCGAATGACAGTGGGTTGCGGTGGCTTCGATCCCCTGGCGGCTCAGCGCTCGCTGGAGTACCTGCAGGAAGGCTGCGTCATCGTCAATAAGTAGCCAGCTGTCTTGAGTGATCATCGGTTAGCCCCCCATGTTTGCGTTAACCGCTCGGGCTTCGGGCAAATCGATGATCATGGTTGTGCCATGCTGGTCGACCCGCGCCTTGAGGGTGCCACCGAGGCGCTGAATCGTTGCATTGGAAAGAAAGAGGCCGACGCCGAGGCCGTTCTCTGAACCCACGATCTGTTCGCCCGGCGTCTTCTGGAGGGCGTCTTCCAGGCCATCTCCGTGGTCTTCCACGACCATTTCGATTCTGCTGGATTCGGCGTAGCGCACGCTGACAGCTACCCATGATGGGCTGGCCGTCAAGGCGTTCGCAAGCAGGTTGAGGATGGCTTGATCCAGGGTGGCGTCAACCGCAACCCGGCAATCCGGAACCGCTTCCGACCAGTCAATGGGCGCAGCCGGCCACAAGAGTGTTGCGGACTCTCTTAGCCGTGCCACCCAGTCCGGAACCCTGAGACTTTCCAGTTGTGCGGTTTTCGCTTGTATTGCCGAACTGGAAAGTTGCTGCAGATGCTTGCTACAAAGGCCAAGTTGTTGCTCCATCAGGCTCAGGTCATCGGCGAGATCCGGATCTGGAAAGGCAGACCGGATTTCGTCAACCAGTAATGTCATGGTATTCAAAGGTGTGCCCAGACGATGGGCAACGGCTGCGGCAGAAAGCCCCAGAGCAATGATCTGTTCATCGCGCAGGCGTGTCTCGCGGATGGTCGACAGTTGCTCCTGCTGCCGGCGCAATCGCCTTGCCAGAGCACCCACAACCAGAAGCAGAATTGCCGCCGTCATGGCAAAGGTGACCCACATGCCGGCCAGGTGTAGTTGCGCCAGATTGGCGTTGTGATCTTCATTGGTGATGGGCGTATGCCATATTACCAGTGCTGTGTAGACAGCAATGCCAAAGAGAGTCAGGGCAATGCTCTGACTCAGCGGCACCAGAATGATTGCCACGGCGATTGGCAGCAATAACAGGGATACCAGAGGGTTGGTGTAGCCGCCCGTCAAAAACAGCCAGCCACCTATTAAGACCAGATCAAGAGCCAGGCCGGCACTGACACTGGAGGGGGAGCGTGGCGGCCTCCGGGTAAACCAGAGCCAGCCCAGCGTCGCGAGAACACCATAGAGCAGGCACAGCGCCAGTGCTTCAGCACGGTAGGCAAGCGTTACAACCGTTTCTGCCACCGCCAGAGCGATAAGCTGCAGGCCAACCACGGCAAGGCGCATGCTCAGGAGGTAGCGTGCTGCTTGTTGAAAACCTGTTTGAGAGTGAGTGAGCCATTCCATGGCGTGGATTCTAGCAGGGCGGCGCATGTAGCGGCGGGTGAGGTGAGTGCTTTTAGCGGTTTTCCTGATAATAGTTGATGGGCATTAAGGTGGAAAATAGCAAACCAGACGCTGGCTGACGACGTCGCCCGTTAGCTGCAGCGGGTTGGTGTGAAGATCAAAAATTTGCAGTGCCTGTTCCGGCGTGGCATGAGGGTTGTGGGCTGTTCCGGGTAACCGCTCAGGCTGATAGATGCAGTTGGGACCATTGGGGAACAGGGCAACATAGGCGATGCCGGTTTCCACAAGATCCTGGAAAAAATGCGAGCCATAGGAAAGATCCGGAACCATATCACCCTCCATTTCTGCTACTTCAACCAACACGGCAACCCCTGCTATATCCGCAAACCGGACCGGCACGCCCAATTCAGGGCTGCTGGTTCCCCAACGGCCGGGACCAATAAGCATGGTGGTGTCGTCGCTGTGACGAACCTGCTCGCCGACAAGGCGGGCCACTTCGTAGCGCTGGCTGACATTCAACCTGTTGTATACCGCTGCGTTCACTCTGATAACACGCTGGATGCGCAGGTTTATGTTGCCGCCCATAAAGTTTCCGGACGTGCGAAAAAGAAGCTCCCGGGTGGATATTTCTGCAGGAATTTCGGCCGCCATGGTTTCACCGATTGTTGCCAATGGACGGCATTGCACCAGATTGAAAGTCGGCTCCCCGTCGTTGTTCAGATGCAGGGTAAATTCAACATCTACCGGATGCTGATAGCCGGTCTCCAGAGTTTGCAGCAGGTTTGACAGGCGGCTGACAAACCGGCTGTTGCGCACCAGTGGCTTGAACGTCAGCCGCCATACCGGAGCCGGCAGGCCCAGCTCCTCTGCCCGTCGACTGGCGGCCCTGTCCACTTCGCCGAGGTGGCCCAGGGGGAGGTCTGAAACCTCTTCCACGAGCAGGCTCAAAGGGCGGGTGGCCAGTTTTCCTTCCCACAGGTCCAGTACATCAAGAAGATGCTGGGAAAAACGATAGCTTTCATCCAGGTTGCGGAACGGCTGACGGTTGGGGTAGTCCAGTGCCATAACGCATGCGTGGTCACCTTCAATCCTGTCCACGGCCCGGGTCCCGAGCCCCATGACCAGACGCACCATGCCGGCGGTCGGGTCCATATCAGTATCCCAGGCAAAAGTATTGCGGGAAACGCCAACGCCGGCGGCATCCGGTAAGTAGTAACGCCCGTGAAAACGGCCGTTGACTCGTTGAATCAACAACGCCATAGGCTCCTCTCGCTGATCCAGCCCGCGTTGCTTGCGGTACACCAACGCGTCTTCGCTCATGGTAGAGGCGTAAACCTGTCGGATCGCATCCTCCAGCGCTGTAAGCCGAAGCTCTGGAGCGCCCTGGTTTACCAGAAAAACGCTGTCGTATTTGCCGGCAAACGCATTACCGAAGCCATCTTCCTGAAGACTGCTTGAGCGTACGAGAATCGGGTACTGCCCGTAATGATCCAGGAGCCGAGCCAGCTCTGTCCGGATTTCCGGAGGAAAACTGCCCTTCAGAATATTCTGCTGAAGCTGCACGGCCTCAGTGAAATAACCGTCGGTCGAGCGTTGGCGCATAATCGCTGGCCACAGGCCGTTGTGAACGAGGAATGCGTAATAGGCATCTGAGCCCAGATAGCTGGAGTCGTGTGGCTCCAGGTTTTCTTGCCAGATGTCGGGCTGATTGGTGAGCAGAATGCTTCTGGCTATCAACATGCCTGTGGCTTTGCCGCCAATGTAACCGCTGCCGATCATTCTGGCGCGAATCGCGAGCAGGCTCTCGAGGCTGAGGTAACGTTTAGCGAGATCCAGCATGCGTGGATCCCGGCTGATCAGAACATTCAGTACGCGATTCAGAATGTCTGCTGATTGTTCTTCATCATCGGTCTCAAGCGCACTGGCGACTTGAAGAAACAGGCGGTCCCAGTAGTCCAGGAGTGGTTGACGATTCAGCTGGGCAAGTTCCAGCCCGGCCTGAAGCCGGGTTGCGTCGCTGCTGTCGGTGACGGGCACAAAGCGCCCGTTGCGCTCCCTGTGCGGCAGAAACATGGTAGGGGATTGCCGGCACCAGGCTTTGATGGGCTGGATCTGAACGTCGTTCCCCAGGCGGTGAACATCCACCATCACCTGTGTCGTTTGCCGGATACGGTCCAGTGTGGTGTGAGAGTGTCGGTCCGGATAGAGCGCAAACCAGGCGACCGTATCCAGTTCAAAGAGGAATGGACAGACCACACGGAAAAAGTTGCCCACCATAGCGTCAGTGGCCCAGGCGTTGAGCAGATCACTCAAACAGTCGCACACGTAGAATGCGCCGCGGCCATGCTCTTCAATCAGACGCCAGACCCTGCCTGTAAAGGCTTCAAAGCCATCCAGAGCATCGACGTTTTCGATGTGAATGTTGGCTTTTGCAAGCACCAGCGGGGGGTGCTGGCCAAAACGGAGGTAGATAATACGGCGCCCGGCAGACGCCGCAGACTCAATAAACGGAGTAACGAACCGGCGGTAGTCGTCCAGGTCGTTGATACGCCAGACAACGTTATCGCCAATTCGCAAGCCATCGAGAACATCGTCAAGCCCCGGGAGGCCGGTAGAAACCCGGGTGTTATCCTGTGAGTTTCCGCCGTTCCCGGTCATGAGTTGTCACTCCATGGTCAGATGACGCCCATCGCCTCCATGGCGCGCGCTACTTTGATAAAGCCAGTGACGTTGGCGCCCAGCACATAGTTGCCTTCTGCGCCAAATTCCGCCGATGTTTCATAACAGCTCTTGTGGATATCGATCATGATGTCCTCAAGGCGCTTCTGAGTATAGTCGAAGGACCAGGAGTCACGGCTGGCATTCTGTTGCATCTCCAGTGCAGAGGTCGCAACGCCGCCGGCATTGGCGGCTTTGCCTGGGCCATACATCAGCTTTGCTTGCTGGAAGATAGCGATACCTTCCGGCGTTGTAGGCATGTTGGCGCCTTCAGCAACCGCAATGCAGCCGTTTTCAACCAGGGCTTTGGCATCGTTGGCGTTCAGTTCATTCTGGGTAGCGCACGGCAGTGCGATATCGCAGGGAATAGACCAGATGCTGCCGCCTTTGACGTATTTTGCGTCCTTGTGGAACTCGGTGTAGGCGCTGAGGCGACGACGGTCTACTTCTTTGATCTGCTTGAGAGCTGCCAGATCGAGGCCTTTTTCGTCTACGACGATGCCGCTGGAGTCGGAGCAGGCAATAACCTTGGCGCCCAGCTCATGAGCTTTGGCAATGGCATAGATTGCGACGTTGCCTGATCCGGAGACAACCACTTTTTTGCCTTCCAGGGAGTCACCACGAGCCTTCAGCATTTCGTGGGTAAAGAAAACGGTGCCGTAGCCGGTTGCTTCAGTGCGCGCTCGGCTGCCGCCCCAGTCCAGGCCCTTGCCGGTTAGCACAGAGGACTCGTAGCGGTTGGTGATGCGCTTGTACTGGCCGAACAGGTAGCCGATCTCGCGACCGCCCACGCCGATATCACCGGCAGGAACGTCTGTATATTCACCAATGTGGCGATACAGTTCGGTCATCAGACTCTGGCAGAAGCGCATGACCTCGTCATCCGAGCGGCCTTTCGGATCAAAATCGCTGCCGCCTTTACCGCCGCCGATGGGGAGACCGGTCAGGGCGTTCTTGAAGATCTGCTCGAAACCCAGGAATTTGATGATGCCGAGGTATACAGACGGGTGGAAGCGCATGCCGCCCTTGTAAGGCCCCAGAGCACTGTTGAATTCCACGCGGAAAGCACGGTTGATGTGGATTTCACCGTTATCGTCCTGCCAGGGCACACGAAAAATAATCTGGCGCTCAGGCTCGCAGATGCGCTGAATGATCTTCTTCTCGGCAAATTCCGGGTATTTCACCAGAACGGGCCCCAGTGTTTCCAGAACTTCGTGCACTGCCTGGTGGAACTCGTTTTCACCCGGATTGCGGTGCAGAACGTCTTCGTAAATCAGCTCCAGTTTCTCATCAAGTCGGGCAGCCATACAATATTCCTCGTTTCGGTTCTTGCTTATTGCAGGAGATTGGAAAGAATGGTGGAAAAATGGGCGGTGATTTCATCATATTGGAGGGCGCTTAGCAAGATATGCTCGTTTTTGGTGCGTTAAGACTATACCCCCATAGAGATGCGGCATTGTGTCTCACGCGCTCAGGAGCTGGCGCGTTTATCATTCCCCGACATTTTGATTCAGGCACGCTCGCCCAGGGGGCATCAGCAGTATGAAGGATCGAGCATTTTCCAGGCTTACACGGATGGTTGTTATCGGTTTCGCGGGGCTCCCGGGGCTGGTATTGGCACAGACTGCCGGGGAAGGAGTGTTCATTCGTGTAACGGAGGGCCGCCTGAGCGACAGTTCGTGGTAAACCTTGCAATGGCGGTTGCCCGCTACCTATAGCCAGCGGGTAACACTTCGCCCCGTGCAGGACATACTCCCCCTGCCCGGGGCTTTTTTAATGGTGCTTTCGGAAGTTGTCTTTGGCGATGGCTGGTGTTGGTTTTACCAAAGGCAAGCTCTGATTTAGGGTAAGTTAGTGTGTCTTCGTCCTGAATATATTGATAACCTATAGTTATTAACTAATAACTGTTTTTGGAGTAACTGGTGATGAAGCTTGTTGCCGTGCTGGGTACGATCGTTCTTGGGTTCGTTTTCACCGGATCAGCTTTGGGTGATGAAACACCAGCCAGGCCGGAAACAGTTCCCGTTGAGCGTAGTGAGTTACAGGAAACGCTTGTTCTTGATGGTGTGATCGAGGCAGTTCAGCAGAGCACCGTGTCCGCACAAACCAGCGGTACTGTGCAGCGTTTGCCCTTTGATGTGGATGACTCAGTGGTCGCCGGCGACCTGATTGTGCAACTGGATGACAGTGAGCAGCGCGCTCGGGTCAACCAGGCGCAGGGTGGTCGGGACGAAGCAAGAGCCGCTCTCGAAGATGCCCGGCAGCAGTTTGACCGAATTGAAGCTGTGCACGAGCGTGGCCTTGTTTCGCGGCAGGAATTTGATCGTGCCAAGAACAATCTGGCTGGCGCCAAAGCACGGCTAGAACGCGCCGAGGCGGCCCTGGCAGAAGCCCGCGAGCAGTTAAGTTATACCCGTATAATCGCGCCTTATGGTGGCATACTGACAGAACGTCACGTGGAAATCGGCGAGTCCGTCAGCCCCGGACAGCCCCTGCTTAGCGGTCTGTCTTTGGAACAGCTGCGGGTTGTTGTGGACTTGCCCCAGCAGTACGCAGACCTTGCCCGACGCGAGCGTCAGGCACAGGTCACACTTGCCGATGGCCGGGTTCTGGAAACCGGAGCGATGACGTTTTATCCCTACGCCAATCCAGCCACTCATACCTTCCGTTTACGCATGCGTCTGAATGAGCCCAACGGGTCCCTGTTTCCGGGCATGTTGGTCAAGGTCGGTGTTCCGGTTGCGGCTCGTGAGGCACTCTGGATTCCCGCCGGCAGCCTTGTCCGTCGCAGTGAACTGAGGGCGGTTTTTGTGCTGGACGAGCAGGGCCGCCCGCGGTTGCGCCAGGTTCGTACCGGCGTTCAGCAGGAAGGCCAACTGGAAATCCTGGCGGGCCTGAGCGAGGGCGAACAGGTTGTCATCCATCCCGGTGAGCTGGTTGGTACGGATCGCCTGAATCTGTCAGCAAGCCCCGTCTCTGGCGAAAAGGCGAATAAGGAGGCAGGGAATTGAATCGCGAACTGCCTCCGGTCGGCCCTTCCGGGGCGATCGCCCGGGTTTTTCAGGATAATCATCTAACGCCTTTGCTGGCGTTGCTCTCCATCATTCTGGGTGTGCTTGCGGTTGTGGTGACGCCGAAGGAAGAGGAGCCGCAGATAGATGTCACCATGGCAGATATCATGGTGGCTTTTCCGGGCGCCAGCACTCAGGAAGTAGAAAGCGCTATCGCAACCCCGGCTGAACAGGTGATGAGCGAAATTGCTGGCGTTGAGCACGTGTATTCCGTGTCCCGCCAGGGTCAGGCCGTTATTACTGTGCAGTTTGAAGTTGGCATTCCACGAAACGAAGCGCTGGTCCGGCTTTATAATCAGGTGTATTCGAACCAGGACTGGCTGCCGCCGGATCTGGGCGCCACTCAGCCGGTCATCAAGCCCAAAGGCATTGATGATGTACCGGTGATGACACTGACCCTTTATGATCCGGTCAATGGGCATACTGGAGAAGAACTCACCCGCCTGGCCCACATGCTGGAAGTCGCGCTCAAGCGTGTGCCCGGAACCCGGGATGTCTACACCGTGGGCGGCGTGCCCGACCGGGTTGATATTCATTTTGATCCAGCCTTGCTTGCCGGGTTTAACCTTACCCTCAGCGATATTCGCGATGCTCTGAGAGCCGCCAACAGCAGCAGCCAGGAAGCCCGCATTACCCGCGACAACCTCTCCATTCCGATTCAGGCAGGCACACTGCTGGAGAACGCAAACGATGTGCGCCGCCTCGTTGTCGGCATGCACAACGGCGCAGCCGTGTACCTGGACGACGTAGCAAACGTCAGCCGCGGCGGCACCGTTGCCGATCAGAGTGTGATGACCGGTTTCGGGCCTGCAGCGGACACGGACAGCATCGGTAGGCCCGGCGACGTATACCCGGCAGTGACTCTGGCAGTGGCCAAGAAACCCGGGCAAAACGCCGTGGATATCACAACGGCGATTGAACAGCGACTTGAACAGATCCGCAACCGCGCTCTGCCTGAAGGCGTGGAAGTTATTGTTACCCGGGATTACGGCGAAACCGCCTCTGCGAAGGCCCAAAAGCTTATTTCTGACCTGATATCAGCCACACTGGGCGTGGTGTTGCTGGTGCTGGTGGCCATGGGTTGGCGCCAGGCACTGATTGTTGGCATAGCTGTACTGATCACGCTGTTGCTGACGCTGGTGTTCTCCTTGGCCTGGGGGTTTACGTTAAACCGGGTTTCCCTGTTCGCACTGATTTTCTCCATCGGGATTCTGGTGGACGACGGCATCGTGATCACGGAAAATATCAACCGCCGGATCCGTAATTCCAACCTCCCGGTTCGGGATATCATTCCGGTGGCGGTGGACGAAGTGGGCACGCCCACCATTATGGCCAGCCTGACCATCATGGCGGCCCTGCTGCCCATGGCCTTTGTGAGCGGCCTGATGGGGCCTTACATGAGCCCCATTCCCATAAACGCATCCGCCGGTATGGTGCTGTCCCAGATCGTTGCTTTTGTGGTTGCGCCCTGGCTGGCTTTGCGGCTGCTGAAGCACCAGAAAGGCGAAACCGCTGCGGAAGCGAAAGAAGCCGGCAGTTCCGCCGACGGCGTCAGCCCTATGTCCCTGAAATTCTTCGGGGGTATACTTACACCGTTTTTGGGTGATCATCGCTGGCGTCGTCGTTTTCTGGCGCTTGGGGTAATCCTGCTGACGCTGGCTGCTGCCTCCTTGCCGGCGTTTCAGGCTGTCATAATGAAGATGCTGCCTTTCGACAATAAATCCGAACTCCAGATTGTGGTTGATATGCCCGAACACACGCCGGTTGAGCAGACTCAGCGGGCGCTTCTGGAGATGGGGCATTATCTGGAGAACGTTGACGAAGTGACCAGTTGGCAGAGCTATGCTGGCACTGCCGCACCCATTAACTTCAATGGTTTGGTACGCCAGTATTACCTGCGTAGCGACCCGTATCAGGGCGATATTCAGGTAAACCTCAGCCATGAGAGCGTGCGCCCCCGCCAGTCCCACGACATTGCCCAAGCATTGCGGGAGCCCTTGACCGCCATTGGGAAGAGGTACGATGCCAGCGTCAAGATTGTTGAAGTGCCACCGGGGCCGCCTGTGCTGTCGCCAGTGGTGGCGGAGATTTACGGTACCGACCCTGACCAGCGCGCTGAACTGGCTCGTTCCATAGCAGCCGGTATGGCTGAAGTACAGGGGTTGGTGGATATCGACACCACGCTGGAAGCCCCCACACGCCAATGGGAAATTGAAGTGGATCGTGCCCGGGCTGCCCGTTTGGGTGTGTCTCAGGCACAGGTCGTTGAGGCTTTGCAGATGGCACTGGGAGGCATGAACGTCAGCTTTTTGCACGATGATCACGCAAAATATCCGGTGCCTATTCGGGTAACCCTTGAAGATGCCGACAAGGCGCAGCCATCGGTGCTTATGTCTCTGCAGGTGCGCAGCCGCACCGGTAATCTGGTGCCTCTGGCCAGCATTGCCCAAGTGCTCGAAGCCGACTGGATGGGCGCCATCTACCACAAGAACCTGCTACCCGTGACCTATGTAACCGCTGATATGGCGGGCGCAGTGGATTCACCTTTGTACGGCATGTTCGCAATGGTGTCGCGTCTGGAACAGCAGGAGGGTGCGCCGGAACAGTTCTTTATTGATCAGCCACCCTTGCCGGAAAAAGGCACGCTCAAATGGGACGGTGAGTGGCAGATTACCTATGAAACCTTCCGGGATATGGGGGCCGCTTACAGCGTAGGTATATTCATGATTTTTGTGCTGCTGGTGGCGCAATTCCGCTCGTATATCCTGCCACTGGTGATTATGGCGCCTATTCCTCTGACCCTGATCGGCATTATGCCCGGGCACGCGATGCTGGGCCGTGAATTCACCGCCACCAGCATGATTGGCATGATTGCTCTGGCAGGCATTATCGTACGTAACTCCATTTTGCTGGTGGTGTTTATCCAGCAGCTTCTGAAAGAAGGCGTTGAGCTGGACAGGGCCGTGGTTCTGGCCGGTGCTGTGCGTATCAAGCCGATAGCCCTGACGGCCATATCGGCGATGGTAGGCGCTTACTTCATTCTCAATGATCCGATTTTCAACGGGCTGGCGATTTCTCTGATATTCGGGCTTGCGCTCTCCACCCTGCTGACCGTTGTGGTGGTGCCACTGTTGTATTACACGTTGGCCAGGCGTAAGTGGGTCTAGCTGAAAGCATCACATTGCGAGTGTTAATGGCGGTTGCGCTGAGCATGTTGGCATGATCTTCTGCGTACAAACGTATAGTACTCCGAGTTGCACCCTTAATATGAATCGCCCCGTCCTGTGGGGGATCTTCATTTACCTTGGCTGGCTAACACACGATGTCCAAACGACTTATACCCGTAATTATTCTGGCAGTCGGTGTTCTGGGTTTCCTGTTCCTGAAAATGACTCGCCCGGAGCCGGCACAAGTGAGTGCCACCGAACGCAGTTGGCGGGTGCAGGTTCAGGTCGTTGAACCAGGCGCTCACACACCGGTGCTTCCTCTTTACGGCGAGGTGGTGGCGCCAGAGCAGGTGTCGGTGGTTGCCACTCTGGCCGGTCGCATTGGTGAACGGCCAGTGACAGAGGGGCAGCGGGTGAATGCCGGTGAACTGCTGGTGGCTCTGGATGCTCTGGATATTGAGCCAGTACTGGCCCAAGCGAAAGCCCAGGTGGCCGATCTTGAGGCGCAGATCCGCTCGGAACAGGTGCGCTACCGCAATGATCAGGCCGCGCTGAAAAGCGAACAGGCGATTCTGGCCAATGCCCGTCGGCAGTTGGAGCGCACCCGCTCGCTGGTAGGTCGTAACCTTGCCTCCCTTGAGAACCTGGAGAGCGTAACCGACGTTGCGGCCAGGGCCGAGCTCACCGTCCGTATTCGCCAGCGCGCCATTGAAGAGCATCCGGCGCGGCGACAAAGCCTGGAGGCCCGGCTGGCCCAGGCTGCGGCAACGCTTGCGACCACCCAGCGGGATGCCGAACGAGCCCGGGTTGTTGCTCCGTTTGATGGTGTGGTGACGGATGTTCAGGTGGCCGTGGGTGATCAGGTATCGAGAAACCAGAAACTGCTCTCGGTATACGCCATAAAGGGCCTTGAACTCCGGGCCAGAGTGCCGGACAGGTACCGGGCCGAACTGCTCGGAGCGCTGGCGGAGGGCCAGGAGCTCTTTGCATACAGCGATAAGCGAGAGATTCGTTTTCAGCTCAAGCGCTTTGCCGGCACCAGCGACCCGGCCGGTACGGAAGTGATTCTTGCGCTGGCCGGGGATTCAGGGGGCCTGCGCCCGGGCGCTTTGTTGCCCATCAGCCTTGAACGGCCAGAGCGCAGCGAAACTGTGGCCATTCCGTTTAATGCCTTATATGGCGCAGACAGCGTGTACCTGATTGCAGACGACAGCCGCATGCGGCGCGTTACCGTCGAGCGAGTGGGAGAGGCGCTCTCCGCCAATGGCGAACGCCGCCTTTTGATTGCTGGTGAGGCGCTGAAACCAGGTGCACAGTTGATTGTTACCCATCTTCCTAATGCCCTGACGGGGCTTAAAGTGGATATTGCCGACTCGGATGCAGGTAAAGGGAGCGCTGCGGAATGAGGCGCGGAAAAGGCGTCATAGGCTTTTTTGTCCATCACAAGGTTGCTGGCAACCTTGTGATGTTGATGATGCTGCTTGCCGGCGCGCTGGCGCTTACCCGCATGAACGTACAGTTTTTCCCCACCTTTGCGCTGGATGTGGTCAGTGTACAAGTGGTCTGGAGCGGTGCCTCGGCGGAAGATGTGGAGCAGGGCATAACCAATCCGCTGGAGCAGCGCTTGCGCAGCGTGGACGGGCTCAAGAAGATGACATCCACCTCGGCCCAGAGCGTGGCGTCCATTACTCTGGAGTTTCAGGAAGGCACCAATCCGATCACCGCACTGGATGACGTGCGCCAGCAGGTGGATGAGTTCAACAACTTTCCTGCAGACGCCGAGGAGCCCCGGGTTGCCCGGATCGAGCGCTACGAGCCTGTCGCCCGCATGCTGGTGTTCGGTGACGTTGATCGCAGAGAGCTTCGAGCTCTGGCATACCGCTACGAAGACGAGCTCCTGCAACAGGGCATAGACCGGGTGTCTTTCAGAGGCTTGCCGGAGCAGCAGATCAGCATTGAGGTTCCGGTGGAAAGGCTGGAGACGCTGGGACTGACGCTCGGGCAGATTGCCGAACGGGTGGCTTCGGTTTCACGGGATTTGCCCGCGGGGATAATGGCCCAGCAGGATGCGGCCCGAGAGCTGCGGTCGATAGAGCAGCGGCGCAGCCCGCAGGCGTTCGAATCTGTGCCTGTTCTCAGCGGTGAACGCACGCAGCTGCGGCTTGGAGATATTGCCACTGTGCGCCAGGAGGATCGGGACAGTCAGGTTACTCTCACCCGCAACGGCTTTCCGGCCATTGAGCTGCAGCTGCAGCGTTCGGAAAACGGTAATTCCCTGGCTGCGGCAAAGGTTCTGCAGCAATGGCTCGACGAGACACGGGCAACACTGCCACCTTCGATACAGCTGGAGGTTTACGATGAGACCTGGCAGCTTCTGAACGACCGCATTTCCCTTTTGACCAGCAACGGCCTCAGCGGCCTGATCCTGGTTGTGTGCCTGCTGTATCTGTTCCTTCCGGGGCGAGTGGCATTCTGGGTGGCGGTGGGAATTCCGACGGCATTTCTTGCGGCTTTGGGTGTGCTTTGGCTCATTGGTGGTTCCATCAACATGATCTCCCTGTTTGCGCTGATCATGGCGCTGGGGGTGATTGTGGACGATGCCATAGTGGTGGGTGAGGATGCGGACGCTCACGCCCGCATGGGTGAAGCCTCCATTTATGCCTCGGAAGGTGCAGCCAAACGCATGGTGTGGCCGGTGCTGGCCTCGTCTCTGACCACCGTCGCAGCCTTTATGCCGCTATTGGTTGTGGGTGGTGTCATCGGTAATATTCTTGGCGATATACCGGTGGTCATGATCTGTGTACTTATCGCCTCGCTGCTGGAGTGCTTCATTGTGCTGCCGGCGCACCTGCGGCACGCCTTCAGCCCCCGGAACACGAGTAAAGGTACGCAGGAACCTGCGCGCCCCAGCCGTAACCCGATTGCGCGTTTTCGCGCTGGCTTCGAGCGCTGGTTTGATCGCTTTCGCGACGGACCCTTCAGACGATTTTCCCAACGCAGTCTGGAGCACCGGGGCATTACCATGGCCTGCGTTCTGGCCTTGGCCCTGGTCACCGTGGGGCTGCTCGCCGGTGGTCGCCTCGGGTTCAACTTTTTCCCGACACCGGAGCCCTCGGTGCTCTACGCCAATGCCAGCTTTGTTGCGGGCACGAACAGCGAGACCGTTAACCGTTTTATGGCCGATATGCAGAAGGCACTGAATGAGACGGAATCGGCGCTGGGTGGCAAGCTCGTATTGCACGCGGTTACCACGGAAGGCGCCACGCTTGGCGCAGGCGGAAGCTCTCGTGCCGGTGATGAGCTGGGCTCCATCATGATTGAACTGGTGCCTTCGGATCAGCGCCCGGTGCGCAACCCGGAATTCATCAACGAATGGCGCAGTCGCCTGACCCTGCCGGCCGGACTGGATAACCTGGCCATTTCCGAACGCCAGGCCGGGCCTCCGGGCCGCGATGTGAATGTGCGGCTGACCGGTGACAACTCGGAAAACCTGAAGTTTGCCGCAGAAGAACTGGCGCAGGCGTTATCGACGCTGCCCGGTGTGCTGGATGTGGAAGACGACATGCCTTGGGGCCGTGAACAGTTGATCTATCAGGCCAGTGCCTATGGCGAGGCGCTGGGCCTCACCACAACGGACCTGGGAGGCCAGTTGCGGGCGGCGTTTGATGGCCGGATAGCCCAGATCTTTCAGGACGGACGTGATGAGATGGAAGTGCGGGTGCAGCTGCCCCGGGATCAACGCGAGCGTTTGTCTACTTTGTCTCGCGTTACCGTACGTATACCCGATGGGCGCTTTGTGCCCCTCGGACAGGTCATGAACCTGGATCATCGCCAGGGTTTTGAGGCATTGCGCCATGCCGATGGCCGGCTGGCCGTAGAAGTAACCTCCGCCCTCAACACTCGGGTGAGCACCTCGGCTCAGATTATCGAGAGCCTGCAGGCCGATGCGTTGCCGGATATCGCCAGCCGCTACAACGTTCGCTACAGCTTTGAAGGCCGGTCGGCGGACCAGCGGGAAACCATTGCCGATATGAAAACCGGCCTGTTGATCGGGGTGGCGTTGATGTACGTGATACTGGTCTGGGTGTTTTCATCCTGGAGCCTGCCGCTGATCGTGATGGCGATCA
>TARA_R110001606_G_scaffold355164_1_pt1 | contig 31420 bp, 22 predicted proteins | sample TARA_R110001606 | Tara Oceans TARA_R110001606 (sample SAMEA4398315) | marine metagenome | biome: Polar Biome; feature: [SRF] surface water layer (ENVO:00010504); material: water (ENVO:00002006), including particulate matter (ENVO:01000060) such as... | depth 5 m
ACCAAAACCCCGGTTATCGAAAGATGACCGGGGTTTTACTTTGGGCGGTGGAAAAGCGGCAACCAGCAAAGAACCCTAAAACCACAGTCGGGCACACCCCCGTCATCCTCGCGAACGCGGGGATCCATTAGGCCGGGACAGGCGCACATCAGCCAAATCATTACACCCGTGGTCCCTGGCCGCTTGGATTGCCGCCTGCGCGGGAATGACGTGAAGGTATGGCGGACTTCTGGGGGAGTAGAAGTCGATTAGTTGGATCCCAGCATCACACTGAACAGCTTCTAACTTACCTTATGCTTTAGAGGCTTAAGTAATAAGTAAAACCGTATAACCAGCAAGTTGTTATATATCGAGCGGTTCGATACCCTGTGCAGCCTGATCGGGAAGCCGTATGGCGTTCCCCCTACATCTTTGGAGGATTTATGGCTGGTAAATCGATACGTACTCGCATCAGCGCAGTCGCAGGTGGTTTGCTACTGGCGGCGGGTGCCGCTTTAACTCCGGTTCACGCTGCTGATCAGCAACTACTGAATTCTTCTTATGACATCGCTCGAGAGTTGTTCTCCGCCTACAACCAGCAGTTTGCTGAACATTGGCAGGAAAAAACGGGTAACTCCGTAGAAATCAGTCAGTCACACGGAGGCTCGTCCAAGCAGGCCCAGGCTATTATTCAAGGCCTGCGTGCTGATGTCGTGACCTACAATCAGGTGACTGATGTCGATATTCTGCATACCCGGGGCAATCTGATTCCTGAAGATTGGCGCCAACGTCTACCGAACGCAAGTTCGCCCTACTATTCGACCATGGCGTTTCTGGTTCGTGAAGGAAACCCCAAGAACATCCAGAACTGGGACGACCTGGCTCGGAATGATGTCAGCTCCATATTGCCTAACCCCAAAACCTCAGGTAATGGCCGTTACAGCTATCTAGCTGCACTGGGTTATGCGCAGAAAGCGTTTGCTGGTGATGAGGAAAAGATAGACCAGTTTCTGAAGACCATGCTGGGTAACGTTGCGGTATACGACACTGGTGGGCGTGGTGCGACTACCACTTTTATTGAGCGCGGAATCGGCGATGTGCTCCTAACGTTCGAGTCAGAAGTGAATAACATCGTCGCGCAGAACCCGGATGCTGGATATCAGGTTGTTGTTCCTAAAACGAGCTTCCTGGCAGAGTTTCCGGTTACCTGGATCGACCGCAATGTCGAGCGCAATGAAACCGAAGCCTTGGCGAAAAGCTATCTCGAATACCTGTATTCCGAGGATGCACAGCGTTTGATCGCCGGTTTCAATTACCGTGTTCACAATGAAACAGTAAAGGCTGAGTTCGCCGATCGTTTTCCTGATCTGGAACTACTACCGATCGAGGAAATTGCCGGTGACTGGGAAACAGCCATGAAAGTGCACTTCGCACCCGGCGGCAAACTTGATCAGTTGCAGCGCCGCTGATGCTGGCTACTTATGGATAAATCCATGACTGGAGCGCTGCCTATCAAACGCGGCGTTGCCAAGAGGGTATTGCCCGGGTTCGCTTTGAGCTTGGGCGTTTCCCTGCTTTTTATCAGCCTGGTTCTGTTGTTGCCGGTAACCGGGCTGATAGTACAGACCTCAGGCATGAGCCTGGCCGAGTACTGGACGGTGATCACCGACGAGCGGGTCGTTGCTTCCTACAAGGTTACCCTGTGGGCGGCAGGTATCGCGTCGATCATCAACGGCGTGGTCGGCTTGCTTATGGCCTGGGTACTGGTCCGTTACGACTTCTGGGGCAAGCGCCTGGTTGATGCATTGATGGACCTGCCCTTCGCACTGCCCACCGCTGTGGCGGGTATCACTCTCGCAGCCCTCTTTGCTGAAAACGGCTGGTATGGTCAGTATCTGGCTGAGCTTGGAATAAAGGTCGCATATACCCCCGTGGGCATTATTGTCGCGATGTCTTTCACCAGTCTGCCATTCGTGGTTCGGACGGTACAGCCGGTTCTCGAAGACCTGGCGCCGGAAGACGAGGAGGCCGCCATGAGTATGGGCGCTTCTGACCTGACGGTGTTCCGGCGAATTATTTTTCCTGCCTTGTGGCCAGCGCTGATGACCGGTGTTGCACTCTCTTTTACCCGTAGCCTTGGTGAGTTCGGCGCAGTGATCTTTATTGCCGGCAATACACCCTACGTCAGCGAAATAACCAGTCTGATGATTTTCGTCCGACTGCAGGAATTCGACTATGCGGCTGCCAGTGCAATCGCATCGGTAGTATTGATGGCTTCCTTGGTACTGCTGTTGGGTATCAATCTCTGGCAGGCGCGTTACCTCAAGCGCTTGCATGGTCGGTGAGGCAGTCATGAATCGATACCGGTCCAACCTACGAGTCGGTGAGCAGCCCTGGGCCAAGCGCCTGCTTATTGGTACAGCGCTAACGCTTACGCTGCTTATTCTGGTGATTCCGCTGGTACTGATCTTTTCCCAGGCGCTATCCGAGGGTGTGGGAATAGCCTGGACCAACCTCACCGACGCTTACACCTTGCATGCAATCGGTCTGACACTCTTTGTGGCCGCATTGACCGTGCCGATCAATCTGGTTTTCGGGGTGTTCCTGGCCTGGCTTGTAACTCGTTTCGAGTTTCCTGGACGCAAGGCTCTGATAACGTTAATCGATATCCCTTTCGCGGTTTCCCCCGTTGTCGCCGGTCTGCTCTATCTACTTCTGTACGGTACCAACGGCTGGCTGGGCAGTTGGCTGGCTGATCAGGATGTGCAATTGATGTTCGCCTGGCCTGGCATCGTCATGGTTACGGTGTTTGTCACCTGCCCGTTTGTTGCCCGTGAGCTGATTCCGCTGATGCAGCAGCAGGGTAGCGAAGAGGAAGAGGCCGGTGTGATTCTGGGTGCCAGCGGTTGGCAGTTATTCAGACGTGTAACGCTTCCAAATATCCGCTGGGCATTGATTTATGGCGTGGTGCTGACCAATGCCCGGGCCGTTGGTGAGTTTGGCGCGGTATCGGTGGTTGCCGGCAACATCCGCGGTCAGACCAATACATTGCCTTTGCATGTTGAGTTGCTCTACCAGGATTACAACGTGGTGGGGGCCTTTGTTGCCGCCTCGCTGTTGGCCGGTATCGCACTCCTCACGCTCTTGATCAAGAGCGTCGTCGAGTGGCGTCAGAGCAGGCAACAAGAAGTCCCCGAAAACAACCAGTCGGAAGTCCGCTGATGAGTATTACGGTCGAGCGCATCAACAAGTATTTTGGCTCCTTCCAGGCGCTCCGGGACATATCGCTGGAGATCCCTGATGGCAAATTGATTGGTTTGCTGGGTCCTTCAGGCTCGGGCAAAACCACTTTGCTAAGAGTGATCGCGGGTCTTGAGAATGCCGAAAGCGGGCGCATTCTGTTTCATGGAGAAGACGTCACTCCTCTGCATGTGCGTGAACGCCGAGTCGGATTTGTGTTTCAGCACTACGCACTTTTCCGGCATATGACTGTGGCGCAGAACATCGCTTTTGGCTTGGAGGTCATGCCGCGAAAGAACAGACCCGCAGCGCCCGAAATACGAAAGCGCGTTGGAGCCTTGCTGGAAATGGTGCAATTGTCCCATCTGGCCGATCGCTATCCAGCTCAGCTATCCGGCGGACAAAAACAGCGAATAGCCTTGGCTCGCGCCCTGGCGATGAAACCACAGATTTTGCTGCTGGATGAACCTTTTGGAGCCCTGGATGCGAAGGTACGCAAGGATCTACGCCGTTGGCTGCGCGCCTTGCACGACGAGCTGCACTTCACCAGCGTATTCGTGACCCACGATCAGGAGGAGGCGCTAGAGCTGTCTGATCAGGTAGTGGTCATGAGCGCCGGTAAGATAGAACAGGTCGATGATCCCCGGTCGCTCTATGCTCAGCCCGAAAGCCGATTTGTTTTCGACTTTCTTGGCCACGTAAATGTATTCGAGGGAAATCTGCAAGGACAGCGCCTGGCTCAGGGCAATGCTTGGGTTGATCTGCCCGAGAAATCGGAAGGCCAGGATGTACAGCTTTATCTCAGGCCTCACGAAGTACGTCTGCAGGATGAACCGGCAAGCCATGCTCATTTGCCGTTGCGTATTGATTCAATCAGCCTGATCGGTGCTGAAGTACGCCTGGAGCTTTCGCCCTGTGGCTGGCAAAGCGAGGAACCCTGGGAGGTTGGCATCAGCCACTCGGAGTTCAATCGGTGGCAACCCCAGCGGGGCGACCAATGCTATGCTGTTCCGGACGTCGCCCATCTGTTTGATTGCGAGGGGAAACCACCCCGTACGCTGAGCTGGGTGGGTCGCTGAATGAGGCTCCGATAGCGGCCTCGGGGCAAGCTGGGAGAGCCGATGAATCCATATGAACGTTACGTATTACCCCGCATGATCGATATCGCCTGTGGTATGGGTGATGTCATGAAGGCGCGGTCGAAGATTGTTCCGTTGGCCACCGGCGAGGTACTGGAGATCGGTATCGGCACCGGGCTCAACCTGCAGTTTTATAATCCGGACCAGGTCAGCTCGATTGTCGGGGTGGACCCGGCGGCGCAGATGCAAACGCTGGGACGCAAGCGTGCCGCGGCGATAAGTATTCCGGTTGATATGGTGGCGGTGGATGTCCAGGGTATCCATGCCGAAACAGACCGCTTCGATACTATCGTGATGACATTCACTCTTTGCAGTATCGCTGATCCCGTTCCGGCTCTGGAGGAGATGGTACGTGTTCTGAAGCCGGGTGGGCGACTGTTGTTCTGTGAGCATGGGTTGGCCCCCGACGCCTCTGTGGAGCGCTGGCAGCACCGATTGACGCCAATCTGGAAGCCGTTCGCCGGAGGCTGCCATCTCGATCGTAATATTCCGGCGCTGATAGAAGCCGGCGGCTTTTCTATAGAGCAATTACACCAGGAATATTTGCCCGGGCCGCGGCCCATGACCTATGTGTACAGCGGCTGGGCGCACCCAGCGGCCTAGACGCGGAAACCCTCAGCCAGATAGTCTGCCGCACACGGCGAGCATAAAGGGCGCCTCGCCATGATATGCGCTCATGACGAGGCAAGCAGCTCGGCGCAGGCGTCCAGAATACTGCGGGTATCCTTCGGATTGCGGCCTGGCGCCCCGGCGCAGTGGCCCCAGTCCGAAACGAGCGGACGACACTCGGCATTGGCCATCTGCTTCGCCTCCCAGGCAGCATCATATTCAGTGAAATACAGATCCGTACTGCAGGGCATTATCAGCGTGCGTGCCCGAATAGCCTGGAGCGCGGCGGTCAGATCACCAGCGTACTGCGCATTGGCGCTGATATCTGCATTTTGCCAACTGGCGAGTACAGCGAGGAGATTGTTCGCGTCCTGGCCAAGGTGGTCCTCCTCCCAGTAGGCCAGCAGTGCATCGATACTGTCATGGCCCAGTTCGCGATATAGCGCATTACGGAAGAAAGCCTGACTGTAGGCCCATCCCGCATAAACCCGGGCGAATGCTCTAAGCCCCGCTTCAGGTGCACGGGTATAAAAGCCGTCCTGCCAAGCCGAATCGCAAGTTAAAGCCGCTTTCACGCCTTCCAGAAAGACCTGATTGTGCGGCCAGCAGCGGGCTGTAGCGCAAACACTTATGATCCGGCGAACCTGGTCGGGAAAGCTGCAGCCCCACTGTAGCGCCTGCATGCCGCCCATAGACCAGCCCATTACCAACGCCAGGGTTGCATTGTCGAAACGTTCGACGACCAGCTTCTGCTGGGCCAGCACATTATCCAGCAGAGTGACTTGCGGGAAATGGCCGCCCATTTGGGTAGCGTGGGCAAAGGTAGGTGACGTGGAGCAGCCATTACCGATCAGGTTGGGAATCACGATGCAGTAATGTGCCGGATCCAGTGGCCCATGTGCACCAATAAGGGGCGTAATGCCCATGTGTGTTCCACCATAGTACGTCGGTAGCAGAATGAGGTTGTCTGCAGCGTCATTCAGTTCTCCGAACTGCAGATAGGAGAGTGTGGTATCACGAAGAAGAGCACCGCTTTGCAGGGGTAGGTCACCAACCGCAAACTGAAGCTCAACTCCTTTTAAATCAGTCATTTGTTCATCTCCTGGAGCATGGCTTCGTCGACCATACGATATTTACTTGGGCAGCTTTTCAACTTTATACATGCATGCTGGCATGTATGTTGAATGGAAGATTCGTACCAAGCTCGCCATTCCCGGCGAGATCACGATCTGGAGTGCAGTCATGACGGTACAGCCATCCGCCGAAAGCTTGAAGCAAACGCTCAGGGACAAGGGAGTCAAGTACGCTCTTGCCGGGTATGTCGACATCCACGGCATCATCAAGGGGAAGTTTGTACCTGTTGATCACCTGGACAGGATGCTCAAGGGCTCGGAGCTCTTTACCGGTGCCGCGCTGGACGGTGTCCCGCAGGAGATCAGCGATAACGAAGTGGCAGCGATGCCAGATACCGCCACCATGACCCAGTGCCCCTGGAACCCTGATCTTGCCTGGTTTGCCAGTGATCTGTATCTCGATGGCGCTCCGTTCGAAGCCTGCTCGCGCAATATTCTCAAGCGTCAGGTAGCCGAAGCTGCACAGATGGGTTACACCTTCAATCTGGGCATCGAGACCGAATTCTTCCTGTTCAAGGACTCTGCTGACGGTGGCTTCGAGCCGATAAGCGCACGCGATACTCTGGCCAAGCCCTGCTATGACCCGCGTAGCCTCGGCGACAATATGCATATAGTCGGGGAGCTGGTTGAAGCCATGAACAGCATGGGTTGGGACGTGTATTCCTTCGATCATGAAGACGCCAACGGCCAGTTTGAAACAGATTTTACCTACACCGATGCACTGGGCATGGCTGACAGGCTCGTGTTCTTCCGTTTGATGGCCGGTGAAATTGCCCGCAAGCACGGAGCCTTTGCCAGCTTCATGCCCAAGCCTTCGGCTACGCGCACCGGCAGCGGGGCTCACTACAACATGTCCCTGGCTGATCTGGAGACGGGCAAGAATCTGTTTGATACGGCCAACGGCGAGGATATCCACGGCTGTGGCGTGACCGAGATGGCCTATCACTTTATCGCTGGGATCATGAAGCACGCCAAGGCCATCAGTGCAGTTATCGCGCCCACGGTGAACAGCTACAAACGTCTGGTGCGCAAGGGCAGCATGTCCGGATCAACCTGGGCACCGGTATTTGTCTGTTACGGCAATAACAACCGCACCAATATGTTGCGCATTCCGTCCCAGGGCGCGCGCGTCGAATGTCGGGCAGCGGATATTGCCTGCAATCCTTACCTGGGCTCGGCAATGATCCTGGCGGCGGGCCTTGAAGGTATTCGCGAGGCTATGGATCCGGGCCAGCCGCACCGGGAGAACATGTACAGCTATACCGATCAGGAGGTTCGCGATATGGATATCGAGATGCTCCCGCAGAACCTGGGCGAGGCTATTGACGCCTTTGAAGCAGACCCGCTTTCCAGACAGGTATTCGGTGATGCGATGTTCGAAAGCTTTGTGCAGTACAAGCGTGAAGAGTGGACCAGTTACCACACCCACGTGTCTGATTGGGAAATCAACCGTTACCTCAAATTCTTCTGATGATGTCGCGCCAGGAAAAGCTGGCGCGGCTCTTGCTACGGTTTACCCCTATATGGACCCAAGATCTGGCAAATCGCCATATCCTTTCAGGAGTAGAAACATGAAAAAGCCTTTTGCATTCAAGCGCCGTCTCAAGCAGATACTCGGTGGCGCCTTTATCACCGCCGCTGTATCCACCATGCTGATTGTTCCTACAGCCAGTGCCCAGGAGCGTGACAGCTTCAAGATTGCCTGGAGTATCTACGCCGGCTGGATTCCGTGGAAGTACGTTGATGAATCCGGAATCATGAAGAAGTGGGCAGACAAGTACGGTATTGAGGTCGAGATCGTTCAGATCAACGACTATATCGAGTCGATCAACCAGTACACCGCTGGGGAGTTTGATGGGGTTGTGGCCACCAGCATGGATGCCCTGTCCATTCCTTCCGCCGGTGGGATAGACACCACAGCCTTGATTGTTGGTGACTATTCCAACGGTAACGACGGCCTGGTTATGAAGGGCAGCAGTGACGTAAAGGACCTGAAAGGTGAGCAGGTCAACCTGGTCGAGCTGTCTGTATCGCATTATCTGCTCGCACGCGCGCTGGACTCAGTGGGTATGAGCGAGCGTGACGTCACTGTAATAAACACCGGCGATGCTGATATGGTTGCAGCCTTCAGCACCGAAGGCGTCGAGAACGTGGTGACCTGGAACCCTCTGCTGGCAGATGTACTGGAAATGCCCAACGCCTACGGCGTATTTGATTCCAGCCAGATACCTGGCCACATCAAGGACCTGACCATTGTTAACACCCAGACCCTGGCGGAAAATCCGGCACTGGGCAAAGCGCTGGTAGGCGCCTGGTTCGAATTGATGGCCGAGATGAGTACTGACAGCGAAGCCGGGCAGGAAGCCAGAGCCTTTCTGGGTGAGGCATCAGGCACCGATCAGGCTGGCTACGAAGCGCAACTGGCCGGCATGAAGATGTTCTGGGAACCTGCCGATGCGGTAGCCTTCATCTCCAGTGAGATGGCTATGGAAGCAATGGACAGCGTTCGTCAGTTTTCCTACGAGAAAGGCTTGCTGGGCGAGGGCGCGAGCTCCGCTGATTTCGTTGGTATCTCTTTCCCCGATGGCAAGACCCTTGGCGACAGCGCTAATATAAAGCTGCGTTTTGATCCCACCTATATGCAGATGGCGGCGGACGACGCACTCTGATCTCAGCCCAAGCCCCCCATGTTCATCAGGCCGTGGGGGGTTGTCGCAAGCGGATAATTCATGCGCCGTACCAAGGAAGACGCCGAAAAGACGCGTCTTAAAATAATTGAAGCTGCGCTGACGCTGTTCAGTCGCAACGGTTACTCGAACACCACGCTGGGAATGATTGGCGCCGAGGCCGGTTATAGCCGCGGACCCATCTACTGGCACTTCAAGAACAAGGACGATCTCTATCAGGCCGTTCTCGCCTATTCGCAGGAACCGCTGGAAACACTAATCAACAATGCAGCCCGACCAGGTACTAATCCGTTTGAGGCGATAGATACCTTTGCGCGGCAATGGTTAGAACTGCTCGCGGACGATATCTGGTTCCGCCAGTCCTTCGAAATTCTCTTGAACAAGACAGAACTGACGGATGCGATAGCCCCCACCATCAAGCGGGAGAGGGAACTGACACGGCATATTGTCGATACCTTGTCTCACCTGGTAGCCAGGGCACAGGCATTACAACAGCTGCCTTCGACGGAGCCGGCCGACAAGCTCGGCTTGCTGATATATACCCACCTGATGGGCGTTACCCAGAGTTGGCTATTTGCGCCGGATCTATTCTGTCTGAGGCAGGAGCAGGATTTTTTCGTGGAGCGGCTGATGAACATGTTGATGCAACCCAAAGCCAGCAAAACATAAAAAAGCCGAGGCATTTGCCCCGGCTTTTTTCGCTTGCTCGACTTTACGGTTTGACCGGCTCAATGATCGGGAAGTTGGCCGGTGGCTCTTCGATCATCTGTAACAGACCAAAGAATGCCATCGGATTACCCGTCAGTTTAATATCGCCTGTCTTGACCGCATCAGGAAAGCTGATTTGGCGCAGGAAAATACGGTCCAGCGTTCCCCGCGTCATGCTCACGCTGGCGTCAGGATTGTCCTCCAGGCTGCCGGCCCGGTGGGTCAGCGTCGAGTTCTGCAGGTTAAGACGGTAGTTTTCGTCCCTATCCGTTAGCGTCCAGTTGATAACCAGATGCTTGCCCTCGGCTTTTTCAGCGTTTAGACGAACCGCCAGCAGGTCGAAGAACATGCCTGCCTCGAGTGCTTGCAGCAGATCGGGTGAAAGTGCATTTCCGCGACGCGGTTCGCCCTCGCCTTTACGCAGTTCCTGGGCGCCAGTCAGATAAGCGCCACGCCAGGTGCCTGCTTCAGCCTGGTAGCCCAGTTGTTCCAGCGCATCGGCTCCGAGTTCACGGGCGGCCTGGTTAGCTGGCTCGGCAAAGACGGCTTCACTCATCACCCAGGCTACCCAGCGATATTCGCCATTGGCAAAGTCCGCTCGCGCCTGCTCAAGCACCTTGTCCATCCCACCCATATAGCTGATGGTCTTTTTCGCATTTTCCTGCGGGGGCAGCGGGTCGAGGTGGGCTGGGTTCGCATCGTACCAGCCCATGTAACGCTGGTAGATGGCCCGTGCGTTGTGCTTCAGCGTGCCGTAATAGCCACGGGCATACCATTCCTGGTCAAGGCTCTCGGGCAGCTTGATGTTTTCAGCGATGTCGCCTGCAAGATGACCCTTGTTCATCATGCGCACGGATTGGTCGTGGATGTACTTGTACAGGTCGCGCTGTACCCCCAGAAAATGTTGAGCCTCTTCGCGCTTCCAGATTGGCCAATGGTGCTGGGCGACCAGAATGTCGGTGCGGTCACCAAAGCGTTCCAGCGCCTTGTCGATGTAGTGCGACCAGGCGCTTGCGTCGCGAATGGCGGCGCCGCGAATGGTGTAGATATTGTGCAGATGCTGACTGGTTATCTCGGCCGTGTTGAGCACCTTGAACTGCGGAAAGTACATCATCATTTCCGACTCGGCCTCGGTGCCATGGGCCATCTGGAATTCGATTTCGATACCGTCGATAGTCAGGGTTGCGTTGTCGGGTACGGTGTCAGTAGGGGCGATCAGTGTAATCGGGCCACTGGCCAGCGCCTTGCCCAGACCGGTGTCCACATGCCCACGCTCGCCTGGTGGGACTGACGCACCAAACTGATAGGTGGCCCGCCGCGTCATCGCGTTACCGGCGATCACATTCTCCGCTACCGCATGCTGCATGAAGCCGTAAGGTGCAAACACCTTCACCTTGCCCGAGCGCACGTCGGCTTCGCTGGTCACGCCTTTCACCCCGCCAAAATGGTCAGCATGGTTGTGCGTATAGAGCACTGCCACAACCGGCTTCTCGGGTCGATTCTGATAGTAGAGTTCAAGGCCCGCTTTGGCCGTAGCGGGGGTCAGTAGGGGGTCGATGATGATCAGGCCTGTTTCGCCTTCGATAATCGTCATGTTGGCCAGATCCATGCCGCGGATCTGATACATGCCTTCGGTCACCTCGAACAACCCGTGGATGGCGTTCAATTGCGCCTGACGCCATAGGCTCGGATTGACAGTGTCCGGTGCGGCCTTGCCGTTCAAAAAAGCGTATGCAGCCATGTTCCAGGCGACATTACCCTGACTGTCAATGACCTTGCCATCTGGCCATTGGGCAATAAAACCACGTCTGGCATCGTCAAAAGCCTGGGTGTTGGCAAAGGGCAGAGCCTCTAGAACAGCTACGTTTTTCTGAGCTGTGAAGCTTTCTGCGGGTTTTGGCTCGGCCAGGGCAGTCTGGGCGCAGCTTGCGACGAGAATGCTGGTCAGTAAAAGCGGGCGGTATCGCATGGGTGGGTACTCCCCTGTTGTTGTTATCGAATCTGAAGTGACGATATAAGCGCCAGGGTATATATGTCCAATGCGCTTTTTTCCTGTTTCCAATGCGTTTTGCGCATGGGAAGACCCTGTTTCCGTGAAGCCGTCTTGAAACCTGTTTTTAAATCGCCACACTAGGAAGCTAACCTGACCAGGGCGTAACGTTTTTTGCGTGTGCGTTTTCTCTCGAAGAGCAGGCTGTTTTTCACTATAATCGCGCGCTTTGCGTAGGCTGGGCATCTCCCGGTTTACCGGCAAGCAGCGGAGGGTCGTTGGGCCATGATCAAAACCCCGTACTACCTGATCGACAAGAGCAAATTGCTGCGCAACATGGAGCGTATCGCTTATGTGCGTGAGCATTCTGGTGCCAAGGCACTGCTGGCGTTGAAATGCTTTGCAACCTGGTCAGTGTTCGATCTGATGCAGCAGTACATGGATGGCACTACCTCCTCATCGCTCAATGAGGTCAAGTTGGGCCGCCTCAAGTTTGCCGGTGAAACCCATGCGTACAGCGTGGCTTACGCCGATGAAGAAATTCAGGAAGTCCTGGCTCATTCGGACAAGATCATCTTCAACTCCATTGGCCAGTTGCAGCGCTTTGCTGATGCGTCGGCAGACCATGTGCGCGGCTTGCGTCTGAACCCCGGTGTCAGCAGTTCGGAATTCTTGATCGCTGACCCTTCTCGGCCCTTTAGCCGACTGGGTGAGTGGGACGCCGGCAAGGTTGCCGAGGTGATCGATCAGGTCTCCGGGTTCATGATCCATAACAACTGCGAGAACAGTGATTTTGCTTTGTTTGATCAGATGCTCGGTCAGATTGAGGAGCGTTTCGGCAGTCTGCTGGAGCAGGTCGAATGGGTCAGCCTGGGTGGTGGTATTCACTTTACCGGTGACGGCTATCCGTTGGACGCATTCTGCGCGAGGCTAAAGGCGTTCTCCGAGCGGTTTGGCGTGCAGGTGTATCTCGAACCAGGTGAGGCTGCGATCACCATGAGCTCGTCGCTTGAAGTGACAGTGCTGGACACCCTTTACAACGGCAAGCATCTGGCGGTGGTAGACAGCTCTATCGAGGCGCACATGCTGGATCTGCTGATTTATCGGCAGCCTGCACGTATGGAGCCCTGTGAGGGCGACCATACCTATATGGTTTGCGGCAAGTCCTGCCTGGCCGGCGATATATTCGGTGAATTCCAGTTCGAGAAAGAACTGCAAATAGGTGACCGCCTCTCGTTTATTGATGCGGCCGGTTACACAATGGTCAAGAAAAACTGGTTCAATGGCGTACAAATGCCCTCAATAGCGGTGCGCCAGCTTGATGGCAGCGTTGAAGTGGTTCGCGAGTTCAGCTTTGACGATTTCGTAAACGGCCTCTCCTGAGGCGAATAAATCAGCCTTTTCCAAGGAGGCGTTTCGAGGAAGAGACATGAAGAAAAACGTTCTGATTATTGGTGCCGGTGGTGTTGCTCAGGTTGTCGCACACAAGTGCGCGCAGCATAACGATGTTCTGGGCAATATCCATATTGCTTCACGGACGGTTGAAAAGTGTCAGCAACTGGTCGAAAGCGTACGGGAGAAGGGCAGCCTCAAGGTTGCCGGTGAATTGCAGGCGCACGCCCTCGATGCACTTGATGTCGAGGCCACCAAGGCGCTGATCGACAAGACGCAGTCACAACTGGTCATCAATGTCGGATCGTCCTTCGTCAACATGTCGGTACTTCAGGCCTGCATTGAGACTGGCGCGGCTTACCTCGATACCGCGATCCACGAAGAGCCGGAAAAGATCTGCGAGACGCCGCCCTGGTATGCGAACTACGAGTGGAAGCGGCGGGAGCTATGCGAGGCCAATAATATCACTGCGATTCTGGGTATCGGCTTCGACCCAGGCGTGGTCAATGCCTATGCTGCCGTAGCTGTTAACGAGTACTTCGATAGTGTCAGCGATATCGATATCATCGACATCAACGCCGGTAGCCATGGCAAGTACTTCGCGACCAATTTTGATCCCGAGATCAATTTCCGCGAGTTCACCGGCGAGGTCTGGTCCTGGCAGAATAGCAACTGGGTCAGCAACCGGATGTTTGAGGTAAAGCGCACGGATGACCTTCCCGTCGTGGGTGAGCACACCAGTTACATGACCGGCCATGACGAGCTGCACTCGCTGTCGCAGAATCTGAACGTTCCCAACATCCGATTCTGGATGGGCTTTGGTGAGCACTACATCAATGTGTTTACCGTGCTGAACAATCTCGGATTGCTGTCCGAGCAGCCTGTGACCACGGCTGAAGGGCAGGAAGTGATTCCGCTCAAGGTGGTAAAAGCCGTGCTGCCCGATCCCTCTTCGCTGGCGCCAAACTATGAGGGGAAAACCTGCATTGGTGATCTGGTCAGGGGCAAGAAGGACGGCAAGGACAAGGAAGTATTCATCTACAATGTTGCTGACCACGCCGAAGCTTATCGGGAAGTGGGTAGCCAGGGTATTTCCTATACCGCGGGTGTGCCTGCCGTTGCTGCAGCAATCCTGATCGCCACCGGCGAGTGGGATGTGCAGAAGATGGTCAATGTAGAGGAGTTGCCGCCCAAGCCGTTTATCAACCTGCTGAACGGCATGGGTCTACCTTCGCGTATCCGGGATGAAGATGGCGACCGGGCGCTGAGCTTCTGATCCGTTGCTGTTGAACAAAGGCCAGCCTGTGTGTTCAGGCTGGCCTTTTTTATTGGGCAGCCATCAAGCAAGGCAGGTGCCATGCCAGGTTGTGCAACGCGCATGCTGCGCGGAAGGGCTTTTCCGCGTTCTGCCTCCGCGGGAAGAGCAGAGCGGTGACGCCCGTGTCGGGGCAGGCTATCATCCGTCCACGCATCAACAACCCCACTTCGGATCAAGGTATTTGCCCATGTCCTCGCCACTATCTGCGCTCTCGCTGGAAATGCGTCTGGCCGGAGTTTCCGACATCGAATGCGTGACGCCGGACCTAAACGGTATCCCCCGTGGCAAGGTGATGACGGTGGAGGGTTTTCTGGCAGGACGACGGTTGCAGATGGCCCGTGGCGTAATGCTCCAGGCGCTGATGGGCGGTTATCCCGAGCCACGCTTTTATGGCGATGACGACGGTGATCTGGAGCTGCGCGCGGTGCCCGAGCAGGTGCACGTTCTGCCCTGGGCCGATACGCCGCGCGCGTTGGCCGTCTGCGAGGCAGTTGAGCTGGATGGCTCTCTGTCCGGGCTCTCCAGCAGGGCTCTGCTCAAACAGGTAGTTGACCGATATACCGAGCGCAACTGGCAACCGATTGTCGCCACTGAGCTGGAGTTCTTCCTGTTTGAACGGCATACCGACGTCAACCAGCCATTCCAGCCACCGGTGGGTATCGACGGTCGCCGTGATCCTGGAAACGCCGCCTTCAGCGTTAGCTCCAGTAATGGCCTGCGGCCCTTCTTCGAAGAGATCAAAGTCGGCATGGCCGCGCTGGGTATCGCCCGTGACACCTTCATGCACGAGATGGGGGTGAGCCAGTTCGAGATCAACTTTGTGCATGGTGATCCACTGTTGATCGCCGATCAGACATTTCTGTTTAAACACATGTTGCACGAGGTCGCGCTCAAGCATGGTTTGATCGCGGTATGTATGGCCAAACCGCTGGCACGGGTGCCCGGCTGCTCCATGCACATCCATCAGAGCGTGATCGAAAAGACCCATGGCCGGAACATCTTCACTGATCCACGCAATGACGAGCCCACCTTCAGCTTTCCGCATTACATTGGTGGGCTGCAATTGTGCCTGGCCGATCTGACTCTGCTTATGGCGCCGAATATCAATTCCTATCAGCGCTTCTGTCATACCTATGCTTCGCCGAACAACCTGTGCTGGGCGCAGGATAACCGCAGTGCCGGTCTGCGCATTCCGGCCAGCACACCGGATGCGCGCAGGGTGGAAAACCGTTTGCCCGGGGCTGATGCCAATCCCTATCTGGCAATTGCAGCGAGTCTCGCTGCTGGGCTGCACGGCATTGATAATGAGATAGAACCGAGCGAGCCGGCCAGCGGTCAGTTTGATGCGCCCGATCACCTCAAGCTTCCGGGCTCACTGCACGAGGCGATCAACCGCCTGGGTCGCAGTACCCTGGCCCGGGAACTGTTCGATGACGAGTTCATCGATGGTTATATAGCGACCAAGACGCTGGAACTGGAGCACTTTCTCGACGAGATAACGCCCTGGGAGCGTCGCTATCTGGGCGCGCAGGTCTAGCTGCGACCTGATCTGTCGCGCCAACCCCTGATACTATGTTGATGACCTGCAATGCCCGTGCAGAGTCGATCGATCCAGGAGTACTGATGCACGACACTGCCAACCTCACTTCCTGCAGTCTGGCCCCCGGATTCATGGTCCTTCACGGTAACCATCTCGAGAGTCTGCGCCAGTTGGTGGTCGACTGGATGCGCGAGCATCCGCTTGGGCCGCTGGAGAATGAGGTGATCCTGGTGCAGAGCAACGGTATCGCCCAGTGGCTGCAAATGGCCCTGGCTGCTGATCCGGAGCATGGCGGCAGCGGCATCGCCGCTGCGCTCGATGTGCAGTTGCCGGCACGCTTTCTCTGGGACAGTTATCGCGGCGTGCTCGGGCGTGAAGCGGTGCCGGAACAGTCGCCGCTCGACAAGCAACCCTTGCTTTGGCGACTGATGCGCCTGTTGCCCGAGCTGTTGGCGCAACCCGCATTCGCGCCGTTGCAGCGCTTTCTCGCCGACGACAGCGACTGCCGCAAGCGCTATCAGCTGGCCGAGCGGCTGGCTGACCTGTTTGACCAATATCAGGTCTACCGTGCCGATTGGCTGAATGACTGGGCCGCCGGTCATGATCGCATCGGTCTGGCCCGCGAGGGTTATCGTCCGCTTGCCGAGGAGGAACTGTGGCAGCCGGCGCTCTGGCGTGCGGTGCTGGCAGACGTAGGCATTGAGCGACTGAGCGATAGCCGCGCCGGAATTCACCCACGCTTCGTCGAGCATCTGCTCGGTGCCGATCGGCGTCCGACAGCCCTGCCGCGCAGAGTCATTGTATTCGGTATTTCTTCACTTCCAGCGCAGACGCTGGAGGCGCTGGCGGTGATCGGGCGCTTCTCCCAGGTACTGCTGGGCGTGCTCAATCCCTGTCAGTATCACTGGAGCGACATCGTCGCCGACCAGGACCTGTTGCGGCATCAGTACCGTCGCCAGCAACGTCGGCCCGGTACGCCTGTTGTACTGGATGACAGCACGCTGCATCAGCATGCCCATCCACTGTTGGCAGCCTGGGGTAAACAGGGTCGCGACTATATCAATCTGCTCGACCAGCATGATGAGCGCGCCGCCTACGAGGCGCAGTTTGCCGACATCAACGGCGGCCGGGTGGACCTGTTCGAAGAGCCTTCAGGGCGCGGTCTGCTGGCGCAGTTACAAAGCGACATTCTCCAACTGCGCCCGCTGGCAGAAACCCGAAGCCAATGGCCTGCTGTAAAGCCTGGCGAGGATCACTCGTTGCGTTTTCACATCGCGCATAGCCCGCAGCGTGAGGTAGAGATCCTGCATGACCAGCTGCTCGCGGCCTTCGCCGGCGACGCCACGCTCAAGCCGCGCGACATCATCGTCATGGTGCCGGATGTGAACACCTACGCGCCGCATATTCAGGCGGTATTCGGCCAGTATGCTGCGGACGATCAGCGCGCCATCCCCTATACCCTGGCCGATCAGGGTCAGCGCGGCCAGGAGCCGCTGCTGATCGCGTTGGAACATCTGCTGCGGCTGCCAGACAGTCGGCTGCCGGTGAGCGAGGTATTCGATCTGCTGGACGTCCCCGCGTTGCGCAACCGCTTTGACCTGAGCGAAGCCGAGCTGCCGACCCTGCACCGCTGGATCGAAGGTGCGGGCGTACGCTGGGGAATGGATATGCAGCGGCGGGAGGCCCTGGGTCTGCCCGCCGGCCTGGAAGCCAACAGCTGGCGCTTCGGCCTGCGCCGCATGCTGCTTGGTTATGCCGGCGGCAGCGCGGCGGCCTGGCAGGAGATAGAACCCTATGATGAGGTGGGCGGGCTGGACGCAGCATTGATTGGTCCGCTCAGCCAGCTACTCCAGCACCTCGACCGGCATGAGCAGCAACTGCGTGAGCCGGCAGCACCTGCGATCTGGGGCGAGCGCCTACGTGAGTTGCTCGCGGACTTTTTCAGCGCCGAAACCGAGCGAGACCAGCTGTTGCTGGCGCAGTTGCAGGAGAGCCTGGCCAACTGGCTGGAGCTATGCGAGCGCGTGGCGCTGGAAACACCGCTGCCGCTGAATGTGGTCGCCGAAGCCTGGCTGGAAGGCGCCGGCCAGTCGCAGCTCAGCCAGCGCTTTCTGGCGGGCGCGGTAAACGTATGTACCTTGATGCCGATGCGTGCGATTCCCTTTCGGCACATCTGCCTGCTCGGCATGAACGATGGCGATTATCCGCGCGCACAGCCGCCGCTGGACTTCGACCTGATGGGCCGCGATTACCGCCCCGGGGATCGCTCGCGTCGTGAAGACGATCGTTACCTGTTGCTCGAGGCCCTGCTGTCGGCCCGCGACAGCCTGTATGTCAGTTGGGTGGGGCGCAGCATTCGTGACAATAGTGAGCGCCCGCCATCGGTACTGATCGGCCAGTTGCGTGACCATCTGGCGGCGGGCTGGCAACTGGCCGATGGCGGCGATCTGCTCACCGCGCTGACCACAGAACATCCGTTGCAGCCATTCAGTCGCAGCTACTTTGCTGCCGATTCCACGCTGTTCAGTTATGCCAGCGAATGGCGCGCCCTGCACGACGCCACGCAATTGGCGCCGGAGAATGCAGCGCTTCCGGAGCAGGCACTGGAAGCACCGATCGAGCTGGCCGCGCTGCAGCGTTTTCTGCGTCATCCGGTCGAGCATTTTTTCAACACCCGGCTCAAGGTCTGGCTACAAGAGCAGCACGCCAGCGCAGAGGATGACGAACCCTTCGCCCTCGATGGTCTGCAGCGGCATCAGCTCAGCCAGTGGCTGCTGGAGCGTGTACAGCAAGCGCCGCTGGATGCGGACTGGGATGCATTGCTGATCCACGAAGCGGCGCGCATGCGTCAGCGCGGCGAGCTGCCCCTGGCCGGCTTTGGTGAACTGCTGCGCGAACAATTGCTCGAGCCCTTGCAGGATCAGCTGCAGCGTTATCGGCAGCAGGCCCTGCTCTGGGATCAGGTGATGGCGCACCCGCTGCCGCTGGAAGCCAGGGCACCGGGGATCGAGGTGGTGAGCTGGCTGGCCGGCGTGCGCACCGCGGCAGACATACCGGGTCTGATGCGTCTGCAATTGCTGACCGGCAACGCACTGGACGCCAAGGGCAAGGCGCCACGCTGGCGCAAGCTGCTCAATGAACTGAGCCTGCATGTGCTGGCGGCTGCCAGCGGCCATCAATTGACCACTTGCCTGGTCAGTGCCGACGCCACTATTCAATTGCTGCCGCTGGAGCAGCCACGCGCAGTCAGCATCCTGCGTGACTGGTTGCTGGGCTGGCAGCAGGGCCTGTGTCAGCCGCTGCCTGTGGCGGTGGACACGGCCTTCGCCTTCCTGCTGGAGGCCGATGAAGACAAGGCGCTGGATAAAGCGCGGGCAGCCTATGAAGGCTCAAGCTACGCGCTGGGCGAGCGCGACAAGAGCGTGGCGCTGCAGCGCACTTACCCCGATTTCGCCAGCCTGATTGCTGGCGAGGAATTTGCCGGCTGGGCCGAGGCGTTGTACCGGCCACTGCTGAATGCCTGCGATGATGGTTGGCTCGAATTTCGGCCGGCCGGGGAGGGCGCCGCATGACTGCAATCCATTCACAATTGCCCCTGGCCCTGCGCTGTCCGTTACGCGGCAGCCGACTTATCGAGGCCAGCGCCGGCACCGGCAAGACGTTCACCATTTCGGCGCTTTACCTGCGCCTGGTGCTCGGGCATGGCGACGAGCACAGCGCCTTCGGCCGTGAACTGTTGCCACCGGACATACTGGTGGTCACCTTTACCGACGCCGCCACCCAGGAGTTGCGCGATCGCATCCGTGCGCGGCTGGTCGAGGCAGCGCAGGCGTTTCGCGGCGAGCTGGCTGACCCCGACCCGATTCTTGCGCATTTGCTTGCCGACACCGAGCACACGCAATGGTCCAGCTGCGCGCGCAAGCTGGAGATTGCCGCGCAATGGATGGACCAGGCGGCTGTCTCGACCATTCACAGTTGGTGCCAGCGTATGTTGCGCGAGCACGCCTTCGACAGCGGCAGTCTGTTTACCCAGACCCTGGAAACCGACCAGCGCGAGCTGTTGGCCGAGGTGGCGCGGGATTACTGGCGGCTGCACTGCTACCACCTGCAAGGCGATGCACTGCATTGGGTCGACAGCTGCTGGCAGCAGCCAGAAGCATTGCTGGCCAAGGCGCGAGTTCTGCTCGATCAGCCGCTGGCGCCTGGCGAGCCGGATCTGCATACGTTGATCGATACCGGTCTGCAGCAGTCCGCGCAGCAACTGACCGAACTCAAGGTGTCCTGGATTGGCTGGGTGGATGAGCTGGAAGCGCTGCTCGAGCAGGCCCGGGAAGCCAAGGCGTTCAATGCATCAAAGATGAATCGCGGCCATCTGGCTGGCTGGCTGGATAAGCTGCGCAGCTGGGCCGCTGATGATGACCAGATCAAACTGGATATCGGCAAGGGCTTCGAGCGGTTGACGCCGGACGGGCTCGCGGAGATCTGGAAGAACGGCTCGCCGCCAGCGCACCCGGCCCTGGATGCGATGGTGGGGTTGAAGGCATCGCTCGCAGCCATTCGCGGGCCCGAGCAGTCGGCCCTGCGGCATGCGGCGGCCTGGATCAAGGAACGTTTCGAGTCCGAAAAGCGCCGCCGCGCGCAGATGGGTTTCGATGACATGCTCACCCGTCTGGATGCAGCGTTGCAGGGCGCGAATGGCGAGCGACTGGCGCAGGTGATCCGTCAGCAGTTTCCGGTCGCGTTGATCGATGAGTTCCAGGACACCGATCCTCTGCAGTACCGGATTTTTGATCGCATCTATCGGCTACAGGACAACCATCAGGACAGCGCGCTGTTGCTGATTGGCGATCCCAAGCAGGCGATCTACGCCTTTCGCGGCGCCGACATTTTCACCTATCTGAGCGCCCGCGCCGCCACTGAAGGCCGGCACGAAAACCTGGATACCAACTTCCGCTCCAGCGACGCCATGGTCGCGGCGGTCAACCGCGTGTTTGCCCATGCCGAGGCGCAGTTCCCGCGAGCGGCTTTTCTGTTCCGCCAGGGTAAGGAGAATCCGTTGCCCTTTCTGCCGGTCAAGGCACGCGGACGCAAGGAGGTCTGGAGTATTGGCGGCGAGCCGGCGGCCGCGCTAACCGCCTGGTACCTGCCCAGCGAAGCGCCAATGAGCGGTGAGGCGTATCGCCGACAGATGGCCGAGCGCTGTGCCAGCGCCATGACCGAGCTGCTGCTCGCCGGGCAGCGCGGCGATGCCGGCTTTGCTCATCCCGAGCGCGGGCTGCAGCCAGTGCGGCCGGCAGACATGGCCGTGCTGGTACGGACCGGGCGCGAGGCGCAGGCGATTCGCCAGGCATTGGCGGCGCGGGATGTGCGCAGCGTGTATTTGTCGGACAAGGACTCGGTACTCAACACCCAGCAGGCCCAGGATGTGCTGCGCTGGTTGCGCGCCTGTGCCGAGCCGGGCAACGATCGCCTGCTGCGCGCCGCGCTGGCCAGCACCACGCTGGGACTGAGCTGGGCCGATGTGGAGCTGCTCAATCAGGACGAACGGCTGTGGGAGCAGCGCGTCGATCAGTTCCGCGACTATCGCCGGCGCTGGCAGCGACAGGGCGTGCTGCCGATGCTGCACCGCCTGCTGCATGACTTCCAGCTGCCAGCACGTTTGCTGCTGCAGAGCGATGGGGAGCGGAGCCTGACCAATCTGCTGCACCTGGCCGAATTGCTGCAACGTGCCGCCCGTGAACTGGACGGTGAGCAGGCACTGATCCGTCATCTGCGTGAGCTGATTCAGCAGGCCGCAGAGGGCGCTGGCGAGGATCAGGTGCTGCGGCTGGAAAGCGACGCCGAGCTGGTCAAAGTCGTCACCATCCACAAGTCCAAGGGGCTGGAATACCCGCTGGTGTTCCTGCCCTTCATCAGTCATAGCCGCCCGCCCAAGAAGGGCGAGCCGGTGCGCGTTCATGACGGCGAGCGCTCACGCCTGGAGCTTGAGCCCGATGAAGACACCCTGCGCCAGGCCGACCAGGAACGGCTGGGTGAAGATCTGCGCCTGCTGTATGTGGCTCTCACCCGCGCCCGACATGCCTGCTGGCTGGGCCTGGCGGACCTGAAAAGTGGTCAGAGCAAGGAGTCGGTACTGCACCACAGTGCCATCGCCTATCTGCTGGCCGGTGGCGAACGCTTGCCCACCAGCGAGGCGCTACCTGACTGGCTGCAGGCCTGGCAGCCGGATGGACAGGTGCTCAGCGTGGCCCCAGCACCCGAGGTTGACGGGCAGTGCTATCAGCCGCAGCTGATGCAAAGCACTAATCTGAGTGCGCGCACCCCCACTCATGCACGTTTTGCGTCCTGGTGGATCGGTTCCTACAGTGCGCTGACGATCAGCAGCGAGCAACCCGAGCTGGCGGTGGACAGCGCCCTGGCCGAGCGCATGACCGATGACGAACGCCAGTCCCGTTTCGTCCCGCTGCGCAAGGGCGAGCCGCCGAGTATTCATCGCTTCCCGCGTGGGCCGCAGCCCGGCACCTTCATTCACGGCTTGCTGGAGTTGGCGGCGGCGGAAGGCTTTGCCGTTCTTGCTGAACCGGCACAGGCACTGGATTGGCTCTACCCGCGTTGCCAGCGCCGCGGCTGGGGTGATTGGGCGCCCTGCCTGAGCGAGTGGCTGAGCGAGCTGTTGCGCCGCCCCGGTCTGGTGCCGGGTACGCAACTGGCGCTGGCGGCGCTGCAGCCCGGCCAATACCAGAGCGAGATGGAATTCATGTTCAGCGCCGCCCATGTGGATGTGCAGCAGATCGACCAGTTGGTGCAGGCCCGTACCCTGGACGGCATGGCGCGAGCGCCTCTGCAGCGTGACCGGCTCAATGGTCTGTTCAAAGGCTTTATCGATCTGGTGTTCGAGTACGAAGGCCGTTATTACGTTGTCGATTACAAGTCCAACTGGCTGGGGCAGGGCCCGGCGGACTATAGCGATGACGCCATGGCTTCTGCCATTGCCGAGCATCGCTATGACCTGCAATACGTATTCTACATTCTGGCGCTGCACCGCCAGCTGCGTGCGCGTCTGCCTGACTACGACTATGACCAGCATATCGGCGGCGCCCTTTACTGGTTCGTGCGCGGGATCGAGTCAGCCAATGGCGGGGTCTGGCAGGATCGTCCACCGCGCCGTTTGATAGAAACACTGGATCGGCTGTTCGCCGGTCAGTCTGTAGCGGAGGTCAGCGCATGATCGGCGATCAACTCGACTTGCTCGGTGAGTCCCTTGCCGGGCCAGCCACAGAGGCTATCGCACACCCTGGCGCGGATGCTTTTACCGACCCATTGAGCGACAGCTCCGCGCTTCTGGAGCTGCTCGGACAATGGCAGGCCAACGGCTGGTTGCGTGCGCTGGATATCGCTCTGGCCGACTTTCTGCTCGAGCAGGTAGCCGACACCCCTGCCAGCGTGCTGCTGGCTGCTGCGCTGGTCAGTCATCAGTTGGGCCATGGCCATGTCTGTCTGGATCTGCCGGCTACGCTGCAGGCGCCGGATTTTGCTCTTTCACTTCCACCCGAAGGCGAAAGTGCCGGCAACACTCCGCTACCCTCACAGTGTCTGGCCAACCTGGGCTTTGAGCAGTGGCAACGTGAGCTGGCGCAAAGCGGCGTGGTGGATGCGCATGACAGCGCACAGTCAGGCAGCCGGCCGTTGGTGCTGGTCGGGCAACGGCTATACCTGCGACGCTATTGGCAGTACGAGCAACAGGTCGTGGCTGGTCTGCGTGAGCGCCTGCAGCCCATGCCGGTGGCAGCGGATCTGCCGCAACGTCTGCAGACGCTGTTTGCGGATAGCCAGCAGCATCCCGATTGGCAGCGCATTGCCTGCGCGCTTGCGGCGCGCGGGCGTTTCAGCATCATCACCGGCGGCCCCGGCACCGGTAAGACTACTACCGTGGTCCGGCTACTGGCGTTGCTGCAGGCGCCAGCCGTCGAGAATGGCCAGCCGCTGCGCATTCGACTGGCGGCGCCGACCGGCAAGGCCGCGGCGCGTTTGACCGAATCCATCAGTAAACAGGTGGATCAGTTGCCAGTCGACCAATCGGTCCGGGACGCTATTCCGACCGAAGTGGGCACCTTGCACCGGCTACTCGGCAGCCTGCCGGATAGTCGGCATTTCCGTCATAATGCGGGTAATCCGCTGGCGCTGGATGTGCTGGTGGTGGATGAAGCCTCGATGATCGATCTGGAGATGATGGCCTGCGTGCTTGATGCCCTGCCGCCGGGCGCGAGGCTGATTCTGCTCGGCGACAAGGATCAGTTGGCGTCGGTCGAGGCCGGCGCGGTGCTCGGCGATCTGTGCCGGGATGCCGATGCCGGTTTTTACAGCGAGCAGACCCGTGACTGGATGGAGCAGATCAGTGGTCAGTCACTTTCTGGGGCCGGACTGCAGAACGGTGACCCGCAGGAGCATGCCCTGGCTCAGCAGACCGCCATGTTGCGACATTCCCACCGCTTTGTTGGCGATAGCGGCATTGGCGAGCTGGCTCGGGCGGTGAACCGCTGCGCCGCCGAGCCAGCCCGCGAACTGCTCAGCGGTGGTTCCTTCAAGGATATTCGCAGTCAACGCCTCAGCGGCCCATCTGATTCGGCCTTTGCTGCACTGGTACTCGGCGGGGACGATGGGCTGCCCGGTTACGCTGCCTATCTGCAAGTGCTGACGGGCAAACCGCGACCGGATGCCGACGTACCCGCCGGTGACCCGCAATGGCAAGTCTGGGCGCGCGCCGTACTGCAGGCGTTTGACCGCTTTCAGCTGCTATGCGCAGTGCGCCGTGGCGACTGGGGCGTGGAGGGGGTGAATCAACGCGTAGCTGCATTGCTGCAGCGGCGCGGTCTGTTGCGCAGCGACCCGCTCTGGTACGAAGGCCGGCCGGTGCTGGTGACGCGTAACGATTACAGTTTGGGATTGATGAACGGTGACATCGGCATCGCCCTGCGTATCCGCGAACCCGCGTTGGTGCCGGGGCAGGCCGAGACGGAGGCATTGCGTGTGGCCTTCGCGCGCAACGATGGCAGCGGTGGTATCCGCTTCGTGCTGCCCAGTCGTCTGCCCGAAGTCGAAACAGTATTTGCGATGACGGTGCACAAATCCCAGGGCTCGGAATTTGAGCACGCGGTGCTGGTGTTGCCCGAAGCGCGCAATCCGGTGCTGACCAAGGAACTGGTCTATACCGCGATTACCCGTGCCAGCAAGCATTTCACCCTGGTTGAAAGCCGTCCCGGGGTATTCGAGGAGGCGGTGCGCACACCGGTGCGCCGTATCAGTGGTCTGGCGCTGGACTGATTGGCCCTTGGCGGGGCTGATCGGCATCCATGTCGGTCCAGCACAGCTCCCCGCGACTGGCTGTTTTCAGTTGCTGCAGAAAATCCTCTGCAGCCGGAGCCGTCAGTTGCACCTCAAGTTGCACGGTGTCGCTGTGTTGCACATCTAGCAGCTCACCATCCAGTTGTTGCAGTAACCGCCGGGCCATACTTTCCTGGGCGAAGGGCAGTTGGCAGCGCAACAGGCGCTGACGAACCACCGGGATGCGCTCGGCCTGCAATAATGCCTGGGCAATGGCGTCGGTATAGGCTCGCACCAGGCCGCCGGCGCCGAGCTTGGTGCCTCCAAAATAGCGCACCACTGTTGCCAGAACACCCTCCAGTTCCTGATGTCTCAGCACCTCCAGCATTGGTCGCCCGGCCGTCCCGGAGGGCTCGCCATCATCCACCGCAGCACTGTGCCCGCCAGCCAATAGCGCCCAACAGACATGCGCCGCATCCGGATGCTCGGCGCGCAATTGAGCCACGCGTTCCAGTGCAGTTGCACGATCAAGAATGGGTTCGACATTGCCTATAAAACGGCTTTTACGAATTTCAATTGTGCTACTTACGGTGTGGGCGAGGCTGTACATGGGGCTCTAAAGTCGATCCCTGGCGGCCTCGATCAGGGCGCCGAACAGGCGCCGCTGCCGACCGTTGAAAAGCAGAAACTCCGGATGCCACTGCACACCCACCAGGAATGCACGGCCTGGGTCCTCCACTGCCTGGACAATGCCGTCCAGGTCGCGTCCGCTGACCTGCAGGTCAGTGCCTACGCGATCAATGGCCTGATTATGCAGGCTGTTGATTTTGCACCTGTCAGTGCGCAGCAGTTTGTTCAAATAACTTTCAGGTTCGGGGAGCAGGGTCTTGAGTGGCAGCAAAGTCCGCCTGTTGGAAGTCAGTTTGCGTTTTGACTTCAGGTCCTGAAACAGATTGCCGCCGCGTCGGGCATTGAGTAGCTGCGCACCACGGCATATGCCCAGCAGGGGGAGACCGCGCTCTAATGCGTCATCGATGACCGCGGATTCCAGTTCGTCGCGCTCCGGGTCGTACTTGGGGTGTACCTCAGGTTCCTCTGCATACAGGACCGGGTCGATATCGTGCCCGCCGGTCACGACCACGGCATCATATTGCAGCGCGTTGATGTCTTCGCCGGGGCGTACCTGCAAGGGTTTCGCCCCGTACCAGCGCACGGCACAGGAGACCATGAAGCGCGGACCAATAGCGCCACGGCGTGGGCCGGTGATGGCAATGACCGGTCTACTCATGCAGCGCCACTCAGCCACTTTTCCTGTACTTCATCCTCCCAGTTGTGCAGAAGTCGACCAACACCCCTGTCCAGATAAACACCGTAGGCCTGGCAGCACGCGTCAAGACGCTCTTGATCTGCAGCCAGTCGTTCCACTTCCACCCAATCGTTCCAGGCTACGTGGACACCCCAGTCCGGTTGGTCGATCAGGCAATCGGGGAGTCGGTAATGAAAGGTCGGGCGTGATTTGATGCGCTCATCACCCACCTTGCTGACTACCCGGTCCTCATCGATATGCTTGAAGAGCGGCAGCATATCGAGGGCGCGGTTGCGGGTCGGGTTGTCTATCAGGTAATCATCTATCAGTCCGCTCATGTCGGGCGCATAGTCTTTGTTGATTACCTTCCTGACATAGGGGGCCGGAAACGGATCAACGTAGCTGGTCAGGCGGCGGGTCATGTTGATATCGGCGCGGGTATTGAGCCAGTCAAACAGGCACAGGAACGCCTTGAGGTAAGCCGTAATAACCCCGGCTTCACAGGCGGGCACCTCGGGATTGAACTGCATGCCAAATGCGTTGGTTACCCGGTCCCCTGTGCCCTTAGCACCCGCCTTGCGAAGATGCGCTATCAGCTGATCGACTTGCGGTAGGCGGTCCATGGGCAAGGGTGGACTGACCAGTTCGTGGGGCACCAGCCCGTCGGCGAACCATTTGATCACGTCTTCGGCGCCACTCTTGATTTCATCGCCCAGGTCGCTTGCGACACGCTGTTCCCGACCCATTTTTTTCAATAACGTAAAGTCGAGCTCGACTATCCACTCACCCGCCGGATCGCCCTTGAGGGAGCGCTCATAGCGGCTGGTCTGCGTCACCTCGCAATTCAGAAAATCGGCTGTGAGCTGAGCTATCTCATCAAGCTCCAGGCCGTTCATTTCCAGCTCTATACCGACCCGGCGCAACTCGCCTTCTGTCGTGTTCTGCCAGGGCGGCAGTGCAAAATCACCTTCTTTGGTCATGCCTGCCTCCTTCGTCTAATGGAAATGTTTATAGCCTAGCATGGCCTATGGTTGAGCGGCTCATTCGCCACGTGCAACCCCATCAAGGCGGGGGTCAGCCCCGCCGCGCCAGCCTGTTTCGATTCGCTCGATACCGTGTAATCCACTGGTCATAGGCACTATGCTGACTTTGTGACCCAGGGCTTCAAGGGTGGGGGCATGCAGTTCGAGCGACGTTCCGGTCTCAAGTTCAATGCCGACCCCGCGATCAAGCGCATTAGGCAGGGCTATGGCGTCCTGTACATCCATATTCCAGTCAAGTACGGCGATAAGGGTTTTGACGACATAACCGATGATCCTGCTTCCGCCCCGCGAGCCGATGATCAGCTTGGGTTTGCCCTGTGCATCGAAAACCATGGTGGGTGCCATGGAGCTTCGGGGTCGCTTGCCCCCGGCTACGGCGTTGGGATGAGGCTTGCCATCTAACATCGGACTGAAATGAAAGTCAGTCAGTTGGTTGTTCAGTACAAATCCCTGACTCAGCATGCGGCTGCCAAAGGGCGCCTCGTTCGAGCTGGTCAAGGCCAACAGGTTGCCCTGGGCATCCACAACGCTGAAATGCGACGTACCTCGCTCGCCGACCTCAGGCAATACGTTTTTTTCGCTGATTTCAGCCCGGTGTCCCGGATCGCCAGGGTGAACTTCTTCGAGGGCGCGATCAGCACGGATCAGACTGGCGCGCTGGCGCAGGTAATCCGCATCCAGCAAGCGATCCACAGGTACCACCACAAAGGCCGGGTCGCCGATGTAATAGTTGCGATCGGCGAATGCCAGGCGGCTACTTTCGACAATCAGGTGCAGGGCAGCGCTGCCGTTGGGTTCCATTGCACCTAACGGGAAACTCTCGAGTATCCCCAGAATTTGTAACACGGTGATACCGCCAGATGAGGAGGGTGGGGCGCCACATACTGTCCATTGCCGATACGGACGACAAACGGCCTCTCGATTGATCGCCCGATAGTCCGTCAGGTCTTTCGCGGTCATGTCGTTAGCGCCCCAGCGTGCATCATCCAGGCGTTCCAGCAGGCCCTGTGCAATAGGACCCTGATAAAAGGCGTCCGGGCCAGCCTGAGCAATCAACCGCAAGGTCCTTGCCAGCTCGGCATTGCGCAGCATCGGCGGATCACTTTGTGCCTGGCGCCGGAAGTAGCGGCGTGTATCAGCGAACAGGCGCAGCGACAGATCCTGCTGGATCTGGCGCTGGAGTCGTTGCGGCATTGGCAAGCCTTGTTCGGCGAGTCTGATGGCGGGTATGAACAGTTCTTTCCAGGGTAAGCGTCCATGGTCGCGATGCGCCTTGGCTAGCATGGCTACCAGCCCCGGCACCCCTACCGACGACCCGCTGGGAATGGCCAAGGCCAGGGGCATGTCCATGCCCAGAATCTGAAAGCGGTCGGGCCGTGCGGCAGCGGGCGCGGTTTCACGGCCGTCGTAAAGTCGGGTTTCCCCCGCGTCCTTGTCATGCAGCAACAGATATCCGCCGCCACCTATGCCGGTTTCAGGCGCCTCGATAAAAGCCAGAACCATCTGCACGGCTATCGCAGCGTCAACCGCGTGGCCGCCCCGGCGCAGCATCTGCAGACCGGCCTCAACCGCTGCGGGGTGGGCGGCTGCAACCATCATGTGCGCGGCCTGTCGATCCTCGATGGGCTGTTCTGTTCTTGAGCTGGTCGCTGGATCGGTACCGCTGCATGCGGCAAGTCCGCCGATCAGGATTGCAATGAGGCCAGGGATGATGATGCTGCGCAGGGCGATAGGTGAGGAAAGATGAATCATGCTCGAAAGCTTAGACGTTACCCACCCCAGCGTCTAATACGGCATCTTTGGTGTAGAATTCGTAAAACCATTACAGAGCAGGAATTATTATGACCAATCTAGCCGAATTCCGTGCCGCGGAACGCAAATTGGCGCAACAGCTGGCACAACTCGAGACCATGAAGCAGGATGCGGGATTGCAGGAGGAAATGGCCTTCAATGAGAAGCTGCATACGCTGATGGAAAGCTATGGCTATTCACCAGCCAGGGTTCTGGCCATCCTGCGGTCGTCGCCAGAGTAGTAAATCAGGTCGCTTTTCCTCCTCCGCGTCCTCTGTAAAGCACAGTCAGGAAAGTCATCCTTTGGCTGTCTGATGGCAATCTGATTTCCCTATTGTTCCTCTAATGTCTATCATATGTACCGATTGATGAAAAAGTTCATCAAATGGCTGTTGATCGACAATCCCTTTGTCGGTGTTCCGTCACCTAAGGTTGAGTTACCTATCTGGCTGGACATTGAGTTTATTTGCGCGTTTTGAAGTGCAATGCCTCGTGAGTAGCCCTGACACCAAATCAGGAGTGTTTTCCGATGGATAAAGATCCTATCAAAGATCTGAGCGACAAGCCGGTAGTGGAGACCGTGCAGGCAATACCCGCGCCTTCGGGCGATTCCACGCTTATCGACACCGATTATGTGATTGGCCAGGACAACGTTAAGGGTCAGTTTTCCTTTTCGCTGGATATTCACGGCAAGGTATTCACTATCTCCGCGATCACCATTCTGGTGTTTGTGTTTTTAACCCTGGCTCTACAGAACGATGTTGCTCCGCTCTTCGGCGCGCTGCGTGGATGGCTGACCTCCAACCTGGCCTGGTTCTTTATCGGTGCGGCAAATATCTTCGTTATTCTCTGCCTGGTACTGATCGTGTCCCCGCTGGGCAAGGTACGCCTGGGAGGCATGGAAGCAAAAGCTGACTATACCTATCTGGGCTGGTTCTCGATGCTGTTTGCCGCAGGCATGGGCATCGGTCTGATGTTCTATGGCGTTTCCGAACCTATGTCGCATTTCTCCTCGGCATTGGGCGGGACCGTCATGGAGAATGGCGTACGTACGGACTGGGCGCCTCTGGGCGGTGCTGCCGGTGATGTTGAGGCTGCTGCCCGATTGGGCATGGCCGCGACGATCTTCCACTGGGGTCTTCACCCCTGGGCGATCTATGCCGTTGTGGCGTTGGCGCTGGCGCTGTTTTCCTTCAACAAGGGCCTGCCACTGAGCATCCGCTCGATCTTCTATCCGATTCTGGGTGAGCGTGTCTGGGGCTGGCCGGGTCATGTGATCGATATTCTTGCAGTGTTCGCTACCCTGTTTGGGCTTGCAACATCCCTGGGCATTGGCGCCGAGCAGGCAGCCGGGGGTATTGATTTTCTGTTTGGTATCACGGCAAACAACACCAGTAAGGTGCTGCTGATTGCCGGTATCACCGCCATCGCGCTGGTATCGGTGCTTGCCGGGCTCGACAAGGGCGTCAAGCGTCTGTCCGAACTGAATCTGGGCCTGGCCATTCTACTTCTGGGGTTCGTTATCCTGGTCGGGCCTACCATGGCCATCTTTACCGGCTTCTTCGACAACCTGGGTGCATACCTGCAATACCTGCCAGCGCTGTCCAATCCGATCGGTCGTGAAGATGCCAACTTCAGCCAGGGCTGGACTGCCTTTTACTGGGCCTGGTGGATCAGCTGGTCGCCCTTTGTCGGTATGTTTATCGCGCGGGTCAGTCGTGGACGCACAGTGAGGGAGTTCCTGATTGCGGTACTGCTGGTACCTTCGCTGGTTTCGGTATTGTGGATGACCGCACTTGGCGGCACCGGTATCGATCAGCTGGTTGGCGGCTACACCGGTGTCAAGGATGCGGCGCTGGAGCTGCAGTTGTTTACCATGTTGAGTGAACTGCCCCTGGCATCAATAACCTCCTTCGTCGGCATTGTTCTGGTGATCGTGTTCTTCGTCACCTCTTCGGATTCGGGTTCGCTGGTTATCGACACCATTACCGCAGGCGGTAAGGTCAATGCGCCGGTGCCTCAGCGGGTTTTCTGGGTCATCATTGAAGGTGTTATCGCCATCGCACTGTTGCTTGGTGGTGGATTGGTGGCATTGCAGGCCATGTCGGTTTCGACCGGTCTGCCGTTCACCATCGTGCTGCTTGTAGGCTGCATATCGATCGTCAAAGGACTGATGTCCGAACCTCGCTAGGCTCGGCGTAGTACAAAAAAGGCGCGGCCATTA
>TARA_R110001606_G_scaffold11354_7_pt1 | contig 31313 bp, 27 predicted proteins | sample TARA_R110001606 | Tara Oceans TARA_R110001606 (sample SAMEA4398315) | marine metagenome | biome: Polar Biome; feature: [SRF] surface water layer (ENVO:00010504); material: water (ENVO:00002006), including particulate matter (ENVO:01000060) such as... | depth 5 m
ATTGTTCATGACCTCTGAATAATGTAGCGCCTATGCTGGAAGTGCTGTGATGTGTGTGCGTCTCGAATTGGTAGGGTTGATTGAGTGTGAAGAGGATTTTTTCAGCCACACCTTGCGTTTGAGCAGCAGCTTCAAGGCTTTGCTCACTTAAGTCATCCAATAACACCACGAACTCATCACCACCTAAACGGGCTACAGTATCACCTTGTCTTATACTTGCAGTTAAGCGAGCGGCTACTTGTTGCAATAACATATCTCCCATATCGTGACCGAGCGTGTCATTCAGGATTTTGAAGTGGTCTAAGTCAAGAAACAGTAGTGCCCCCTGTTTACCATTACGTTGACTTGTAGCCAAAGCTTGGTTAAGTCTGTCGAGTAATAGACGACGGTTAGGCAATTGGGTGAGCGGGTCGTAGAAGGCAAGGTTATAGATATCGACTTCGTCCTGTTTGTGCTGGGTGATATCACGGAACGACCAAATACGCCCATAGAAATGACCGCTGCTGTCAATTACCGGTGCCGAATAGCGGTCGAGAACGGTGCCGTCCTTCAGCACGACTTCGTCCTGGGATGACGCTTCCGAATGGGCGTAAAGGTAGCGCACCTTGTCAATAAATTTCTCGGGGTCGGCGGTCTGGTTCATCACGAATTGCACCTGCTGGCTGTCGTCTGGATTCTCCAAGATTTTCTTCGGGATTTTCAATAGTTCGTTCGTCCGCTGGTTCTGCAGGATCCGTTTGCCTTCCGCATCGACTACCAGAATACCGTCCGCTGAAGTGCTCACTAGAGCTTCAAAAAATGCTGTTCTCCAGCGCAGATCGTCGTTCAACTTTTTGCGATTGGTGATGTCTTGTACGAAGATAAAAGCCTGTTCCACTCCATTAGAAACAATGAAATCACCATTCGTCTCAATAGGGAAAATGCTGCCATCCTTACGCTGATGGCGCGATTCGAGAGCATTTACTCCATTTTCTTTAAGCTCGGCCCATGCAGAAATCCAGTCTTCCTGAGTAAAATCTGGATCAAAATCCCAGACGTGTAGTCCAATCAACTCTTCACGGCTATAGCCCAAACTTTGGCAGGCAAAATCGTTGACAGATTGCACTTGTCCTTCAGAGCTGAGCCAGTAAAAAGCATTGTTGATCTTATTAATCGTGGCATACGCAAGGATTAATTCCTGCTCCGCCTGTTTGCGCTCGGTGATGTCGCGAAGAAAGACAACGAAACAGCTTAATTGCGGCAGGTAGGAAACCGTCATCTCGATATCAACAAAGTGGCCGTCGCTGTGGCGATGACATGTTTCGAAACGGTGGTATCCCTCGGCTACACTGCGTTCGAGATGCCCCTCGACATCCTGCTCCGACGCGTAGGCTTCTAGGTCGGTAATGCGCATGAAAAGAATTTCTCTGTGGCTGAAACCGATCATGTGGCAATAGCCGGTATTGACGTCAAGAAAACGGCCATTCTTGTCGATGACCCAGTAGCCTTCACGGGTACTATCAATGGCGATTTCGGCCACCGAAGTACGATACCTGAAGCGGATCAGTAGAGGCAGAACCCAGACTGTCGCCAGAACTGACAGCAACGATGCATCCAGCAGCGCCTCCGGCAACTCGCCATGGCCGACATGGAGGTAAGGCTGAGCAAACATCACCAGGATTTCGCTGCAAAAGACGATCGCAAGTATGAGCAGGAGCAGCAAAGTGGTTGGTCTGTGGGCAAACCACTTTTGCCTGAATCTGTGATAGATCATCCTTTCATCAGCATTAGCCGAAAGCGCGAATGTTTTACCATGATTTTTCTCCCTTTTTTGTTGCAGCGTATCCTGAATAACGATCACGGTAGCACTATCAATTTAACAAATCACAATCAAGTTCATCATATGGAAGACGCACTTTCCGGGTTGATTGAATCGCTGGGAGTTACATATTCCAACGTCCCGACAGGGTTTTACCTAGTTAGCGACTTGTTATTTGACGCAACACCCAGCTTATTAACTCACTTCTCCGCATTCTTGCGACCCTACAGAAATTATGACGATGTAATTACAGCACACCGTGGATATTACGGCAGTACATCACATTATACAGATTTAGGGGGGCATTTCTCGTACGCGATTCCTTAATTACCTCGCCCCTATTCCAGCCGCAGCCTTTATGTTTTCCCCAGCACTGCCAGCGCTTAGCGTAATTTCCCAGAATGAAAGCCATCTCACTTGAGGTGGCTTTTTTATTGTCTGTTGCTCATAAAGGAGGTTCATACAATCTACGTGTTTTTGGCGTTATAACAATGTCCGCTTGTGGTACTTGCGATGCATTGTTCAATGGTCGCCTGTCGACCCAGAGCGGACATTTTTAGTCTCCCTTTAATATGGTTTGTTTAGTGTTATATAAAGATAGTATTTAAAGCGGGAATAATCTGAAGTATTCATTATTAAATATTTATATAATTGTCGTTTTTAGTTTCTTAACACCATTAATAATGACTTTTACACACTTAGAATTTACTAATAACAGCTGTTGATCATATTTACTCAATACATGCCTAGTTGTCATCGCTAGTCAACGAATTTGCATGCTAAAGTATGCAAAACATAACCAATTTAAATTCATGAGAAGCATTATTATTAAAACAAAAGACTCAAACCAACTTCTTAGTTGCCCAATAGATCTTCCTTGTGGAGCTGTGTTAAAAAACAGGTTTGTCAAATCAGCTATGTCAGATTCTCTTGCTGACGGAGAAGGTAACCCAACTGAAGCACAGATTCGACTCTATGAACGATGGGCAGAAGGAGGCGTAGCCTTATCCATTATTGGTGAAGTACAAGGAGATCCCCGTTTCCCTGAAAAACCTGGCAACCTTGTTTTAGGCGCAAACTCCGATCTGGAGATGCTACGCCAATTAGCCGCAAGGGCTTCCAAAAATGGCGCACATATTTGGCCTCAACTAGGCCATGCAGGAGCTCTATCACACTACCCCATTAGCCAACCCGAAGGGCCGTCAGCACTTGAAATTGGAAGTTTTCAATGTGCAGGCATGTCACTTACCAAAGTCAAGCAACTACCTAATATTTATGCTGAAGCTGCACTACTTGCAAAAGAAGTCGGGTTTACTGGTATCCAGATTCACGCAGGTCATGGTTTTTTACTCAGCCAGTTTTTATCGCCCTTATTCAATCGTCGTAACGATCAGTATGGCGGTTCAATTGAAGCGAGATGTCAGATTATTGTCGAGATAATTGATAAAGTTCGGCGGACAGTGGGGGCTTCATTTCCTATCGGAATCAAGCTCAACTCAACTGATCAATTGGAAGGAGGTTTAACTCAAGAAGATGCGCTAGGGGCTATTCGCATTCTAAATCAGACTTCAGTTGATTTAATTGAGCTGAGTGGAGGCACCTATTTCCCCGGCGCAAAATCAAGTTCTGATAGCTCAAGTGAAGGGCCGTATTTTGTTGATTTTTCCCAAAGAGCACAGGATGTGACAAGTATACCTTTAGTAGCAACAGGGGGATTCAAAACGCGCGCACAAGCATTGAGTTCACTAGCTAGTGGTGCGGTTGACATGGTTGGGATGGCGCGCGCGATGGTCTTGAATCCTTCGCTTGCAAAGGATTGGTTGGCTAATACTGGCGATGATCCAGCTTTTCCTCGATTTGAAGCCACACCTTCAGGTGGTATAACGGCCTGGTACACCATGCTCTTAACAGCTTTAGGTAATGATGACGAGAACACCTTCGCACTAGACTTAACGTCCGCTATCCGCCTTTACGATGAGCGTGATGAATCTCGTTGTACTAAATGGAGAAAGATGTTTTCACATTATTCTCCCTGAACATTCACTAGTTTCATTGCTGAGAAAAATGACCGCTTTTGGCACATTGGCGACGAATTATTCAAAGATCGCTATCCGACCCAATATAGTCACTCTATCTCAATCTATAGTATTTAGGTTAAGTACTATAAGTCCGTATATATATTACAGGGAAAGCCGTTCCCGCTTAACAACACGTTAAATCGGCAATAAGTATTACTCATACTAAGGGTAATAACGGGAAATTATCGACATAACTTTGCTAAACTTATGACAATAATTTCCGTTATTGCCGACAGCCGTTAGGCAGACAAATAACATAAAGAGACTCAACCAAAATGGACATATTTATCTGGATTGGTATTTTATTTTGCATCTCTCAATCAGCCATGTTTTCTGGCCTTAATCTTGCTTTTTTTAGCATTAGTAAGTTGAGGATTGAAATCGAAGTAAATAACAATAACAAACATGCATTGAAAATCGCTAAATTAAGGGAGGATTCGAATTTTCTTCTGACAACTATTTTATGGGGAAATGTCGCTATAAATGTATCGCTCACATTATTGTCTCACTCAGTCATGACTGGGGTTCTATCGTTTATTTTTTCAACTTTTGTCATAACTTTTTTAGGTGAGATCATACCCCAAGCCTATTTTTCAAGGCATGCGATGCAGACGGCATCTCTTTTATCACCCATTCTTCGATTTTACCAATTGTTGTTATATCCAGTTGCCAAACCTTCGGCTGTCTTATTGGACAAATGGCTCGGACAAGAGGCCATTTCATTTTTTAAGGAAAAAGACCTTCGAGAACTTCTCACAATGCACATAAATAACCCTGTATCCGAAATTGACAAGGTTGAAGGAAAAGGGGCTTTAAATTTTTTAGATATAGATGATTTGTCAATTATCGAAGAAGGCGAGACAATCTCCCCAGAGACTATTATTGAAATGGATTTTTTCAACAACAACCCCGTGTTTCCTAAAATCGAATCCTCCTGTGAGGATCCTTTCCTTAAAAAAATTCATCGTGGACAAAAAAAATGGGTGATATTGACAGATAAAGAAGGTGTTCCAAAACTGACTTTAGATTCGAATTCTTTTTTAAGAACAGCACTTTTTGAAAAAACAGTTATGAATCCACTCGCATTCTGCCATCGGCCAATTATTATCTATGATTCAGGCACACCTTTAGGAGAAGCAATTGTGCAGCTAAATGTTAACTCGGAAAGACATGGGGATGATGTTATTGATAATGATGTTATCATTTTTTGGGGCGATCAAAAACGGGTTATCACCGGCTCAGATATATTGGGCAGGTTATTAAGGGGTATTGTTCAGAACAAAAACACCAGTATTTCAAATGATAAAAAAAATGGGCTGGCATAATCATGACATGAACCGTGATAGAGATTAAGTCCTTAACCCCTATATTTCTTATTTTGATATCCATATGATGTCATCAATATAAAAACTCTCATGTTAGATTTATTCTGACCATTTTATTTTATAATGGCTATCGGCAATAACGGGAATTATCGCACAGTGTCGGTGGAGATACTTTAAGCTATCGTTCAGTATTTATTGCGGTGTTATGCGACTGGCTGCTTGTGGCACGTAAGCAACGGTTCGTTCAAAGGTCGCTTGTCGACCCAAAGCAGTCAGTGAGTTGATTCGTCAATATCAACATCATTTAATATCCCAGAATGTTGCTTATCGTTAAAAAATGTGAAATATTTCTTTTAATTTATTTGCTAACGGTTTAATCAGGCTTATCAGTCACGGCTCCGGTAGAAGCTGAGCTTACTGTTCTCGCATATTTTGCTAGCAGCCCTCTGGTATATTTTGGTGCAGGCTGTTGCCAGTTCTGCTTCCTTCTGGCCATTTCTTCATCATTGATATTGAGCGTTATCTCACGTTTTTGCGCGTCAATTGTAATGCTATCACCATTTTCTATCAGCGCGATGGCACCGCCTTCGTATGCTTCAGGGGTGATATGGCCCACCACAAAACCCCTGCTGCCGCCTGAAAAGCGACCATCGGTGATAAGCGCGACATCATTACCTAAGCCTTTGCCCATAATTGCCGAGGTGGGGCTTAACATTTCTCGCATGCCAGGACCGCCTCTAGGACCTTCGTAGCGAATCACAACTACGTCACCGGCGACCACTTGACCATCAATAATAGCGGCAAAACCTTGCTCTTCTGAGTCATACACTTTAGCCGTGCCCGTGAAGCGTAAACCCTCTTTGCCGGTGATTTTTGAAACCGCGCCTTCAGGTGCTAAGTTGCCGCTGAGTATTACCAGATGACTGTCTTTTTTGATTGGTTTATCGAACGGTAAAATAATATTCTGCCCTTCAGGATAATCAGCTACCCCGGCCAAATTTTCGGCCATAGTTTTGCCGGTTACTGTCATGCAATCACCGTGCAGCATGCCAGCATCTAACAAACGTTTCATCAGAGGCTGAATGCCACCGATTTCAATTAACTCAGACATCAAATATTGACCACTTGGACGCAAGTCGGCAATCACCGGTGTTTTTTCGCCAATGCGCACAAAATCATCCAATGTTACTTCCACACCTATAGCATCTGCCATCGCAATTAAATGCAGCACTGCATTGGTAGATCCTCCTAGCGTAATGGTCAGCGTAATCGCATTCTCAAATGCCTTTTTGGTCATAATGTCAGAGGGCTTGATGTCATGTTCGAGCAAGTAAACAATGGCTTTTCCTGCATCGATACAGTCTTGTTTTTTGTTTTCTGAAACCGCATTTTGCGCAGAACTGTTCGGCATACTCATTCCCAACGCTTCAATCGCTGAGGCTAAGGTATTTGCCGTATACATGCCGCCGCAAGAGCCCGGCCCAGGGATCGCCGTTTTTTCAATATGTTCCAACTGAGTGATGGGAATATTTCCGCTAGCATAACCACCTACCGCTTCGAATACTGACACGATATCTGTGTGGTTTTCGCCGGGCAAAATAGTCCCGCCATAGACAAAGATAGAAGGGCGATTCAGGCGTGCTAGACCCATCAAACATCCGGGCATATTTTTATCGCAGCCGCCAATAGCAATAATGCCATCATGCCCCATGCCGGCCGATACGGCCTCTATTGAGTCGCAAATCACTTCACGCGATACCAAAGAATACTTCATGCCTTCGGTACCCATGGAAATACCGTCAGATATGGTAATGGTGTTATAAATCACGCTTTTAGCACCGGCGCTATCTACGCCCTTACCCACTTCTTCTGCAAGGGTATTAATGTGCATGTTGCATGGCGTAACCATTGACCAGGTTGACGCAATACCCACCTGCGGTTTTTTGAAATCTTCGTCGCCAAATCCTACCGCTCTTAACATAGCGCGGCTAGGGGCCTGAGCTGCACCATCCACGATTTTTTGTGAATATTTGCGTGGTTTATCTGTACTCATATTTTGATCTTCGTTTCAGTTTCAATAAGTGCACTATAGAATTAGATAAGCAAATAAACAATCTAAATTCATGAATTTGTTTTGGGATTTAACTTTGTTCTGGCCCCATTAAAAGAACCTAGCAACTTGCCGCTAAAAGCGAATGGCGGTTATTGGGCACGTAGGCGACGAATTGTTCAAAGGTCGCTTGTCCATCCTAAGCAGATATTACCATCTCAATCTATTATTCTTAGCTAATAACTATATAGAGTATGATCCGCGTCCGTATAGACAAATTTGGAAAAGCTATCTGAAATAAGATGATACCCATATTTGTACATTACCTTATTATCAGTCAGTAACTAACTACCGTAGTTACTGATATATATTTTCTTGGAGATCTTTTCTTTATGCGTCGTGTTGCGGCAATTATTCTGATATCAATGGTTTTATCTTCATGTTCTTCTTTTGTCGACAGTGCTAGACAGACTACACAAGCAAAGTTACAACAATTTTTAGCCAATCAATTTGGCCAGCAACTGGAAAAAGGTATTGATTCGGTGATTGAACAATTGACGATGAAAGGGGGATACCTAGATGACCCGCTGGTACGCATCTTGTTACCACCACCATTAGGGCTTGTTATAGATATTGCAAGAGATTTGCAAACAAATCCACAAGCAACACTACTGGAAACCCTGCTCAATCAGGCTGCGGAAAATACTATTCCAGTCGCGGGTCCCATCCTGAAAAATATCGTGACGAATATGACTACACCTAGTCTTGAGAATCTGCTGACTGCGGGTAATTCAGCCGCTACCGATTATTTGAAAGACAAAAGTGGTGTACTCATGCAGGCTGTACTGTTACCCGCGATAACCGAAGAACTCCATGCCAATGGGGCTATCGAACTTTATGGCAAGTTGCTTCAATCCAAAGAAATAATAGATCAAATACCGGCAACGCAAGTAGATGAGAACCAACTAAGTGAAACCTTTCAGCATCAGGCAACGATTGTGCAGATAGTAGCGCCAGAGAAATTGGGTCACTATGTTACGGAACAAGCAATGTCTGGTTTATTTAAAAAAGTTGCAGAGAAGGAGCTTTCGATACGTAAAATGGGAGACGGAATCCCACGCTTTAGCTCTTGATTGTTTACTTACAGAGAATTAGTCTGGCTAAATATACTGGCTGAGAACAAAGTTTTGTCGCTATAAATATCCTTAAATTATAAAGTATCTACCATATACCTACACTGAGGAAAATTCGAGCATCCCCAAAAACTATGACCTTTCTTTTGACCTCTTGTAAACTTTCTTAATACTAATTCACCGCGACATTTGGGACATTTTCTTTCTGTTGTGATATTCAACGCATCTATATCCGGTTCAATTAATACCTTTATTGAAGGATTATCAGTTACTTTGACAATTACTTCAGGAGCAATCGCTAACTGAATATGTTTCTTAACGGCATCTGACTGATAAGTTCTAGTCACATCAAACCTTGCGAAGGGGAGTGTTACAACATCTAATACTTTAGTAACGAATTCATCACGCTCTTGTCGCTTAATTTGTGAATGAGATTGGTCATCCAATTCAATAGCGCAGAGAATTTCTGAGGTATTCTTTTCGCACAAAATAAAATCAATATGTTTAGCTTTGATCTTATTAAAATGCTTTCCCCATACTGCTCGATCCACTCCTTTTTTTACAGAAACCAAATCAGCAAGCCGAACTTTTGCAAAGATATCGTATTGCTCTGATACTGCAATTTTTAGCACATGATAGAAAGACAGCTCAGCAGGAGTTAGAAGGGCGGATATTTTGAAGTAAGGAAATGTGTCTTCCTTTTCAAGGGCTGGTTTATTATTTTTAACAAAAATTAAAAAGCCAATAACGATAAATAACAGTACAAAAACTAAGATTAAAATTTCCATACATATTTCCTAATAGTCCATGTTGTAGTGTAAATCACTGTAGCCTGATATGTACATGACTTTAATAACTGAGACTAAACAACAAACAAAGCGTAGTAACTATGAAATTTTGGCTGGAGATCCAAGTAATCGAGTTAATTAAATAAGAACCTTGTTTTAGGCCTAACGAGGAATTAGGTATGCCACTAATTACACCACTGACTTTCACATGGAATGCCGTCGCCATCACCATCAATTTTTGTTCCTGGACAATTAGTCTGATAAAACGTTGCTTCTTCACATGATGACATTTCTGAACAGTAGGTTTTACCACTACATGTATAAGGACTTGGTAGAGCTCTTTTAGATGCCGATACGGGATATATCTTAATAGGAGTAATTTGCGGTTCTGTTCTTTTATCGAAAAGATAAAAGGCCATAACTAAAAGCACTATAAAGATGAGAAGCTTGGTAAACCCATTACCATTACTGTTATTAGATTCCTTATCAATTCTACGGGGTGATACGGGGCGATCTTGTATTTGAGTAACGCCATCTATCCGAGCATTGAAGGCTCTTTTTTTTCCATCGGTATCAACCAGAATATTGTAAAAAATCGTATCGCCCATTATCGGGCGTCGACTCATGCCTGCTAATGCTGAAATATGTAAAAAATATCACTAGAATCATTATCTGGTTTTATAAAGCCAAAACCTTTGTCATCATTCCATCGCTTCAGTTGACCTTTTTGAATATTGTTATCCATTTTGCAAGCTGTCCGTACTCATCAAAATTCATTTTTAATTTTAAAGCACTGTAACCTGATATGTATATGACTTTAAGAAAAGAATATGTAGTTAAAAGAGCCTGAGGTCCAAAATTCAGTTAAGACATTAATCGTTCTTTATGGCAGCTATGTGCCAGATAAGTCTTTGAATCTTAACAATCTATAATTAGGTTGTTGGTTTGATAAACGCGAAGTCACCGTTACTTATTAGAGTTTTATTTGTTATTCGCTAACCAATGGGGCTGATTATTTCATCGCCGTGAACTCAGTCACTTTAAGATATGCACTATCCTGTATTTTGAATTGATTTGCATATTTTAAAGTTAAACTTAATAACCATCATCTATAAAGACACGCCAGCTCTGTAGTGCAACGTGGAAATCCTCTAAGCCACAGATAGCTTCCGATTCACCATCATAGAGAGACATTGCATCTTCAAGTTCAAATTCTTCACCACTTTCAAGTTCATTGGTAAAAACCCTAACTTGCTCACCATCAAGTTCAATTGATAGCGCTTTACCTGTCATATGCCAGTGTTCAAGCTGATTGAATTGCAATTTAGCGATGACTTGGCAGATCTCTTCATATTTTTCTGAGCATTCTCCTAATTCCTCGACAAACCAAAATCCTAATACTTCTTGGCCCATACTAAAATCAGCAAGTAAGTTACCCGTTAAAGTATTACGTTGAAATTCATATTCCATAAATCATCATGCCTTAAAATATATCTAATCAAATTTTAACTCAATGCACTAAAAGATGGCTAATAGAAAGAGGGATATATTTGGTAAGGCCATTGCTCATAAGTCAAACGAAACCAAACTGGTTGTCCAATTACATTTTTTAACTTAAAAGAAAGAAGATATTATTGTTAATGAGCATACACTGAGGGAATGAGTCATGTATGTAAAACATAAAATTCAACCCGTAATTCTAAGGAGTGCAGAATGCAAGCAGAAAACCTGAAGGACGTATTAGATTGGTCTATTGAGTTTCATAAGCAGTTATCAGCGTGCTTAACTGATAGTGCTGATGAGAATCAAAATGAACGAGCCAAACTATTACTTGATTATCTAGCTGAACATGAACAGAGCTTAACCAAAGTTATTATAGAATTTGAAAAAACAGCGAGTAGAAACGCCTTAAACACGTGGTGTTATGAATATCTGGACAAACATCCGGTTATGAAACATAAACATAGTGATGTTCCTTATGCCAAACTCGATACATTGCAAATTACTGAAGCAGTAATGCACCTGCATCAACAAATCATAATTCTTTATCGCGACTTGGCGGCTCAAACTGTTGCTACTTCTGCACATGAGTTGTTAGAAGAGCTGCTTTCATTAGAAGAACATGAAGCCATGCGAATGTCACAAAGTGCAAATCGTCTAGAAGATATGTAATAAAAGTGATTAGGAATGTCTGAGCAGGATAATAGTAGCCATTTACCCTACTGACAATGCCGGCAGATAAGGTGATTTAGCTGAAAAATCGTTAGAAAAAGATGGTTGATTACAAGAGTGTTGGGGCTAAATCAACACTAGGAAAGAAATAGAGATTTGATGATGAATGAAATGGACAAGAATGATTTGAGAAGAAAATTTCTCCAGTCGGTGGAAAGCCAATTAACACAGTTTTATACGCATCAGAAAGAATATGGCAAGCAGGATGAGTCAGCTAAACGTCACGTTGAAGGTTTCATGTATGCTGGCGTTGTACTTGAACTCACCATGAATGCTGAGCTCAAAGAGGTTATTGAAAGAATTTACTACGATGTTTTTGGTATGACACCCTTAGAACGTAAGCTTATGAAAGAAAAGGGAGAAGAAGAAGAAATGGACTGGTCGTACTATGATACACCTCCGAAACAACGGTAAATTGCAAAGAATTTAGTTCATCCCCCATCTAAACCTAGGGCCATCATAGTATTTATATTTACTGATATAACCATTGGTAAATGAATTCGTGATAGCTTTTGTGCTTTAGGCTGGATTCTAAAAAGGAAATAGATCGACAATGGATCCGTTAAAAAATAAGTTACTTAATACTCTATTCATTGACGTGCAAAAACGCATATTTACACACCTTATGCCTATGTATGAGCGATATTTAACCGATACGATGGTGAGTGATAGTGCACTTTTCACTGATCAAAATACCACTGAAGCCGCCGGGTTAACGGTCGAGCAGGTGGCATCATGAGCGCGATGTCTGACGTTGTTTTTTTGCTGGATGTTGATAATACCCTACTCGATACCGACAGGGTATTAGTGGATCTAAGAGCGTTTCTATTACAACAGTTCGGCCGTGAAAATAGTGAGCAATACTGGCAGGTTTTTGAAGCATTGCGTACTGAACTCGGTTATGCAGATTACTTGGGGGCGTTGCAACGTTATCGACTTGAACATCTTGATGATTCACGTTTGTTAATGATGTCTTCATTTTTGGTCGATTATCCCTTTGTAGATAGGCTGTATCCCAATGTGCTGGCGGTGATTAAACATTTGAGCAAGTTCGGCCCCACGGTCATTTTATCCGATGGCGATGTGGTGTTTCAGCCACGTAAAATTCAACGATCGGGTTTGTGGGATGCCGTAGAAGGACGAGTGCTGATTTACATTCACAAAGAACAGATGCTTGATGCGGTTGCGAAACACTATCCCGCTAAACGTTATGTGATGGTCGACGATAAACTGCGGATTTTGGCGGCGATGAAAAGCCTGTGGGGTGAACGTTTGACAACGGTTTTTCCACGTCAGGGGCATTACGCCCACGATCCTAAACAAACACTGCCGTATCCCGTCGCCGATTTAACCATTGAGCACATTGGCGATTTGCTTAATTACAACATTTCTAACGACCGCGATTGGGTAGAAACCAATTTCACCCGATCAAAGGCACGATGAATGGCTACTCAGCAATAACACAAGCAGGGCCAAAGCCTTTGGTTCGACAATATCACTCGCTAGTTGTTAGACAATGAAACCTTACAAATTTAGAGCTCATAAATTAACTCAACTTACACATTGATGAGGATAAATCCATGATTAAATTAATCCCTAAACTTCCGGCTGACGTGGTCGGGTTCATTGTATCCGAACAGCTAACGGCAAACGACTACGAGTCAGTGTTAATTCCTGCAGTCGAATCACTACTAAAACAGCACCAAAAAGTTCGCATCCTCTGCCATTTGAGTCCAGCATTCACTGGCTTTAGTGCCGGTGCTATCTGGGATGACGCAAAGTTGGGCTTAGGCCATTTAAATGCTTGGGAAAAGATCGCCATTGTGACGGATAAAAAATGGATTAAATCGGCTACTGACATTTTTAAATTTGCTATACCGTGCCCGCTTAAGGTTTATGCCAACGAACAGTATGACGAAGCAGAATTATGGATAGTGAGCTAACACTGCCTTTGCATTTATCCATTATTTAACCCTGTTATCTGGAGTCAACAATAATGGAACAGGCAACGCTCGACCAGCTTTGTATCAATACTCTTCGCACCTTGTCTATCGATGCTGTGCAACAAGCCAAATCGGGGCATCAAGGCCAAAGGCTACCGTTATTATCAGGATGCCAGTTATGTTCAAGGAAAAATATTGGCCATGAACACTTTTAAAAGTAACAAATTATGCAGGAGGTCAGATGAGCTTTTTTTCTTTGGTTAGCATTCTAATAACGCTTGCTGCGGTGTCGAGCTATTTCAATTATCGTTATATTAAATTACCAACATCTATTGGCGTTATGCTGGTGGCCTTGGTCGGATCGCTGATACTTATTATTGTCGGCCCTTATACAGAAGGTCTTCGCGAACAGGCTGTAAAATTAGTCTCGCAAATCGACTTCGATAAGGTTGTGCTCCATGGCATGCTCGCGTTCTTATTGTTTGCTGCAGCAATACACGTTAAAGCCGAAAATCTTAGTCGAGAGTGGTTGTCCATTTTTTTGCTCGCTACTTTAGGGACGTTGTTATCAACCTTCATTGTTGGTGGTTTAACTTGGCTGGTACTCGGTTGGCTGGATTTAGGTATTCCTTTTTTGCACGCATTATTGTTTGGTGCACTGATTTCGCCGACTGACCCCATCTCTGTGTTGGCCATCATGAAGTCGGTTGGTGCTTCCCGGCAGTTAGAGGCTCAGGTGGCGGGAGAGTCTTTATTCAATGATGGACTTGGTGTGGTCATTTTTTTGTTACTTTTACAACTTGCTGGTATGGATGGTGCACTAGTGGGTGACACTCATGCTTCGACCTCCTTTGATATAACGGCGGTTGGCATGATGTTACTCAAAGAAATAGGTGGTGCACTGCTGTTGGCAATAGCGGCCGGATTATTGACCTACGAAATGCTTCGGCGTGTTGACAACTATCAGGTCGAAGTTCTTCTTACCCTTGCTCTTGCGATGGGACTTTACGCTTTGGCGGATGGTTTACATCTTTCAGCGCCTATTGCAGTTGTGGTTGCCGGATTGTTCTTGGGGAATCATGGGAGAGCATTAGCGATGTCGGATAAGACACGAGAACATGTAGATACATTCTGGGAATTGGTGGATGAGATTCTTAATGTGGTACTTTTTTTGTTGATCGGACTGGAGCTTTTGGTATTACCCATGGTAGGAGGGTGGTTGCTGGCTGGTGCCCTTGCAATACCTATTGTGATGCTAGCTCGTTGGGTATGTGTTGCGGGAATTATCGGGCCACTTCGCTGGGTGACAGTACAGTCTAAAGGGGCGATAAGCATTCTGACCTGGGGAGGATTGCGCGGTGGCATCTCGGTGGCGATGGCGCTGTCGTTGCCGGACAGTCATTCACGCAGTTTGATACTTACCCTAACGTACTGCGTGGTGGTTTTCTCGATTGTTGTGCAAGGTTTAACGATGGGGCGGGTGATCCGTATGAGAGGTGAGCTGACACCACTTGATAAATCCTGAACGACGCTTTGATGCTGCAGATTTAGTCCTTTAAATACACCTTACTTATCTATCTTGCTCGAATTAAGATTGATGGGAGCAATCTCTTTGGGCTGAAAACCTAATAATATATTGTCGCGAAAGCCATCAGCTGTTTGTCTCAGGGCAGCAATACGGCGGCACCGTCAAATCGGCCTGCACGCAAGTCAGCCAGCGCCTCATTGGCTTGCTGTAAGGGGTAAGTGGTGGTCTTAGTGACTATACCCATGTCAGGCACTTGACTCAGAAAGTCGAGCCCATCTTGGCGCGTGAGGTTGGCCACCGACAGCAACTGTCGCTCTTCCCACAAAAGACTGTACGGGAAGCTGGGAATATCACTCATATGAATACCAGCGCAAACCACACGGCCACCTTTACGTACCGATTTCAGTGCCAATGGAACCAGAGCGCCAACAGGGGCGAAGATAATCGCGGCATCTAGTTCTTGCGGTGGCCTTTCATAGGAACTACCTGCCCAAGCAACACCAAGACTGCGAGCAAAATCTTGGGTAGCCAGATCTCCTGGTTGGGTGAAAGCGTACACTGAGCGACCTTGCCATTTCGACACCTGAGCAAGGATATGGGCGGCCGCACCAAAACCGTATAAGCCCAAATTTTTACCTTCACCAGCAATGCCGAGCGAACGCCAACCTATCAAACCCGCGCAGAGCAAGGGAGCGAGTGATTCGTCACTACCCTTATCGCCCAGCGGGAAGGCGAAACGTGCATCGACGACGGTGGAAGTAGCAAAACCGCCATTTCTAGTATAGCCAGTAAAAATCGGGTGGTCACACAAGTTCTCATGTTGTGTTTTACAGTAGGGGCAGACGCCGCAGGTGTGGCCCAACCATGGAATGCCCACTCGTTGGCCAATTTCCAGACCCTTAACACCAGAACCTAGGGCGTCAATACGACCGACAATTTCATGACCTGGGATTATGGGTACCTGAGGGTGTGGTAGTTCACCATCGACCACGTGAAGGTCGGTGCGGCAAACACCACAAGCAGCCACCTTAACGCGGATTTCGCCTGCTTGGGGTAGAGGATCGGGAAGTTCGAGCCATTCTAGTGGTTTTCCAAGTTCCTTCATGACCATGGCATGCATAACCTTAACCTCAATAATCGTTGTTTAGAGCTGCTCTAGGGTGGTGACCATCATTTGTTAGTTTGGCAATCTGGCGGAGTGCTGCTGGTAAGCGATCGGGCAAATCCTCGGCAAGCAGTCCTGGACCAAAATGTGCTGCCGCTTCGCTGTGTAGCCAGACTGCGGCGGCTGTGGCAAGAAAAGGCTCCATACCTTGTGTTAATAGCCCCAGTATTATGCCGGCCAGCACGTCGCCTGAGCCAGCAGTAGCTAAGGTAGACGGCGCATTAGTGTTGATAATAGCGCGACCGTCAGGTGCAGCAATGACCGTATCGCTACCCTTAAGTACGACTATGGCACCGCTAGCTTGGGCAGCGGCGCGGACACGACTCAGTTTGTCGCTGTGCGGGTCAACTATGTTTTGGAATACACGGGTGAATTCACCTTGATGGGGTGTCAACACACATGTGCCATTGATCGCTCGAAATAATGACTGTGGATCTTCCTTGAATGAAGAGAGGGCGTCAGCGTCGAGGACGGTTGCCTGTCCAGACTTGAGCATGGCCAAAACGCGAGCTCGGGTCTCTTCGCCGATACTGGCTCCCGGGCCAATTAGTAGTCCTGTGATACGTCTGTCAGCCAGCATAGTATCAAGGTCTTGTGATCGGGCAATTGGGCTGACCATTATACTGGTCAATGTGGTGGCATAGACCACTAAAGCAACTTCATTTTGACTAACATCCACCGCGATAGTGGTCAATCCGGCCCCTACTCGAGCAGCAGATAGGGCAGCCATTCGGGCCGCACCCGTAGTGGGCCAACCGCCCCAGACCAGCGCATGTCCGCGGGTATATTTGTTACTATCCTGTTTAAGCATCGGCAGCACGTCGGCCCAGAGCATCGGATGGTTCTCGAAGGTGTCGGGTATGATTTTTTCGAATACCGATGTGGGTGTGCCGATGTCGGCTACCAGCAGCTCGCCGCACAGGCTTCGTCCCGGCTGTAGCAGGTGACCTGGTTTTTTGCGAAAGCAGGTGACGGTGAGTGCAGCGGCTACTGCGCCAGCATCTACGCCAGTGTTGCCCATTAGGCCACTTGGAACATCGACAGCGACTATAGTTAAACTTCTACTCGCAGCCTCAGTCAGCGTTTCGGCTGCTGCTCCTTCCAGCGCGCGGCTCAGGCCTGCCCCAAAAATCGCATCCACGATTAACTGGGCACCATCCAGCGCGGCGGGAACTAGGGCTTCGACAGGCCCGTTCCACAGTGCTGCATGGTGAGCAGCCGAGCCCTTGAGCTGTTCAAGGGGAACAAGCAAGGCCAGACGCACCGGCCAACCAGCTTCCGCCAGAAGCCGTGCGGCCACAAAACCATCACCACCATTGTTACCTGGACCGCAAAGCACTAATACTGGGCAAGGGGGCCAGCGCTCCATGATAGCTTGTGCCACTGGATGTCCTGCGTTCTCCATTAAGCGAATTTCGCTAATGCCGGACGCGATGGTCAAGTGGTCACATTCTGTCATCTGCTCGGTGCTCAGCAGGGCGTAAGGTAATCGCATAGTATGTTCACCTTGTAGGATTGCAGCGGATTTAATCGGTATCGAGTCGAGAAAGCATTGCCGGACTCATGGTGAGTCTGTACTATTTTATTTGTCGCTCACGCCCAATACCGACTAGGCCATAGTTTTGGTCAAACGGTAATCTTATACAGCCGATTCAGTGCTTCGCTGGACAAGAATTTGAGGACATCCTCTATCAACTAACTTTTCAATTAAATCGATCAAGTTATGAACGATTAATTATCATTTAATACGTTCCACCAGTTTTTCTAATTGTAGAGCCAGTGCATCCCAGATACCCATTGGGCCTGACTTCTCAATCATATTTTCTTCAAAATCAGCTATAGTTCCCTGCTTCAATCCATCGATGTGTTTGGCAAATTTATCGCGCTCACCTGTTAGATTTGCAATCTGTGCGTGGATATCAGCATGTTCTGGGCTTTCATTTTTTCCTTTGCTAGCTTGTTCAAATAATTCATCAATATGTTTCAGATGTGATTCGTAACGTTCAATATTCTGTTCAACTAGGTGATTTATTTTGGTCATAAGTTAACTCCTTCTGCTTGATTGTAATAAAAAGTATTAATCTATTTCTGACTCGTAATGTATGCGAGGTAGTCAAAGAATCCTGATGTAATTTATAGCCTATCACTTACCCAATTTATTGGGAAACGACAATGGCTAAAAAGAACGAATAATATTTAAAGTTGAGCAAAAACTTGATTATGCCAAACTCATGATAATTGAGTGCATGATCAAATAATTAGAGGCTGACTAGAAGTCTTATGATAGCTTATAGCCCAATATGCTATACAAATTCATTATTATATTATTATGATCTGCTTATGATTCTCATCGGTAATTTTTAAAAGGCATCAGAGTTTATGGAGTTGCAAGGTTGGTTGTTATTAGCTTTGACCGTCGGGGCACTATGTGTCATGACATTAACAAGGATAGGTCCGCACTTAGTCATGATGGCAGTGCTGACCATACTCAGTGCTTTTGGTATTCTGTCTGCTAATGAGGCGTTAGCAGGCTTTGCTAATTCAGGATTAATCACTGTCGTGGCAATGTTTGTCATAGCTGCAGGCATAGATGGTTCGGGTGGTATCGATCTCTTGGTGAATAAGGTACTTGGGCAGCCAAAATCGGTTAGAGGGGCATTAGGTCGAATGTTCGCCCCGGTTATTATCTTAAGTGGATTCCTTAATAATACGCCCGTAGTTGCTACGATGATTCCAGCTGTTCAGGCTTGGTCTCGTAAGATCGGTATTCCAGCATCAAAGCTGATGATTCCCTTAAGCTATACAGCTATTCTGGGAGGAACCTTAACGCTTATTGGCACAAGTACCAATTTGGTGGTTAATGGCCAGTATCAGAGTCTGACTGGTGAAGCTGGTTTTTCACTGTTTTCGATAACAGCCGTTGGTATTCCTGTCGCTTTAGTGGGAATAGCCTTTATTTGGATATTTTTTCCTCGATGGCTACCAGATCGAAGTAATAAGCAGGCTTTTGGTAATCTGAGAGAATTTACGCTAGAGGTCACGGTTGTAGACAATGGACCCTTAGTGGGGAAAACGGTAACACAGGCAGGTCTACGCCAATTGGAAAGCGTCTTTTTGGTAGAGATCGAGCGTCAAGGAGCGATTGTAACAGCGGTAACACCTAAGGAAATCTTACAAGGTGGAGATCGTTTAGTTTTTGCTGGTGATACGCAGGCAATTTCGGACTTATTACGAATTAACGGTATCACTGCTTCATCCGAGAACAGAGACATTAACACCTTGGGTACAGACCGAACTGAGCGGCGACTCGTAGAAGTAGTCGTTTCGCCTCATTGTTCTGCACTTGGCTACAATATTCGCGATGCGAAATTTCGAGATCGATATGATGCAGTAGTATTAGCCGTGGCAAGGCATGGAGAACGCTTAAAAGGTAACCTCGGAACTATTCGTCTTGAAGCGGGTGATACTTTACTTCTAGAAGCTCGGCCTGCATTTGTCAGCCGGCAGCGTTACAGTAAAGATTTCTTGCTTATTAATGATTTAGATACTGAGCCACCGAGACACGAGCGAGCCTATCTTTCGTGGGCAATATTAATCGGAGTAGTGATGGCTGCAGGTTTTGGCGTGATCAGCATGCTTAATGCAGCCCTCATTGGCGCGGGATTGATGATCATTACTGGATGTTGCTCCGTTAATCAGGCTGAGAAAAGTCTTGATTTGACCGTTATTGTCACCATCGCGGCTTCCTTTGCATTAGGTGCCGCTTTGCAAAAAACAGGAGTGGCAGCGTTTCTTGCCAATAATATTATTGACTTAAGCAACGGTATTCCCTGGTTAATGTTGATATTGACCTACATTACCGTGTCACTGTTGACAGAAGTTATTACCAACAATGCCGCTGCAGTAATAATGCTACCCATTGTTCTGGAGGTAACTGAGAAGGCGGGACTAAATAATGAACCTTTTATATTTGCAATAATGATGGCGGCCTCTGCAAGCTTTGCCACACCACTTGGATATCAAACTAATCTGATGGTTTACGGTCCTGGTGGTTACCGATTTAGCGATTTCTTGAAAGTAGGTCTACCTATGAATCTACTTATCGGTACAGTAACCATTTGTGTTTTGCTTGTCGGTTGGCCGTTAAGCAAAAGTTAATTGCCAATATTTTTTTCGGCATTGCTTTGGAAGCAAGTAAAAAACGTGTACCATTATTGAGTATTAGAAAATAAAAATTAAATTCTGTTCATAAATTAATATAGAAATCAATTAATTAACGTAGAACATAAATAAAAAGTTCGATGCTAATGATGCATTTGACACGGCTACAACTTTTATAATTGTACATATTAAGGATTTCTCATTCAGATGCAACATCAAGGAAAGATACGACGTTACGATTCAAAAATTAATGCTATCTCACGGTTGGTTGATAGCTCTTTAATTGTACTGACTTTCTTAGCATCGATTGATTTATTCCAAATCGCTTGGCAACCCGTTTATGTCTGGGCATTAATGTTTGCCATCATTTTGTTTAATTTTTTTGCCGAGTCACAAGATGCTTATCGATCATGGCGAGGCACTTATTTAAGAGAAGAGATCTCTACGATTTTATTTTCGTGGGTCACGGCGATTTTGGTACTTGTTCTTGTTGATCTAATTGCTATCAAGCAACAAGTTTATTCTGATTTTTTCATTATCATTTGGATTGTGCTAACGCCTGTTGAGTTGCTGTCATGGCATGTGTTTGTGCGTATGGCGTTGGGGTTTTTAAGGGCACGAGGTTATAACACGCGACGAGTAGCCATCGTTGGTGCAACTTCTCTTGGTACACGATTAGAAGATGCCTTTAATGGGATGGAATGGAGTGGTTATCGGCTGGTGGGTTATTATGACGATAGAGTTGAGTCGAGTGATGCTCGAAGATTAAATAATCAACAGGTTAACATCGTTGGTGATATCAATAAATTGCTTGAAGACACCAAAAATGGTCGAGTTGATACCATCTATATAACACTAGCAATGTCAGCAGAACATCGGATTAGAGCGATTACTGAAAGATTGGCTGACAGTACCGCCTCGGTTTACTTGGTTCCCAATATGTTTACCTTTAATCTGCTTAATTCTCGCTGGGTTGATTATCAAGGCATTACAGCGATTAGTATTTATGAAACACCCTTTGCTGGCTTAGATAGTTTTATTAAACGATTGGAAGATATCATTTTGAGTACGCTGATTTTATGTTTGATCGCTATTCCAATGATATTAATAGCAATTGGTATTAAATTCAGATCAAAAGGACCGATATTTTTTAAACAAACCCGTTATGGAATGGATGGTGAAAAAATAGTTGTTTGGAAGTTTCGAACGATGACTGTATCTGAAGATGGTGACAAGGTTACACAAGCAACTCAAAACGATGCACGAATAACGCCTTTTGGTGCTTTTTTGAGACGCACATCTTTAGATGAACTTCCTCAGTTCTTCAATTCACTAACCGGTAGCATGTCTATTGTGGGACCACGACCACATGCCGTTGCGCATAACGAAGAGTATCGTCAGCAGATCCAAGGTTATATGTTGCGACATAAAGTAAAACCGGGGATTACTGGCCTAGCGCAAATCAATGGTTTTCGTGGCGAAACAGATACCTTAGATAAGATGGAAGGTCGTGTTCGATATGACTTGAAATATATTCAAACGTGGACATTGTTGCTTGATCTAAAAATTATTTTGTTAACGGTATTTAAAGGGTTTAAAAACAAGAATGCATATTGATAATAGAGAAAAGTGATTTAGCAACAAATTATAGTATTATATTGCCTTGAATCTTGAATGTATGGTCAACAATAAGATTTAACTAGTACCAAGGTACAATAGCTTTGATGTTATGGGCTATAGTATATTTAAATTCGTTTATTATAAAATAGACGTAGAAGTTGTCACTGTGTTTTATAGTGATGACATTTTTCAAAGCCAAACTTGGCGCGAGTCAAGGTCGGAAAGCTACAGATCTTTATGACTTAATCTCTAAAGATGGCTGGGTTGCATTGCTTCATAAAATTTAAAGGAAAAATTATGAAAAAAGTAATGCTTTTTATTGCTAGTATGTTATTTGCAGTTGGTGCAAATGCTGCAACATTAAACTTAACTGCTGCTGGTTCTAGTGCAGGTGTATCTCAGGATACAAGCTCGCTTACAAATGAAATAGTATCTGGTTTTGGTCAAACTGGTGGCTCATCTTCATGGAGCTCATTGTTTAATTTAACGACTACAGAAGATACATCGGGTGTTGTTGAATGGTCTTTCAATCCTGAAGCAGCTGTTACAACGGCAGTTTTACAGATTTTTGACGTGACTAATAGTGCTATATTAGCAACATATAATGTTGTTGGTGATTTTATAACTTCATTTCAATTTCTTGCTGGTAAAACCTACGGTATAGATTTCAGAAGTGTTGATTCTACAGCTACACGATATGACGTTACAGTAAGTGCTGTTCCAGTACCTGCTGCATTGTTCTTGTTAGCACCAGCATTATTTGGTTTCTTAGGTTTACGTCGTAAAGCAGTTTCAACTTCTGTTGTAGCGGCATAAATTTAGAAAATCTAGGCGAACAATATTGTTAGTTTAAAGATCAGGGGGTCTTACAGGGCTCCCTGATTTATAATGTTTTGATTTAAGCTCCTTCCTTAGCGAGCGCTAAGTGGGAAAGCAAAACACCTTTTAATGATGCAAGTCAAAAAAGGTAGCTAGCTAAATGAAATAAGCGTTGAATGATATAATTTTTAAGATGGAAGTATTTAGGTTTCTGACGAAAATTATGTTATATCAACATTAGCTTCACATTTAAGGTTTAGTTCAATAACATCATCTTAAATGTAAGTTTTAAAGAAAGGGGACTCGATGGTCCCTTTTTTCTATAGATTTTTAGTATTGAGTGCAATACTTTAATATTATGAAGGGTTTTAAATCATGACTTTATTACGACCATATTTTTTATTAGTCTTACTGTTTTCTGTGAGCACCGTTGTCAATGCAGCAGAACGCTATTTACTTAACGCGGGTGATGTCCTTGATATTTCTGTTTGGAATGAGGATGCGCTTCAGAAGCAGGTTGTCATCTTACCCGATGGTATGATCGCATTTCCGCTTGCAGGAGAACTTGTGGCGCAAGGTAAAACCGTCACCGAGCTTCAAGCTAAATTGAAAGACAAATTATCAGAATATTTGTCAGAGCCTGTTGTGACGGTATCAGTGACAAATATTAGTGGCAACACGGTGCATGTTATGGGTAAAGTTACCCAGCCAGGCTCATTTGCTATGAGTCAGCCGCTTAGTGTGATGCAAGCATTAAGTTTATCCGGCGGATTATCACCTTACGCTGAAGAAAACAACATTATTGTGTTACGACAAAAGGATGGCCAACAACAGGTGATACCAGTCCATTACGCTGATATTAAAAAAGGCAAAGATCTTTCAAGTAATGTGTTGATACAAAGTGGTGACGTGATCGTTATACCTTAATGGCGACCCACAAATTCATCATGAAAAAATTATATTTAGTGATTGCATTGCAATGTTTAACGCTGAGTAGTCTTCAGGCGGCGGAATGGTCATTGACCTCGACGCTTAATCCTACCTCAAAATACGATGACAATGTATTTATGAGCCCTAGCGATAAGCAAGATAGCTTCCAGTTTCAGATTAAACCTACTCTGGTGGGGCGTTATGCACTGGAAAATGTGGAGTATTCACTGGACTTAGGCTATTCGATTGATCGTTACTTCTCAATAGCTGAACTTGATAAAGAAAATCCGTTTTTTAACCTCAGTACCCACTATCAAGCGGAACGCTCTACTTGGGGATTAAATGCAGGTTATGTTGAAGCTAGCACGCGTAATGAGGCTGAATATGATTCCGGTGACTTTACGACCGAATCGACAGTCACAACGCGTTCTTTATCACCGTCATATAGTTACAAACTAACCGAAAGAGACACGTTATCGGTAAATGGTGGTTACACTGAACGGACCTATTCAACCACTGATTTCGGTGACAACGAAACAGTGTCATTATCAACCGCTTGGCAACATCAAGTTAATGAAAGATTATCAGCTGGTTTAAGTTTTTCAGCATCGAATTATCAATCTGATGGTTTGTCAATATCGACCGACGATGATATTTATAACTTATCGAGTACATTTAACTACCTTGTGACAGAATTATGGTCGCTGAATGGTCAAGTTGGTGTGCGTAAGCTATACAGTGAACAAACAACCATTTCAGGCTTTAAGGAAGATAACACGAGTTCAGGCACATCCTTTGATATAACAGCCCACCGTGCTGGCGAATTAGATGATTTTTCTATTGCATTATCACGTGCATTAAGCCCTTCGAGTAGCGGAGAAGTGAACGAGCAAGATCGTATTAATATTCAGTATTCAAGAAAGTTGACTGAGACACTGAGTACCAATATAGATGCAAGTTATCAACAATCGACTTCTGCCTTACAAGACAACACTAACAAACGTGAATACATTACCGTTTCACCATCAATTAAATGGCAGTTTGAACGTAATTTGGGTTTAACGATAGGTTATAATCACCGCCAACAAAAACGTTCCGAAGAAGGAACGGATGCAAAGAGCAATGCGGTGTTCATGACTTTATTATATGACTGGGATGGTCTTCGTACCTCTCGATAATCAACAGAGAATAAAATGGAAGAAGAAGTAAAAGGACTAGATGATTATTTAAATATTATCGTCCGTCGAAAATATTTGGTCATCATTCCTGCATTAATATTAATTGTTGCCAGTGCGGCGGTCGCTTATTTATTGCCACCCACCTATAAATCAGAAGGTTTGATTCTGATTGAATCACAAGAAATTCCGACTGATTTAATTAGATCAACAGTAACCAGTTATGCTGATCAACGTATACAAGTCATTAAACAACGCTTAATGACTACTTCAAAAGTCATGGCGATGGTTAAAAAATATAACCTTTATCCAGATTTACGCGAAAAATCGCCACCATCAGAACTTGTAGCGCTATTCCGTCAAAGCCTTGGCATTGAAATGGTCGAAGCGAACGTGACTGATCCACAAAGTGGTCGCGGTAAACAAGCAACGATTGCATTCAGAGTGTCTTTCATGGATAAGTCACCACAAATGGCTCAAATCGTGGCCAATGATTTGGTGACTGAGTTTTTAAATGAGAACGTCAGGACACGTACCAGCCGAGCATCTGAAACAAAAGACTTTTTGAAAGATGAAGGTGATAAATTTGAGATTAAAGTTCAGGAGTTAGAAAAGAAAATTGCTGATTTCAAAGATGAATATTCTGACAGCCTACCAGAATTACTAGAATACAACTTATCAATGGTGACAAATCTGCAACAAGAGTTAGCAGATAACCAGAACCAGAGCATGGTGTTACAAGATCAAATCATGACCATGAGTCTAGAGATAGGCAATCTTCAACCTTATCTTGAAACACCGATACCTGTGGCAGGTGGACAAAAAGCAACAACAACTGAACAACAATTGCAATTAGCACAATCAGAATACAATAGTTTATCGGCAAAATATTCAGATCAACACCCTGATGTCATTCAATTAAAACGCCAAATAGATAATTTGCAATCAGAATTAGGGTTTGAGCCTTCTGAAGTCGCTAGACTAACGACTGAATTGCAACAAGCAGAAGATGAATTGAAACAAGCAAAGCAACGTTATTCAGATGAGCACCCTGATGTGAAATCTTTGACTTCGCGTGTTGATAGCCTTAATGAACAACTAAAAAGTGCAGAAGCATCACCAAGCTCATCCCCTTCTAATGCTGCTGCATTAAGTAAGGACAAGCGTCAAATCAATCCGATTTATCTACAGATTAAGTCTAAGATCGATTCATCAGAACGTGAGATTGTTCGCCTTCGAAATCGCCAGAAAGAGGTTCAACTTAAATTAACTTCTTTTGAAAATCGTATTTATAAAACCCATCAGGTGAAACGTGCCTACGATGACCTGACACGTGATCATGCTAATAACCTAGCTAAATATAAAGAATTAAGAGCCAAGCAACTAGAAGCAGAATTAGGTCAAAATCTCGAATCAGAAAATAAGGGCGAGAGTTTTTCTTTGATAGAGCCTCCACTAGTTCCAAGTAAGGCAGAAAAACCAAACCGTAAAAAAATTCTCCTTATGGGCGTAGTTGCATCAATTGGTTCAGGGATAGGCATTGCATTATTGGTTGAAATATTATTTGGTGGTTTGCGAGGTTATAAAGAAACATCACGTGTTATGGGGCGTGCTCCACTTGTAGTGCTTCCCATTATTACAACTGAGCAAGATATTATAAAACGCCGCCGTATACGAAATAGAATCCTATTTTTATTAGTGATTTTATTGGCTTTGATGGTTGCAGCATTTCACATCTGGGTTATGAATCTAGAGGTGTTATGGTTCAAAGTTTTAAATAAAATAAGCTTGCTGTAATGCTCGCCAATCAGGATTAATACGATGGACAGAATACAAAAAGCATTAGATAAAGCAAAAGCTAATCAAGGACAGATGACATCCCCCAATGTTAGGCCAACGACCACCACGTCGAAATTGAAGCATGAAGACCCTTTAGCACCTCCTATTGAAAACATTGCCTATACGAAAACGCGTGTAGTTGAAACATCTCAACAGCAATTGGAAGAAAAGCGGGTGATTGCTGGAATGTATACTAATCCTCAATCTGCTGTGTTCAGGATGCTGCGGACTCATATACTTCAGAAAATGCGTGCTAATGATTGGCAAACATTGGCCATTACGTCACCAACAGCAGGAGAGGGCAAGTCATTAGTTTCGGCAAATCTAGCGGTAGCGATGGCAATGGAGCTGAATCAAACCGTATTATTAGTCGATATGGATATGCGTAATCCAAGTATAAAAGAATATTTTAGTCTTCCCGTTGACAAGGGATTACGAGATTATTTGGAAGAAGATTTGCAGCTTAGTGACGTGCTAGTGAACCCTGGCGTGAAAGGAATGGTTATTCTTCCTGGTGTTGGTCGTGCAGAAAATTCAGCTGAACTGCTATCTAGTCCCAAAATGGTACATTTAGTTGAAGATCTTAAAGCGCAGTATGATTCGCGTATGATTATTTTTGATGTGCCGCCGTTATTACAAACAGATGATGTACTTCTAGCATCCAAGTACTTTGACTGCACCTTGTTAATATTAGAAGACGGTAAGAATAAAGAAGCTGAGATCACAAAATCGATGCAATTATTAGAAAATCAGAATTTGATTGGCACCGTACTGAATAAATCTGAAAATCCACCTAAACATCAACATTATTAGGCATTATGTATAAAGAACATTTCAATTTACAGCACAAGCCATTCAACCTGGTCCCCGATCCTAATTATCTTTATCTAAGCCCAAACCACAAAAAAGCATTGACCATGCTCGAATATGGAATTATGAGTCATGCTGGCTTTACAGTGGTGACAGGTGAAATCGGGGCAGGGAAAACAACACTCATTCGTACATTATTGAATAAGATGGGTGATGATGTAACGATAGGCTTGATTAATAATACCCATGAGTCATTTGGGGAATTAATGGTTTGGGTATTAGATGCACTTGATATAGAGAGTCAGGCAACAAATAACGCTGGCCGGTATCGTGATTATATTGATTTTGTTGTATCTCAACATGTTGCTGGAAAACGGGTAATATTAATTATTGACGAGGCACAAAACCTTAGTGTCAAATCACTTGAAGAATTACGATTATTGTCTAATGTAAATATCGACTCAGATATATTTTTGCAATTAATATTGACCGGACAGCCAGAGTTAATTGACAAGCTGAATCAACCTGAATTAGAGCAGTTTGCCCAACGTATCGGTGTTGAGTATCACTTAAAAGCACTCAGTTACCCTGAAACACAAAAATATATTGAATATCGACTCAAAACAGCAGGTGCTGAGCGACACATCTTTAGCAACGAAGCGTGTGCCATTATTTACTGTTATAGTGAAGGCGTACCAAGGCGAATCAATAACCTGTGTGACTTCGCATTAGTCTATGCCTTTGCAGATGATAAACAAATGGTAGATGCAGACACGGTTCTCGAAATGATGAAAGAAAAGAAAGCTTCTCGTATTATAAAGCCAACAGAGAAAGAAAACCCTGATGTAAAGCGAGTTAAAACAATGTTAGTAGAAAAGTTTAATATCATATTGCCATAACATAACTGGCAGATATAGTTTACTTAAGTTGAAAGATGTTCTATTAATTGTGATGGTGTACTCATATTGTTTAAATATTTCAAATTAAATTTAGATTAAGTGAACGGATAGGTATTATAAAGCTAAATTTTAGCTATATAATCAAATTACAAGTTTGTTGTTAAGTCTTAATCTAAAACTCAATATTGCACTTTAGTTCAATGTAATAAATCACATAAAACATTAAGGAAGGCGTGAGATGAAAAAAATTATATTAGCCACCATTGCAGGCATATTTACTGTCATTGGCATTGCCGTCTTGAATACAAACGACACTAGCATCGAGCACGTCAACGAAGACATTAGCGCTAACCCACCAGCAGCAGGTAGAGGTCTAATTTATAAGGTAACAGAAGGTGGTGTTACGACCTATACAGATGTTCGACCTAGAACATTAAGTAATTCTGCAACGAGCGTATCCCAAGTTAGAGCAAAATCAACAAATCAAGTGGCAATGGCAGCTCCAACCAATGAAACTGCTAGCCCCTCATTAAGAACGCCAGCGGGAACAAGCATTACTATAGCAACAGCATCCCAATTATCAGCTAACACTTCACTACAAGCGCCAATTTCTACTCCAAAGACCTCGACTTCAAGTGCTAGCGCTTCATCAGGAGGCTCAGCGGGATCAGATACTGCAATAGCTACAGCATCCTTAACAACCCCCGCTGACACCACAGTACAAGAGCCAAGCTCTACACCAACGACGTCAACTGATAGCCCTTCATTAAGAAGCCCGGCAGGAACAGAGATGATTTTAGCGACGGCATCTCCAGTAATTGTTGATACTCCAGTAGAATCGTCATCGCCAACGACGCCTGTCTCCTCATTAAGAACAGATAATGTAGTCACAACAAAATCTGGGGCGGTAGTTGAAGTAATCGAAGCAGCAACATTGAACCCTATTCCTGAGGTTGTTTATAAGGAGCCAACACTTAAGCATTCCCAGTGGGAAAGTCAATTTTCAATGCTCCCCCAAGACCAAAATGGTTGGTCAATTATTACACCTTCAGTAGACTCTCGAATGATATATGTCAGCAGTACAGAGGGTAACGATAGTAAGGCTAAAGCTTATTTTTCAAAAGATATTGCTGATCCTCGTAACCCTCAAGCTAATATTGTTGCATTTAAAACAATTGGTGAAGCATTAAAGCTTCTGCGCGTTGGATATCCAGATTGGATTTTACTAAAAAAAGGTGACCATTGGCAGATAGATAAAGCAATGTCATTCCCATCTGGAAGGTCAAGTTCCGCACCTTTAGTTGTTACAAGCTATGGAAACTCACCACAGCGGCCATTAATCAAATCTGGCGTGGGATCTGGAGTCAAATTAGTGGGTGGGGCTCCAAGTTTCATCTCTATTATAGGAATTGATTTTTATGCTAATCAACGCGATCCTGATTCATCTGATTTTTTAGGTTGGTCTAAGGTAGGTGGCGAAGCCATAGGCATTAAAATTTTTTCTAATGATTTTGAACCTGGAGAATCTATAACTATTGAAGACAATATATTCAGGTTTTTCTCCAATAATTTAGAACTCAATGGCGAATTAAAAAATGGAAAATTAAAACATAAAAATATCGTAGTAAGGAGGAATCAATTGCTAAACGCATACTCTTCAACAGGTCATTCACAAGGTATATTTGCCAGTAGTACATCGATATTACTAGAAGAAAATTTATTTGATCATAATGGCTGGTATCAACAAAATTACGAAAAATTAAATACCCCAGCTAAAGGGCAAGCCACATATTTTAATCATAATGCGTACCTTGCTGATATGTTAGATACTGTTATTGTAAACAACATATTTAGTAATTCATCCAGTATTGGACTTAAATTAGCAACATATGGTAATAACTTAGAAAGAAAAAATGAGGTGGTCTCAAAAAATATCATTGTAGATAATAATTTATTTATTGAAGGCGAGGTGGGTATCTCAGCAGGAGGTAATACGGACTATAATAATGGTTATAGATGGCAGAATATGACTATAACAAATAATGTTTTGTTAAATATTGGTAAAAGTCAACCTACACGAAGAACCCTTGCTTGGTTCGTTGAGGCTGATGATTGGGATGGTGGTGTAATATCAGAAAATTATTTACTGTGTAATAATAATTCTGATGTGAACAATGTCTTGGGTGTGTATGTGAAAGGCCTTAGTAGAAATATATCTGTACAAAATAATATTCTATATGGGTTAAATGGAAGTAAAGACAGAATGATCTTTACAAGTACAAATGAAAATAAAACAGGCATTTTATTCAAAAATAACTCCGTGTCTAATGATGCTTCGTGTGAAACGCTCCCTTTTTCAGATGAAAGTTACATCAATCAATTCATTACTGGTGCGAAAAAACAATCTCGAGTTAATTGGAGCCCTGCATATACTGCTTCGAAGTTTAATGAAAATGTTAAGTCTTCCTTTATAAAGTGATTTGAGCTGGCAGGCGAAACCTCTACTCCAATATGAAGTATACTCTTTCCCCTCAACGAAAAAGTTACATATGAGAAAGTGAAAATGCATATTTATACGGGGCTCGAAGAGGATAACAATTAATTAACTGTCATAACTCCACAGTAAAACAGTGACTTGTGTGTAGCATGTTTCTTCCTAAAGGGTCGAGACTTGCTTGTCTATCTTATTTGTTTCTCACATAAAATATTTAAATAGGAATTGTACATTTTATGAAAGTTTTACTCTTGGCAGAGGTTTGTAATCCTAATTGGCCATCTTTACCCGATTTTTCTTATTCATTAGCTAAATATATTGCAAAGCATACTGAAGTAGTACTCGTCACACATATACGAAATAAGCAAGATATTGAACAATATAATGATTTTACTGAAATAGTTTTTATCGATAATGAATATATTGCTTCTCCATTATATAAAATAAGTAATGTACTGCAGCGATTAGGTGTCGGAGGCATGGTAATCCCCCCATTATTAATGGAGATCAATAGTAGAACTTTGTC
>TARA_R110001606_G_scaffold41488_4_pt1 | contig 31240 bp, 25 predicted proteins | sample TARA_R110001606 | Tara Oceans TARA_R110001606 (sample SAMEA4398315) | marine metagenome | biome: Polar Biome; feature: [SRF] surface water layer (ENVO:00010504); material: water (ENVO:00002006), including particulate matter (ENVO:01000060) such as... | depth 5 m
GGTATAACCCACTAGAGACACCCTTACCAGTTGTCCTCTGGCTTTGCGCTGTGTAATCCCTTGTTTTTCTATTTTTTCTAACCGCTTTTTGAGCACAGTGATTTGGTCCCGAATAGCCCGGCGGTCAGTTTCTATTTCTTTTTCACCGGCACCACCCCTTGTGCCAGTTCCCCCCCTTTGCCTTTCAAGGTGAGTCCACATTCTGGTAAGCCTTGGTAGCAAATACTCGTATCGTGCCAGCTCCACCTGGGTTCTCGCCTGGGAGGTTTGTGCTCTCTCGAGGAAGATATCGAGGATAAGAAGGCTTCGGTCGTATATTTTTACTTTTAGCTCGTTTTCCAGGTTTCTCAACTGAGAGGGCGTAAGGTCATCGTCAAAAATGACTATGTCGATTTCTTCCGCTTTCACAAAGGAGTTTATTTCCTCTAATTTTCCCTTGCCCACGAAGGAGCGGGTGTCGGGCCGTGGTAGCCGTTGGGAAAATTTTCCCTTAATTTCCAGACCAAGCGTTTGCGCCAGGAACTCCAGCTCATCAAGGAATTCCTCCGCCTTGGATGGCGGCTGATCTTTATTAATCAAAGCCACCAACACAGCTTTGAGTGGAACAGGGGCCGTAGAGATAAGTTTATCCATTTGTTGAAGTAACTTGCAAGTAAACCAATAAATAGCAATCGTTCATCGAAAAGTTCACACCATTCATCTGATTATTGATTTTCCTTCTTTAATAATTAATACTTTCGATAAGACAAGAAGGAGTTAGACCTCCATCTAATTTTAAACTTCATAAATAAAGTTTAACTTATTAGAGGAATAATAATAATTTGCACGACCATTGGAAATATATTCAGTCTGTCGCATTTGGTTTTTGTTTCTCGGTTTTCTTACAAATATGTTTTAACGAAGTAGAAACAATTACTTGCGTCGACTGTTTATAAACCACCTCGCCTTATTATGAGAATTGCTATCGTCATCAATTCGTCCTGGAACGTATTCAACTTTCGAAAGAACCTTATTCACGCTCTTTTGGAGAGGGGAGATGAAGTGATAGCTATTGCGCCCGAGGATGAGTACTCTAAAAAATTGGTGGCAATGGGCTGCGAATTTTATCCGGTTCCCATGAACACCACGGGAGTAAATCCGATACGTGACTTGCTGCTTCTCTTTCGACTTATCAGAATATACAAAAAAGTGAAGGCAGATGTTTTTCTTCACTATACTATTAAGCCAGGTATTTACGGTACTCTAGCCTCCAAATTTGCGGGCAGCGCCGCTGTTATTAATAACGTGAGCGGCTTAGGAACTGTCTTTATTCAGGATAATTGGGTGCTGTCAGTGGCGGTGCAACTTTACAAGCACTCGTTTAAGTTTGCTGACCACATTTTTTTTCAGAACCCTGACGACAAAAAACTCTTCATTTCCTTGGTGAATCCTGAAGGTCCTTCCACGAGCGTTATTCCTGGTTCGGGTATCGACCACCACAGGTTTTTTCCAAAATTCAATACAAATGGGCATTTCACTTTTCTCATGGTGGCGAGAATTCTGGTGGAGAAGGGAGTGAAAGAATATGTGGAAGCAGCCAGAATTTTGAAAGGAAAGGGCCTTAATGTAAAGTTCTTGCTGCTTGGGCAAATTGAGAAAAAGCATTTGAGAGCAATATCTGCCGCTACGGTTCAGCAGTGGCATGACGAAAAGGTCATTGAATATGTTGGAGTTACCGATAAGGTTGAGGACTGGATTGCCAGGGCCCATGTGGTCGTACTTCCATCTTACAGAGAAGGGCTGCCCAAAACCTTGCTGGAGGGTGCCGCTATGAGCAGGCCCCTGATAGCGTCAGACGTCCCCGGATGCAACGCAGTAGTACATGATGGTGTTACCGGACTGCTGTGCAAAGAGCGAGACGTTAACAGCCTTGTTGATGCCATGCAGCGAATGATGTTCTTTACCGACGAGGAAAGAAGCGCAATGGGCGAAAACGCCAGACAGCATGTTATCACACACTTTGACGACAGCTTCGTTGTTGACGAGTACTTAGAAAAAATTGACTACTATACTTCTGCTGAGACACCAAAAACTCATCAATTAAAAGAAGTATTTGGTTGAGAATCTTTACTTTTCCGCATTAATTGACCTCCAGGGTTAACTTTTCTACTTTATCGAAGCATGGTATGAAGAACTGTGGAAGAACAGTTGTTTTTTTTGCATTACTTATATTGAGTTCCTGCAAGCTCTACAAGCAGGATGTCATGTTCAAGATGGACGACAAGTTCACAGAATCAGACCTCACGCAGGCAGTTTCTTTGGCAGAGAAGAACTATCAGATAAAGAAAGACGACTATCTTAGGTTGGATGTGTTCACCAATGGAGGTGAAAGAATTGTCGATCCAAATTTTGAGCTTCGCCAGGGCATGACGAATCAGAACATGCAAAATACCCGTCAGTTTGTTTATTTGGTCAGGCAGGATGGCCTGGTGAAGCTACCCATGGTGGGAGATGTCGATATCCTGGGCATGACTATATACGAAGCAGAACAAAAACTTCAGGCACTTTACAGTGAGCACTATATTGACCCTTATGTTGTATTGGGTTATGAAAACAGAAGGGTGATTGTGCTTGGCGCCAACGGCGGACAAGTGATTCCGCTGGTCAATGAAAATACTTCACTAATTGAGGTAATTGCTTTGTCGGGAGGAATTAATCAAGGAGCCAAAAGTCAGACTGTGCGATTAATAAGGGGAAATCTGAACAATCCAGAGGTATACGTGATTGATTTGTCAACCGTCAGTGGAATGCGATCATCGATTGTGAGGCTGGAGCCAGGTGACATCGTCTATATTGACCCATGGCGGCGGGTGTGGATAGAGTCTCTAAGAGACGTATCTCCAATTTTAAGTCTGATCACTGGGGTAATAACCTTGGCTTTGGTAATAAAAAGCATCAATCTTAACTAAAGTGAGCAATTGACAGAAAGCAGCAACACAAGCGGATCAGGTTTAGGTTCTGGCGTGAATGAATCAGATGCGTTCAACGACCTTGACGTCGAAAAGCTACTTCAGGTAGTAAGGAGTAGTATTTTGTATGTGGTAGCCATTTTTGCTGTCGCTGGAACTGCTTCATACGCTTTTCTCAGGTACACCAAGCCTGTATACGAATCTGAGTCGCAACTAAAACTCAATATTCAGAATGAAGCAGTGATTTTGGGGGTGCAAAACCCCCTGGAGAACTCTGGCGTGAACTCTCTATCAGGCGAGATCGAACTCCTTAAATCAAACCTGTTTTTCAGTCGGGTTGTTGAGGCGATTAATTACAATGTGTCTTACCACTACTATGGAAATATCCTTACTGAGGAGCGATACCGGAACAGCCCATTTGTGGTTAGTTATAAGTTGCATAACGCTGGCTTTTTCGATAAGCCTATCGACATCGAAATTATTTCTGAAAACGAATTTGAATTGTCCTTTCCACCAGCTGAGAAGTCAGGTACCTCCCGGCATAAATTTGGCGAAACTATCAGCACCGCTGACTACAACCTTCTGATTGAGAAGACTGAGAATTTCGCTGATGACAACGGCATTGGCAAATACTACTTTACGATTAACAGCGAGTCGGCGCTGATAAATTTTTTTCAGTCGAACGTCACGGTTCAGCCACTCAACTTTAGTGCAAAAACGATAAAGATCTCTTTGAGAGACTTCAACAAGTATAAAGCGAGGGATTTTGTGACTGCTATTGACACCCTTTATCTCAAATACACAACGGAAGAAAAAAACCAGGCTATTGAGCAAAAGCTTTCATTCCTGAATGAACAACTGGGAATTACCGAAGGGAAAATAGAGGAATACGAGGACTATTTTGAAAACTTTACCATAGAGAACCGAACCACGAATATTCAGACAGACCTGGGCCGAACAATTGTGCTGTTACAGTCGCTCGATTCGCAGCGATACGACCTTCAAAACAAGCTGACAAATATTCAAATGGCACAGGAGCAAATGGACAAGAATGAGCCGTTGCTGCTAGCCAACTACAGCTCCCAGTCTCTGCCAGAGTTCATATCCAGTTCTTTGACAGAATATAACAAATTGTTCGGGGAGCGGGAAGTTTTGCTGGGTTCTTACAACGAGAATACCTATGCGGTGTCTCGTATGACTCAGCGGCTGGCAACTTTGAAGAAAAATGTAAGGAGCATCACAGAGGAGTACAGAGAAAACCTTGTGAAGGCGCTCAGGGAGCTGGACGTTAGAAAGGCCAACCTCGAACGTAACTTCGTCGAATTACCTTCGATGGGCACCGAGTTTAACAAAACAAGAAGGTTTTACAATCTTCAGGAGGAGTTCTATTTCTCCTTAATAAAAAGCAAGGCCGAGCTGGAAATCGCCAAAGCGGGAACGGTTCAGGATTTCGACATTCTGTCGCCCGCATCTTTGCCAGTGGATCCGGTGCATCCGAAGCAGCTGCTCATTTATGGTGTTGGTGCCGTTAGCGGCCTTTTGTTGAGCCTTCTCTTTATTGGCTTGAGATACCTGTTGGACAATAAGATATCTCATCAAAGAGAGCTTGAGCGCCTTGTTAGCGTGCCAGTTCTTGGTTCCATTCCGGTGTATAAAAGAGAAAAGTTGTTGACTACAAGGCTGTTGGTACATAAGATTCCTCAGTCGGTACTAAGCGAGTCGCTACGTAGTATCAGAACAAACATGGACTTTTTACTCAACGGCGGAGACCAGCGGGTAATTGCTGTGACTTCTACCATTAGCGGCGAAGGCAAAACGTTTGTAGCAGTAAACCTTGGTGGTATTTTGGCTAAAACAGGCCAGAAGGTGCTTGTGGTGGATCTTGATATGCGAAAGCCCAAGATACATTTGGCGTTTGGTAGAGAGAAAGATGACAAGGGGATGTCTACTGTCCTTATCGGGCGGGACAAATTTGAGGATTGTGTGCAGACGACAGAGATTGAGGGACTTCAGTACTTGGGCGCTGGCCCCGTTCCACCAAATCCCTCTGAGCTGATGCTTGGGGAGAGGTTTGATAATTTTATCAAGCAAGCATCCAAGAAGTATGACGTAGTAATTCTTGATACACCTCCTGTTGGCCTGGTGACCGATGGTGTGATCGTGATGAAGAAAGCGGATTTAACCCTGTATGTTGTAAGGGCTGACTACTCCAGGAAGATTTTCTTAAAAACGCTCCAGAAGCTGATCAAAATGAACAAGTTCAACAATATTTCTGCCATTCTGAACTCAGTAAAAATTCTGAATAAGAAAGGTTATGGCTACGGCTATGGCTATGGCTACGGTTACGGCTATTACGACGAGGATCATAAGGAAAAAGTTAAATGATTCCTCAATAGACTGACTATCAATAAATAAAAGGTCAGCACTTCAATTTGCCATTCAAGCAAAATTATTGCAAATTTTTTCGAAAACAGTTCTTTTTGTTGGAGTTCATCCAATTATTTTGATTTTTCTTTGACAGAAATTTAAATAATTGCCTATCTTACATAAACCCTCTGCGACATAATGAGCAAAGAAGTTTTTCACTTAGAAAGATTGTTTTCGGGGATTCAATACCCTAGTTTTTTTGTTCCTACCTTTGTCACACTATTAATCATCACATTTAATGGCGGAAGATTTTCGTAAGAAAGAGCTTAAAGAGCTGGTAGAGAAATTTGAGGACTTTGTGAAAGGAAGAGTCAGCCATTATTTTGAGGAAGACGACTTCGAGAATATCATCGACTATTACCTTGATAAACTGAAGTTCAGCAAAGCATTAAAAGCAGTCAATGTAGCGTTTGGTCAATTTCCATTTTCAGTCGAATTAATGTTGCGCAAGGCAACGATACTCACCTCACTTGAAGAGTATGACGAAGCGCTCAAATTGCTTGAAACTGCTGAAAATCTGCAGCCGGGAGATTCCGAGATCATTCTTCTTAAGGGAAACATCCTGTCGCTCAATGGAAACTATGATGAAGCCATTGATGCGTTGAACAATGCACTGGAGTGGATAGAAGATAAGGACGAAGTTTTTTATAATATTGGCCTGGCTTTTCAGGGTAAAGGAGACTACAAGCAGGCGGCTGACAATTACAAGCTAGCCATAGAGTTCAACATCAATCATGAAAATGCGCTGTACGAACTGGCTTACTGCCTGGATGTAGCAGGTGAGCTTGAAAGCAGCCTTGATTATTATAAGCAATTCATTGACAGAGATCCGTTTTCGGAGTATGCCTGGTATAACCTCGGCATAGTTTACAACAAGCTTGGAAGGCACGTGGAGGCTATCGATGCCTATGAGTACGCAGCTGCCATCGACGATAGTTTTAGCTCTGCCTACTTCAATATGGGCAATGCTTATCTTAACATAGAGGAGTACGACAAAGCGCTAAAGGCGTTTCAAACAACCGAGGAGCTAGAGGGGCCGAGCTCCGAAACCTATTGCTATATTGGAGCCGCCTATGAGAAATTGGGTGAATTGGATGAAGCGCTGTCTTTCTACAGACGAGCGGCCAAGCTTGATGACATGTATGACGAAGCCTACTTCGGCATTGCTTCATGTTTGAAGGCCCAGGAAAGATGGTTTGAATCCATTCATTTCTACAACAAAGCACTTAAACTCAATGCTGAAAATCCCGATTACTGGCTAGCAGTTGCCGAAGCTGAATACAAAGTTGGCAACATTGTTTCAAGTATGGACGCTTTTGAGGAGGCAACCATATTAGACCCCAAAAATCCGATGGCCTGGCTTGGCTGGTCGCACATTTATTTTGAGCAGGGCCAATATGAAAAAGCTGTCGATACTGTTTCTTCCGGCATGGATGAATGCCCTGAGGAGTCCGATTTATATTACAGGGCTACCGTGTACTTAATAACCGCTGGTCGATTCAAAGAGGCCTTTGCAATTTTGGAAAATGCCTTAACTTTGAACTTTGAAAATCACGTCGTCCTCTTTGAGTTTTTTCCAAAACTTGAGACTCAGAAGGCACTATACAAAATCATTGAACGCTATAAGTCTAATAATAAAGATAAATAGGAATTGCCTTTTATTTAAGGGTGTTTGAAAGCCATGCCTGGTGCGTACTGGCTTTTTTTGTTGGGAAATTTAGGAAATTGAGATGTTAGAAAACTATGCATTAAGTAAGGTTCCGGAGAGAACCAAGAAGCCACGGCAGACAGGTTTTACCATGGTGATGGATAAGGGGAGCAGCCTTAGAGAAGCTACGGATTTGATTGAAACATGTGGTGAGTATGTAGATATTATTAAGCTTGGCTGGGCAACTTCATATGTTTTCCCAAAGCTGAAGGAGAAAATTGACCTCTATCAGTCGGCGGGCATCCCAGTCTATCTTGGAGGTACCTTGTTTGAAGCCTTTGTAATCAGAGATCAGTTTGATGACTACAGGAAGGTTTTAGACAAATATGGATTGAAGTATGCGGAGGTGTCGGACGGCTCCATTACCCTCGATCATGACAGAAAATGTGAATACATTCGGCAGTTGTCTGGCCAGGTAACGGTATTGTCAGAAGTCGGATCAAAAGATGCTGCCAAGATTATACCACCCTACAAATGGATTGAGCAGATGCAAACGGAGCTGGACGCCGGCGCCTGGAAAGTGATTGGAGAGGCCAGAGAGGGAGGAAACGTAGGTTTGTTCAGAGATTCTGGAGAAGTTCGCCAGGGACTGGTAGAGGAAATTTTGACGAAAATTCCGTTTGAGCGGATTATCTGGGAAGCACCGCAAAAGACGCAGCAAGTTTGGTTCATCAAATTGCTGGGAGCCAACGTGAACCTGGGAAATATTGCCCCTCAAGAGGTAATTCCTTTAGAAACGATAAGACTAGGCTTAAGAGGTGATACATTTGACCACTTTCTGTCTCAGTTCTAACTAATTATATTTATCGGGAGGTCATTTCTGTTTGAAGAAATGGCCTCTTTTTTCAATACCCTGGACATCATTTTAATGCCGAGAAAGTTAACTGACTATTTTTTGCTCTTTTTGAAGGGCCTGGCTATGGGAAGTGCCGATGTGATTCCGGGAGTCTCCGGTGGAACAATTGCCTTCATCACTGGTATTTATGAAGAGCTACTGGACACTATCAAAGCATTTGACCTGACGGCGCTGAAGTTACTTACAGGCTTCAAAATCAAGGAGCTTTGGAAGCACATTAATGGCAATTTTCTTGTCACCTTGCTTGCTGGCATAGGACTGAGCATTATCATCTTTGCGCAGGTGATTACCCACTTGTTGGAACTGTATCCGATCTATGTTTGGTCTTTTTTCTTTGGCCTTATCATCATCTCGTCCATCACCATTGCCAGGCAAATCAAAAGGTGGTCCCCGGGTGTTATATTTGCCTTTATAGCAGGGTTGGTTTCTGCGTACATCATTGTTTCATCCACGCCGGCTACAACGCCAACATCCTGGTGGTTCATTATCCTGAGTGGAATGGTCGCCATAACAGCCATGATACTTCCGGGTATTTCGGGCAGTTTCATTTTGCTGATCATGGGCAAATATGAATATGTTTTAAGAGCGCTCAAGGAGTTAAATTATCTTGTTATAGCACTTTTTGCAGCAGGCTGTGTCATAGGGCTTCTATCTTTTTCACGAGCCATTTCATGGTTTCTGAAAAAATACCACAACATGGCCATCGGATTACTGTCTGGCTTTATGGTGGGTTCCCTCTACAAGATTTGGCCCTGGAAACGAGTGGCGCAATTTAGGCTGAATAGTGCCGGCGAACAGGTACCATTTATAGAAAACAACGTTTGGCCGCACTATTATCAAAAGCTTACCGGGCAAGATCCTCAAATTCTTTTTGCTCTGCTTTTTATTGCCCTTGGCTTTGGCGTTGTGGTGATTATAGAAAAAATTGCACACACGACCGTCAAGTACAAAAACAAGTAATGCCGAGGCTGTTTGGACTAATCGGGTTTCCGCTGACCCATTCTTTTTCAAAAAGATATTTCACTGAGAAGTTTCTGAAAGAGGGTGTCAGCGACGCTTCCTACGAGCTGTTCGAGATGGAAGCCGCCGCCGGCTTTCCAGCTTTGTTTGCCGAGAACCCCAATCTGGTAGGGATAAATGTCACCATCCCGCATAAAAAGGCAGTCATTTCTTTGCTGAACAAGCTTGATCAGAGTGCTTCAAGAGTTGGGGCGGTTAATGTGATTAGAAAAGAGCGGGACGGACAGCTGACTGGGTTTAACTCAGACTATATAGGTTTTTTGCGGTCGTTGCAGAGTTGGGCCGGTGATGCAATAGTTGGATCAAAAGCCCTGGTGCTGGGCACAGGTGGAGCGGCTTCTGCTGTAAAGGTGGCTCTGGAGGACTTGAAGATTGAATTCCTTCAGGTGTCAAGGTCTGCCGGGAATGGAGTTATTACCTATGGAGATTTGAAAAATGATCCCACGATTCTTGAATCGAGGAAATTGATTATCAACACAACACCACTGGGCACGTACCCGGATATCGGAAAATGTCCGGACGTTGATTTCGGGAGAATTGGTTCCGGCCACTTATTGTATGACCTCGTCTACAATCCAGCCGAGACACTTTTTATGAAGAAAGGGCAGGAGCATGGAGCCAAAGTAAAAAACGGATACGACATGCTCGTGTTGCAAGCTGAGAGAGCCTGGGAAATCTGGAATCAAAAGTGATGATTATTTCGTTTATTCGTTGACCAACAAATTTCTACTCTTTGGACTTCGAACTAACATCTGAATACCAACCCACCGGCGACCAGCCAAAGGCAATTGCAGAGCTTGTAAAAGGCCTAAATGCAAACGAACCCGCCCAAACGCTGCTGGGAGTGACAGGCTCCGGCAAAACCTTCACAGTGGCCAACGTCATCAAGGAAGTGAACAGACCGGCCCTGGTGCTTAGCCACAACAAAACATTGGCTGCACAACTATTCGGCGAACTTAAGCAGTTCTTTCCTAACAATGCTGTTGAGTACTTCATTTCCTACTACGACTACTACCAGCCCGAGGCGTTCATTCCAACCACAGGACTTTACATAGAGAAAGATCTTTCTATCAACGAAGAAATTGAAAAGCTGAGGCTAAGTGCCACTTCGGCGCTGCTAAGCGGAAGGCGGGATGTGATAGTGGTTGCCTCAGTCTCCTGCATATACGGAATAGGCAATCCGGATGAGTTTGGGAAAAATGTTATTCGGTTAGAGGAAGGGCAGCAGATCACCCGAAATCAACTGCTTTTCAGCTTTGTGGATATTTTGTACAGCAGAACGGAGGTAGAGTTTAAGCGGGGTAACTTTAGGGTGAAGGGGGACACGGTTGATATTTTTGTTGCGTATGCCGACTTTGCCTACCGCATTATTTTCTGGGGAGACGAAATTGAATCCATTCAGCGAATCGATCCACAGTCTGGTAAAAAACTCAGCGACGAGAAAATCATAACAATATTTCCTGCCAACCTTTTTGTCACCGGAAAAGATGTGATCCAGCAGGCCATCATCGAAATTCAGGACGACATGATGGCCCAGGTCAACTATTTTGAAAGCGAGCGGCGGTTTCTCGAAGCAAAACGGTTGAAAGAACGAACGGAGTTTGACCTCGAAATGATAAGAGAACTGGGCTACTGTTCGGGCGTGGAGAACTATAGCCGCTATTTCGACAGGCGGCAATCAGGCCAAAGACCTTTCTGTCTGCTCGACTATTTCCCTGAAGATTTTGTGATGGTAATTGACGAAAGTCACGTGACTGTGCCGCAGATCAGGGCCATGTGGGGAGGCGACAGGTCGAGAAAGGTGAACCTGGTGGACTACGGTTTCAGGCTTCCATCGGCGCTGGACAACAGGCCGTTGACATTCAATGAATTTGAGGGAATGCTAAGTCAGGTAATATTTGTAAGTGCGACGCCGGCAGAGTATGAGCTCAGAAAGTCAGAGGGTGTGGTCGTGGAACAGATCATCAGGCCAACCGGTCTTTTGGATCCGGAGATTGACGTCAGGCCGAGCATCAATCAGATAGACGATCTGTTGGAAGAGATTGATGAGCGGGTGAAAAAGGAAGAACGTGTACTGGTAACAACGCTTACTAAAAGAATGGCTGAGGAGCTACAGAAGTATCTTGAGAGAGCTGGCGTGAAGTCACGCTATATCCACTCAGAGGTGAATGCACTTGACAGGGTAGAAATTCTCAGAGAGCTTAGGCTAGGTGTTTTCGATGTCCTCGTAGGCGTCAACCTTTTGCGTGAAGGCCTCGACTTACCGGAAGTTTCGCTGGTCGCTATTTTGGATGCCGACAAAGAGGGTTTTCTTAGAAACCAGCGATCCTTGGTTCAGACAATTGGCCGGGCGGCTAGAAATGAAAGCGGAAAGGTGATTATGTACGCCGATAAAATCACGGACTCCATGCGGGAGGCTATTGATGAAACTTATCGGAGGAGGGACATACAAATTGCTTACAACAAAGAACACGGTATTACCCCCCGATCTGTTAAAAAGAATATCGGCTCAATTATGGGTCAAACTAAGGTGGCTGACTCCAAAAAGGACGGAAGGAAGTACTACGTTGAAAATGAGGAGCCAAGTATTGCCGCCGATCCGATTGTTCAATACATGCCAAAGCCTGAGCTCGAAAAGCTGATCAAGCAAACACAAAAAGCCATGGAAAAAGCTGCCAAGGAGCTGGATTTTATTGACGCAGCCAGATTGAGAGATGAATTGAGCGACTTGAAAAAACTTTATGAAAAATAGTGGACAGGGGCGGCGCAGAGGCAAGGGCTCCTGTTGATAAGAACTAAGCTGCCTAAAATATCGTTAACCAAAAGCATCCCTAAGCGTGAGTCGTTTCAAGAAGCTTGCCGCCGATAAAATTGCGAAAAATATTTCCGGTTTTAATCGTACCTTTGTCAACTCAAATTATCAAGGTGCAAAAGGTTTCTTTTGTACTGTAAAATAACAAGAACCCTAATGAGTGCACCTAAATTTTCATCTCAGGGAAATTCCTTTTATGGCGAACTGAGGTCAAGAATAAACGAATACTTTCAAGAGGCAGGAAAGCCGTCGACAGGTAACTATAAGCTATACTTCAAGGCCGTTGTTCTGGTATTGAGCTGGGTGGGTTTCTATATCCATTTAGTCTTTTTTACTCCAGGCACCTGGTTGGCACTCACAGAATCAGTAATAATGGGAGGTTTAACGGCCGCCATCGGATTTAATGTGATGCATGATGGTTCGCATGGAAGTTTTAGCCGCAAGGAGTGGGTGAATAAACTAGCAGGTTTATCGCTCAATTTTCTTGGAGCCAATGTGTTTATGTGGAATACCAAGCACAACGTTATTCATCACACCTACACCAATATTGATGAAATTGACGATGATATTGATGCCAGGCCTTTCCTGAGACTTTGCTCTACGCAGCGTCACCGAAAAATTCATCGCTATCAGCATATCTATGGTTGGTTCGCTTACTCGTTGCTTTACCTGTATTGGGTATTCTTTACAGACTACAAGAAGTACTTTACCCAGAAAGTAGGCTCTATGCCGTTAATGAAGATGAAGCCTAAGGATCATATCAGCTTTTGGGGTTTCAAAGCCATTCATGCGGTTGTGTACATGGCGTTGCCAATTTATATGGTAGGTTTCCTGCCATGGCTAACAGGCTTCCTGGTAATGGGCTTGTTCGCTGGATTGGTGCTTACGCTTGTATTCCAATTAGCACACACGGTAGAACACACTCATTTCCCCGTTCCTAACGAATTGAATAAGCTTGAAGACGAGTGGGCGATTCATCAGATAAAGACAACAGCAAACTTTGCCACTAAAAATAAGCTGATCACATGGTGGGTTGGTGGCTTAAACTACCAGATTGAGCACCATCTGTTCCCCAAAATATCTCATATTCATTATCCTGCCATAAGCAAAATCATCAAGAAGGTGTGTGAGGAGAATGGCATCGTGTATATAGAATATCCACGCATGCGGATCGCCCTGGGCTCCCATGCAGCCTATTTAAAGGCAATGGGTCAGGCATAAAAAGAAAGCCCTTCTCCGTGGTTCTTGGAGAAGGGCTTTTTTGTTTAAACCTTCGGTAAAGTCCATCCATTATTGTATTTGGCCTTCATCAGGGCGTTGGCTTCGGCATCGTTCTTGAATTGCCCGTTCGCCGCATCCCAGAAAACTTTCCTGCCCGTTTTGTAAGCGATATTGCCCATTTGCGCATTAATGGCCGCAATGCTGCCTGTTTCGATCCCGCACTTGAGCTTCGACGAGTCGTTTGCCTTGATAGCGTCAACAAAATTCCGGGTGTGAAGATCAAGGGCATTGCCTTGCGGGCGTTGGTCAGGTACATCATCCATTTTCCAGGCAGTCATTCCGTCTTTCTGTTGGGTTTCGGGGATAATCTCCCAACCGCCTCTGTTGACCACCAGCGTTCCGTTGTTTCCTATAAATGCAATACCCTCAGTTTTGCCGTAGTTGCCACCGTCTATCCCGGTTGCGTGTTCCCAAAGCATATTGAAGCCTTCGTATTCGAACACCGTCTGCAATGTGTCGGGTGTTTCAGAGGCATCATCAGGGTAGGCAAACTTGCCACCTGAGGCCATCACAGACTTTGGTGCCTTTACACCCATGGCATAAAGTGCAATATCAATTTCGTGTACTCCCCAGTCGGTCATCAGACCACCGGCGTAGTCCCAAAACCAGCGGAAGTTGAAGTGAAAACGGTTTTCATTAAAAGGCCGTTTTGGTGCGGGTCCAAGCCACATGTCGTAGTTAACACCTGCTGGCACTGCCATGTCTGGCAAAACAGGCACTGGCTTCATCCACCCCTGATAAGCCCATACCTTCACCAGTCTGATTTGCCCCAGCTTCCCAGAGCGAACCACGTCGAGCGCCTGCTCGTAATGCGGACCACTTCGCTGCCATTGCCCAACCTGCACGATTTTGCCATATTTTTTCGCAGCAGCTACCATGAGATTACACTCTTCCATGGTATTGGCAATGGGCTTCTCCACATACACATGCTTTCCAGCCTGCACAGCATCCACCATCGTTTTGCAATGCCAGTGGTCTGGCGTGCCGATGATAACAACATCGATGTCTTTGTTTTCCAGCATTTTGCGGTAGTCGCCATACTGGGTGGGTTTTTTACCCCTCATTTTCTCCACGTCAGCGGAACGCCTGTCAAGCACGCTTTGGTCAACGTCACATAGAGCGACGCAGTCGACCTCGTCCATGTTGAGGTGTGAGCGCATGTCGCTCCAGCCCATGCCGTTGCAGCCGATCACACCATAGCGCAGCTTGTCGCCCGCTGCGACCGGCTTCCGTAGGCCGGCGAATGATGAAAAAGGTATTTGGCTGAGGGCTAGTCCGCCGGCAGCAGCCATGCCAGTCTTTTGTATAAATGTTCTTCTGGATGTTGAACTCATAATAGTAGGTATGTTTTGAATCGTTTATTTCTCAATATCCTAATTCAATACCTAAAAAGGAAGGGCTAATTGCGTGGTCAGGCATATGGGTTGATCGATGGGCAATAAAAAAGCCCCTCCATTGCTGGAAGGGCTCTGATATTTGATAGCAACGGGCTAATTATTTTGCCGCTGCAAAGCGTTTGGCTACTGCATCCCAGTCTACCACATTGTAGAAAGCTGCCACGTAGTCAGGTCTTCGGTTCTGGTAGTTCAGGTAGTACGCATGCTCCCAAACATCAAGACCAAGAATAGGTGTGCCGCTGCATCCTGCGTCAGGCATCAACGGATTGTCCTGGTTGGCAGTCGAGCATATTTCAAGCTTGCCGCCTTTCACGCAAAGCCATGCCCAGCCTGAGCCGAATCTGGTAGCTGCAGCTGCAGAGAATTTTTCTTTGAAGCCGTCGAATGAACCGAAGGCAGCGTTGATAGCATCAGCCAAAGCACCTGAAGGCTGGCCGCCTTTGCCAGGGCCCATAACTGTCCAGAATAAAGAGTGGTTCCAGTGACCACCGCCGTTGTTGCGCACAGCTGGCACGTTAGAGTGGCTTTTCAGCAATTCTTCGAGCGACTTGCCAGCCATTTCAGTGCCTTCGATGGCTTTATTCAAGTTCGTCACGTAAGCATTGTGGTGCTTGCCGTGGTGTATTTCCATGGTGCGGGCGTCGATATACGGCTCCAGCGCATTGGTTGCATATGGTAATGCTGGTAATTCGAATGCCATAATTATTTATTTGTTTTATGGTTGAACATTTATCTTACTGAACAGTAAATCTACTAAGAACTGCTCAATTAAATAACCCGTTTGAGTGGGTATAGTTCATTGATAGGATAGATATTGTTGATGAGGTTATAGACTGGATTGAACTAGGCTTTACTAACTCAGCAAGCAAGGCTTTCAATCAAGCTAGTTGGCATATTTTATTGTGCAAGTTGTTATTTTGAGTAAAAATTGATTCATGAACATAGAAGAAGAAAAGCTTGACCTTACAAAATGGCTAATGGAGGTAGAAGACGACCAAGTCATTAGGCAGTTCAGAACCCTTCAGAAGTCGAACGTGGAAGTTGTAGCAAAAGAGCTCTCAAAGGAAGAAAGAGCAGCCATTGAGGAGGTATTGAAACCCATTGAGCGTGGGAAGACTTTGTTACACGATGAAGTGAAAAGACTATCCGCCGAAAAATATCCCCACCTTTTTCAATAGTTTGAATGAGAGTAGTAGCATTAATCGTCTTTCTAATTTTCAAGCTATGCAATTGCAATGCACAGAGCGAGCAACTCAAAATGACGTTGATGCAATCTGCGGAAAAAATAGTGTTGGATGAACTTGGCAGTCCAAACGATGTTCTAGTTTTTGTTAAGGTGACTGATAAAACGGGTAGAGAATATTTTGGAATGACAAATGCCCGATTTTTATTGGGGGCTTTTCAGATAGACAACAAAGATTATCGGAGTACGGAAGAAGCTCTTGTTGACAGGCTGATTCAAAATTATAGTGCCGGGTACTATTTTAAGAAAAGGAAAGCGTTCAAGAATATTCCTTTACAATTTTTTAGTGATGATGAATTACTGAAGCTTGAAAGCTCGATAGAATTTAAGGAGACAATCGCTAGATATCTTAAAGCCTTGGAGCTGGAACAAGAGTTCTGGAGAATCCGGGATGACCGAGATTCGCTGACACTTTTTCTTGAAAGAAATGAAGGATTCGAAGGCCCTCATCCACAACTAAGGACGGTTGATGACTTTTGGAAGTTCTCACAATTGATGTGGAAACATGATATTTTGTTAGTGGAAGGACACAATAAGTACCTCACTGTATATGATAAGGAGAAGTTCAAACGGGAGTTCTCCGATTGGCTTACAAGTGAGTAGATTATTCCTTCCCCCTCAGCCTTTTGAAAAAGGTATTGATTATCTGTCTGCACTCCTGTTCCATCACCCCCGATGATACTTTTGTCTTTGGGTGCAGCACGTTTTCAGTCAGCAGCGAATAGCCTCTTTGTAAATCAGAGGCTCCGTAAACGATTCTACCTATCTGTGTCCAGTGGAGGGCACCCGCACACATCACACAAGGTTCCAGCGTAACGTACAGTGTGCAATCGTTCAGGTATTTGGAGCTGAGGTAGTTTTCTGCAGCCGTAATCGCCAGCATTTCTGCATGGGCGGTTACGTCAGTAAGCTTTTCTGTGTGGTTGTAGCCTTTGGCAATGACTTTGTTCTGGCAAACGATGACAGCTCCCACAGGAATTTCATCTTCTTCCAGCGCTCTTTCAGCTTCACGCAAAGCGACTTTCATGAAATGATCGTCACTGAAAACTGTGAGCCCGCTCACTTAAAGTTCTTTTTAATGGATACGCTTTGCATGATCTGAGGAGCAAGGTCTTTCCACTTTCTCATGTGTTGGTAAGGCGATGAAAGCGTGAATACGAGCGTTTGGTTGTTGACAATGGTGTACTGAATATAGCTGTAGGTACGGAGGGCTGATTCGTTGGTAATGGCGTCTTCCTCAGGTTTAACTATTGCAACAAACTCAAATACAGCAAACTCCCGGCCGTTGATAGTTTCGATGGCGTCTTTGGTGAAACTCACTTCATCGTAAAGAGAAGAAATGTTGGCTTTATAAAAATCCTTCAGAATGTTTAAGTCCCCCTGCGCCCACTGGTTGTTTCCTCTGTTGATCCCAAAATCGACAGTGACACCGTAGTCAGTGTAAAGCGCCATGGGGCGCCTAGTGTAAATATACTTACTGTTAATCTCCTGCTCGTTCATCGGACGAAAGTCGGAAGGAAGGCTCACGGTGATGTAGTCAGTTACTTTGGTGGGGCTTAGCTGGGCTTTAACGGTAAAGGTGACCAAAAAAAGGAATAGGCAATATGATGATCTCATGGGCTTAAATAGCGTTCTGGTTCATACAAAACTAGGGAAAATATTAGGCTCTTGTCATTCTATTCGAAAAGACGATTTTATTTCTGTCTTTTCAGCCATATACGAGGACTTTTCTTTGTGTGTAACACAGCGTGGACGATAATTTTTTCCTTTTCAATTGTGAAGTGAACGCAGAATGGAAATCGTTTTAATTTTGCCATTCGAACCAACTTATATCGGGGTTGGTAAATGAGAGGACTAGTCTCCAATCTCAAAAACATAGTTTCCAGGGCATCCAAAAAATCTCTCCCCAGTCCAGTTACTTTCTTTTCATACCAGATAGCACTTTCAGTAATATCCCTTTCGGCGTCCGGCTTGATAACCACCTCAAAGGTCATATCCTCTTTTCTATTCTTTTTCTGACTTCTTGCCAGGAAGAGCCGGACGTTGGGTTTTTCTCATGTTCATCGAGCCTTTTGTCAAGGAGTTCTTTGTGCTCGCCAGATAGCGCATAGTCAGCTTCTGTTTCTTCAGGTTTTAGCACACTTAGTGCAATTCTTAGAGACTGCTCATCGGCATTCTCTATCAACTGATGAAGCTCATCCTTTATGTTTTCGGCACTCATAATAAATGTTTGATTAAAGATAACAGCTTTGACGGATATATGGATTTGAAATAGGTACAGAATTGAAATTCATTTGACCAAAGTATTGCTAACTTTGCCTCCCAAAATTCAAAACGACTAGCAATGCTTCGAACTCACACTTGTGGCGAATTAAGACTTGAACATGTAGGAACTACCGTAACACTTTGTGGCTGGGTGCAACGCCTCCGGGACAAAGGCGGCATGGCCTGGATCGACCTGAGGGATCGCTATGGCCTGACACAGCTCATGTTTGATGAAGGATCAACTGCTGCCGAAATTCAGAAAATGGCACAGGGTGTGGGTCGTGAGTTTGTGCTGAAAGCTACTGGCGAAGTGATCGAAAGGGTGTCGAAAAACCCTAAAATGCCGACTGGCGACATAGAAATCAGAGTGACGGCGATGGAGGTGTTAAATCCCGCCAAAGTACCTCCGTTTATTATAGAGGACGAAACTGATGGAGGCGATGAACTTCGCATGAAGTACCGCTACCTGGACCTGCGCAGAAACTCAGTAAGAAGCAACCTTGAACTCCGCCACCGGATGATGCAGTACACCCGCCGATACCTTGATGGCAACAAGTTTATCGAAGTGGAAACGCCAGTACTCATCAAGTCGACCCCGGAAGGTGCCCGTGACTTTGTGGTGCCCTCCCGTATGAACCCGGGGGAGTTTTACGCCTTGCCACAGAGCCCTCAGACTTTCAAGCAGCTGCTGATGGTTTCTGGTTTCGACCGCTACTTCCAGATTGTGAAGTGTTTCCGTGACGAAGACTTAAGAGCCGACCGCCAGCCCGAGTTTACCCAGATCGACTGCGAGATGTCGTTTGTTGGCCAGGAAGACATCCTCAACATATTCGAGGGGTTGGTAAAGTCGCTTTTCAAAGACGAAAAAGGACTGGAATTTGGCGCTTTCCCTCGAATGACTTACGATGAGGCGATGGCTAAGTATGGCAGCGATAAGCCAGATATTCGCTTCGGCATGGAGTTCGTGGAGCTGAATGCGCTTACCCAGGGCAAAGGCTTCCAGGTGTTCGATGCCGCTGAGTTGGTGGTGGGGATTTGTGCCAAAGGTTGTGCCGAGTACACCCGCAAGGAGCTCGACGGATTGACAGATTTTGTCAGACGACCACAAATTGGGGCTAAAGGCATGGTTTACCTCAAATGCAATACCGATGGCACTTTCAAGTCTTCGGTAGATAAGTTTTACTCCGAGGATCAGCTGAAGGAATGGGCCGCAGCGTGCGGTGCCGAAGCTGGTGACCTGATATTAGTATTGGCCGGTGACAAGAACCAGACCCGCAAAGCCATGAATGAGCTAAGGCTGGAGATGGGCAACAAGCTCGGCCTGAGAAAAAGAGACGATTTCAAACCTCTTTGGGTGCTTGACTTTCCATTGCTTGAGTGGGATGAGGAAACAAAGCGCTTCCATGCGATGCACCACCCTTTCACCGCACCGAAGAAAGAAGACATGAAGCTGCTGGCGACAGACCCCGGTGCCATCAGGGCCAATGCCTACGACATGGTGATCAATGGTGTGGAAGTCGGCGGTGGCTCTATCCGTATCCACGACAGGCCCACGCAGCAGCTAATGTTTAAGACACTTGGCTTTACAGACGAAGAAGCTAAGAAGCAGTTCGGGTTCCTGATGGAAGCTTTTGAATATGGTGCGCCTCCGCATGGTGGTATTGCCTTCGGCTTCGACAGGCTTTGCTCCTTGTTTGGTGGGGTGGATTCCATCCGGGATTTTATTGCATTCCCAAAAAACAACTCTGGCAGGGACGTAATGATTGATTCGCCTTCTACCATCTCTGTTGAGCAGCTGAAGGAGCTGAATATTTCTGTTGGTAAGGCGTAAGATGAAGGGTTCTTACCTTCTTTTTCTACTGGTTCTGTTGGCACCATGGGCTGGGCTAAGTCAGACCGTGGAAAAGGTAGATTCGATTGCCGGAAAAAAAGGGAAGGTCATTGCGGCCCCCATTTTGGGCTACTCGCCCGAGTCAAGGTTCTTCGGCGGATTTATGGGCATGTGGATTTTGCCCAAAAAGGGGGTAGACACAAGCAGCTTCAATAGACCCAGCACACTGGCTCCGATATTCATTTACACGGCCAACAAGCAAGTGATCAGCTCGCTGCGGTCGGAGCAATACTTTAAGAATGCTACCTACCTGAGTAATACCCTGAGGGTGCGTAACTACCCGGACTTTTTTTTCGGCATCGGAAATGATACGCACCCGGATGACCTGGAAATGTTTCTGGATCAATTTGGCCAGCTGAACGGTCGGTGGATGAAGATCAGGGACGAAAAATACTTTTTTGGATTGTCGTACGACTTCAGGTATGACAAACTTAGTGACTTCAAAGATGGGGCAGTGCTGGACGCCGGAGAGGTGTCGGGCACCGGGGGTGGTTGGACTAACGGGCTAGGGCCAATATTTATATACGACACAAGAGACAACGTCCTCTACCCTTCAAAAGGTTGGTACGTGACCAGCAACCTACATTACTTTAGTAAAGTAGTGGGTAGCAACTATTCCTTTGCACAGTTGAACCTTGATTCAAGGTACTTTCGGGAAGTGATCTCGCCAAAACACGTTTTGGGGCTTCAGCTTGTGATTAACTCCGTGGCCGGTAATAATATCCCGTTTTACAGGCTTCCGCAGCTAGGCGGAAACGACAGGCTGAGGGGAATCAAGAATGAAAACCTGTACCGTGACAAAGTCTCGTGGTATTTTCAGGTGGAGGGGCGAAGAACGCTTTTTTGGAGGCTGGGAGGTGTGCTTTTTGCAGGTGTTGGAAATGTTTCCTCGGACATAGCTTCGGCTTTTCAAACCCCGGTGAAGGCTGTGGTTGGCGCTGGCGGGCGATTCAGACCGATAAAGGATCAAAAGCTCAACCTCCGACTCGATTTCGGCGTGGCAACTGATGGTTTCTATGCTGTTTATCTCAACGTTGCCGAGGCATTTTGACCGTCTACTTGCTTAAATTATCCTCAAAATCTCTGTTATGCTAAAGTATATCCTAGGTGGGCTCGGCCTGATCGCTGTCGGGTTAGCTTGGTTCTTCTGGCCAGTGATGGCAAACAACATGGAATCTTACACAATTAACGACATCAAGGAGAAAGGCTTCATTATCGTGGGGCATCGTGGCGCAGCTGGCCATGCTCCTGAAAACACGATGGCATCGTTTCGCAAAGCCATTGAGCTGGGTGCTGATGTGATTGAGCTGGACGTTCACAGGAGCAAAGACGGGCATCTCATAGTCATGCACGACGCCACAGTGGACAGGACCACCAATGGCTCAGGCGCTATTTCAGCCATGACTTTTGATGAGATTAGGTCGTTGGACGCAGGAAGCTGGTTTGGCGAAGCATTCAAGGGTGAGTTGGTACCCTCACTGGCGGAAGTCATTGTAGGAATCAACGGTGAAGTGAAGGTTTTGATCGAAATCAAATGGCCAAAAGAGGGGCTTTACGATGGGCTTGGAAAGCAGGTGGCCGAGGAGGTGCACAAGTATGGAGCCGAAGAGTGGTGCATCATTCAGTCGTTTGACTCAAAATATTTGGAGGAGGCACATGCCAGTGGCTACAACATACCCTTGCAAAAGCTGCTGGTCAGCCAGACCTCACTCTTCTTTGTTCCGTTTTATCAGGATAACAGGTTCCGGCTAGGACGGGCGTCTACGACCCACGTGGAGTCAATAAACTACTACCACAAAATGATTAATGTGTCCCTTGTTCAACGACATCACGACGATGGCTTGACCGTTATTCCTTACACAGTTAATACGACCGATGAAATGATGAAGGTACTTGGCATGGGCGTAGACGGGGTGATTACGAACTACCCTGATGTTGCGTTGGCCTTGAGAAACGAATTAAAGTAGTGCCTGCAAGTTGGTGAGCTCCACCTCGGAGGCGATGTATCCAAAGGCAGACCAGCTTTCTCCGGCGACCACTTTCTCCAGAATGTCTCTGCCTTTTTCGATGTTGCCGTTGAGAAGGTACCAGTTGGCTACCCCATAACCCTGTGTGGCGAGTTGAACCCCATCTTCCTCGTCAGCGCTAAGAACATCTTCTGGCTGTAGGAGGCCTTTGTACATGAGAAGGCGCTTGTGGTAGGAGTCGTTCTCTACGATCTTCATTTTTGGTTTGATCGCCTCAAGCACTTTGTCAGCGGCTTGCAGATTCCCCAGCTTCCTGTAGGTAATGTACATCCAGTCGGAGGTTGCGACCAGCAGGTCATCGTTGGTGGAGAACTCCATACATTTTTTGTAAGCGGAAATAGCCTTATCGTAGTTGCCTTTCAAATAGTAGGCAAGTCCAAGATGATACCAAACATTGAACTGAGTACTTGACAGCGGTATGTTAAGCTTATTCGGTATCCCATCTTTTTCGATCATGGTTTCTTCCCCACGCATATAAAAAGCTGCCTTCTCCAAATCCCTGATGGCGTCGTCAAACTGCCTGATGGAAATATACCGGTGGCCCCTGTGGCGGTAGATCCTGTACGAATCAGGAAATTCTCTCAGTCCGTCAGTGTACACCTGTATGGCCTCTTTGTACATCGACATGTAGGCAAGCCTTCTTCCATACCAAATGATGAAGTCCAGACTGTCAGGATACGCATCGAAATTTGCCTTAGCCTTAGCCAGGTTTTCTTCGAGTGCTGCTCGTTGTTTGTCAGAAAGCTCAGGTCTTTTTAGTTTTTTGCCCAGAAGAGAAAGCGCCTCATAGGGTTCTGCATCAGGTTCTACTGAAGCTTGAGCTGTCTCTGCCGTCCCTTCTTTTTTCCCGTCACTGCTCGGTTCAGTGGGGATACAACCGAATAAAAGAATCTGCAGGACTGCTAAAGCGACTATCGCTGAAAGAGGAAATTTTTCAAAAACAGGTTTTAGTAAAAAGGGTTGATCAGGGATACTCATTTAATAATACTATAATATAGGCGATGCTTCAAATAATCTTCATAATACTAAAAAATCTTGAAAAAAGATAATTTCAAAGGGCTTACTTCGTTTCTATGCGGTTATTAAACTCCCTTGCGCTAAAATTTTAGTTAACACCGGGCTGTTTGATAGTCTTTCCAGTTGCCTCTTTGGAGTCCGTCACCATCGTTTTCACGTCCTCCAGTAGTTTTCTGGCATCGTAAACAATCCCGTCTTTGATCGTATACTTCACGCCGCCAACTCTTACAACTTCATTGTCTTCCGTCAATTTGATGGCACCTGTTCCGTAAAGTACCTGAAGGTTTTGCAGCGGATTCTCTTCCACTATCACAAGGTCGGCCAGCTTCCCCACTTCGATGCTGCCAATCTCCTTTTCCATGCCAAGGGCCTGCGCTCCATACAAAGTGGCCGAGCGGATTACCTCCAGAGGATGGAAGCCCGCTTCTCTCAGCAGTTCCATTTCTCTGATATAGGCAAAGCCGTACAATTGGAATATGAATCCTGAGTCCGAGCCGGTAGTTACTCTGCCACCTCTGTTCTTGTATTCATTTACAAAAGTCATCCATAGACGGTAATTCTCTTTCCACTGGATTTCTTCTTCGGTTCCCCAGTAGTGCCAGTAAGAACCGTGTGACTGCTTGCTGGGCTGGTAGAAATCCCACAGGGAGGGAAGTGTGTAGTCCTGATGCCATTCTGCAGTGCGGGCCCTCATCAAATCACGGTTGGCTTCGTAGATATTGAAAGTTGGGTCTAAAGTGAAGTCGAGCGCCAGCAGCGAGTCCATCACAGTATTCCATTTTTCAGAATACGGGGCTGCTGCCTGCTTCCATAGTTTGCCTGCCTCGCCGAAGCGGTGCTGTTCATTCTGGTAGTTGTAGTCGTGCCGGAAGTCCTGGATTGTACGGTTGTCAAACATAGCCTCGGGCAGGCCATACCAGTGCTCCATGCTGGTGAGTCCCCAGCTGGCGGTGTTGAGCACATTGGCCCGGGCCACGTCCATTTGTGCATGGTGGCAGGCAGCTCTCAGACCCAGCCGCTTATTCTCTCGCAGCGCAGCTTCCATAATGTCGGGGCTGGCACCAAAGAATTTGATGCCGTCTGCTCCTTTTTTAGCATTTTCCTGCACCCAAAGGCGAGCTTCTTCGGGGCTGTTAATGCCCCCTTCTTTGCCCATGCCAAAGGCGGTGTAAGCCAGGATGCGGGGAGCGGTAATTTCGTTTTTCAGGCTCTTTTTCTTGTGTTCAAGTGTCCAGTCGAGGCCATTGCCAGCGGAAGGTTCACGAATCGTAGTGATGCCATGCGCCATCCAGAGTTTGAAGACATACTCAGCCGGAGTTCCCTGCGTCACGCCGCCGATGTGTCCATGCATATCGATAAAGCCGGGAAGCACATACATGCCCGCTGCATCGATTTCCTTCCCGCCCTCTTTGAGTTTTGGGCGTCTTTCGGCATTGATCTCGACACCAGGATAGCCGACGGTTTGAATACTTTTGATTTTGTTTTGTTCTATAACGATATCAACTGGCCCGATTGGCGGCGCCCCGGTGCCGTTGATCATGATGGCACCTCGAATGATAAGCTGCGTGTAGGGGCCGTCACCTTCAGCCCTGGCGGGTGATGGGGTAATACTTCTCCTTTGGGCAGAAACACCAATGGAAAATATTTGAAAAAGCGCTAAAGCCGCAAATAATATAGTCTGTTTGTTAAGTCGCCTCATGGTTGGGGTATGCTAGGTTTTCGAAGATGTTCATCAAGATAGAGATAAGTGTTGACCCGCCCAACAGGCGTTTTTACAGAAGGTAATTTTATAGTATTTCTTAGTTTTCAGAACTTTTTACTTGTTTAGGCCTTTAAGTAAATAAAGGTAAAAAGATGGCCAGTACTTATTCTACCATGCTCCCCTTGGGTACCAATGCTCCGGGATTTAAACTTTTAGATACCGTTTCTGATGAGCACCTTTCCATAAGTGATGTCAAAGCTGAGAAAGGCACCGTGGTGATGTTTATTTGTAATCATTGTCCCTATGTCATTCACGTATTGGACGAGGTGTTGGCGATTGCCAGCGAATACCAGCTAAAGGGTGTCGGTTTTGTGGCTATCAGCTCAAACGATGTGGTGAACTATCCCGAGGATGGCCCTGAGCAAATGAAGATCATGGCCAGAGAGAAGGCTTTCCCCTTTCCTTATTTGTACGATGAAACTCAGGAGGTTGCCAAAGCCTATCAGGCAGCATGCACGCCTGATTTTTATGTGTTTGATGACGAATTGAAGTGTGTTTACAGGGGACGGCTTGACGCAAGTACACCAAGAAACGGGCAGCCGCTGACTGGGAAAGATTTGCGAAATGCACTGGATGCAGTTTTGCTTGGCACCACCGTGAAGGAGGAGGAGCAGATGCCGTCGCTGGGTTGCAATATTAAGTGGAAGAGCTAGACCGACAGCAGTTTTAAGGCTGCTGCCAAAACCAGTGACACCATTCCCACTATTTTCTTGTCAATGGCCAGCTTCACGGCCGAGGCCCGACTGTGCACATGAAGTTTCTTGTAGATGTTCTTGATGTGCGTTTTTACCGTGTGTGGACTGATGAATAGCCCTTCAGCTATTTCGAGGTAGTTGTTCCCATCCACAAGCCGTTGGATTATTTTTACTTCCTGCTCGGAGAGCCCATATTCCTGAATAGCCTGGTCTTTCAATTTCGAGTCCTCGCCCAGATTTGGATCTGAACTAATCAAACCGATCATTTTACGGGCGATGGTCCTGGACATCGGCGCACCACCTTCCAACAGTTCTTCAATGGCTTTTACAATATTGGACGGGCTTTCATCCTTGAGCATGTAGCCCACAGCCCCGGCTTTCAGCGAGCTGAATATTTTGTCGGGCTGCTCAAACACGGTGAGCATCATCACCTCAATGTCAGGCTGCGACTGCTTTAGTCGGCTCGTTGTTTCTATGCCGTCGATGCCAGGCAATTCAATGTCCATGAGAACTACCTGAGGTAGCTCTTGTGCAGTGGCCTGTTCCATTTTGTTGAGAAAATCCTCCCCGGTTGGACTGACTAGTACCAGGTCAATACCTTGGAAGTATTTAAAGTTGTCGATGAATCGCTTTCTCAGCGACGGATTATCCTCAACCAATGCAATACGAATAGCCATAGCTTTTTTGTTCAGTGTCAAAGGTGGGGTAAAGAACTAATTGGCCCAATACCCAATTTGGGGTAAATCAAATAGTGAGGCTAATGGTAGACCCCTGATCTTTTACGGATGAGATACTAAAGCCACCTCCAATTTCCTCCATACGTCGTTTCATATTTTCAATGCCATAGTGCTCACCTTCAGCCATGGCTTCGGTATCGAATCCCACACCATCGTCGGAAATCTTTATCACCAGGGAATCCTTCAACGACAAGTCTACGATGATGCGACGAGCCCCAGCATGTTTGGCAATGTTTTGAATACTCTCCTGCATTACCCGGGTAATGTTGAGCGCCTCCCGTGGGGCGAGCTTGTAGGGATAGGCGATGTGGTTGATAATTTGAAAGGAAAGATTCGGCCTGTACTTAAGGGTGCTGGAAAGATACCTCTCTATGTGGTCGACGAAATCTACCAGGGTTATTTCGCTCTGATGCAGGCTCCAGATGCTGTCACGAAGGCTTGTGAGCGTATCCTGCGCATCGGCTTTCAGACTGCTCACGATTTTTTGCACTTCTTCATCTTTCCTGAATCCCTCAATTTGATCCGTAATCTGCAGGCCAGAGAGAATACTTGTCAGCTGAGCCCCTACATGGTCGTGGAGGTCGCTTGAAATGCGTTCTCGTTCTGACTGAATTTTTTGAACCAGTTCTAGTTGCTGTACTCTTCGCTGGAGCTTCAGCCTATTGTAGCCCAAGTATAGCAGGATAAGCAAAACGACCACTCCACCAATGAATGCGTAAAGCTGGAGATTCTTTTGTTGGATAAGCAAAGCCTGCTCGGCCAATTGCAGGTCCCTGATTTGTATCTGCTGCTCCTTCTTTTCAGTTTCATATTTTGTTTGCATTTCGGCTAGCGCCTCCGACTGCGCTTTCGCATAGGAAGAGTCTTTTTCAACGCCCCACTTCCTGTATAATTCTGTAGCTCGCTGAAAGTTTCCGGCCGCCACATAGTTCAAGGCGAGTGCCTCATATATGTTTTCAATCTTGTAGTCTACCTGATCGTCCTCAGCCAGTTTTAACGCTCTATTACCATACTCAATACCTTTCGACGGGTTTTTGAGCTTGGCGTAAATGTTGGAAATGTTGGTCAGGTCGGCTATTTGCATGGCAGTGCCGGGCACTTTCTCACGTATTTTTTCTGCTGTCAAGAACGTCTCCAGCGCCCTGTCATAGTCATCCGCTGACTCATAAACCGTTCCCAGAATGTGCAAGCCGTTCGCTTCCGCATGCAAGTTGTTGGTTGCTCTGGCCCGTTCTATACCCCACGTGACAAAGTATTCGGCTGAGTCGTAACGAGACAGGCTACCATAACAAGAGCCGATGTTGTTTAGCACCACTGGATGCGGCTCAGGAATTTTTGGCAAAGCCTTCTTGAAGTTGGAGATTGCCTTTGCATACTGACGCAGCTCCATAAATACAAGACCAATATTATTGAGAGCAGCCATTTCTCCATAAGGGTTTCCAGCTTCTTCGTGGCTTCGCAGCACGTCATAAAATATGTTGACCGCCTCCTCAAACCTTCTTTTCGACACCAGGTAAAGACCCCTGCTGTTCATGGTGAGGGTGTGGTATTTTTTATCGCCGAGCGAATCAGAGAGGTGCAGGGATTTTTCGAAATAGTATTGAAGTGAGTCTTCGCTTCGGTAGGTCTCGTAATAAATAGCCAGATTATACATGGATCTGGTGAGACCTGGAGCGAACGCTATGGTCAGTGCTTTTGCCCTGGCGGAATGACTGTACTGGTAGATCTTTTCCGGATTGGAGTAGCGGTATTTTTCGGCCAACTCGTTGAGGATGTTGATCCGGCTGGTGTCCGGAATATTGGTTTTCAGTACACTTTCAAGACTGTCAATGTAGGCGGGTTGGCTGCTTGAGCTTAGGGAGAAAAAAAGCATCAATGCGGCAAGACACAATTTCGGTCGCATGAAGATTTACGGTATAAGTTGTTGGCTCCGGTAAGATAAGCTTTTATTGGTTTTTTTCCTTTTAGAATAGTACTAATCAAATATTTTGTGATGTAGCGAGCCGTTTGAACGGGCTTCTTTTTCGGAAAAGGGTTAGATGAATATACCCCGAAGGCGGTATTTCTATGGGTAATGGCCAAGTCTAATTTTAGGATGTTAAAATCCAATTAGACCGAAAGACCTGTTGAAATGAAAGCTGTTATCAAGATTTTTATCGTTACTGCCCTGTTTTTTTCGTCAATGATGGCCAGGGCCCAAAGCACAGAAAACTTTTCCTCACTTGATTTAACCACCTACAATACCACGGTTGCTCTCCCTACCGGCGACTGGGTAATACAGGGAGGCTACGGTGAAGACAATACAACCAATTCCTCACCGACCTCTCTCGGGCTCGACTACAATTCCAGCGGAAGTTTTACATCGCCATCCATAGAGGGAGACAGCGATATCAGCTTCTACTATGCAGCTACAGGAGGAGAGTCTCATTTTACAGTCTTGAAATCTGTTGATGGGGGCTCATATACTTCGATAGGCACAGGAACCGCTACCGGAACCACATTCCAGGAGTTTACCTACACGCTGACCCATGCAGGGTCAACTGTAAAGGTTTTGGTGGTAGTGGATGATTACAGCAGTGACCACGACCTTTTTGTCGACGATTTCACCGCAACTTTTGCTTCGGTTTCTACTGTCGAAATACAAACCACTGAGACCAGCTTTACTTTCAACAATGTAGATGCAGGCTCCAAGACAGCGGCCACAAGTACATATAATGTAACAGGTGTAGACCTTGAGGACGATATTGACCTCGAAGTTGTGTCCATTGCCGGAGGTGGAGTGCACCCAGGCTTTGACATCTCCCTGAACGGCTCTGTTTATGTTACGTCTGCCACTATTTTGCAGGCGGAAGCCACCAGCAAGCAAGTAACTGTAAGAGCCATTGTGCCTGCTAACAATGGCAGAACGTACAATGGCAAGATCATTCATACCACAACCAACGCTGAAACGGTAGAGATACCGGTTACCGTCACAGAGTTGCTTCAAACCGCTACCGTGGACATCACCGCTCCCTCCGATGCAACGACATTCACTTTGGGTGATGACATCTCGGTTAATTGGTCGGTAAGTAATATGGTGAATGAGCCGCTGACGCTTGAGTACAGTCTTAATCAGAGTGACTGGTTTGAAGGAAGTACTACTTACAGTGGCGTTGGAAGCCAGAGTCTTTCTACCGCTTCGCTTGACGCTGGCACTTACTACCTTAGAATTTCTGCGAACGAGTTGCCAAATCCTGTTTCCTCTAGCCTGGTCAGTGTCATCATCGAAGCACCTGCAAGTGGCGGTATAGTTACAGGCTCGGCTACCAGTTCTTTTAACAGCGGATTTGATTTCTCGAGGGAAGAAACTGCAGGCAAAGAGGATGATGCCGATTACCTCGTTGACTTTGTTTTTGTGAGCAATGAAGGAGTGAATCTGGGCAATGAAGGAAGCACCTCGCTTAGCTCCACTGGCAGGCGGTTTTTGCTTATGGGCACAGGAGATATCGAATCCGTCACAGAAGTGGCTGAAAGAACCAATGCTTCACCCTGGGTGACGGTGTCATGGGATTGGCCTGACGGAACACAGGGTGCTCCTATTTCGGTAGGGCAACTGTGGGGAGTATACACACGTGAAGGCCATTATGCCGTAATGGAGATCACGGGTCTTCCTGATGGCGGATTTGGCACTTCTTTTACATTCGACTACAAATATCAGCCTGATGGGAGCAGGTTTTTTGATGGCGGTGGTTCTTCCGATCCGGAGGTTGTCGTCACCTCACCCACATCAGCCTCCAATTGGGAAATAGGCACCAGCCAATTCATTACCTGGGAAAGTACCAACGTCGACGCCGCTTCGGGTAGCACGGGCGGGGTTAATCTTTACTACAATACCGGTTCGGGTGATGTGGTGATTGCCGAAAACGTGGATTCTCCTGACGGAGAAAACAGTTATGAGTGGACGGTGACCGGCTCCGCAGTGTCAACTGCCCAGGTTAGAGTGGAGGCAGACCAGGATGCGGGCGTGTTCGACCTATCCGACGAATTTACTATTTCACCGCAGGGGGATATCACCATTTTAAGCCCGCTTGGCACAGAAGAAAAGAAGTTTGGCGAAACACTAACGGTCTCATGGAAGAATAACGCTACCTATCTCAATTCCAACTACTTCTATCTTCACTATCGTGTGGATGGCGGCAGCTGGTATGTTATTACGCAAGGAAGTGGCACCTCATTCAATCCTTCGGGTAATCAGATGAGCTACAATTGGACGCTGCCTGATTTGGGAACCAATTTGGACAGCGACATAGAAGTGAGGGTGTGGAACAACAATCAGGGATACTATGGTTACGGCCCGGCTTTTCGGCTTTACTTCGAATCTTCGTTGGCGATCGATGCTCCAACCGGTGCTGAAGAAAAGAAATTTGGGCAAACCCAACTAGTGGAGTGGACGAATGGTGATCATAAAACAAGTGATTACTTCTACTTACAGTACAGAGTAAACGGAGGCAGCTGGTATGCCATTACACAAGGCAGCGGCACGTCCTTCAGCCCTGTGGGTAACCAAATGAGCTACAATTGGACATTGCCCGATTTGGGAACCAATCTGGACAGCGACATAGAAGTGAGGGTGTGGAACAACTCCCGCAATGTTGAGGACATCAGTAACCCGTTCAGGCTCTATTTCGAATCTTCGTTAGCTATTGATACGCCAACCGGCGCTGAAGAAAAGAAATTTGGGCAAACCCAGCTGGTAGAGTGGACGAACGGCGACCATAAAACAAGTGATTACTTCTACTTACAGTACCGGGTAGACGGAGGCAGCTGGTATGCCATCACACAAGGCAGTGGCACGTCCTTCAGCCCTGTGGGTAACCAAATGAGCTACAATTGGACATTGCCCGATTTGGGGAGCAATCTGGACAGCGACATAGAGGTGAGGGTATGGAACAACTCCCGCAATGTCGAGGATATCAGCAATTCATTCAGGCTCTACTTCGAATCTTCGTTGGCTATCGATACACCAACCGGCACTGAAGAAAAGAAATTTGGGCAATCCCAACTGGTGGAGTGGACGAACGGCGACCATAAAACCAGTGACTACTTCTACCTGCAGTACCGGGTAAATGGAGGCAGCTGGTATGCCATCACACAAGGCAGTGGCACGTCCTTCAG
>TARA_R110001606_G_scaffold153623_4_pt1 | contig 31198 bp, 29 predicted proteins | sample TARA_R110001606 | Tara Oceans TARA_R110001606 (sample SAMEA4398315) | marine metagenome | biome: Polar Biome; feature: [SRF] surface water layer (ENVO:00010504); material: water (ENVO:00002006), including particulate matter (ENVO:01000060) such as... | depth 5 m
ACACGTACCATCGGGATTGAGCGTCACCGAGACGCCGGCCCCGACAACGGCAATGTCCATTTCTGTACGCGGAATAAACCTGAGATAGGCATCGCCGGAACTTTTCGGCGGTCGCGACAAGGCAAACGATATAATCAGTTCACCCGGCGCCAGCGACGTCTGACCGGGCTTAATCAATAGATCTTCAACTGGCGCCATACGCGTTCCATTTGGTCCGGCGATAACGGCCTTGGCGCCTGCAGCAATCAATGCCGGCACGCTATCGGCCGCAGGCGACGCATTACAAAAATTCCCGCCGATCGTCGCCCGACCCTGAACCTGGTCCGAACCGATAAGCTGAACCGCCTCGACAATGCCGGGAAATAGTTTCTTCAGTTCCGCATTTTCGCCGAGTTCAGCACCGGTTACTGAAGCGCCGATTCGGACGTCGTCATCGCCAACAATGACTTCGCGAGTCTCTGTAATTTTCTTGATGTCGACCAGCATCCCCGGCTCGATCATCTCTTCCTTGATTTGGATAATTAAATCTGTGCCGCCAGCGAATACGCGCGCCGTTTGCCCTGCTTCGGCAAGCAACGCAACAGCCGCCTCTATCGTTTCAGGGGATTCATATCTCATTTCGTTCACTGGCTAGGCACCTTCCGGATTAGTATTTGAAATTTTGATAAACGATCACACGATGGAGCAACTTCAGAAGTTTGCAGTCTTACATAGGGCAGATCAACCAAACACGAACCCGTTGATCCAGAATCCCTGAAAAAGTTAGACGAAGATATTCTCAGCACCGGCAAACCTGTCACCAGGGCACGATTAAATGGGCACAGACCCTTTAAGCAAGAGGCGATGGAATTCCCTGCGTTCGTTTACATCGAAATCGGTACTCGCACGATGCATCGTACAACGATTATCCCAAATGATCAGATCACCCAGCTGCCAATGATGCCTATATTGAAAGCGCGCGTCGAAGGCAAAGTCGTACAACGCGTCCAACAGGGCATCGCTTTCCGCTAAGGATAACCCTTCAATATGATCAATACGGTTCGGGTTGATATACAATGCCTCTCGGCCCGTTTCTGGATGCATGCGTATTAACGGATGAGACACATCCGGGGTAAGCGCTTCTTCCTCGGGTGTTCTGACAGCAACCACGGCCTTACCACGCCTGGAATGATATTTATGCACGGCACGCCGACCTTCGATGCTGCGCCGCATGGCATCCGGCATGGCCTTGAGCACGGCCTCAGTATCAATAAATTGTGTACTCCCGCCGGAAGACGGTATTGCAAGAGAAAACAGCATAGTTGCTTTTGCCGGACATGCGAAATAACTGTCATCGGTATGCCAGTGCGTCGCCCGAACATGGGGCTTTTCCCCACCAAGTTTGTTGTAGTTCGAAATGACCGATACTTCCGGAGGATCGTCTAAACGATAGTCTCCGAGCAATTGAACCTGGGGCGCACCAAATACACGGCCCGCCGCCACGAGTTGATATGGCGTCAGCGTCTGGCCTCGCACACAAAGGATATGATGCGATAAGAAACAATCGTTCAGAACAGCTATGTGACTATCTGAAAGGGGTTTTGTAAGGTCGACGCCAGAGACCGAGACGACGCGCATCTCTCCATATTCAATATCTATTTCTGCTGTATTCATTGCTACGCACCGCACCTCAGCCAAACACCGCACCGTTGTATTACAGCAAACCCCCTGCTGCCCCCTCTTGCAAGCCTATGCGTGTCGCCGCTTGGCAATGCCAAAGCAGTCTTGTTTTTGACGCCAAAGTACCCGTCGCGAACCACGTTTATAACGTCCCCCTCGCCGTCTTCGAAAATGATGGCCTGAGGGACTGCCGCTCATACCAGGCCAAAAGGTTCGGATGCCCCGTCCGCCAGTCGAAGCCGGGCAGCAACTGCTCGATTTCCAGGGCGCAGAATAATGTCATCTGTGTTCGGTTGAGGGGGCCTTGCATCAACGGACTCTCTATCTCGTGCTCCCACAGCGTGGTCAGCCGCCGGGCCCGCGCCCGCTCATGCGCGATCAATGTCGCAAACTGCGCATCAACGGGCCGAGCGGCTTCACGCAGCCAGACACTGAGACCGTCGAGATAACTCCGGCACAGACCGTGCAGCCGGCGCAGCTCCAATCCCTCGTCACCATCCGGAAAGGCCCATAAATCGCTGTTACACAACGCGCAAAGGTATTCGCCGATCAGATCAGACTCTTCGAAGCCGATGCCATCGTCGCAGACCAGATATGGCACGCGACCAGATGGATTGACGGCATAATATGGGCTGTTTTCAGTTCGGGTCTCGGCGAGGGTTACAGGGACGCGGTCATTGATTCCGAGTTCATGTAGAAGCGCACGAGTCAGGCGAGCGTAAGGTGAGTTTTTAGTGACAAACAATTCCATTGAGACTGTCCCGGCCTTTTCTCAGATGTCGCTGTGGCCCATTTACACCGATGTCGAATCCTTGAGCCACAAAGTGCTTAATAAGGCGATTTCGATTATAGCTGTTAACCTAGCTCGGATTGGCGCCTAAGGATTATGACCATTATAATCGCTTCAAAAGCATTCATTTCGCGGCTTTAACTTAGATCATAACATCAGGCATTTTAAACGTGGATTGTCCGTTCTGCGGGGTGAATTGAGGAACTAAATGCAATGTTGAACACTCCTGTTGAGCCGCGCCCCGCAGCCACTCTCATTTTGCTGCGTAAGGCGTCATCCCGGCCGATGCAGATACTCATGGTGAAGCGCCATCAAGACATTAGGTTTGCCGGGGGTGCCGTTGTTTTTCCTGGCGGGCGAGTTGATGCCACAGATCATGCTTTAGCAGACAGCGATAAAGGTAATGCATTCAAGATTGCGGCTATCCGCGAAACCTTCGAAGAGGGCGGCATCTTGCTTGCCTATCATGCTAAGACAGGCGCCCCCGTCTCTAAAATAAATGTGGATAGGGTGCTATCTCGATACCGAACCCTCATCAGTAGCGGTAAATTGACGTTCGGGGAAATGCTGCACAAAGAAAACCTGATTGCCGACACGAACAAACTCGTACCGTTCGCACACTGGATCACACCGCCAAACAGGGTGAAACGGTTCGATACGCATTTCTTTGTTGCGGGCTATGCCGAAGATCAGCAAGCAGACCACGATGGCGGCGAGATCACCGAGACAATCTGGATATCACCCGCCGAACTGCTCACCGCTGCCAAGGCCGGACAGCACAAATTGGTATTTGCGACCCGTATGAATGTCGAGCGACTAGCTGCATTCAAAACGGTGGACCATGCCCTTAAAGAAATACAGGCAACGCCGGTCGTTACGGTGCGTCCAGAGACCATCGACACGCACGAAGGTAAAAGGGTTCGAATTCCACTCGCAGCGGGATATGGCGGAGAACTATTCGTGTCCAATGACCCTGCGGCGATTTAGGCGCGACGTTCGAAACGTTCACCATGATCGCAGCCTGCTTCAAATCGCAGCAGATGGGTCAATTCGCGAATGCTGACTAAATTATCCATATCTTGAATGCCGCGACGAAGTAAGGCGATGTCAGCGTCGGCAAGAAAGCCCTGACTGCAATCCATAAACTTAGCATCGCGTTCACGGTCGTTCAGCGGGTTGCCGGCATCCCCCTTGGGCAGTTCCTGGCGCGCGCTGACGATACGGCCATCGTTCAGTGTAATGGTGACGATGCTGGGGGTCAGGCTGTCCTCACCACTACCGTTTTCCAGATCGTGTTGACGCATGATGATTTTCGGAAACAGCGCGCGAATTTCAGCGCGACCAACTGCAGCCGGGGTAAAATCGAACAGCCGGACGGCACCGTATCGGAGCGCGACGGCGACGCAATATTGCATCGAAAACCGTGCTTCAAATTCATTGTTCGGATTGCTATAGCGCAGATTTTGCACATGACCGGCGCGCACTTGGACGTCGACACTGGCGACATCATCAGCACCGAAGTCGTGCTTTTCCATCAATGATAAGACGCAATCGAGTGCCCGATGCGTCGCCGCGCAGCACGGGAAGCGTTTAACCGTCAGTCCCTGACGTTCAATCGCCAACTTGCCGCCTAACACCATAAATGCTGCTTCCCAGCCAGGTGCCGAGGGGCCGCCAAACATCTGCATCAAACCCATTGGACCTTCGAATGCAGTGACGTGGCCTTCGACACCGGCGGCGGCGAGCTTGGCCGCCTCGACGGCATTCTTGGCGGCCAGACCGGCATGCAACGGCTTGGCCATAGAACCGAACTGAACCTTGGTCCCAGCACACGACGAAACCGCCAAGTTCAAGGCGTGCGCAAAGCGCGTTTCATCCAGTTTCATCAACCGCGCACATGCCCCGGCCGTGCCTATGACGCCGAGTGTAGATGTCGCGTGCCAGCCCTGATCGTAGTGCGAACGGTTGAGTGCCTTACCGAGTGCGCCATGAAGTTCCAAACCGACAATATAGGCATCGACGATATCCGCACCGCTCGCGTTCATTTCATCACCGAGTGCAAACAATGCCGGCACCAGTACGGCACTGGCATGGGTGATGGATTCCAGAAAGGTGTCGTCAAAATCCAGCGCATGGGCTGCCATGCCGTTAGCCAAAGCCGCATAGGGAGACGACGTCTGCACCAGTCTGCCGGCGATCACAGATCGTCCGTCGCCTAGACCATTGACGGCATCACGAACCTTGGCCGCCCCTTCATCACCAGCTCCGGCGATCATGCAGCCGACAACGTCTTGGATCGCATGCTTAGCTGACAGACGGGCGGCGGGCGTGTGCTCCGATGCGACACTTGTCGCCCATTTGGCCAGACGTTCGCTGACGTACATAAGTATGTCCTCCCACTCTGCACAATTGGGTCTGCGTAATACGTTCAGACCGTATTCCTGTTTAGTACGACTTCGGCATGCCAAGGATATGCTGACCGACGTAGCCGAGAATCAAGTTCGTCGAGATCGGCGCCGTGCGCGACAGCCGCGTTTCCCGCCATTTCCGCTCGATATCGTATTCGCGCGCGAAAGCGAAGCCGCCATGCGTCGAGAAACACGCCTCAGCACATTGCCACGACGCTTCTGCCGCAAGCAGGCGCGCCATGTTAGCCTCGCCGCCGCAAGGCAGTCCAGCGTCGAACATGGCGCATGCTTTGCGCACCATCAGATCGGCAGCTTCGAGCTGGGCATGGCCCTGCGCGATCGGAAACTGGATACCCTGATTTTGACCGATCGGACGATTGAAGACGACCCGCTCGTTGGCATAATTAACGGCCTTTTCGACGAAGTAGCGACCGCTGCCGATGGCCTCCGCTGCGGTCAGGCAGCGCTCCGCATTCATGCCGTCGAGGATGTATCGGAAACCACGACCTTCCTCGCCGATCAGGGCGCTGGCTGGGATCGGCACGTTATCGAAAAAAACCTCGCAGGTGTTGTGATTGATCATCGCGTCAATCGGCGTGATGGTGCAGCCGTTCTTCTGCGCTTCGTTCAAATCGATCAGAAACGTCGAAATACCATGTGTCTTCTTCTCGACTTGATCAGCCGGTGTTGTGCGCGCCAGCAGCAGCATCAGATCGGAATGCTGGGCACGGCTGGTCCACACCTTTTGTCCGTTAATAACATAACCGTCGCTGGTCTTGTCGGCTCGGGTCTTAATCTGTGTTGTATCCGAACCAGTCGTCGGTTCGGTCACGCCAAACGCTTGCAAACGCAGCTCGCCGCTGGCGATCTTCGGCAAAAAATGCGCTTTCTGCTCAACGCTGCCGTGCCGAAGAATGGTCCCCATGGTGTACATCTGCGCGTGCCCAGCAGCGGCTGAGCAGCCCATACGGTTCAGGGTTTCCAAAATTACGGCGCCACCACGGATCGGCAAACCGGCACCACCAAATTCCTCTGGAATCAATGCGGCAAGGTAGCCCGCTTCGGTCAATGCTTCGATGAATGCCGTCGGATAACTGCCGGATGGCGGTTGCTTCTCCAGGTCGCGCCAGTAGTCCCCCGGGAATTCCTCGCACAATTTGGCGACCTGTTCGCGGATTTCAGGATAATCTTCTTCCAGCGACATCGAAAGTTCGGATGCGGACACGCGTGTTTCCTCTCTGTGGTTTTGACGTTTGAGTTATCTTAGGCCGCAGAAGCAGTAACAAAGCCTTTTGGTGCACCGGCCATGACGTAGGTGCCATGTACTGGTTCTCCCTTAAGCTGCCGCTCCATGATGACGCGGGCTTCCAACAGACCATCAAGATCAACGCCGGTCACAAGGCCCATCGCCTCGAGCATAAACACAAGGTCCTCGGTGACAATATTACCGCTGGCGCCAGGTGCATATGGGCAGCCACCGAGACCGGCCAGCGAGGAATCGAACTCGCGGATGCCAGCATCCAGTGCGGCGAACACATTGGCCAAACCTAAACCTCGGGTATCGTGAAAATGTGCACCGATCGGCACGTCGTTGCCGACCGTTTCGTAAAGTTCACGAAACAACTCACGGACCTGAAGCGGGTTGGCATAGCCGACGGTATCTGCGACCCCCAAGCGGTCAGCGCCGCGTGCCAGAAGACCCTCGGCGACACGCATCACATCGGAAACCGGCACCGTCCCGGAAATGGTGCAGCCAAACGCCGTCGCCATACCACCGGAAATCACAGTGTCCTTATATTCGGGATGGGCGTCCCGATACGCGACGATCTTCTCAAACTCGTCCAAGGATTCCTGAACCGAGCGGCGCACATTAGCCTGATTGTGTGCTTCGGAAACAGACATCACAACGCCGACCTGATGCACGCCTGCAGCCATGGCATTTTCTGCGCCGCGCAAGTTTGGCACCAACGCGGCGACCGTCAGGCCGGGGATATCAATTGATTGACGCACCACCTCGGCGGTATCGGCAAGTTGGGGCAGCAACTTTGGTGGCACAAACGAGCCGACCTGAATCTGCGGCACACCAGCGGCAGCCTCACGGCGGATCCATTCCATTTTGCCTTCGGTTGAGAAGATGGTCTGAATACTTTGTAGGCCGTCACGGGTGCCGACCTCATGGATGAGAACGTCGATATTATCTCTCATAGTGAAGTTCCTTATTCGCCTGTGAAATTAGCTTTGCGTTTTTCATTGAAGGCAAGCACGCCTTCAAGGCGGTCTTTAGAACCGACAAGCCGATTATAAGCTTCAAGTTCGAACTGATAACCGGTGCTACGGTCGACCTGTGACGCAACGGAGACCGAACGCTTTGCGCGCATGATCGACTGCGGCGCATTGGATGCGATCTTCTTGGCCGTCACGAGAGTATCCGCGATCAGATCTTCCGGTGCACAGACCTTATTGATCAAGCCCCATTCATAGCCGTCCTGTGCCGTGAACGGTGTGCCGGTGAAGATGATTTCCTTGGCGCGCCGTTCGCCGACGGCGTGCGGCAAGTTCTGCGTCCCCATCGCACCCGGCATGATGCCGAGCGTGACCTCGGTCAAGGCAAAGCGTGCGGTGCTGGAAGCATAAACGAAATCCGCATTCAATGCAGTCTCGCAACCGCCACCGTAGGCAGCGCCGTTAACCGCAGCGATAACCGGGACCGGACAATTGCGGACCGCAAACACACCTTGTTCGTAAACGGCATGCTGATAGCGCCATTGCGCATCGGTCATGCCGTTGCGTTCCTTGAGATCACCACCGGCACAGAACGCTTTATCACCGCGCCCGGTCAGGATCACGCAACGCACACCTTCAGTGTCGGTATAAAGGCTCTCGAAAATTTCCTTCTGCTCAAGACCCATTTTAGTGTTCTTGGCGTTCGCCACTTCAGGGCGGTCCATAATCACCATCAAAATGTGATCGTCGATGCGTTCTACGGCATACGTCTCGTAATCTGTACGCAACATTATATGTTTAACCCTTACCTTTGATTTCCGCGTTGTGCTCACCAAGTCCCGGCGCATAACGCGTAAGCGGCGGACGTTGACCATCGAAACTGAGGGGCATGCCCATGAGCGAAGCACCGCCGTTCAAACTTTGCAAAATCCCCAATGCCTGAGTTTGCGGGTCTGACATCATCTCTAAGACCTGCTGTACCGGTGCTGTTGGAACTCCGGCGGCTTCCAACACTTCCTGCCAATGCGCCCTGGACTGCGCCGCCATAATCGGTTCGATCAATGCGTTCAATTCTGCCAAATTTGCGTAGCGATTCTGATTGCTGTCGAATCTAGGATCAGCTGGCCATTCCGGATGGCCGAGCGCGTTCGACAGTTTACCAAACAGACTGTCGTTGGGCGCAGCGACGACCAAATGTCCATCCGAGCAGGCATAGGCCTGATACGGTGCCATACCGCGCGCACCGGACCCCTGCCGCTCCGGATTGCGCCCGTCGACAGCGGTAGAGGCGACCGAGTTGGTCATCCATGCAACGGCTGTTTCATACAATGAAGCATCAACGATGCATCCCTTACCGCTGTCGTCGCGGTGCTTGAGGGCCGCGAGGATGCCCACCGCCGACCAAAGCCCGGTCCCCATGTCGACGATTGACGTGCCGACACGGATCGGTGGCCGGCCTTCTTCGCCGGTGATCCCCATGATACCACCATAGGCCTGCATGAGCGGATCGTAGCCGGGATGGTGCTTGAGTGGCCCGGCGTTCCCGAATGCCCCCATGTTGCAATAGATCAGACGCGGATTTTCTGCAGTCAGGCTGGCACCGTCGAGCCCATATTTATCAACCCCGCCCGGCCGCATATTTTGCAGCACCACGTCAACTTCGGTCGTGCAAAAGGTGCGCAGCCAGTCGCGCTCTTCGGCGTTCGACATATCAATTGTGATCCCACGCTTGTCGCGGTTCAGCGCGTGGAAATATGACGAAGTGCCGTCCGGAAACATGCGCCCCCATTGCCTGGCGTCATCACCGCCCGCAGGCCGTTCTACCTTGATAACATCGGCGCCGAGTCCACCCAAAATCCAGGCAGCATAAGGTGCAGCGACGCTGCTGCCAATTTCAACCACTCGAATGCCAGCCAAAGGTAAGTTGGCTGCCTTAGTTTCCACCATTTATTATCTTCCCCCGGTAACTCAAAATTTATATGCCCTTCACGAAATTGCAAATCCGCTTGTTTGAGTTTTTTATATCCATGGGTAAAGCGTCCGCATCTAACTTAAGATCGTTCAGCAATGTATTTTTCCAACGCGACCAAAAGATTAAACGCTCGTCGCGACCCGTATCCCACGATACCAACTCCATGTGAGCACAAACAAGATACCGATCACACCAGCCAAAACCCCTGTCCAATCTACCGCCATCTTCTGGAACTGCGTTCAATTTTTGACCGCTCACACGTTTACGATCAATTCTCCAGCCATTTACGCGTGTATCGGACGAACGGGAATTCGTATCAGAACCATGAACGAGGCGAAGCAATAACGATCCCTCACAACATTTCATGGCATTTCAGCTCGTACCATCGTTTAATCTGATGGTGAGAGTTGGCCAATTTCAACACTTATCTAAGCCTTATTGAATTAATGGAGGGTATAAATGAGTATACTGAGATTCGAACCATTACATTCCGATTTTGGGGTTCGGGTATCTGGCCTAGATTTGAGCAAAACCCTCTCCCAGGACTCAATCCAGGAAATTAAGCAGGCCATTGACCGTTATTCATTTTTATTATTTCCGGATCAAAATGTATCCGATGATATGCAAATTGCTTTCACGCGGCAGCTCGGCGAACCAGAGTCTAGTCATGTGAAATATGGCCAAGAGGGCCTCATTGATTATTTTATTACCATTGGGAACGTTCAAGATGATGGAAGCAAACTTGGCAATGACCATCAAAGAACGCGCTTTCTGACGGGTAACAACATGTGGCATTCGGACTCGTCTTTTCGCGAAGTCCCAACCTATGTCTCCATAATGTGCGCATACGAAGTTCCTGATGAAGACGGCAGAACAGAGTTTGTTAGCCAACGCGCCGCCTATAAGCGCCTATCAAATGATACACGCGAAACCATTGATCCTTTGATTGCAATTCACGACTACGTCTACTCTCGCTCCAAGATCGGCGCCAACATGGTATCATCATCTCATGCAGAAACCTTACCGCCGGTGCGCCAAAAGCTCGTACGCAAGAATTTATTTACGGATGAGAAAAACATTTATATCGGCTCACATGCGAAAATAATCGATGGCTGGGGTTTTGAAGAAAGCCGAGAATTAATTGACGATTTGTTATTCCAGACGACAAAACCTCAGCATATATATTCCCATGCTTGGGCCCCCCAGGATCTGGTCATCTGGGATAATCGATGCTTGCTGCATCGTGGAAGTGGTTATGATGCGGATAAATATAGGCGCCGAATGCGCCAAACACGCGTGATGGGCAAGGAATCTACATTAAATGAATAACGTAATGAGGTCGGGCCCCATCCTGCGCCAATATGTTATGCGGATAGACCCGACATTCCTGCAACGGCTTAGCGCGATACTCATGAGATTTTGTGCGATCGATTTGTTAGCCTCGTGTAAAGAGAAATGCGTTTGAATTTTTATTCCTCAATGTTGGCTAAAACAGCGCGGTCAGTTGTAATCCCTTGATTCCAGGTGCTGACCTATTGCTTACCCAGTTGATACACAGACCAGACTCCGGACAAATAAAAGCCCTCTAGACGATTGATCTAGAGGGCTTTTATTATGGTTGCGGGGACTGGGTTTGTTCAAGATTCTACACTGCGTCGTCAGGTCTAAACCGCTGAATAGACATGCAACCGGCATTCCTTGCACCTCAATAAGGCTAAATTTCCGTAACCAAGCTGCTAAACTCGTGCCACTAGACTACGGTCGCATAACATTGAAGGGGTATGCCGGTGAAAATAGCTGTGATGGGTGCAGGAGCAGTCGGCTGTTACTACGGCGCAATGCTCGCGCTTGCCGGCCATAAGGTTGTGCTGATCGGGCGTGCCGCTCTTGTTGAAGCGGTCTCGCAAAAAGGGCTAATCTTGGAGAAAGACCGGCAGCACTTGGTCGCGCATGTGGACGTAAGTAGCGACCCCGCTGCAATTTCAGGTGCCGAAATGATATTGGTCTGCGTGAAATCAGGGGATACCGAACAGGCAGGACGAGAGATTAAGCCCTTTCTTGCGCCTTCTTGTCAGGTGCTCAGCCTGCAAAACGGTGTTTCCAACGCCGAAAGATTGACCGATATCCTTGGCCGGCCAGTGGAGCCAGTTGTGGTTTATGTTGCAAGCGGCGTACCGAGCCCCGGCATCGTACGTCACGAAGGGCGGGGCGATCTTGAAGTCTCTGCGCAATGTGCAGGCGATGTTGCGGACCTGCTTAACGGCGCCGGCATCGAAACACGCGTGTCCGACGACGTCATGGGCTCTCTGTGGACGAAACTCATCGTAAATTGTGCCATGAATCCGCTCTCGGCAATCACGCGCTTACCCTATGGGGAAATGGTGTCGCAAGATGGCATGCCACAGCTGATAGACGACATCGTCCGCGAAGCGCTCAGCGTTGCGCACGCGGAGGGCATTTCCATACCGGACACTATATTCGAGACTATTCGGACCATTCCGATCTCGATGCCTGGACAGCACTCATCGACGGCTCAAGACCTCATGCGTGGCAAGCCGACCGAGATTGATTTTCTCAATGGAGAAATTGTGAGACGGGCAGATAAACTTGGGCTAGCCGTTCCGGTCAATCGTACTTTGACATTACTGGTTAAAAGCGCCGAGAGAAATCAGGCGAATAAGGCCATACTCTGATCGTGCCGAAGGTGACGCAATCGTAATCCTTACAGGAAAACCTCAGTCCGGTATCTCAATATCAAGTAGCGGCGCATGTTGTTGCGCGCCGTAAATATCGGTGTCGCCGGGATCGCCGGATTTATACAACCGTGGTATGGTTATTTTGATGGCGTAGGCGACGTCATAAGGAATGATCGACACCTCGTTATTAGATACGCCGTAGAGTTGCGCTATCAATCCAGGTTGCAAGACGCCGCTATCGCGAACATGTTTATAGGTTTCCTCGGTCTCGAACATAAGGTCGAGTGTGCAAAGTAAAGCACCCGCATTTTTAGAGCGCAGGACGCTTGTCAATTCAGCTAAAGTCGCCATTTTTTCTTACCTTAGATCTTACAACGATACGTATTCGATGGGGAACGGCTCCAATGGATCGTCAATTTCCATGCGGTGCCAAATGTTGAACTGATATGTCATGCCGACGGGCATATCGGATGGCGAAAACGGAATGGCTAGATTTCCGGAAATACATTTGCGGCCTGGAAAGTCGGTGTGCAGCAACGCATAGCGCGCCTTGGCCATGATGGCTTTGCTGGTGTCTGCGTCATGGGCCAGAACATCAACCAGAAGTCCGATTTCGTGGCCGACGAAATCCTTCACGGGTTCACGTGGGCCCATGGTCGCGTTCTTCCCGTAAACGCGAACATTGAGCTGATAGGAGTCCTTGGCCACGCCTAAATTTTGGGCTTCCAGCGCGACGCGTTCGTGGCAGGAGTCGATGAAGTCGTCGATCACCGAAATTAGAATTGGGTCGCGCACTCCGGCGATAAAAACCGTGCGGTATCCAGATTCCTTCACGCCTTCCAACTTCACCGTATAGGCATTTGACGGTTCAAACCGACTACCGCTGACTTTGACGATCCGCTCGTCGAGTTGTTCGTAAACGGAATCAATCGTGACCAGTGTGCCGTCCGGTTCTTCCAAATGATACGGGCTGGGGTTTTCGTACAAGGTGTGGGCCGCGATGCGCATTCGCGTGCAGCGCTTGTCGGGATGACCTGGCTCGACCAGAAAATGATCGTCGCGTAACCTGGCGATCACACAATCTTGCCCTGTTCGCGGCGTTGTTACTTGCCCCGCGCATTCGATAATTTTTGATAAATGCCACGACAGGCCCGGATTGGCGCCGCGCATCAGGGGAATGGCGGAGTAGATCGAGGCGTCTGTCGCACGACCCGCCAGCACGACTTGGGCGCCGCCTTTCAGGGCGGCTTGAAAAGGTTCGACACCCATCATGGCGACGACCCGTTTGCTCTGGTCGATTTCTTCGTCGGTGAGCTCCGCGATCGGGCCTAGGGGTTCTATCTTACCATCGGCGCGTTTGGCCTTAAGATATTTGGCGGATTGCTCGGAATGGATCAGCGCCATGTCGAAATGCAAATTTTTCTCAAGGGCGATTTCTTCAACCACTTCGCGCACAAGCGCCAATTGTGGTTCGCTGCCGCCGCCGCCCGCCGACCCGATCAACATGGGAATTTTCTTGTCGACCGCGGCTACAAGCATCAGCGACAAGTCGCGCTTCAACGCTTGCCGCGACACAAAAGGAACGCCTTCACCCAGATAATGTGGACCCGGGTCCATAGAGCCGCTATCGGCAGCGATGAAGTCTAAATTTTGCTCAAGACCGCGTTGAAACGCTTCTTCGGTATATCCATACCCCAGCATGCTGGTCGTCGCCATCATTCGTATTTCCGGCATTTCCGTCCCCTGACCGTCCTTTGTGGTTCTTTCTGGACACCGTAGCTCAGGAATTTCGGACTAACCAGTCTACCCGGTTCGGTGAAAGCGGGGTTTAATCTGACAATGCCTCAGGATGTTGTGGCGGCAAAATCAATCAGCAGCCGATTGACGGCTTCGGGTTGTTCTTGCTGCACCCAATGGCCGGCACCGTCGATCAGATGCGTACCCCGGTAATAAGAACAGACCGCGGACTCCATTTTCTCGAGGGCGCCCGGCACCTGATACGTGCCCCAGTCACTTTTACCGGAAATGAACATTGCCGGGACATCAATAGTGCGCCCGGAAAAGATCTGCAGCTCGCGGGTAAAGGCATCAACAAAGCGGCAGCGATACCAGTTCAGGCCTCCCTGAAAGCCGGTCTGTTGATAGGTTTCGCTGTAAACCCTGAGCTCGTCCTCGGGCAGCCATACGCAATCGGCGATCGCTGCTGGAGACGGCATTTCCGGTGCCACCGTCTCGGCCATGTTTTTATCCAGATCCATGACGTAATAGGTCGGTAGCTTGGCCAGCTCGTCTGCATTCCAGGCCTGCAACATGTGGGGCTGGTTGTGTTTCCAGTCGGCGCTTTTGTGATGGTAATAGGCGCGCATAAAATCGTGTACCCCTTGCGGGCAACGGTGCATATCGGCGTTGGCTTTGGGCGTCGAATAATACCGGTGATAGTGCTTGCGGGGTCTGTCGAGGGCGGCAAGGGCAGCGTCGATATCGACGGTCGGTCCCTGCGGTCTGATCGGCGGCGGACCGGAGAAGGGGGCGCTCATCAGCACAACCTTGCGAAACATGTCGGGTCGGATCAATGCTGCATGCGCTGCGGCGAACGAGCCGAAATCATGGCCGACCAACATCTCGATACGCTCTATATCCATGGCAGATAACAGTCCCAGAATATCGCGCAGCAGATTGATGAAGCGGAACGACGCCAGATCACCATGGTAATCTGCATCCCATCCCGTGCTAAGACCGTATCCGCGCTGATCAGGCGCGATCACGTGATAACCGTCATCCGCCAGTGCCGGCATCACCTTGCGCCAGCTATAGGCCAACTCCGGAAAACCGTGCAGCAGTAATACCGGCGGCTGTCCAGCACGGCCAGCTTCAAGCACATGCATGGAAAGGCCGTTGCCATTATCAATAAAGCTGGAACGGATGCCCGGAGGCAGCGCGTCGATATACAAAGTGTCTGTCATGCTCATTCCCGTTACGCAGACTATAACGAAGCAGACTCCTTGAACGGCTATCAAATCGCAAGGCAACAATCCCTTGCCCGACCAGGGGGCTATCAGACGACGTAGCGTCTGACACTCGGCTGAGCTGGTACGGCCGAATCAACGTACGCGACGCCGTCGGTGCGCTTCGGCATCCAGGGCCGTATGCGCGCAACGACGGGGCCGTTATTCAGACTTTATTCAAATATATCCGGCTGCGCTGCCGCGATATGGTTATAAATGGTTTGAAAGTGCAGCCAACCAATGTAGTCGCTGCCAACATGCTCGCGGCTATATTCCGCCGTCTTATCTGACAGCAGCGGCGGCTTGATGCCGGTGGCCTCGACCATCAATTGTTGCTGACATACACGCTCAAGGGCGATGAACCAAAATGCTGCATCGTCGATGCTGTGCTGGCTCGCCGTCAAAAGGCCGTGGTTCTGATGCAGAATGCCACGGTTCTTGCCCATTTCGCGGGCCACCGACCAGCCGCTGTCTTCTTCCACCGCGACGGCACCGGCCGAGGCACCGATAACGGCATGGGAATTGTAGAACGCCGCTGCATCTTGGCTGATCATATCCAACGGGCGGCCCGTGGCGCACCAAGCTGTACCGTAAACGGTGTGCGCATGGCACATCGCCATCACGTCCGGGTGCTCCTCGTGCACAGCGGCATGAAGCACGAACCCTGCGCGGTTCAGCGCATAGTCACCCTCGACGACCCGACCTTTATGGTCAGCCAAAATGAGGTTCGACATTTTTACCTGCGAGAAATGCACGCACATCGGGTTCGTCCAATAAAGTTCTGGACGTTCCGGGTCGCGCACCGTGAGGTGACCGGCGAACCCGTAATCGAAACCATGCTGATCAAAGGCGCGGCAGGCCGCGACCAAGTGTTGTTTGCGGTAGGTCCGCTCTTCTTCAAAGTTATCGAATTCCGGCCTTTCAGGGAAAATCAAATCGGCCTGTTCCGGCTGATAGATGGAAATACGCGGGCGCCCTGCGCTGTCAGGAGCTAGGTCGGGGCCTTTTTTGATGGCGGATGCATCGTCTAACATTTTATCACCTCGAATGTTTGAACGTGTGAACTCGGTCGTCAGATACGCAGCCCTCAACGACCGCATACCATTCAAATTCTGCGCGCAGAATGTTGGCGACGACGGGTTTTGACAAACGACGACTTTTCAACGATAGATGAATTAGATTCATGTGAGGTGATATGAAACGGATTCCAAGCCTTCATGCATTGCGTGCATTTGAAGCTGCAGCCCGGCTCGGGAGCTTCACCCGCGCGGGCGAGGAACTGAACCTGACCCCGTCGGCAATCAGCCATCAAATCCGCGCACTTGAGGAAGATTTCAAAAAGCCGTTATTTTTACGGGCCAACCGTCAGGTGATTTTGACGCCCGAAGGGGAGCGCCTGCTGGTCGCGCTGTCAGAAGCGTTTGGCACCATACGTCAGGCATGTACTGAACTGATGCCGCATGACGGCAAAGACAATCTGGCTGTTCACTGTACACCGAGCTTTGCAGCCAAATGGCTCAGCCCCCGGCTGCCCGACTTTATGAACCGTGAGCCTAAAATAAAAATTAGAATGTCGTCCGGCGCCGAGGCACCCGACCTCCTACAGCACCCAGAGATCGACGTCGCCGTCACCTATGGCGCCCAGCCGCGCGCGCCGGGCCTGGTCACGCAATCGCTGGGCCCAGAAGACGTGGTAGCCCTATGCACGCCGGCATACGAGGCGGCGCACGATGCATCGGAGAAAGGTGCCTTGGGCGATGTCATTTGGCTTGAGTCGTCGCTGAGCCCAGTGAAATGGCAGGACTGGTTTTCAGCCAACGGCATACTTCCGCCGCCCAGCGAAGCGGGGCCGTCGTTTGATCGCGGCTCGATGGTCATCGCCGCTGCCGCACAAGGTGTCGGCATCGCCCTAGAAACGACGCGCTTCGCAGAAACCGAGATCGATGCCGGAAGTTTGGTACGTTTCGGCGGCACGAACTTCAAAGGCATGCAAAAAGAGCTGCATTTTCTCTGCTATCGCGCCGTTGAGCGTGACTCACCAAAAATTCGCAAATTTTGTGATTGGCTGATTTCAGAAGCGATTGTCCGAAAGCCCTGAACTTCGACGATGCCGTTACACAGGTACAGACCCTTGAAGAAGGAGACGATGGAATTCTCTGCGTTCGTTCACATCGAAATCGGTACTCGCACGATGCATCGTACAACGGTTATCCCAAATGATCAGATCACCAAGCTGCCAATGATGCCGATACTGAAAGCGCGCGTCGAACGCGAAGTCGTACAACTCGTCCAACAGGGCATCGCTTTCCGCTAAGAATAAACCTTCAATATGATCAATACGGTTACCTAAGCTACCACCCGGGCCGAGCCCCGAACAGCAAAACCCCCCTAAGCCATTGGCTTAAGGGGTTTTTTATGGTTGCGGGGACTGGATTTGTTCAAGATCCTACAATCTCGATTTCAATTTAATATATCAACGTTATTAAATTTTTTAGCAGAATCTATGACAGAGTCCGACTGGCCAACCAACCCCGCAACGATACCTCAAACTGACTTTCACGATCTCTTGAATCTCAATAAAGCAGCATCTGATACATACGCTCAGCAGAGAAGGCGCTTAGAACATTAATGATAAACGGCCGGTTTCAGGGTAATTCCGGACCTTTTTCAACACCACGAATTTTGGCCGCTCATGACCGATTCCGTTGAAAAACCCGGGCTTGATAACGTCGTTCTGTGCTGATTCAATTCATAAGGATTGATCAGGGGAGGCAGGCCGATGATGGGTGAACGGATGGCAGGACAAGAGGCTTTATTCTACGGTTTCAGCCTCGAACAACATATTCCCGACAAACATCTTCTTCGTTCCATTGACCGGTTTGTTGAACTCTCCAGCATTCGCCAAGATCTGCGTGATTTTTACAGTTCGACGGGACGCCCATCCGTTGATCCAGAGTTGATGATCCGGATGTTGATCGTCGGCTACTGCTTGGGCATTCGTTCGGAACGTCGCCTTTGTGAAGAGGTTCATCTCAACTTGGCCTATCGGTGGTTCTGCCGCCTTGGTCTGGAAGGCCAGGTCCCCGACCATTCGACGTTTTCCAAAAATCGCCATGGCCGTTTCCGCGACAGCGACGTGCTACGCCATGTTTTTGAAGAGACTGTGCGGCGTTGCCTAAAAGAAGGTCTGATCGGCGGTGAAGACTTCGTCGTCGACGCCAGCTTGATCAAGGCGGACGCCAACCGCCAACGCGGCGTGCCTGGAACCGAGGGGCACGGTTCCCTGTCACCGACACGGGCCGTGCGCGAATATATCGACGTTCTCGACGATGCCGCATTTGGTGGTGCAACCCAGGTCACGCCTAAATTCATTTCCCCGGCGGACCCTGCGGCCCGCTGGACGGCGGCGCAGGGTGGGCAAGCCTTCTTCGCCTATTCGACCAACTATCTTATCGACCTGGATAATGCGGTCATCGTCGATGTTGAGCCTTCCACAGCAATCCGCCAAGCCGAAGTGACAGCGACCAAGTCGATGCTCGAGCGCACGGCGCAGACCTTCGGGCTGGACCCTGTTCGTCTGGCTGCCAACACCGCATACGGTTCCGCCGAGATGTTGTCTTGGTTGGTCCATGAACAAGGGATCGAGCCACACATTCCCGTCTTTGACAAATCAGCCCGGCGGGACGGCACATTCTCTCGTGAAGACTTTCATTATGACCATGAGGGCGATGTTTATGTCTGTCCCGAAGGCAAGACCTTGCGCACCAAGGGAACACTGGTGAATGACGGCGCACGAGATATGGCACGGGACATCGCCAAAACGGACGCCTACGTTGTCTCACGCAGACAACGAAAGAAGGTCGAGATGCTGTTCGCCCACCTCAAACGTATTCTCAAACTGGACCGTCTCAGGCTACGTGGTCCTACGGGTGCCCGTGACGAATTTCTCCTCGCCGCCACCGCCCAAAACCTCAGAAAACTGGCGAAATTGATCCCAATGCCGCAGCCTGAACCCGCTAACTGATCGGGACACCGTAAATGCCACTGTGAAAACTACTCGAAAAGTAAATAACGCTGCCATAACGGATGAGTTTTTCAACGAAATCAACCCATACCAGACGCCTTTAAAGCGCGGCTTATATCAGCGCATAGTGTGAAGAACATTTGCTATTTAGACATCACAGCTTAATGCTGGATATTCACAACATAGCATTAGACACACTACCTCTAAATATCTGAATAACTAGACTTTCAGCGAAATTCAATTTTTCAGCAATTATTCAGAATTGTCGAGGCGATCTTGTGTCAGAGGCTGCTGTGAGATTCAATTAAGAATGGCCACACCTTGAAAAATACTAGCTAACGATGGCTTGTGATCATTACATTTAGTTATGAGAGAACACAGCTTAGCGTGAGAATAGCTATCGCTAACTCGTTGAAAAATGATATATTTTTCCGTTTTTAAATTGAAATCGAGAACTTTGCGGAGGGTGTTTTTTATTCCGCATTTATCGATTATTTCCTCGAACTCTGAACCACCAGAGCCAACAAATCACAAGTGCCCTAACAATACCTTAGGGAGTCGAGCTTTATACAAGTTGGTATAACGGGTTACTTCCTTCGGCATTGACGACATTGGTCAATCTTGGAGCGTTAACGCGTTAAATTATCCTCGAAAGCGGTTGTTAGCACGAGCGATTTCCCCGCTCGAGCTCCAGTGTCGAATGCCCGATATCAAATTTTGCTTCAAGCATTTCCTTCGCGGCCTTCTTGATTCGATCGGCTTCGCTCCAATCGGCGGTCGCCACCACTATGTGTGCCTCCGCCGACAGTCGGCCTTCTTCGATTTCCCATACATGAAGATGATGTGCCGATTCTATACCATCGGTTTTGACGAGAGCTTCCAGAATTTTGTCCGGATCTTTGTCCCTGGGCACCCCCAGCATTAGTAACCGGATGACCGGTCCGATTTCCCGAAAGGACTGCCATAGGATGTAACCTGCGATCATCAGCGTGACGATGGGGTCCACAATCATCCAGTCATATATCAGGATAAGCGAACCGGCCACAATGACAGCAATCGAGCCCAACGCGTCGGCCACGTTATGCAGGAAGGCGGCGCGAATGTTCACGCTGTTTTTCGACATAGCGTATGTTAACGCGGCAGTGATCAGATCGACTGCAAGTGCGATACCGGCGATTAAAACGATTAGCCAGCCCTCGATCGTCTGCGGTTCGATAAAGCGCATAATCGCCTCGTAGACGAGATAGAGCCCGATGACGATCAACGTCGTGTAATTAATCAGCGCCGCAACTATCTCTGCCCGACCGTATCCGAAAGTCATAGTATCGTCGGCTGGACGGCGGGCGATTTTTCGTGCAACGAGCGCGATGATCAGTGAGACCGCATCGCTGAAATTGTGCAACGCGTCTGCAATAAGCGACAGACTTCCCGATAGTACGCCGCCCACGATCTGAACGATCGTCAGAAGGCCGTTTACGCCGACTGCCAACCACAACCGACGACTGCCATCAGGAACATGGTGATGTCCGCTCATCTGTGAGTCTGCCCAGCCGTAGAATTCATGCTGTGTGCTCCTTTTATAGTGACTAAACTGCCGCATCCCCGCGTTCGCCCGTGCTGATACGCACTGCCTGGTCGATTGTCGTGACGTAGATTTTCCCGTCACCCCGAAGCCCGGTATGAGATTTTGTCTCGATCTCAGACACGACCCAGTCGACCATATGGTCGTCACAGGCGACGTCGATGCGAATACAGGGGAGGTAATCGAGCGTTTCGTAGATAATTTTGTCCGGGGCATTTTTAGCGCGCCCTCGGCCGAAACCACGTGTATCGGCAACGCTTGCACCTGAAAGCGATTTTATTTCTTTAAGCGCTGTCGTTACATCCATGAGCTTATGCGGTTTGATAAAGGCGGTGATCATTTTCATAATTTGTCATCCCTGATGCTGAGAGAAGTAGGACGGCACAGCTTGGTCGTGGTATACGTGCGATGTGTCCTTTTCATCACGCACGTCCCCTGCAGCGCCGCATCGAAAGTCCTTGAGGGGCAGAAGCGTGCCGGCATCGCCGCAAACTGCCAAAAGCTGGTCTTGTGTGATATCCCGAGCGCCCAGTAGTTCGGCTCCTTGCATTCGTGCGCCCGAAATGTCTGCTTTTCGAAGACGGGCTTCAGCCAGTTTCGCCCGAGCCATCATGGAATCGCGCAGGATCACCTTTCCGAGATTTGCACCGATAAAGTAGGCGCCGCTCAGGTTTACGCCTCGCAAGCGTTTGTGAGAAAGGTCTGCACCGCGAAGATCGCAACGGAGGCATTCGCGTCTTTCAATTAGCTGATCCACAGCTTTTTGGGCAAAGCCATGTGCACTTGGGGTGTACGCCACTACAGTCGGCGAGATAGCTGCGCCAGCCACAAGCATCGGCAATTTCTTGGCGATGCATAGAAATTGCCGCGTTGGACCAACTGCCTCCGGTCGCAGACGTAGCAATGGCTTACGGGCCAAAAATCGCATTATGTGTCTCATGCGCGCACCTCCGTTGACGACGATTCTCCGGTCGCGATCGTTGCTCGCTCAGGTCCGATCGCAAACCATTTGTACAGGGCAGGCAGGAGGATGAGGGTCAGCAGCGTGGAGGTTGCCAGTCCGCCAACGACAACCGTTGCCAGTGGCCGCTGCACTTCCGAGCCGATGCCGGTCGACAAAAGTAGAGGAATGAGCCCGAGGCTCGCCACCATGGCTGTCATGAGCACCGGACGAAGCCGAAGCATTGCACCGGTCTTCACCGCGTCATCCACCGACATGCCGTCGCGCACCAAGCGGTTGAAATAGGATACCATCACCACGCCATTGAGAACGGCCACGCCGAACAGCGCGATGAATCCCACCGATGACGGGACGCTCAGGAACTGCCCGGAAACGGCCAGAGCGAATATCCCGCCGATCAGCGCGAACGGCACATTCAGCATGATCAGAGTAGCGTTCTTCACGGAGTTGAACGACAGGTAGAGCAAAAGGAAAATCAACCCCAGACAAAGCGGCACCACCACCATCAAAGTTTGCTGGGCGCGTTGCTGATTTTCGAATTGCCCGCCCCAAGTCACGAAATACCCGGAAGGAAGCGTGACCTTTGTCGCAATGGCCTGCTGGGCTTCTTGGACGAACCCTCCCATGTCTCGGCCGCGTACGTTCGCCTGGATTACGACACGACGCTGAGCAGCTTCACGGCTTACCGTGGGCGTTCCTTCAACCAAACGAATGTTCGCGACCTGAGACAACGGAACCCGTAACCCGTCTTCGCCGGCAATCCACAGGTTGCCGATCGCGACTGGATTGTTCCGGTAAGCTTCAGCCATACGGAGATAGACGTCGAAGCGGCGTTGACCTTCGATGACCTCCGAGACGGCTTCTCCACCCACCGCGGTAGAGACAATTTCCATGACCTGAGAGACGTTGAGACCGTATCGTGCCAGCGCATCGCGGTCTGCTTCGACGACAAGCTGGGCCTCGCCGCTGATTTGCTCCATTTGGACGTCGGCCGCACCGGAGATTGCCTTGACGAGTGCTTCGATTTCCCGGCCTTTTTCACTCAACACTTCTAGGTCTTCGCCGAAGAGCTTTATCGCGATTTGGGCTTTTACGCCGGACAGAAGTTCGTCCACACGCGTCGCGATCGGTTGCGAGAAGTTGAGCAAGATGCCCGGGTGTTCGCTGAGGTCTCGCTGGAATATCCGGATCAACTCCTGACGCGAGCGAGCTGTCGTCCATTCGGATTGCGGTATGAGACCGACATTGAGCTCGTTGTTCGAAATCGGTTCAGGATCGCCTCCCAACTCGGGACGCCCGATTTGACTGAATACATAGGTAACTTCAGGATATTTCTTGAGCTTCAGTTCAAGCCGTTTCGCGATACGTTTCCCTTCTTCCAGCGAAATACTCGGATTCATGGTAACGCGGATGGACATCGTGCCTTCGTCGAGCTCGGGAACGAATTCAGTCCCAAGGAACGGTACGGTTGCGAGCGATGCAACGAGTCCCAAGATGGCACAGGCGATCACGATACCGCGCCGTTTCAAGGCAAACCGCAGTACTGGCGCATACGCAGCATTGAGCGTGCGCATGACGATGCTTTCCTTTTCCTCTGCGGATTCTTTGAACAGCAACGAGCACAAAACCGGCACAAGGGTAAGGGCGACAATAAGCGATCCAAGCATCGCGAACGCGACAGTAAAAGCCATTGGCTTGAACAGCTTTCCTTCCACGCCTTCGAGTGTGAACAACGGAAGGAAGACGACAATAATGATCAGGACCGCGAAAAAGACGGGCTGACCGACCTCGCGTACTGCCCTGACGACGCGGTGGTGTAGCGGCTCCGATTTGTGATTCGGCTCGGAAAGGTGACGAACCACGTTTTCGACAACGACGATTGATCCGTCGACCATCATGCCTATCCCGATAGCGAGACCGCCGAGGGATTGGAGATTGGCTGAAAGCCCAAACCATCTCATCATTATGAAGGCGATGAGCATGGAGATCGGAATTGAACAGACGACAATCAGCGCGGAGCGTATATCCCAAAGAAACAGGGCGAGTACGATGACGATGAGGATGGCAGCCTCAGTCAGTGCGGTGCTAACTGTTTCTACCGCTTTTTCCACGAGATCGGCCTGATCGTATACGGGAACGATGCGCACGCCGTCAGGAAGGGTTTTCTGGATCGAGACGATCTTGCGACGGACATCCTCGATAACGGCCTTGGTGTTAGCGCCCTTGAGCTGGAGGACGATCCCCATCACGACCTCCCCCTCGCCGTTCATCGTAACGGCGCCTTGGCGGATTTCTGGTCCATAGGCGACGTCGGCGACATCACGGATATAGACGGGCGTGCCGTCCTGAGACTTGACGACAATATTTTCGATGTCCGTCAGGCCAGCGCGTCCGCCGCGAACCCACCCGACGCCGCGGACGACGAGTTGCTCTTCTGCTCCTTCGAGATACCAGCCGCCGGCATTTGTGTTATTTGTACTTATCGCTTCGCGCAGGGACGCAATCGTGAGTTCGTATTTGAATAACTGGTTGGGATCCACCTGCACCTGATACTGACGCACAAAACCACCATTGCTGAGAACATCGGTCACGCCGGGTACCGTTCTCAACTGAAATTTGACCAGCCAGTCGTTAAGGGTGCGCAACTCCATCGGCGACTTGTTCTCTCCGACTAGAACGTACTTATATATTTGCCCCAGTCCCGTGGTGACCGGACCCATTTCTGGTTCCGCCAAGCCTGCCGGAATTCTCTCCTTAGCAAGCTGCAATCGTTCCAGGATAAGTTGCCTGGCGAAGTAAATGTCGACGCCGTCCTCGAAAACGATCGTGACGACGGAAAGCCCCGTTTTCGATATGGACCGGACATCGGTCACCGACGGCAAACCATTCATCACGGATTCGATGGGAAAGGTGATTAGCTGCTCGACCTCGACTGCCGCCAATCCGGGAGCTTCGGTGTTGATCTGGACCTGTGTATTGGTGACGTCTGGGAAGGCGGCGACATTAAGGCGCAATGTGGAATAAATGCCGTAACCAATCAGTCCGAGGGAGAGGAGGATTACGAAGAATCTTTTCCGGAGAGAAAGCTCTATCAGGTTGTTGATCATCGTCTTCCGCTCCCCACGTTCTCGGAAACGCGCCTTGAATTTAAATTAATGCCCATGACCGCCCCCAAACCCTTCTTTCTCGAGTTCCGACTTCAGGATGAAACTGCCGGCGGCGACGACCCGTTCGCCGGGCTTCAACCCTTTCCGTATTTCGACCAGACCGTTGGACTGAATGCCGAGTATGACTTCACGGCGTTCGAAACGCCCGCTTCCTTCATCAACGAACACGATGGTTTCTCCCCCCTGTCGACGGATTGCCGCGTCTGGAACCCTGAGAACATTCCCTCTCGTGCCGATAGTCACCTTGGCCGTTACGAACATCCCCGGTTTGAGTAACCGGCGGTCGTTATCGACCTCCACGCGAACTTTGAGGGTCCGTGTTCGTTCATCCAGGGTGTCCGCGATCCACGTGATACGACCCATAAACGCCCGATCCGGATAAGCACCCGTTCGGACCGCTGCCGTTTGTCCCTGGACAATTTGTGCAATATCCTTTTCGTAGACGTTTGCGATAACCCAAACTGTCCGAAGGTCTGCGATACGGTATATTGGCTCACGCTCGTCAACCGAGGCGCCGACCGTCACCTTCTTCTCAATAATGGTGCCGCCAAAAGGTGCCACGACCTCGAACCTTGTCAACGAACCGCTCGGGCTGTCTTTCAGATTGTCCGGAGATACGCCGAGAGCTCGAAGCTTCTGCGCCGCACCACGCTCGGCAATTTGTGCCTCAGCAAGCGAACTTCTGGTGTTCAGGTATTCCTGTTCGGACGATATTTTTTTGCGCCACAAACTTTCTTCGCGCTTGAATTTTGTAAGCGCCAATCGCGTCCGTTCGCGCGAGCCAAAATATGTGGATTTCGCATCGGCGAGTTCACGACTGTCCAGCACGACCATGACGGTCCCGGCTTCGACATTATCGCCGAGAAAAGAGCCGACCGACCGAACAATACCGGGTACTCTTGGCACGACCTCGATGACACGATCCTGATTCGTGTGAATTTCGCCTGTCAGCTGAATGGCTTGATCGATTTTTCCGACGGTTGTCTCAACGGATTCGATGCGCCCGACCTTGACCTGCGCATCGGTCAGACTTACTGTAGCTCCTTCCTCACCTTCGTGTTCGTCACGGTCTGCCCCGGGGTCCGCATTTTCCCCCTCGGTGCCATGCGCCCCGCGTTCATCGCCGTGCTCGCCATGTTTCTCATCTTTCTCATCGTGATCGTCACCGTCCGCGGTGGCGGCATTTATGTACTTGCCGTCATTGCCATCGACTATGTAACGCAGGCCGCCGATATTGAGGGCAAAACCAGCGACAATCATAACAACGCCGCCGCCCAAAAGTATCCAGAAAAGTTTCCGTTTCATTTGCTGTGCTCCGAATTTTATCATTTTGACCGGCCGGGGGCCGAGACGAGCGCCTGGCCCGTCAACCGTTCAATATCAAGGGTAGCGCTGTGATATGCCGAAGTGGTGTCGAGGTGGCGCTCGCGCACCTCGAAGAGGGTTCTCTGGGCGTCCAGCACTTCGAGGAAATCGAACTTGCCTTGCCCGTATCCCAGTTCAGCCGCATCGAATGCCCTTTGGGCACCGGTCAGGATCGTCTCTCTCAGAGCGACGATCTCGGAATGGAGCGCAGCCGCTTCGCGATAGGTTTGTTTTAGAGTCGAAGTGACGTCAACGACGCCGGCTTGTCGGCGATACTTCTGTTGGGCAAGCCGCCGGTCCGCTTCGAGTATGCCCCCGCGATTTATCCCGAACACCGGTATGGGAATAGAAACGCCGAGAACGAACGCGCTATCATTGCTTTCTTCGTAACGACGCACCCCGGCGTTGAACGTGACGTCGGGTATGTCGTTTGCTTTTTGTAGGGCCAGATTGGAGCGCCGCAGTTCGAATTCCATTTCCGCGCGCGCAACATCGGGATTTTGCTTAATCCGATTTATGAGGTCGGCCAATGGCGGCAGCGGCGAAACTTTTTCCAACTCGCCATCTACCCGATCAAAACGCGCCGTCACGGCGCCCCACAAGGCGGCAAGCTTGTCGCGCGCCGCCTGAAGCTCCCGCACAGCACGTTGCGCTTCTATCTGGCTCGCCTCCAGCGTTATGGTAGCTTTAATGCTTTCGAGCGGCGATGCGCGCCCCGCCCTAACTCGTTCCTCGACGGTGTCCCGAACTCGGGTTGCCAGCGCGAACTGTTCTTTTTTCAAATCATTTCGTCGCTGGGCGGTAAGGGTCGACATGAACGCTTTTGTCGTCGCGACATAAACGTCGAGTCTTTTCGCTTCAAAATCCCAACCAGCAAGATTTCTTTCGAGGCTTGCGACCCGGGTACGTTTATCACGTTTGCCACCGAGTTCGATCATCTGGCTGAGTGCAAATGTTGATTCTGCGCCATCGAAGTTTCGGCGAACATCCGATCCGCCGAAGTTTTCAACCTCGGCATTGAATTCCGGATTAGGTGACAGATCTGCCTGGAGAATGCGGGCGCTCGCCACCCGCACCTCCCAGGAGAATACTGCGAGATCCGGATTCTTAAGCAACGCTTGTGCAAGCGCGTCTCGAAGAGTCACGACACCGGTGAGGTCGTCCGGGATGGCCGTTGCCGCAGATGTGTCGACTGATATTTCGACTGATTCGTATGCCGGAATCGATTCGCCCAGTGATCGGGGTAACGGTCGGCCTTCGTTAGGGTGCTGTTCGACCTTTGGTGCACAGGCAGATACGCCCGCTACGAATATCGTTGTCAGAAAAAATCGGCACAGGAGAGCGCCAAATCGCTTCTCGAAAAGATTCATTTCTTGAATTCCACCTAATACGCTTAACCGAGCTTCCGGATGGACCGTTCAGTTGCCATCGCAATGCGATGACAGGCGGCCTGACCTTTAAAGGATCAATTTCAAACGGATATGTCCGTTCGACCGTATGCCCTGCGTCACTTGTCGGCGCAGGCGATTACGGTTCGAATCAAATTCGTTCAGCTTAGGCGTTAGGTGGCAGTGGGGTGGGGGCAGTGATGCACGACGATGCTCGTGGCAAATAATCCGGAAATTCAATATTCCCATCTTCAAACGAGACAGAGTCGTCGAGAAGAGCCGTGACGAAGACATGACTGACGGTGTTGCAGTCCACGACCGGATGATTGCTTTTATCGCCTGGATTGCTGTCCGGTGTCGCCGCCGAGCCCGCCTCAACCTGCACAATTCCGTGAGCATGCGCAGCATTGCCAAAATCATTATGAGGCAAAAGGGGCAACACACCCGTGAGCACGATGAGCCCGATCATGAGTTTGGCTAGAAGCTGGCGCACGGTTTCAGAAATTTCCTCTAGGGTTTGACATCTGGTCGGGCAATTTCCACTGAACATACCAACATGCGAAAGTCAACGATCCGTTAAAACAACAATTTGCCAGTCGACGGCAGTTGTACGTCCAAGATTTTACCGACACTGAACGTGAACAGAAGAGGATTTCAATGGACATCTGCCGTCAATCCATCGCAATGACATGCGTGTCCCTGGCGTGAAATTCTTGAAACGCCTGTCGGATGATCTGTGTGGCGGACCAGAGAAACAAAGAAGCCATCGCACCGGCGACCACCAGATCCGGCCAACCAGCGCTGGTTGCCCACACACCGCTCGCTGCCACAATAACAGCCACATTCCCGACCGCATCATTGCGACTACATAGCCAAACGGATCGTACATTGGCATCGCCGTCGCGATAGCGTAGCAGCAGTAGCAAACTCGCAATATTCGCCGCCAGCGCGAGGAATCCCACAACCCCCATCACCTCCGCCAGGGGCACGGCGATAAAAAAGACCTTGTATATCGTGCTTCCAAGAACCCAGATGCCCAGGACGGCAAGGCTACCCCCCTTTATGAGCGCCGCAGTTGTTCTGGCACGCAGAGATTTGCCTATTACATAAAGACTGAGACCATAAGTCATCGTGTCACCCAAAAAATCGAGTGCGTCCGCCTGCAGGGCTTGAGATCCGGCAAGCGCGCCGGCAGACATCTCGATGACAAACATGGCTGCGTTGATACCGATCACCGCCCAAAGCACCCGTTTGTAAGCTGGCGAGGCACCTGAAAATTTCGGTTCTATTTGGCAACAGCTCGTGCTCATTTCGGTTCTCGTCCTTGTATTTTAAGGGCCATGATGAAAATATAATCCCTCTAGTAGCTATAGGTTCAAGGGGAAAATCAGCACAATGAATTTTACCATCGGACGACTTGCCAAGGCTACCGGTTGCAAAGTGCAGACGATCCGGTATTACGAGCAGATCAGGCTGCTGCCCGAACCGCTTCGATCCGAGGGAAATCAGCGGTTCTATGCGGACTCCGACATCAAACGGCTGACGTTCATCCGCCATGCCCGGCAACTCGGGTTTACCCTGGGAGCGATCCGCGATCTTCTGAGCCTTGCTGACAACCCCGATCAATCCTGCGCCACTGCCGACGAAATCGCCCGCGCCCAACTCAGCGATGTCGAGCAACGCATCGCGCGATTACTGCCGCTGAAGAAAGAACTTGAGCGGATGATCGAACAATGCAAGGGCGGACAAATTTCAGATTGTCATGTTATCGGGGTATTGAGTGATCATTCGCTTTGCGTGACGGACGATCATATCGACCCAGCGGCCACGACATGAGATCAGCAGCGACACCCCCGAAAAGACTTCCATATGCAATGTGGATTCCCAGCGTGATTGTTGTTGCATTTGCACTCGACGTCGCATGCTCCGTTGGCGCTGAATAAGATGCCCCTAGAGTATTTTTAATTTAATCCAGATCATAATCTAAGTGGCCCAGTCCCTATGAGAGACTCTGGCCGGTTTGATCGCTCTGTGGTGACGACCGGAGCTTAGCGTAGGGTGGCGCCACAGAACGCGGCAAGATGGTTTGTGGCGCGGGCAGTCGATAGCCCAACAAACTGTGTGGTCGGATCGTGCTGTAAGCCGATAATTTGTTCAGGGATGTAACGTTTGCGTAGGCCCATTCCTTCCTCCTATCTCAGGAACTAGAATAAGCTAAAATCTCTTAAGTTGTCTGGGGCACTTTTTCCAGGGCAGGTCACAGCCCCTTTGTTTTTAAGAGAATGAACGGTTGCGAAACCGTGATGCTCATATGAACGAAGGTAAGTCATTATCTATTGACCTTTTAAACAGTTGCGATCAGTTTGCGTATTATCATGAAGCATGTCCGCCATATTATAATTTCTGGCCTCGTTGCGCTGTTCGCGTTGGGAAGTTTAGTTCACGCCGCGAAAGCAACTACTATGGCCATTGATATGGCGATGGCAGATGTTCAAGCGGACGACACTGGAAGTTGCCAAGCGTGCCTAGATAACGACACCGCGACACAGCTCTGTGATCTCGTCTGCCTGATGACTTTCGTTGCACTGCCGACCTCAGTTCCTACCGAGCCAATGACCGTCCATATTGCGTTCGATGGCGCTCCCGACTTAAATTTACCAGGACGCTTCGGGACTCTGGACCCCAACCCACCGAGATATTTCATCCAAGACTGACGCCTTGTCGGGCAAAAGCCCGTTCAAAAACGTCTGATTGAGTGCGGCGTAGCAGCCCAGCTGCATCGCCGACATTCCGCGAGGTTCAAATGAATCTTCCGCGTCAACGTCTATTGGATGACTGACAATGAAAAATCAATTAACTCCGGAGCTCACGCGCCGGTTCTTTCTCAAATCATCGGCCGCCATATTCGCGGGTGCGGTTGCAGGCGGCTACACGCTGCGCAATGCAAATGCGGTTGCATTGAAAGAGTTTCGTTTACAGGCTGGCCAAAGCCCTATTCGCCTTGTTCCCGAACCGAGCGGGGTGACGAATACTTGGTGCTTCAATGGCCAGGTTCCCGGCCCGGAAATCCGTGTCCGACAGGGCGACCGTATCCGTGTCATCGTGGACAATGCACTCGACGAAGAAACCACCGTTCACTGGCATGGCATGCGAGTACCGAACGCGATGGATGGGGTGCCCCACCTGACACAAACGCCGATTGCGTCAGGAAGTACTTTCACCTACGAGTTCGACGCCGTAGACGCCGGCACCTTCTGGTACCATCCCCATCAGCGAAGTTTTGAACAGGTGGGACGTGGGCTTTATGGGCCTTTGATTGTCGAGGAATCTGCGCCTATCCGGGTTGATCGCGACATTACATGGGTTCTGGACGATTGGCGGCTGACCGCCGACGGCCAGATCAGCAACGATTTCGGCAACCCGCACGACATGAGTCACAATGGCCGTGTCGGCAACACTGTAACCATCAACGGGCGCGTGCCGGAGACCTTCTCGGTCCACCAAGGCGAACGCATTCGGCTCCGCCTCATTAATGCCGCGAACGCCCGCATTTTCGGCATCGATTTCGGAGAGCACGAACCGGTGATCGTCGCAATCGACGGACAGCCGGTGGCGCCTCATAAACCCGAGGATAATCTCCTCGTACTCGGCCCGGCGATGCGTGTCGATGTGGTCATCGACATGATCGGCGGCGTGAACCAGCGATATACGCTGACGGATACCTTTTATCGTGGACTTAAGTACCGGTTGGTAGACTTAGTTTACGCCGACACGCCACTTCGGGAACGCGCCCCCGGTTGGGACATGCAATTGCCCGCCAATCCACTTTCTGAGCCGGATATCCAAAATGCCGAACGCCACGAAGTCACCTTCAACGGTGGCATGATGGGCGGCATGGTCATGCAAGAAATGGGCGGATCAATGGGACATGACTCCATGGGATCGATGGGGTCCATGG
>TARA_R110001606_G_scaffold95720_7_pt1 | contig 31196 bp, 27 predicted proteins | sample TARA_R110001606 | Tara Oceans TARA_R110001606 (sample SAMEA4398315) | marine metagenome | biome: Polar Biome; feature: [SRF] surface water layer (ENVO:00010504); material: water (ENVO:00002006), including particulate matter (ENVO:01000060) such as... | depth 5 m
GAAGCTGAAAAACGGGGAAATTGCCCTCTCTTCCGAAAACGGGAAGATCAGGATAATTTCCCTGTAACCACCTCGATCCCTGACTCAAGATCCAGTTCTGCCGCCAGATTTTCCAACTGGTTTACCACATGATGCCCGACCAGCGGCGACAGTGATGTCGGGATTTTCAGGATAATCGTCGTCGAGGACACCTCAAGCCGTGTCTGTGACAAAATACCGATCGTTCCGCCGCTCAAGGTATGTGAAAGGCGAAGAGCAAGGCCAATGACGAGCGCATTTTTTGCTTCCTGTTCATTGAGCAGGCGCAGGCTGTCATCCGGCGCGGGCCCGGAAAAATCACCTTTATAGCGGGCATAGACCGAAAGCGCGACCATGGCCCGGCCGCGATGGCCGATGCCGTTGAAGGGCGCGCGGAAAATCCGTCGGAATGCCTGCGCCGCGCGGTAATCCGAGTTTGCCCACCAGGCAATATCAGAGAGCGTCGCCGCCGCCAGGGTCAGCCGCTTGCTCTTGCGGTCGACCGGGCGCAGCAGATCCTCCAGCCAGTCAAAGATTTCCTCGCCATGCTCGGCGAAACGGCCCTCGCTCGCGGCCATGTCGCGGCAGGCATCCAGCAGCGGATCCCGCTTTCGGACGGATTTCTTGAGCTCGGAAAAAAGCATCCCCTCGCGCAAGCCATTGCCGGAGAAGATAATGTTGGCCGGGGTCACCTTCTCCATCAATTCCTGCATGATGATGGCGGCGGTATGCATTGTATTTGCGCGGGATTTCGGAATTCCGTTGGCGTTATAAAGTTCCTCTGGCGTCATGGCGAGAATCTCGTTGAGGAGGGCCGTCATTTCCTCCGCGCTCAGGCGATAGTTGTGGATGATGGTGAGCGGATGGTTCGTCTTGATGATGTGGTATTTAGCGAGGACACGCCAGGCGCCGCCAACGGCATAGAAATCTTTTGCGTCCAGGGCGTCGAGCCAATCGGCCTTGGCAAATTTCTTGTTGATAAACTTGCGGAGCTTTTTCTCCGGCATATTCATGTATGAGAGACGCAGGGCGCCCAAGGGGAGCGTCGCCGTTTCATGAATGCGAAAATCCGATATTTCCACAAGTTCCAGACTACCACCGCCCAAGTCCCCGGCAAGGCCATTGGCATGGGGAATGCCCGAAAGCACGCCAAGGCCAGAATAGCGGGCCTCCTGACGGCCGCTCAACACCTGGACATTGAGGTCGCATTGCTGCTCGATCTCGGAGACGAATTCCGATCCGTTGTCGGCCTCACGCACGGCGGCGGTGGCCGCGACCATGACCCGCTCGATTCCCATGTGATGGACGAGCGCGGCATAGCGCTTAAGGGCCGCAAGGGCGTCGGCCATGGCCTTCTCGCCCAGCAGCCCCGTCGTGCCGAGCTCCCTGCCCAGACCACACAAAACTTTTTCATTGAACTTGGGAAGCGGTACCCGCTGCGGTCCGTCAAAGACAACCAGCCGGACTGAGTTTGACCCAATATCGATGACGGCAGTAGACTTGTCGGACACCTTGACGACAGGGTCCAGCTCTCTATCCCGATCTTCCATTCTTTCTCAGCACCTGTGACTTAACAAGGTTCTCTCTTAACTTGGTGGAACAAGTTTGGGTACAGGTTCCTTTACAAGTAAAGCCTTGCCGCGTCCAGACAAAGACGGGTTGGTCATGAAATAATTATGCGCCGAGAAAGGTTTGCCGTCGCCCGATATACGCTCATATTCCCCGTTTTCCAGCAGTTTCCAGCTTTGCTGTGTATCTTTCAGGCAGACCACCATAATCTGGTCGAGTACCTGACGTTGGATGGTTTCGTTGGTGACGGGAACCAGGGTCTCCACTCGCCGGTCGAAGCTGCGCTGCATCCAGTCGGCGGAGGAAATAAACACCTTGGCATCGTCCGAGGGCATCTTGTTCCCTGCCCCGAAGCAGACTATGCGCGAATGCTCCAGAAAGCGGCCGACGATGCTGGTGACCTGGATATTCTCCGACATGCCCTTGATGCCGGGCCGGAGGCAGCAAATACCGCGGATCACCAGCCGGATATCGACCCCGGCGTTGCTCGCACGATAGAGTGCATCGATAATGTTTGGATCGACAAGGGAGTTGAGCTTTGCCCAGATAGCCGCCGGTTTCCCGGCCTTGGCAAACTCGATCTCCTCCTCGATCATCTCGATCAGGGAGTTGCGCAGGCTATAGGGAGAAAGGACCAGTTTCTGAAGGCCCTTCGGCTTGGCGTAACCAGTGACATAGTTGAACATCAGCGCGACATCCGACGCCAGCTCCGTATCGGTGGTGAACATCGAAAGATCGGAATAGATCGTTGCGTTGACCGGATGATAGTTTCCTGTCCCGAAATGCATGTATGTCTTCAGGTTTGTGCCCTCCCGCCGGACGACAACCGAGACTTTGGCGTGGGTTTTCAAATCGATAAAGCCGTAGATCACCTGCGCCCCTGCCCGTTCCAGGTCGCGGGCCCATTTGATATTCGCCGCCTCGTCAAAGCGGGCTTTCAACTCGATCAGCGCCGTCACGGATTTCCCCGCCTCCGCCGCCTCGATCAGGGCGCTGACAACCGGGGAGTTGGTCGAGGTCCGGTAGAGTGTATGCTTGATCGCCACCACATTTGGATCGGCTGCCGCCTGGCGCAGAAACTGGACCACGACATCGAAGCTCTCATAGGGGTGATGGACGATAAAATCCTTGTTGCTGATCGCCGAGAAAATATCGCCGCCGGTATCGCGCACCCGCTCGGGATAACGCGGCGTATACGGCTTGAAACAGAGATCGGGCCGGTCGGCGGTGATGAGCTGTGACGTGTCGGAAAGCCCCAGCAGGCCGTCCACGACGATGATGGCTCGGCCGTCAAGAGCCAGTTCAGCACTGAGATATTCGATAAAGGAGTCGGGCATTTCCTTATCCACCTTGAGGCGGATAACGCTGCCCCGGCGGCGGCGTTTCAGCGCCGTTTCAAACAGCCGGACGAGATCTTCCGCCTCTTCCTCCACTTCGATATCGCTATCACGGACAACTCGGAACATGCCCTTGCCGGCCGCCTTGTAGCCGGGAAAGAGATGATGCAGGAACAGCATCACGATATTTTCAAGGCTGATGAAGCGGATTTTCGGCCCCGGCAGGCGAACAAAGCGATCCAGCGCCTGCGGCAGGAGCAGCAAGGCTTTCAGATTGCGCTCGGACTCCTTTCGCACCAGTTCCAGGAACATGCCGAAACCGAGGTTCTGGATAAAGGGGAACGGATGCGCCGGATCGAGCGCCATCGGCGTCAGGACCGGGTAAATCTGTCGTTTGAAATAGTCCTCCAGCCAGAGATGCTCCTGCTTGGTCAGTTCCTTTGGCGTCAGAACATTGACCCCCCTGTGACGCAGCTCCTGCGTGAGGCGGATCCATTGCTGATTCTGCTCGCCGATCAGGAGGCCGGCCTTGTGGTCGACCTGCTCCAGCTGTTGTGTCGGGGTCAGGCCATCATCACTGACGGTCTTGATATTTGCCTTGATCTGGCCCCATAGGCCCGCCACGCGCACCATGTAGAATTCATCGAGGTTGGCGGCTGAAATCGACAGGAAGCGCAGCCGTTCGAACAAAGGATGAGCGGTATTCGCGGACTCCTCAAGGACCCGCCAATTGAAGGACAGCCAAGACAGCTCGCGGTTGATGAAGCGTTCCGGGCTCTCCAGAAGGCTCAGCTTGTTTTCTTCTACCTCTTTGTCCGTGTTCTTGATTTTTGTCGACATTTACATCCTGCCCTAACCCGAATCCTCACCTTTTCCGATAATATATAGGGCCTGCATCATCGAATTATGACAAAGGCTGTCACAATTATACCCCTGAAATCTTAGCCAATGCTGAACGGCGGTGATTATTCCACCCGCGTCCAGACCTGTGTCTTGCAGAATATCATCACGCATCCGTCCACTTCGAGCTCGTCCGGCTTGGTCAGGGTCAGGGTGGAGGAATAGGTCTTGCCATCTTTCGGGTTATAGATTGTGCCGTCGTCCCATTCGTTTTTGTCCTCGGGAACAAACCCTTTGAGGATTTGAAGTCCGTTGATCGGTTGGCCGCGCAGGCTGACATTCTCATTCTTGATGTCCGTCTTGGCGATCTTCTTTTCGGTCAGCGGCTCTTTCAGCCAGATGATCTTGCCACAGATCTTTTCCCCGCAAGGCTCTATTTTTACGTGACTTTCTCCGTCCACCGTCGACCAGACGCCGGTCACATCCTTGGCGGAAGCCGCAGACGAAAACAGCAGCGCCATTGCCAGTCCAAAAAAGAGTATGGAACGTCGCATCAATAGTCTCCGGTTGATTTCGTGTCCCTACAATGTACCCGGAAAGGCGCCGCCATCCAACAGGATATTCTGACCGGTAATGAAACCGGCCTTGTCGCTGCAAAGGAACGCGCAGGCCGCGCCGAATTCCTCGGCGGTGCCGAAACGTCCGGCGGGATTGCTTGCCGCCCGTTCTTTGCGGATTTCCTCGATCGATTTGCCACTCGATTTGGAGACGGCGGCGAAATTCCCGCGCAGACGGTCCGTATCAAAGGGGCCGGGCAGCAGGGCGTTTATCGTGACATTGTCGATAACGGTCTTGCGGGCAATCCCGGCGACAAAGCCCGTCAGGCCCGCCCGGGCGCCATTGGAAAGGCCGAGGATGTCAATCGGCGCCTTGACCGCACTGGAGGTGATATTGACGACGCGACCGAATTTCCGCTTCCGCATACCGTCCACAGTGGCCTTGATCAGCTCGATCGGGGTCAGCATATTGGCATTGAGGGCCTTGTTCCAGTCCTCCAGCGTCCAGTCGTGGTAATCACCGGGCGGTGGCCCGCCGGCATTGTTCACCAGTATATCCGGCGCCGAACAGGCTTCGAGGACTTCTGCCCGTCCTTCCGGCGTCGTGATGTCTCCGGCAACAGCAATCACCTCGACCGGGTTCTGGTCGCGGATATAGCTCGCGGTTTCCTCTAATGTGCTTTTGGTGCGGGCAGTGATGACGAGATTGACCCCCTCCGCCGCCAGTGCTTCGGCGCAGCCGCGACCAAGTCCCTTGCTGGAGGCGCAGACAATTGCCCATTTTCCTGATAATCCGAGATCCATGTTCTATTCCTGTTCTTCCCTGAAAACGTCACGCAGGAGCGAGACTGTTATTTTTCTTTTTTTGGCGAGCGCGCTATTGTCGAGGAGCGTGACGAACCGCCGCGCCTCGGCGAAGGAACGCTCCAGCCGCCGGACGATATAGTGAATGACTTCCGGTGTGACGGCAAGTTGCCTGTCGGAAAAAAGTTTGATCACCAGCGCCGAAAAAAGCGCGTCGTCAGGTTCGGCAATGCGGGCGACGGGAATGGTTCCGAGGCGCGATTGAAGATCACGTAGAGACAGGTTCCAACTGCCAGGCGGCGTCAGGGAGGTAAGCAAGAGGCTGCCGCCGCGCTCCTGCAGCAGGTTATAAAGATGCAGCAAGGCTTCTTGCTTGAGCCCCGGCCCTACATCCTCGATAACGAGGGGATTTGCGGCATGGCTGCTGATGTCCTCGATATCCAGTAGTACAAGTTCATCGGCGCTGAGGGCCTTTGCGCCGCTCATAGTTTGCCAGACCTGTGCAAGATGAGACTTGCCGCAGCCATGTGGGCCGACCAGAAGCAGCGCCCGCGTCGGCCAGTCCGGCCATTTGTCAATCCAGGCTACGGCCTCCTCATTCGCCTCGGTGACCAGAAAATCTTCCCGGCCCGTTACGGCGCGAAAGGAAAAATTCATTGGTATTTGAGAGGGTTGCATGAGACTTCTCAACTATCGCTTTGATCCGGCGGATGGTCACCATAAAGCGGGCTTTGCAGATACTGGTCGATCGCGAAGCGGCTGAGTACGCCGATAACCGCGGCCATCGGCACGGCAAGCAGGACACCGACAAAGCCGAACAGGCTGCCGCCCGCCAGCAATCCGAACATGACCCACACCGGATGCAGCCCGACCTTGCCCCCGACCAGATTGGGCACCAGCACATAGCCTTCCAGTATCTGACCGACGATAAAGATACCGACAACCGCGCCGATCATGATGTAGTCGGGCCAGAACTGGATCAGCGCCACCCCGACCGAGGCAATGAAGCCGATGATCGCGCCGACGAACGGAATGAAGGAGATGAGCCCGGTGATAATGCCGATCAGGAAGCCGAACTCCAGCCCGGTGAACATCAGCGCCAGCCCGTAATAGGCAGCGAGAATCAGGCAGACCAGGGATTGTCCGCGGACAAACCCGGCCAGCACATCATCTATCCGTTTCGCCAGCATGCGGATCTGTTTCGCATGTTTCTTGGGCAGCCAGCCGTCGATCCGCTCGACGATATGGTCCCAATCCCTGAGCAGGTAGAAGGCGACCACCGGGGAAATGACCAGCAAGGTGATCAGATTGACGAAGGCAAGCCCGCCGCCAACGATATTTTCCGAAAATGATGCCAGCTTCTTGGCCATTTCGCCGATATACTGCCCGACGGTGTCATTGAACTCCTCATTCTGGCGCCAGGCAGGAAGGTCAACAAACCGGTCAATAATGGGTAACAGGAAGTTGCGGATATTCTCGTAATATTCCGGCACATTGTCCATGAAGCCGAGGACCTGTTCGATCAAGATCGGGACGATCAGGATGAGGGCAATATTCACCAGAATCAGAAACATGCCGATGATCAGCGCGGTCGCTGCCGTGCGGCTCATCCCCTTCTCTTCCAGCCGGTCGGCCACGGGATCGAGGAAATAGGCAACCCCCATGCCAAGCACGAAAGGCAGCAGGATATTACTGAGCAGGACCAGGAACAGGACAAAGGCGACAAGCGCAATTACCCAGAATTTCAATTGTTGTTTCAACGTCATCGGTTACTTCTGTTCCTTTCAGGAATTCTGCCGCGCCCATTGCAGGATATAAGTAAGTCCTGACAGGACAGTAGTACCGGCAACAATAAAGACAAACAACTCGATTCCCTCGGTAAAGCCGACGTCAAACCCTATGTCGCCGAGCACAAGGGCGGCGAGCGCAATCTGGCAGAAGGTATTGAGCTTGCTGAGCTTTGACGGGACAATGGTGACACTCAGCCCCAACAGGGATGTCAGGATAATGGCGCCGACAATCAGCACATCCCGGCTGACCACCAGTATGACAAGCCAGCTTGGCAAAACTTCCTGGATACCGAGCGTGATATAGATCGACACCAGAAGCAGTTTGTCTGCCAGCGGATCGAGATAGGTGCCAAGCGGCGTAACAAGGTCGAACTGTTTGGCAATCAGCCCGTCCAGCGCGTCCGAGATTCCAGCCAGCGCAAAGACGATGAACGCCGCGAACATTTGCTCCGCAAGGATCAGCCAGACAATCACCGGCACCATTATCATCCGGATCAACGTGATACTGTTGGGGATATTCAACGCGCTTTCCAAACTCTGATAAATTAATATAAATCAATATATTACAGCAATTACTTCGGATTGAGCGTCCAGTAACCACCCTGATCCGCGAGCGTAAGGTTCCGCTGGGCCAGAGCGGCTGTCAACCGTTCCATACTGCCAACGAAGGTCACATGCCAGAACGCCTTTTGAACGGAGAGGTCCTTAATCTCGGTCTTGCTGACGGCAGAGAGGCCCTGTACCTTTTCCTGAATGGTGAGCCAGTTCGCGAGACTGGAAATATCCGTTGTCACGGCCAGCGTGTTCTCGACGCTGAAATCCAGGACATTCTGGCGCTTCCAGTCTTCCTGCATCCGCGCGAGGATATCGAAAATCACACTTTGCATCAGGGCTTCCATGTCCTCGCTTCCCCGGTAGGTCTGGACAACAGGCGGGGTCTCCTGATCAAGCCGGTTCCGGGTCACATCAAGAAGCAGGGTTCCGTTCGCATTGGTGCGGGAGCGGGCTGTGATCACCTCCACCGCAGCGGCTCCGTATATTTCCTGAATGGCACCAAGAGCCGCGGGATTGAGGTTAAGCGCCTCCGAGACATTGATCGCCTTGATATCCGTAAGGTCGCCCGACGGGACAAGTACCGGCTGGATCAACGGCTGTGCCCAGTCATCGCGTAAGCTGTCCGGTTCCTGCGGGCGCAGGCCGTAATCGACAATATCGACCCAGACTGTGCGCCAAGGATTAGGATACTCCCAAAGGTAGGCGCGATCCTCCAACTGATAGACCGGCAGAATCAGCACCGGATCGGCAACAGATTCGCTGAACGGCAGCATATTGTTGCGCAGCAGTTTGCGAATGTCGTCGCGCTTGAACTCGAACGTCAGGTCGGCGAGATAGCGTTTTGCCGACGTCCGTTCATTCGCCACCTGGAACGACGCCACCAGCGGCGTGATCATGGAGTCGTCCAGCGCCGGCAGACTGCTGTGGTATGGCATTGGTACCAGACGGCGGAAAAGCGCGTTTACCGCCCGTTCCTGCCCTTTTCTGACGGCAATTGTACGCGCTGCTGACGCCGAAGCGGCAGTTTCATCCACCGCAATATCGCGCACCACATAGAAATTATCTGCGGCCCCTGCTGACGATATTATTCCGGCGAAAGCGATCACCAGTACAACTGCGGCAGCAAGGCGCGAAAAGATTGGTTTTGGTTGTGTATCCGTCATTGCAAACCACTGGAAAAAAAGTATGTTGGCCCGATCATAGTCATAAACTCGGGTGCAGCATAACTTATGAAGACCGATAGCTCCAAAAAAAGTTACAGCTATAAAGAGGCGGGCGTTGATATTGTGGCCGGAAACTCACTGGTCGAGGCCATCAAACCCCTCGCCGCCGCTACCCGGAGGCCCGGCGCAGACGCGGATCTGGGCGGGTTTGGCGCTATCTTCGATCCAAAAGCTGCCGGGTTCAAGGATCCCCTGCTCGTCTCCGCCACCGACGGCGTCGGCACCAAGCTGAAAATCGCCATCGATATGAACCGTCATGACACGGTCGGCATTGATCTGGTGGCCATGTGCGTCAATGACCTTGTGGTTCAGGGCGCTGAGCCGTTGTTTTTCCTCGATTATTTTGCGACCGGCGGCCTTGATGTCGCGGCGGCGCGGGATATCGTTGCAGGGATCGCGGACGGCTGCAAACAGGCGGGCTGCGCACTCATTGGCGGGGAAACGGCGGAAATGCCGGGCATGTATGCCAAGGGCGATTATGATCTTGCCGGATTTACCGTAGGTGCTGTGGAACGGGATCAACTGCTGAAGGCCGATACGCTGAAGGCCGGCGATGTCCTGCTCGGCCTTGCCTCTTCCGGTCTGCATTCAAACGGTTTCTCTCTGGTGCGAAAGCTTGTCGCGGATTTCAATCTCGATTATGCCGCTCCGGCGCCATTCGATTCGTCTCGCACCCTGGGCGATGCCCTGATCGCGCCGACACGAATTTACGTGAAAAGCTGCCTTGAGGCGATCCGCGCCGGGCATATCCTCGCACTTTCGCACATTACCGGAGGCGGGCTGTTCGAAAATATCCCGCGGGTTCTGCCGAAAAACCTGAAAGCCGAAATCAATGCCAAAGCCTGGCCCCTGCCGCCGCTCTTCAAATGGTTGGCGGAAACAGGCAATATTGCGCCGCGCGAACTCGCGACGACCTTCAACTGCGGTCTCGGCATGGTTGTCGTGGTCGATGCCAGGAATGTGGCGGCGGCAACGGCGATGCTTCAGGCCGCCGGTGAGACGGTGTATTCCCTTGGTGAATTGGCTGCGCGTGAAGAAGGTGACGAGCAGGTGGTTATTTCTGAGTTGGACGAAACGTGGCAAAGCTGAAAGTCGCCGTCTTTATTTCGTCGCGCGGGACGAACATGCAATCGCTCGTGCGGGCCTGCCAGACGGCGGACTTTCCGGCGGAAATTTCCTGCGTACTCTCCAACAATCTTGAGGCGGCGGGCCTTAAGTTTGCGGCCGAAAACAGCATTCCGACCCGCACCATCGACCATCGCGACTATGAGACCCGGGAGGAATTTGAGGCGGAGATCACCGGTTATCTCGAAGAGCTGAATATCGATCTTATCTGTCTTGCCGGTTTCATGCGGCTGCTGACGGAGGAGTTTGTCAATCGCTGGCGGGATCGCATTCTCAATATCCACCCGTCCCTGCTGCCCGCCTTCAAGGGGCTGCATGTGCATGAACGGGCGATCGAATCCGGGGCGCGTTTCACCGGCTGCACCGTGCATTTCGTCCGCCCGGAAATGGATAACGGCCCGATTATCGCGCAGGCCGCAGTTCCCATTCTTGAAACGGACACGCCCGAAGAACTCGCGGCGCGCATCCTGGAGCAGGAGCATCAGATCTATCCCCTCGCCCTCCGTCTGGTGGCGGAAGGACGGGTGAAAATTCACGGTCCCCGTGCTATGATCGAGCGCGCCCATGAACAAACGCTCTCTCTATTAAATCCGAAGGTTGAATAATTCTGAAATGCTTGTATTAATTGCTTTCTAAACAACCTTAAAATTTCAACCAAAATATGGATGAGGGATGGTTATGAAACTCAGATCTTTTGCACATTACGCCCTCATGGCCATATTACTTGTTCTCGCCGCGTGTGACGATAAGAACGAGACCGTGAATATCGGCGCAATTTACAATCTGACGGGCGGTTTAAGTTCGCTCGGCGTTCCCTCGTCGGAAGGGGCGGCACTTGCGGTTGAGGCACTGAACGAGCGCGGCGGTATTCTGGGCAGAGAGGTCAATCTTGTTCTTGTTGATGGTGAAACCAATCCTGACGTCATCTCGGAGAAAACGCAGGAGCTGATCGAGGCAACAGAAAATATGCCGGTGATTATTGGCTTGACGGGGACGGATACAGCCCTGGCGGCGGCGCGCGTTGCCGCCGGGAACAAACGGGTTTTTATTACGTCGGGCGCAACGTCCCCCTTGCTACCAACGGATGTGCCGGAATATCTGTTTCTTGCCTGTTATGGAGATAATGTACAGGCAGCTGTGGCCGCCGAATGGGCGATTTCGGAGCTGAAAGCCAAGACCGTTGCAGTTCTTTATAAATCCGACATGACCTACACCAAGCTGATCCGGAAATATTTTGAAGAGGTTTTCAAGGAAAAGGGCGGCGATGTCGTTTTAAGTCAAGGCTATACGGCAGATAGCCTGAACGATGTGGCTGCCGGGCTCCCCGATGCCGACCTTATCTACTTTGCCGCCTCACCTGATGACGTGATCCCCGGAATTACGGCGATACGCGGAACGGGCTACACGGGACCCATCGCCAGCGGTGACGGGTTTGATATTGATGAAAACTGGGGAAAACTTCCGACGGAAGACAATGCCTTCTTCACCACCCATGCCGATGTAAGTGCCAGCAATACGAATTCACAGATGATTGCCTTTCGCAAAGCCTATGCCAGCAAATACCCGGATCAGGAACCAAGCGCCTTCTCGGCGTTAGCATATGATGCTGTCATGCTTATGGCAGAGGCAACCGAGAAAGCGGGCTCGCTTGACGCTGAAGCGATTCGGGAAGCGTTATCCACGTTACAGGACTATCAAGGCCTGACAGGCACGATTTCCTATAAGAATGGCAGTCGTATCCCGGTCAAGTCCGTGGCTCTGTTCAAGGTGGAGGATGGAAAGGAAGTATTTGTCCGTGAAATCACGCCCGATTCTGTTCCTGCACCCTGACCTGTTCCGGCCGTAACCGTCCTTCTATTTGTCGACTACGGTATTTTTCGCACCATCGGCGCCCATGAAGACGGCGAGGATGCGCACGGGTGTTGTTCCCGTGTTCTCGCCGACATGCCAGACATTGATTGCCTCTATCAGTGAATCGCCTGTTTTATAGATCTTTTTACCATGGCCATCATAGGAAACAGTCAATTCCCCTTCCAGCATATAACCGAAAAGAGGCACTTCATGCAGGTGTTTGGCTGTTTTCTCTCCGGGTTGCATGGTGACGATAACGGCGGTGACGCTGGCCGTGCCCGTATTTGGATATTGAAACGGCTGACCGAGAACTGTCGTCGAGCTATCCAGGAGCTTTTCAACTTCTGTATAGGGCTCCTCAGCTTGGGCAAAGCCGGTTACACAGGTGAAAACAAGTACAGATAGAAGAGCGCGGATAACCATTGATCAAACCTCTTTCAATTTTACATAGCAGTGGATTTTGCTATGCTTCTGGGGGAAATTTATTTTACTATCATACTGAGATGTCAGAGCAAATGGAAATCACGCAGAACGAGCGACGCAATGTCGATACGTTCAAACTCGCGGTGCATCGCACGGAACTTGCCAACCGGCGTACGCTGATGGCCTATATCAAAACCGTCATTGCGCTTGTCGCCTCCTCGCTCGCGCTGATCAAGCTGGTCGAGGATCAATGGCTCACGGTGGTGGGATGGGGCCTTCTGCCGCTGGCGCTCATTTGCCTGTTGGTCGGGCTTGACGACTATGCCCGCGTGAAAAAATCCATCAATGAGGAAAAACGCGACGGTGGATTGTAGCCGCAAAATTCAGGCATAAAAAAAGCCGGAGGCGGTGACGCGCTCCGGCTTTTCTGAATTGTATCTGCTTAGCGTGAGTAGAACTCGACGATCAGGTTCGGCTCCATGACGACCGGATAGGGCACGTCAGAGAGTTTCGGGATCGCGTTGAAGGTGCCCTTCATCGCCTTGTGATCGACTTCGATATATTCCGGGATGTCGCGCTCCGGGCTGTCGGCCGCTTCCAGAACGAGGGCCATCTGCTTGGATTTCTGGCGAACTTCGATAACGTCGCCCGGTTTCACCTGGTAGGAAGCGATATTCACCTTCGTACCATTGACCATGACATGGCCGTGGTTCACGAACTGGCGCGCGGCGAAGACGGTGGGCACGAACTTCATGCGGTAGACAACCGCGTCAAGACGCCGTTCCAGCAGGCCGATGAGGTTTTCCGATGTATCGCCTTTCAGGCGGACGGCTTCTTCATACAGGCGACGGAAGCCCTTCTCGGTGATGCTGCCGTAATAGCCTTTGAGTTTCTGCTTGGCGCGGAGATGGATGCCGAAGTCGGAGATTTTTCCGCGGCGACCCTGGCCATGCTGGCCCGGTCCGTATTCGCGGCGGTTAACCGGGCTCTTCGGGCGGCCCCAGAGGTTTTCACCCATGCGGCGGTCAATTTTGTATTTCGCTTGAATGCGTTTGCTCATTTACTTGATCCAGTTTTTGGTTTCAGGAAAAAGGCATGCCGACGAGGCTTGCACAAGCCGCGCATAATAGGTTTCGCGCCCGGCTTGTCAATCCTTTTCCGGCGCTTTTTTGCCGTTAAGCCCGTCAAGGAAGCTGATTATCTCAAAGGACGCGCGTTCCGGCGCCTCATGTGTGACCCAGTGGGTGATGCCGGGCAGCCGGACGATGGTGAGATCATCGACAAAATCCTCCAGTCCGTCGATATTTTCCGGAACCAGCATCTTATCCCCCTCGCCCCAGACAATCAGGGTCGGCACATGAACCCGGAAGGCATCGGGGTCAAGTCCAAAGCTCTTACCCTTTGTCTGCTCCGTCGCCGGAACCAGCGGCGAGGCGCGATAATAATTCAGCATGGCCGTCATAGCGCCGCGCTGCGCCCACGCGGTCTTGTAGGCGAATTCATCCGCCTCCGTCATCTCGCTGGTCGGGATCAGGTCGCGGAAGGTCCAGTCCCAGAGCTGTTTGCAATCCTCCGCAAGCAGTTTCGTCTCGATACCCGGAATCTGAAAGCGGGCGATATACTGGCTATGGGCGATCTGCTTGTCGTTATGGCGGAGCAGCTCGGAGAAGATATAGGGATGCGGTCCGTTGAAGATGACGAGGCCCTTCACCCGGTCCGGGTTGGCAATGGCGACGGCCCAGGCAATGGCCGCGCCCCAGTCATGAGCCACCAGATAGAATTTTTCCGCCTTGAAGTAATCCGCGAGACCGATAACGTCACCGATCAGATGCCTGATGCCATAAGCCTTGATGCCGTCGGGCTTGTCGGAGAGGTTGTAGCCGCGCATGTCCGGTGCGACCGCGTGGTATTTCTCCCCTATCGCAGGCAGTTGATCTTTCCAGCAGTACCAGAATTCCGGAAACCCATGCAGCATAAGCACCAGCTCATCATTCTCCGCCCCGCATTCCGCAAAATGCAGCGTGATGTCGCCGAGTTCTGCCCGGTCATGGTTTATCGCCGTCATCCCTGTTTTCCTTTACCTTCATGGTCAGGCCCTTGATGATGCCCTGAAAGGCGCGCACATCGGATTCCATCAGGCCGAGCCGCTGGAACATATTGCGCATATTCTGCAGGATGACCTGCTTTCGCTGCAGGATCGGATCAAAATACCCGCGCGCGTCCAACTCCTGCTCGATCCGCGCAAACAGATGCGCGAGCTCCGCCTTGTTGGCCGGGCGTTCCGCGTTATTGATGCGGACGGGCGGCGTCTCATCCCCCGCCTGAAACCATTCATAGCCGACGAGCAAAACCGCCTGCGCGAGGTTGATGGAGGAGAAATCGGGATTGAGCGGCACCGAGATAATCGTATCGGCGAGGGTCACATCCTCCTTCGAGAGGCCGACGCTTTCCTTGCCGAACAGGATACCGGTCGCGGTTCCGGCGGCCGTATGTCCGCGAAGCTCCGCCGCCGCGGCGCGGGGCGTAGCGACCTTCTTGATCACGTCGCGCGGCCGGGCCGTGGTTGCATAGACATGCTGCAGATCGGCAATGGCGTCACCGGTGGTCGCATAGACGCGGGTATTCTCCAGCACGATATCCGCTCGCGAGGCCATGGCGACGGCGCGCTCGTTGGGCCAGCCATCGCGGGGCGCGACAAGGCGGAGGTCGGTGAGGCCGAAATTCAGCATCGCTCGCGCCGCCGCGCCGATATTCTCGCCCATCTGCGGTTCGACCAGAATAATGGCGGGCATGGCGGCGTCCGTCATGGGCAGGCTACTTTCCACCCGCCGGAGCGCCTGCGCGATAAAGCTTGTAGGTGATACTGTCGATCAGCGCGGCAAAAGACGCATCGACGATATTGGGCGACACGCCGACCGTGAACCAGCGCTTGTTGGTCTTGTCCGTGCTCTCGATCAGGACGCGGGTCACCGCTTCGGTGCCGGAGGTGAGGATACGCACCTTGAAGTCCACGAGGCGCAAATCGTCGATATAATCGGAGAATTTACCTAGATCCTTGCGCAGCGCACTGTCCAGCGCATTGACCGGGCCGTTCCCCTCACCCACCGACATATATCGCTCCCCGTCGATGATCAGCTTGACCACCGCATCGGAGACGGTAAGCAGTTCGCCCCTGGCGTTATGCCGCCGCTCGACAGATACGCGGAAGCTCTCGACATCGAAATATTTCGGCACCTGCCCGAGGCGGCGGCGGGCCATCAGCTCGAAACTCGCCAGCGCGCCGTCATAGGAAAAGCCCTCGAACTCCCGGTCCTTCACCTCTTCCAGCATCCGGTCGACCTTCGGGTCCTTGGGGTCGATATCGAGGCCGAAATCACGCAACTGGGCGAGGATGTTCGACCGGCCCGCCTGATCCGAGACCAGCAGGTGCCGCTTGTTGCCGACCAGCTCCGGCGCCACATGTTCGTAGGTTTTCGGGTCCTTCTCGACCGCCGAGACATGCAAGCCCCCTTTATGAGCGAAGGCGGCGGAGCCGACATAGGCCTGATGCCGGTTCGGGGAACGGTTGAGGATATCATCGAGCAGCCGGGAAATGGCGGTGACATTCTTCAGCCCTTCCTCCGTGATGCCGGTATCGACCGTGGATTTAAACGGCTCCTTCAGCATCAGCGACGGGATGAGGGAGATGATATTGGCATTGCCGCACCGCTCGCCCAGGCCATTGAGGGTGCCCTGCACCTGCCGCACGCCAGCCTTTACCGCCATCAGCGTGTTGGCGACGGCATTTTCTGTATCGTTATGGGTATGAATGCCGAGATGGCTGCCGGGGATATGCTCTATCACCTCGGTGACGATGCGCTCCACCTCATCGGGCAGCGTGCCACCATTGGTATCGCACAGCACCATCCAGCGGGCGCCCGCGCCATAGGCCGCCTTAAGGCAGGCAAGCGCAAATTCCGGGTTGGACTTGTAGCCATCAAAGAAATGCTCCGCGTCATACATCGCCTCCCGTCCCTGCCGGACAATCTCCGCAATGCTGTCGGCGATCAGCTCCAGATTTTCTTCCAGGGTGATGCCGAGGGCGACATCGACATGGAAATCCCAGCTCTTGCCGACGATGCAGACGGCGGGTGTCTTGGCGTCGAGAATGGCGCTGAGACCCGGATCGTTGGAAACACTGCGCCCCGGCCGACGGGTCATGCCGAAGGCGGTAAAGGTTGCGTGCTGCAACTCGGGCGGATTGGCGAAAAAGGCCGTATCGCCGGGATTGGCGCCGGGCCAGCCGCCCTCGACATAGTCGATCCCGAGATCGTCCAGCGCCTTCGCAATCGTCGTTTTATCCTCGACACTGAAATCCACGCCCTGCGTCTGCGCCCCGTCGCGCAGCGTTGTGTCGAATAGATAAAGTCTCTCGCGTGCCATTAAACTCTCTTCCATGTGGTGCCGCCCGGTCCGTCTTCCAACAAGACGCCATGCGACTTAAGTTGATCGCGGATTTCATCCGCTCTCGCAAAATTCTTTTGTTTCTTTGCCTCATTACGCTCCGCGATCAGCAAGTTAATTCCGTCTTCAGTGATAGTGCTCGCGCCAACGGCTTCGGCTGTGAATTGAATTTTTGCTATCCCAACGCCTTGAAAATACTCTTGCCACGTTTTCTCCAATAGTCCCATAAGCTGACCACTTGCGATTAGTTGGCCTTTTAGTCGAGATTGCTCCGCTATATTTTTTTCTCGCCGTAACTGCTTGGCTAAATTCTGTATCGTAATAAATGCGGCATGAGTATCGAGATCATCTGATAGTGCCGAAACAACTTCGGAGTTTGGCTCAAGCGGTCCAGTTTTGACTTCATCAAAATCTTTGAGAACAATATACAGTTTACTCATTTCAGTTTTAGCTTGATCTAATCCATAGTCAGTCCAGTTCAAAGGCTTCCGATAAGGGGTCTTCAGCATATAGAGACGAACCGCCTCCCCCGGGGCATCCTCTAGAACATCCTGCACGGTGCGAAAATTGCCAAGTGATTTCGACATTTTCTTGCCATCAACCATTAGAAAACCGTTATGCACCCAGTAGCGGGCGAAGGGCGCGCCGTCATGGGCGCAGCAGCTTTGCGCGACCTCGTTTTCGTGATGCGGGAAGATCAGGTCACGGCCGCCGCCATGGATATCGAAGGTGATGCCGAGCGTCGCCTCGCTCATGACCGAGCATTCGATATGCCAGCCCGGCCGCCCGCGTCCCCAGCGGCTGTCCCATCCCGGCATGTCACCCGTTGAGGGTTTCCAGAGAACGAAATCGGCGGGATCATTTTTATGAGGTGCAATCTCTACGCGAGCACCCTCAATCATTTCTTCTCGACTACGGCCCGACAGCTTGCCATAGTCGTCGCCCATGCTGGTGACATCAAACAGCACATGGTCGTCCTTGTAATAGGCATGGCTCTTCTCGATCAGCTTGTCGATCATCTTGATCATGCCGTCAATATGCTCGGTCGCGCGCGGCTCAATCATCTTGAAACTACCATTACCAAGCTCTATTGCGCTCGGTTCTTTATTTGCTTTCAAGGCATTTAGCTCATCCATATCTTCATGGAATGCTGCGGTCGTGCGTTGGGTAAGTTCCTCAATACTTTCCCCATTCGCCTTTGCTGCCTCGATGATCTTGTCATCCACATCGGTAATATTGCGCACATAGGTTACTTCGTAGCCGAGGTGGCATAGCAGCCGCGCCAGCACATCGAAAATCACGACCGGGCGTGCATTGCCGATATGGGCGCGGTCATAGACCGTCGGCCCGCAGACATACATCCCGACCTTGCCCGGTTCCATGGGCACAAACTCTTCCTTCTTGCGGTGGGCGGTATTGTAGAGATGCAGGGTCACGATTTTTCCTTAAACTCAGTCGGCGGAGGCGGTCAGGCGCGCGAGTATATTTTCCCGGCCGATCAGGGGCAACAGATTGTTCATCTCCGGCCCGTGCGGCTGTCCGGTTAGCGCGAGACGGAGCGGCATGAAGAGCGCCTTGCCTTTTGCGCCGGTCTTCTCCTTCACCGCGGTTGTCCAGTCTTTCCAGGTCTCTTTCGTGATCTCGCCGCCCGGCAGTTCCGCCGCCGCCGCGCGGAGGAAGTCCGCATCCTCGATCACTGGCGTCATCGGTCCCTGGACTACCCGCCACCAGATTTCTGCATCTTTCAGCGTCGAGAGATTGCCCCGCACGGCATTCCAGAAGGCCTCATCCGCGCCATGCAGGGAAATCCGCTCCCGCACCTTGCTCCAGCTTGTCTCATGTAAGAGCTTGGCATTGAGGTTGGTGAGTTCCGCCGGATCGAACTTGGCGGCGGCGCGGCTGAACCGGGTGATATCGAAGCCGTCGATGAGCGATTGCAGATCATGGCAAATCTCGACATTATCCGAGGTGCCGAGACGGGCGAGCAGACTGTTGAGCGCCATGGCCTCGATCCCGCTCTCGCGCATCTCGCGGAGGCTCTGGCTCCCTTCCCGCTTGGAGAGCGGTCCGCCATCCGGCCCCATCAGCAGCGGGATATGGCCAAAGGTCGGGATTTTTGCGCCCAACGCCTTGAAAATCTGGATATGCAACGCCGTGTTGCTGACATGATCCTCCCCGCGGATGACATGGGTGACGCCGAAATCGATATCATCGACGACTGAGGGCATGTGATAGAGCGGTCGCCCATCCGAGCGGATCAGGACGGGATCGGACATGCTGGCGCCATCCACCTCGACGGTGCCGCGCACCAGATCTTCCCAGCGGATGACCTCCTGATCGAGCTTGAATCGCCAGTGCGGTTTTCTCCCTTCGGCTTCGAAGGCTGCAATCTCGTCATCCTTGAGGTTCAGGGCCGAGCGGTCATAGATGGGCGGCAGTTTGCGGGCGAGCTGGCGCTTGCGCTTGTAGTCGAGCTCCTCCCCCGTCTCGTAGCAGGGATAGAGCCGTCCCGCCTGTTTCAGGGCCTCAAACGCATTCGTATAGGCCGCGGTGCGATCCGACTGTTTCTTGAGGTCCGACCATTCCAGCCCGAGCCATTTCAGATCCTCCTGGATGGCATCCGCATATTCCTCGGTCGAGCGTTCCAGATCGGTGTCATCAAGGCGCAGGATCATCTCGCCACCGTCTTTCTGGGCAGAGAGCCAGTTGATCAGGGCAAGCCGGGCATTACCGACATGGAGATATCCGGTCGGACTCGGGGCGAATCTAAAAATCGAGGTCATCTCTTGTCCCTGAATCCATTGGTGATCGGGTAGCGCCGGTCGCGGCCAAAGCTCATTGTCGAAATCTTGACGCCGGGTGGCGATTGCCGGCGCTTGTACTCGGCGATATAGAGCAGGTTCTGGATGCGGGCGATGGTATGGGTGTCAAAGCCCTCTGTCACCAGTTCGTCGAGGGATTTTTCCTCTTCCACCAGCCCGTGGAGAATGCCGTCGAGGATTTCGTATGGCGGCAGGCTGTCCTCGTCCTTCTGATCCACGCGCAGCTCCGCCGATGGCGGCTTGGTGATCACCCGCTCGGGCATGACCGGCCCGTCCGGTCCCCGAAACAGCGGAGAATAATGCGTATTCCGCCAATCGGAGAGTTTGAAGCAGGTCATCTTGTAGACATCTTTCAGCACCGAGTAACCCCCGCACATATCCCCATAGAGCGTGGCATAGCCAACGGACATTTCCGACTTGTTACCGGTGGTCAGCACCATCGGTCCCAGCTTGTTGGAAATCGCCATCAGCGTCATGCCGCGCAGGCGCGACTGGATATTCTCCTCGGTGATATCCGGCTCCTGTCCCGCGAAGATATCCGCCAGCATCGTCTCCATGGCCTCGACGCCCGGCGCGATGGAGATGGTATCGAGCCGGGTGCCGAGCATTTCGGCGCAGCCCGCCGCGTCATCAAGGCTTTCCTGCGATGTGTATTTCGAGGGCATCATCACGCAATGCACCCGGTCCGGTCCCAACGCATCGACCGCGACGGCAGCGCTCAGGGCGCTATCGATCCCGCCGGAAAGGCCGAGGACGACGCCCGGAAACCGGTTTTTCTCGACATAATCCTTCAGCCCGAGCACCATGGCGTGATAGATCCGCTCCATCGGCGTGCCGGGATCGACCAGTTCGCTTGTCTCGCAGACCCAGCCGTCGCCCTTGCGATGCCAGTCCGTGACCAGCAGGATTTCCTTCCAGCTTGTCATCTGCACGGGGAGCGAGCGGTCGGCATTGAGCACAAAGGACGCGCCGTCGAAGACAAGCTCGTCCTGCCCGCCGATCTGGTTGACATAGACCAGCGGCAGGCCGGTTTCCGTCACCCGCTCGACCGCGTGGTTGAGCCGCTCGTCCGATTTCATATGGTCATAGGGGCTGCCGTTCGGCACGATCAGGATTTCCGCGCCGGTCTCGGCCAGGCATTCGGCAACCTCGGGGAACCACATATCCTCGCAGATCATCACCCCGAGCCGGACCCCCTTGAACGGGATGGGACCGGGAAGCGGTCCGGCCTTGAAAATACGGTATTCATCGAAGACGCCATAGTTCGGCAGCTTGTTCTTGAAGCGGCGGGCGGCGATCTTTCCCCCCTCCAGAAGGCAGACCGCGTTATAGAGCTTCCCCTCCTCGACCATCGGGGCGCTCATCAGCATGGCGGGGCCGCCATCGAGGGTCAGTTCCGCAAGGTCTTCCATCGCCTTTTGTGTGGCCCGCTGAAAAGCGGGCTTTCGGACCAGGTCTTCGGGCGGATAACCGCTCAGGAAGAGTTCCGGATAAACGACGATATCCGCACCGAGAGCCTCTGCCTCTTCGCGGAAGGCGCGGGCAAGCGCAACATTGGCCTCAAGGCTGCCGAGAGTCGGGTTGGCCTGCGCCAGCGCAATTTTCAATTGGTCTGTCATGAAGGATTTCTAACCCGCCTTGACGCGCGCCGCAATCGCCAGATCGGCTTTTGGACTGAAATCTTTCAAAAATTTCGAAAATCAGGGGTTATTCGGTCCCAGCGATGGGCCGCAATCCTGAAGGTCGGTGGCTTCCGGGTCCTCTTTGGCGGGTTCATTCTCGTCCTCCTCGCCTTCACTATAGGCGGGCGGCTCGTCATTGATCCATTCTTCGGTTTCCGGGTTGAGGGTGGCAACAACGCCACCGACACGAACCGGCATGGCGACGAAGGCTCCTTGCTCATCCATCGGCGTGGCCGGGGATTTATACATCCGATAGATGGCAAAGAAACCTATGGCAATATGGCCTACCGCCAGCCAGCCGAAGAAGACATAACTCCCCAACAGCGACATCAGCGGACCGACGATGATCGGGCCGAAAATCGCGCCGCAACCATTGACGAGAATAAGGCCGCTGCTCGCCGCCACCATTTTGTCGACTTCGATATGGTCGTTTGTATGGGCGATACAGAGTGAGTAAAGCGGTACCGAAAATCCGCCGAACAGCCCGACACTCAGAAGGAACAGCAGGAAGCTCCCGGTTTCCCCGGCATAGAGCGCCAGAACGGCCGCCGCGCCGCTTAGCATGGTTGTCACCATTAGGATCAGGCGTCGGTCAAACCTGTCCGACAGCCGCCCGACGGGCCATTGCAATAACACGCCGCCCATGATTGTCACGCTGATGAAGCTGGAAATCTGGGCAACAGACAGTCCGATATTATCGCCATACACCGCCCCCAGGCCATAGAACGCGCCGCCGGTGACGCCTTGTCCGAACATGCCGACCATGCCAAGCGGGGAAATCTTGTAGAGTTCCTTGAGTTTGAGCCGGGCACTGGCGGTGAAATTGGGCGCCGCGTTGGCCGTCAGCGCCATCGGGATCAGGGCGAGGGAAATCAGCACTGAAATAAAGATAAATAGCGTATATCCCCCGGGATCGGCAAGGTTGAGGAAAAGCTGTCCGACCGCCATGCCGCCCATCATGATGATCATATAGACCGAGAGAAGCTGCCCGCGCGTCTTGTTCGTCGCCGCATCGTTGAGCCAGCTTTCACAGACGATATAGAGTCCGGCAAAGGCAAATCCTGTCATAAGCCTCATGACGCCCCAGACGATCGGGTCCACGAAGACGACATACATCAGCGCCGCTGAGGAGGCGAGCGAGGCCAGAGCCGCAAACACGCGCACATGACCGACATTCGCAAGAATCTTCGGAGTGACGATGGAACCCAATAGGAATCCGAGATAGTAGCCGGACATGACGAAACCGGTGATCGCGGCGGGAAATCCCTCCAGCGATGCACGGATACCGACAAGGCTGATTTGCAGGCCGTTGCCGACCATCAGCAGGCCCAGCCCCAGCAAAAGAGGCCATGAATTTCTCACCGCAGCATACATCGTACTTCGTCCGCTACAAAAGGGTTCGCGTAAAGCCCGCTTTGATCACATCTGCCAGCAGTTGCCAATCAAAAAACGACACATCCTGTTCTGATAATGAATGTCAGGGTTTTTCTTTACGCAGAAGGAATTCCCGGCCGACTTTGACGCCCGGGACGCCGTCGTAAGAAATGATATCCGCCGTCGCATAAGTCTCCGGCCAAATCTCCGGCAGGAACGATCCCGTGCCGATCACATCGATGGGCGCTTTCATGTTGCCCATGGTCCGGCACTTCTCCGGCGAGAAGCCGGAGGACGCGACAATCTTCACCTTGTCGAAGCCGGCCTCATCCAGCTTTTCGCGCATCAGATAGATGGCTGCCGCCGAGACTCCGGTCCCGACCAGCCACTTCAGTTCCTGCTCCGAGCGATACTGGCGGATGCCGCGCGGCATGTGCCGTTCCAGCACCGCATAGGAAGTCGCGGGGTCAAGCCCCTCGATAAAGCGACCGCCATGGGTGTCAATGCGAACGGACACCCGGCCCTCTGCCGCCATTTCGGGAAACCGGTGACAGGTCGCCAATGCGTCGGTAATTTCCTTGCCGTAATAATCGACAAGGACTGTCAGCGGATTGTCCGGAAAGCTTTCATGGAACATTTCCGCAGCACGAACGGTGCTGCCCGCATAGCCGATAAGGGCGTGAGGCATGGTGCCCAAGCCGAATTCATTGCCGAAATAATGCGCCGTCGCGTTATTGGCGTTGCCGATAAAACCAAGGGCCCCCAGCTCCCTTACCACGGCGCGGCTGCCGACGGAGGCGGCATAGGCCATCAACTCTGCCATTTCCGACCCGGCGCAATGACGGGCGTCCATGGCGAGAAAATATGTTTCCGGCATGTGGGAGCACATGGCATAGGCGTTATAGGCCGCGACACAGGCCGACCCCAGCTTTTGCAAGTAAAGCGTTTCCAGATCGACAAGGTCGTGGAAACTGCCGGTGATATAGACAAGCGGTTCGCCGGCGCCGACCCAGTCTCCCTCCTCGAAGCAGGGTTCTATCTGGAAACTATGGCCCCGCATTTTCGCGATGCCTTCCAGCCAGTCCAGCATCAGGCGCGGGCAGAAGATAACCGGACGTCGCATGAAAACAGCGTAAGTTACTGTTTTATCGCCAAATTTCCCGATGACGCGCTTGGTCTTGTTAAAGTACTGATCCGTATGGTCAGCGATGGAGCTGTCCACCGTCTCCCGCTTGTCAACTGGCGTCTGGCTTGTCATGTCCCTGTCAGGTTACGAGGCAGCTGCGATAGCGGCGCCGTTTCCTCTTTCCTTCTTGATCATTTCGGAAATCAGGAACGCAAGTTCCAGCGCCTGGTTGGCATTAAGCCGCGGATCGCAGGCCGTATGGTAGCGATCGCTGAGGCCCTCTTCCGTCACCTCGAACGCGCCACCGATGCATTCGGTAACGTTTTGGCCTGTCATCTCGAAATGGACGCCGCCCGCATAGGTGCCTTCCGCCTGGTGCACATCGAAGAACTGCCGCACTTCGGTCAGGATACGATCAACCGGTCGGGTTTTGTAACCGGTTGAGGACTTGATCGTATTGCCATGCATCGGATCGCAGGACCAGACAACCGTCCGCCCTTCCCGTTCGACTTTCCGGATCAGATCGGGCAGATGTTTCTCCACATTGTCAGCGCCGAAGCGGCAGATGACCGTCATCCGGCCCGCTTCATTCTTCGGGTTGAGCGTATCGATCAGCCTGAGCAGGCCATCCGCGGTCTGTGTCGGGCCGGCCTTGACACCGATCGGATTGGCGACGCCGCTCAGGAATTCCACATGCGCTTCATCGGGATCGCGGGTGCGATCGCCGATCCACAGCATATGAGCCGAGGTGTCATAGTAATCGCCGGACGTGCTGTCCACGCGCGTCAGGCATTGCTCGTAGGGCAGCAACAGCGCCTCATGCGAGGTGTAGAAATCTGTCCGGCCCATTTCCGGGGTGTTGACCGATGTCACGCCGCATGCCTCCATGAAGGCGAGTGCATCATGAATGCGGTCGGCCATTTCCTGATAACGGGCGCCCTGCTTGCCGCTGGCGACGAAGCCCATGTTCCAGCTATGGACCTGATGCAGATCGGCATAACCGCCTTGTGCAAAGGCGCGCAGCAGATTGAGCGTCGAGGCTGCCTGCGAATAGGCTTTCAGGAGGCGCGCAGGATCCGGCACGCGGGCTTCCTCGGTGAAATCAAACCCGTTGATGATGTCGCCGCGGTAGCTTGGTAGTTCGACGCCATTCTGCGTTTCCGTGTCCGCAGAGCGCGGTTTCGCGAACTGACCGGCGAGACGGCCAACTTTGACAACCGGGCAATTGGCACCGAACGTCAGGACAACCGCCATCTGCAACAATACCTTGAAGGTATCGCGGATGGTGTTCGGATGGAATTCCGCGAAACTTTCGGCGCAGTCTCCGCCCTGAAGCAGGAATGCCTGCCCCGATGCCACTGCCGCGAGCTTTTTCTTAAGGCTTCTCGCCTCACCTGCAAAGACGAGGGGCGGAAAGGATGTCAGTTCATTTTCCACTGCGCCAAGCGCGTCGAGATCCGGATAGGTCGGCAGCTGGCGGGCGTTTTTGTGTCTCCAGCTGTCAGGGGTCCAGGATTTAGTCATCTCGATATTCCTCAAAATTAGTTTCGCTTCATTAACGCTATTATCTACAGCCTTTTACCGTTTTCGCAATCCATAACCAGCCATTTAATGGATAAATGACCAAAAAACAGGCTTAAATCATACGTATACGGTAAAAATCGGACGAGATTACGCCGCCACAAAGGTCTTCCGCATGGTCACGATTTCTTCCGCAAGCGAGGGGTGAACGCCGACGGTTGCGTCAAATTGTGCCTTTGTCGCCTTGCATTTGAGGGCAATGCCGACGGACTGAATGATCTCCGCCGCGTCGCCTCCGACAATATGCACACCGATGACAACATCTGACTTCTGATCGACGATCAGCTTGACGAACGCCTTCTCGGTTCCGCCGGTCAGGGTCATCTTCATCGGACGGAATTCCGATTTATAGATATCCACTTCGCCATATTTCTCCCGCGCCTCGGCCTCCGTCAGCCCGACGGTGCCGACCTGCGGCTGGGAAAAGACGGCCGAGGGGACATTTTCGTGATCCGCCGCGCTCGGGCGATCGCCAAAAACAGTCTCGGCGAAGGCCATGCCCTCATGAATGGCAACCGGCGTGAGCGCGATCCGGTCCGTCACGTCGCCGACCGCGTAGATATTATCGACAGAAGTCTGAGATTGCGCCGACACCTTCACCGCGCCATTTTCCTTGAGCTCGACCCCGACATTTTCAAGGCCGAGATCGGCGGTGTTGGGTCTGCGGCCCGTGGCATACATGATCGCGTCTGTCTCCAGCACATCTCCATCCTCCAGCGTGACTTTCAGGCCGCTGTCGGTTTTCTCGATCTTTGCCGGATTGGAATGGGTGCGCAGGTCGATACCTTTTTTCTGCAATTCGGCGGCGAGGAAATGCTGCACATCCGCATCGAAGCCGCGCAGGATCTGGGTGCTGCGGTAGAGCTGGATTACGTCCGCCCCGAGACCGTTGAAAATCCCGGCGAACTCGACGGCAATATACCCGCCGCCGACAACGATGACCCGTTCGGGAAATTTCTCAAGATGCAGCGCCTCGTTTGAGGAGATGGCATGCTCGATCCCCGGGACGTCCGGCATCACAGGAGAGCCGCCGGTGGCAATCAGGATGTATTTCGCGGTCACCGACTTATCGCCCACGCGCACGGTATTCTTATCAATGATCGTCGCCCGCGCCTGATAGAGCGTGACATTATTATCATCGAGAATGCCGTGATAGATGCCATTCAGTCGGTCGATCTCCTTGTCCTTGTTGGCAATCAGCGTTTCCCAGGAATGGCTTACGTCGCCGACGGACCAGCCATAGGCGGCGGCATCCTCGAAATCCTCCGAGAAATGGCTGGCATAGACCAGCAGCTTCTTCGGCACGCAGCCCCGGATGACGCAGGTTCCGCCGACGCGAAATTCCTCGGCGATGGCAACTTTCGCGCCGAGGCTTGACGAGATGCGAGACGCGCGGACACCACCGGAGCCGGCCCCGATGACAAACAGATCGTAATCGAATTCCACTTTATAACTTCCTCTGTCAGACGCCGGTCACGGCATCGGGTTTCTGCGGCCCCGGATAATATGGCGGCGCTTAGCTGTTGATGCCACCGATACACATGTATTTGATCTCCAGATAGTCTTCAATACCGTATTTCGAGCCTTCGCGGCCAATGCCGGACTGCTTGACGCCGCCGAACGGCGCGACCTCGGTCGAGATAATACCGGTGTTGATGCCGACGATGCCATATTCCAGCGCCTCGCCGACCCGCCAGATGCGGCCGATATCGCGGGCACAGAGATAGGCGGCCAGGCCGAATTCCGTATCATTCGCCATCCGGATGACATCGGCCTCGTCCTTGAAGGTGAAAATCGACGCCACGGGACCGAAGGTTTCCTCTTTCGCGACCTTCATGTCTTGCGTGACACCGGTCATGACCGTGGGTTCGAAGAAGGTCTGGCCGAGCGAATGGCGATGGCCGCCGAGTTCAAGTTTCGCGCCCTTGTCGAGGGCATCCTTGATATGGTTCTCGACCTTTTCGACCGCCGCCTCGGTGATCAGCGGACCTTGCGCCACGCCCTCTTCCAGGCCATTGCCGACTTTCAGCCCTTTCGCCTTTTCCGTTAGTTTTTTAACGAACGCGTCATGGATCCCTTCCTGTACATAAATCCGGTTGGCGCAGACGCAGGTCTGCCCGGCGTTGCGGTATTTAGACGCCATCGCCGCCTCCACCGCCTCATCGAGATTGGCGTCATCGAAGACAATGAAGGGCGCATTGCCGCCAAGCTCCATGGAGGTTTTCTTGACCGTGCTCGCGCATTGCTCCATCAACAGCTTTCCAACCCGGGTCGAGCCGGTGAACGTCAGCTTGGTTACAATGGGATTGGACGTCATTTCCTTGCCGATTTCAGACGAGTCGCCTGTCACAACGCCAAGGATCCCGGCGGGAATGCCCGCCCGCTCCGCCAGCACAGCCATTGCGAAAGCTGAATAGGGCGTGAGTTCCGACGGCTTGATCACCATCGGACAGCCAGCGGCAAGCGCCGGGGCGGCCTTTCGCGTGATCATGGCAATCGGGAAGTTCCAGGGCGTAATCGCCACCGTCACGCCAATCGGTTGCTTGATGACGACAATGCGTTTGTCGCTCTGATGTTCGGGGATGGTGTCGCCATAGATGCGTTTTCCCTCCTCGGCGAACCATTCGATGAAGGAGGCCGCATAGGCCACCTCGCCTTTTGCCTCGGCGAGCGGCTTGCCCATCTCGACGGTCATGATCTTGGCGAGGTCGTCGGTCGCCTCCAGCATCAGGTCATGCCATTTGCGCAGAATGTTCGCCCGCTCCTTCGCGGTTTTGCCCGCCCAGCCCGGCATGGCGTCTTTCGCGGCCTCAATCGCGCGGCGGGTCTCGGGGACACCCATATCCGGCACAGTACCGATCACGTCGCCAGTGGCCGGATTAATGACATCGATTTTGCCTCCGCCATCCGCGTCGCACCAGTTGCCGGCCACAAGTCCCTGCATTCTCAGCAGATCGGGATCCTTCAGGTTGAGGGGATTGGTATTGTTGTCCAGCATAACGGCTCCTTTTGGTTGGCTTTCTCATATGCGTTTCCCGATTTTCCGGGACGCGAGAGAAAGCGGAGTTTATGCCTGTTTATGTATGAGTCAATCTTCCATCCTCAATCCTTTTTTCGCGTTCAGGTTAAGAGTCATGTTGAAACTCGTGACAAGGCCCCGTATCTTCCTCGCGAATGATCCTTATGGATTTATCAACATATGCCGGAAGCGGCCCGGGGGATTTGTGGCAAGCGGATCAAAAAAAGTCATTTACGCGGCACTTATCGGCAACTCGCTCATCGCGGTGTCGAAGTTCACGGCGGCTTTCTTCACCGGCAGCTCGGCGATGCTGAGTGAGGGCGTGCATTCGCTGGTCGATACGGGAAACCAGGTCCTGATGCTGCACGGGCTCAAAAAAGCGGCGAAAAAGCCAGACAAGCAGCATCCTTTCGGCTACGGGATGGAGCTATATTTCTGGGCCTTCGTTGTCGCCATCCTGATTTTCGCGCTCGGCTCTGGCATTTCCCTCTATGAGGGGATCAAGCATATCCGCAATCCCGAAGTGATCACTGACCCGACATGGAACTATGTGGTGCTCGGCCTTGCTATTATCTTCGAGGGCTGGGCCTGGACTGTTGCCTATCTTGAATTCAACCGCATCCGGGGCACGCGTGGCCTGTGGCAGGAAGTGCGGCACAGCAAGGATCCGACGATCTTCACCATCCTGTTCGAGGATACAGCCGCGATGCTCGGCCTGGTCACCGCGCTTGTCGGCATTTTCCTGGCGCAGTATCTCGGGATACCGGAGCTTGACGGCGTTGCTTCCGTCGTGATTGCGGCGATCCTCGCGGCCGTCGCAGTCCTGCTCGCCATCGAATGCAAGGGGCTACTGATCGGCGAAAGTGCGGGCGGGAATGTCACCGAGGGGATCGAGCAGATCATCGGCAACGATGCCCGCATCGTCAGCCTGAACGAGTTGCTGACCATGCATATGGGGCCGACCGATATACTGGTGAATCTCAGTCTCGATTTTTCCGACGCCCTTGACTCCGTCGAGGTCGAGGCTGCCATCAGTGATTTCGAAACCCAGATCAAGCAGCAGTTCCCTAACGTCAAGCGCGTGTTTATTGAAGCCCAGAATTTTACCGCGCACCGCAAATCCATTGCCCCCTGAAATGACAAACAACGTGGTGTATATGCGTAAAATTGAAGAACAGAAGCGTTCTGATAATTTTCGCAAGGTGATCCGTGAAAGCGTCACCTCTGCGACTGACTTCGAGACCGATACTGTCCGCTCGCTGTACCAATGGTGGGAAGGCTTTCATCCAGAGTTGCCTCAGCGTGCCGACTTCGAGATATCAAAACACTGGAAAATTGCCTCGTCGCTCTATCTTCTTGAGGTGCTGGGACCGGGGAGATATCTTACCCGTCTGAACGGAGAGACCGTGGTGGATATCGTTGGGACTTCCCTGCGCGGGCATGAGATCACGCAGCAGGACCCGCTGCCCGAAATCCGGCTGTTGTCGGACTATCTCGATACCCTTGTCGCTGGCAAGACGGCACGGCGCTGTTCCGGTGTTGCCGATGTTTTTGGAAAGCAGTATCTGACGTTCGAAACCGTTGATTGCCCGCTTACCAACGCGACGGGTGACATCAGTTTCATTATCGGGGCGATGTCCCTTACCAGTTAAGATTCGCCTACACTGCACGCCCGTGAAGCAGAAAACAGGGAATTACTTGTTCCCGGCATTTAAAAATAGGCTTGATTTCTGTCCGGCAAGGTTTCAGAATTAGATAAATCTGTTTGAAACTGTTGATCTGGCAAGGCGTATTTACGGGCCCACATCACCAGACAGTCCGGGGCCCGGTCGTTGCGCATTGCTGCAGGAAGACAAGCTGGGCTCTCTTCAACGAGTTTATTTTTCAGTTGCAAGGGAACATATACGCCGCAGGAGCGTTATAATATCAGCATAGTCTTTGGCCGGACATGACGGGAGTTGATATGATACTTTTATCTCAAATCCTCAAACGCCTGATCAAGCAGGGCGCGCTCACGGTGATTGATCCGGAGGGGCGTGAAATCCTTTTTGACAGTGGCAATCCCGGTCCATCCGTCAAAATGCGCCTGCATACCAAAGCCGTCACCCGCAAGCTTGCCCTCTTCCCCAAGCTGTATCTGGGGGAAGCCTATATGGATGGCGACCTTACCCTTGAAGATGGCAACATTTATGACCTGCTGGATTTGTTTACCCGGAATATCGGCTGGGGCAAGCGTAATCCGCTGATCAGTTTTGGCGATTTCGCCTATCGCTTTTACTGGTTCTTCAACCAGTTCAACCCGAAAAGCCGTTCGCTCAAGAATGTCGCCCATCATTATGACCTGAGCGATGATTTTTATGACCTGTTCCTGGATGAGAACCGGCAGTATTCCTGCGCTTACTACAAGACTCCGAATGACAGTCTGGAACAGGCGCAGGTCCAGAAGATGGCGCATATCGCCGCCAAACTTGCGTTGAAGCCGGGGCAGAAAGTGCTGGATATCGGCTGCGGTTGGGGCGGCATGGCCCGCTTTCTCGCCGAGAATGCAGATGTGAAGGTCACTGGTGTCACGCTTTCTAAAAACCAGCTTGGCTATGCAAGCGAAAAGGCCAGGCAGACGGGCCTTTCGAACAAGGTCGATTATCGCCTCACCGATTACCGGGATGTCACCGAAAAATTCGACCGCATCGTCTCCGTCGGCATGTTCGAGCATGTGGGCGTGCCGCATTACAAACAGTATTTCAAGAAAGTAAAATCCATCCTGACCGATGACGGCGTCGCCCTGATCCATACCATCGGCACCGCAGACGGCCCGTCACCGACCAATCCGTGGATACAGAAATACATCTTCCCTGGCGGCTATATCCCGCCCTTATCGGAAGTAACCCCGGCGATTGAGAAAGCCGGGCTGTATGTGACCGATGTTGAAATTCTGCGTGTGCATTACGCGGAGACATTGCGCGACTGGCGCAAGCGCTTCATGGAGAAGCTCGAAACAGTGCGCGAGATTTATGATGACCGGTTCTGCCGGATGTGGGAATTCTATCTCGCCGCCAG
>TARA_R110001606_G_scaffold45770_4_pt1 | contig 31160 bp, 51 predicted proteins | sample TARA_R110001606 | Tara Oceans TARA_R110001606 (sample SAMEA4398315) | marine metagenome | biome: Polar Biome; feature: [SRF] surface water layer (ENVO:00010504); material: water (ENVO:00002006), including particulate matter (ENVO:01000060) such as... | depth 5 m
ATTTAACAATTGATGTTAACACTTTAGAAAGAGTGAAAGTAGTACCAGAAGAAACCTGCGATTACTTGTTAAGGAGCTGGAATCCAAATAAAGGATACACTTTTTTAGCGTCAAGAAGTTCAGTAGGGACCTGGAACTCTTATTCAGGTTACGGCGATGTGGAAATAGACTCAATCCAAATTACTGCAGCCAACCTAGTAGGGGTTGGAGCTACAGTAGATTTGATACTCATCTCTTAATGAGGGGACGAGCACTTGTGTTTATGGTCACAACTTTTATGATCAGCTGAGTCCTTTATATACTCTGTATGTTCTGGAGAGAATATAATAGGTCTTGCTGATCTACCAGGGTTTAAGAATCTTTCAAATAGTAGATCATATTTGATAGGATCTATTTTTGTTATATCTAAAGCGTAAGACACTAAGCTTCCAGCAGCCGAACCTCGGCCTGGACCTACGTAGACTCCCTCTTCTCTAGCTCCATCAAGAAATTCTTGAACGATAAGCAAGTAGTCACTGAAGCCCATTTTTTTAATTACTTTAAGTTCGTAATCAAGTCTTTCTCGATAGATTTCAGGTGGGACTCCATCGAACTTTTCCATTAATTTAACTTTAGAGATATATTCGAGTTCGTCCCAAGAGTTAGTATAGTGCTTTAAGTTTTTAAATTGAGGGTAACGGTTCATTCTATCTGAGAAATAACTATCACTATCGATAATACTTGCTACTTGATTTGTATTAGTTATTGCTTGGTAAGGGATCCCTCTAGATTTTGCCTGATCAGCCATCCAGTCATGATGAGCTACATGCACATCAAGTTCTCCAAAACTAAATCTTTTTGGATTGCTCAAGGTTGTTTTGGTTTGCATACACAGCGCAATCTCATGAAAATTCTTATCGCTACTATTAGTATAGTGGCAATCGTTAGTAAGGATTAGTTCTATATTCTTTTTACGAGCAAGCTCAACTAGAACCTTATTTACTTTAATCTGTTCAGGATCGTCATGTAGTTGAACTTCAGCTAGAAGTCGACCGCCAAACATAGTTTTGTGGTGATCTAAGAGGTATTCAGCATCCTTAAACCTATCTGCTATTATCAATTGGCTAAGCCTACTGCCAAGACAGGCAGTAGTGCCAATAATCCCTTCAGAATATTGTCCAATTAAACTATCATCAATTCTGGGCTTTCGGTACATCCCCTCGGTATAAGCAAATGTTGAAAGTTTATATAAATTTTTAAGACCGACATTATTCATAGCTAAAAGAACTAAGTGATAATAAGGCTTATCAAGTTCATCCCTTTCTCTGACGGATCTATCGTTAACTGTATAGTAAGCTTCCATTCCTATTATAGGCTTGATATTTGCTTTCTTGCATTCCTTATAAAATCTATAGCTTCCGCTTACATTTCCATGATCTGTAATCGCGCATGCTTTTTGATTCATGCTTGATATGTGAGTTGGAAGAGTGTTGACTTTATTAATACCGTCTAGAAGACTGTATTCGGTATGCATGTGAAGATGTACGAAATCATTCATGATGTTTTATTCCTCTTGAAGTGTCTCTGTTATGTTGCTAGGAATTTCGTAAGGGATATCATTAGCTTGATAACAAGCTTTTTTTAATCTTTCGAAATCATATTCGTTTTGTTTTAAATATTCAATTGATCCAAGTATCCCGCCTTTACAAATTGTTTGCTCTTCTTCACCAGGGAAAGTAGCTTTAACTGCAGTTCCAGCGAATCGCATCAAACCTAAGTCTTTTGCATACGCAACTACGTCAGAATAAGGCTCTACGCCTTTTCCTGGGATAAAGTTAAAGGTTGCGGTATCCATTAAGCCTGGAGCAATTTTTGATTTGACTACTTTGATAGTCATCAGCAATGTTCTAGTTTTAGTATCGGGTTTAGATTTAACTCTTAATCTTAATGTTGAGTAGTAAGGTAAAGCGTTGCCGCCACTAGTTGTTTCTGGGTTGCCGTACATAACTCCAATATTAATTCTAATTTGATTAATAAAAATGTAGCAACATTTTTGGTCGTTAGCTATTTTAGAAATAGTTCTTAAACTTTTTGATAAGATCCTAGCAAGTTCACCAACACCTTTAGCGCCAATATCTCGCTGGACATCAGCTTCAGTCTGAGCAGCATCGATAGAGTCGAAGATAATAAAGCCTGTAGCTCCTGAGTTCCCGAAATCTTTTGCCATCTGTAAAGCTTCTTCAGCTGTATCTGGGTAAGCGAAGACGACTTTAGAGGGATCTATACCCATAGATTCAATAAGCTGAACACTTGTAGTCCGTTCAAGATCGATAAAGATGGGGGGCCGCTTATAGCCTTTAGCTTTAACGTACTCTCTCAGGAGCTGTAGAGCCATTGAAGTTTTACCAGCAGAGGTAGGACCAAAGATTTCAATAATACCACTATCTGGATAGCCCCCTGAGCCAAGGGTGCAGTCAAGATAGACTGAGCCCGTAGGAATCATCTGCTCCCAGGTAGTTGATTTGGCAGGGCCCATAGTTATCATATTTTCTTTTCCGAATTTCTTTGCGCTAGCGCTGATGATTGCATCCAAGGTTGGGTTGCCAGTTACTTTTTTAATTGCCATGTTAGGCTCCTTTAATTTAAATATTAGTCGCTAAAAAGCGACAAGCCCTACCTCACCTTACTTATTAGATAAGGGATTGTAGGGATAGTTGAAAAAAATTAGCTGGTTGTAATTTTTATTTATTTTTCATGTGGTGAATCCAATCTAAAGTGGGAAGAGTGTAGTCTCCTAGATTTGTTTCTAGAAGTACTCTTTCATCACGACTTTTATACAGGGAAGAAACAAAACCAGTTTCTGTAATTTCTAGTTCTGAGTAGTAGTTAACATCAGACCAGACTAATATTAAATTAGAATCTTCCTGTAAGCATTGGGATGGATAAACCATATTTTTTTTAAATTCTTTTGCAAGGAAAGACCACACTCTATTTAAGTGATAGTAGTAGTCTCTGGTGCTAGAATTGTTTTGCAAAGTATCTGCAAGTAAATGAAATTTTTTTGCATTTTCTTCTCTCATTCATTCCTCTTTATTTATTTTTAATTAGATAGCCCTTATAATTTTTGGATAGAGTTTTGTTTCTTCTGGAAGTGCCCTGGAGCGAAAGTTCCAAGTTACTTCAGTTTTGCAATCTAAGCAATAGAGATATTTAGTATTTTCGCATTCATAAAGTACTGTATTTTTATTGGCGCAAACAAAAGCCTTGTAGGCTAGATTGCTATTCCTACATTTAGAGCAAATCTTTTTTATTACTGTCATTTTGTTCTATTTGTTAGTGTTTGAGTAAGGCCTATAACTATAACGCAGTAAGAAAGTAGAGTGACCTGAATCCCTTTTCTAATTGCTTTTTTTATTTTCTGCCCTTTGGAGGTTTTCATTTCTTTTCTACCCCCATTAAGGCTTTAGTGTCACTTCCCTCAGGAAGTTTATCTTTAATCATGGAGATTGGATCTAGCTGGGTCAATGCACTTTTAAGTTCATTGAAAGAGCGTTTCCAGTCTTGTTCCATAACAACTTCAGTTGTTCCTTCATGTCCGTGTATAACTCTGACGTCCCCGATATTGTCATACATTGCGACCGAGGGATGTTCAGAGAGCCAAGTTAAAGAAACTTTACCGTTGTCGAATATCACGCCTTGAGCAATTCGCCCAGTGCCAGATATTCCGGAATCATCTTCAACTCTGTGTAAGTAAAATAATTTAGCCATCATGTTTTTCCTTTCCCAAAGAATCGCTTTGGAACTGTATAATTATATATGTTACCATTAAGTTTAAAAAGCTTTGATAACAAGTATAGTTGTTGTGAAATAAAATATGCAAGCAGACGAGTTAGAGTTGATTCCAAGAAGCTTGAAATAAAATTAATATTCTGTTTCATATTAAGTTGCTGTTGAGCGAACTTCCCAGGCTAATTCAGGTGGAGCTGGTTTGGGAAAGCGTTTCTGAATGAAATTGTTAACGGGGGTAGGCCAGATATCTTGAGCGATTGACAAGCAGGCTTTAGCAACTTGTTGAATCTCCCATTGAGCACCCTCATGAATTCTTAAATCTATAAACTTTAAAAGATTGTTAAGGTTTACAGTACCATAGTACTCAGTGTATAAATTTTGAGGAAGTACCATTCGAGCTTGTTCACGACATATGCCTTTACTTAGCATTTGATTGTAAACGTCCAGTGAGTGTTCACCCCAGCGACGAAGAGTTTTATTAGCCTCTACATAGGTATCTAAAAAAGCAGGAGCAAGAGTAGGGTTAATAAGTCCTACCTCGTTACTAGCCTGCCTGTTGGATTTATGTTGAGTTCTAAATTGGTCGGGTTCGTAAAATTGCAAATCTTTCTCAGTGTATCTTCTGCTTATTTCGTTATAAGACCAAGTTCTATGGCGGTGGTGCTGAGACCGAACGAAAAGAGGAACACAAAACTTAAAAGTAGCAATATTATGCTCCAAGGTCGAAGTGTGCCTATGATCGATGAGATATTTGATGAGTTTTTTATCTTTTTCATTAACGGTATCCTTCTCTACACCAAAACTAACTCTGGCAGAATTAACAATAGTTTTATCGGTTCCCATATGTTGAACCAACTGTACATATCCCGTGTTATCGCCGACCGCTTCGTAAATATTAATTTTTTCTTTCATTAATTTTCCTTTTAATTTCTAGTAGATTGTTCTTTTTCATAAAATTGTACATTCTTTGTGACTTTCTTTTAGCCAGTGGGTCGAAATATCCGAGGATGGATAGTTCGCGCCAAAGATTAGCGTAAGAAATATTTGAATCTTCAGTCAGTAAAAGAATGATTCGATCTTCAATCTCACGCAATCTTTTCCTTTTCCAAGAAGCACGATCTAAATTCTTAGTTGATAGGAACTTTTTAAAATTAGCATCGCCAGGTAGACCTAAAGAACTAATCATTTCTTCATAGGTATCATAAGAATTAATAAGATCACTTGATAAATGTTCATACTCCTTCGAGTAGCGTGTGAATTTATTTTGCTTTCTATTCGGAAGAGACCAGTCTAGCTCAGGGTAAGACTGAATTATTATTGAAAAGAGTTGACGGCTCCATGGCTTACCAGATTCTTGGTAGTAATTATTTGTATTAAAAAATATTACAGCCTGGTTGTAGGACTCAAAGTTACTTCGGTGCTCATCGAATAGTTTCCAGATTGAAAGGTGCCTGTGATGCTTAGGCTTTTTTTTATTTTCAATTTCTAAGTTTGATGAACTGAACGCACTGGGAGTCCAAGCCCTACCAGTCCTAGTGAAAAGTTTGCTTTTATTTAAAAAATCAATAGCGATCTGAACTGAAGTCGCAGGTACGGTCTCAATATAAATGTTTAATTTATTTTGAATCACTTCAGAATTGTAACAAGTCTTAAAGTACTTAGTAGCTTTTGATGTAGAGATTTCTGCATAGCTTGCGAATTCAGAAGCAGTATAGAAGCCGCCTTCAGATCCAAGTTTTTCCAGATCATGAGAAAACATAGTTCGAATCTGGTTAGTAGTATAGCCTTCTTTAATTAAGGTCCAGTAATTCATTTTTTTTACTCCTGGTTCGAGAGAATTAATAATGAAACTCTCGTAGAAGAGAGTTCCAATTGAATTTATTGTTGAGATATAAGGCCTTTTTCTTCAAGAGCTTTAAACACTTCGTCAAAGTTTCCTTGATCTTCAAGCTCTTCGATATATTTCATAGCTAGAAGAGTCTTAACTCTATCTTGATCCATAATAGCCACTAGCATTGATGCGAGTGTGGTTCTATTTTCTTTAGTGTTCTCATTTGTCATGATATGCGTTTTTTTATCAGTCATGCTGACTCCTATTAAATTATTTTCCAGTACTACCGTATCCGCCAGTACCTCTTTCAGTAGAAGAAAGCTCTTCTACTTGTACGAATTCTATTTGAGGGTAAGGTAGAATAATGATTTGACCCACCCTCTTGCCGATCTCATATTCCTTGAAGCCCATTTGAGTATGTAAAGGCCTGGAGTCGGTGAGGTGTTTACCTCGAGTATATTTTAACATTATCTCGCCTCGGTAGCCAGAGTCTATGACTCCTACAGAGTTAGTTAACTGTTGTCCAGTTTTATAGACTGAAGACCTAGGGAATAGGAGGCCGACATGCCCTTCTGGAATCTCTAAAGCGATTCCAGTATGGTAAGTTACTAGTGCTCCGTTATAGTCTGCCTTAGTGCAATGTAGGTCCATCCCCGCATCTCCTGGCTTAGCATAAGCGGGAACTATTGCTTGAGGGTGTAATTTTTTAATTTTAATTTGCATTATTTTCCTTAAGTTTGAGTTTGGGAACATGATTATCACAGTCAGGGCACCAATATTCGCCATCAATAGTTTCTATTGGTTCTGCCGTATTGACGGTGACCCAGCATTGTTCTTCTACTCTAGGGCTGCTGCAGTCAGGGCAAATCCAAATTTCAATACTTTCCATAAGATTTCCTTTAATTATGATTAAATTTAAGTTCTAAAATTTCGTCGATCTGATCATTTTTATAATGTGTAGCAAAAGTATCGAGACCGAAAATTCCTTCTACGGTATTGTAGAGAGTATTAATTTTAATACTTGGCCCGTCATAATTGATTAAAAGTTCGGACCCTAAATACTGTTTTTTAGAATCTGTAATATATCTAGTGTCTAAGACTTGATTCAATAAGTAAGACTGTATATCTTCTAGACTTTCTAAATCTTTTGCATGAGCGATACACTCCTCGACGAGGTGTTGTTTCGTAGTACTATTAAAGGGACGCATATTCTACTCCTTTAAAAAGGTATACTTTTGCTTCAGTTTTCTGATGCCATGCTAAGCCGACTGAAGTTTCTGATGGGATTTTCATCTTGTAGGCAAAATGTCCAGAATCAGGTTCCTCTTCAAAGAAGAGCTGAGACAAATCTTCAATAACGTAAGGTTCGATCTCATTCATTAACTCATCGTAGAGAAGATCGAATTCGGCCTGTGCTGCTGGAGTATATATTAATGATTTGGATTCTTTGTCGTAGCTATCTATCTCTTTCTGAAAATAGAATCTTAAGAAAGAGTCTGCTGCTTCACATGCAATCGCGATTTTTTGAGATTGAGTATTCATTGATCTTCCCCTTCTTTTACTAGATGAATCCTGTAAGATTCATCGTACTCTTCACGATCCATCAAGGTATTGTATTCTTCATTTTCGACATTCTCTTTAGCTTTAAGTTCTGCGTCAGCTTTGCTATTAGCTCTGACTTCGGTTTCTACTAAACTAATTACTGTACGGCATATATGTAGTTGTACCGTGTATTTTTTTTTCATATTGTTTCCTTTTTTAATAAGTAGTTGGCGTGTTGAAGCCAACGGTTAGCGCCGATAGGGGAGTGGAAGTCCTACGATATCTCAATTTGAGATATCGTTAGTTTTAAAGCGCTACTAATACAGTCCGCACTGTTTATGTTCCTGGCATCTCACTTTCAACCATCCACCGTCATTAATAGTTCCGGGGTTGCCGCATATCTCACAAGTAGTCTCAGAAATAATTTCAGCAAAATCAATGTAAGCATCTATTTTTTCATGAGGCATATTTGTGTAAAACCTCAGAGTTCCGAATTTTTCTTTGACTTGAACTACTTGTATATCAGAAGTTAAAGTCTCAATTACTTGATTGAGTCTTTCAACAAATATTGGTCGTTTATTTTTATCTTCAGTTTTTATATAGAGCGTATAGCGCTCAACTTCAGCATGAAATTGTTTTATTTCGTACTGGATAAGGCTGCAGAGAATATCGATTATATTGTACCAGCCGTCACCACATTCAAGACCCCAACACATGCACGTCAGCTCCATGTCTAGGTCTTTTTGAAAAAAAATATCTGGATACTTTTCGAAAAGCTTTTCTTCTAATTTTCTATCCATCTCTAGTCCTTTTTCTGTAAGATATAAAATCTTCAGAAGTTAAAATTTGTTTAGTATCATCTTCAAGGTATACTATCCACCTAGAGCAATCTATCTGTTTGAGGCCTTCTATACGTAAAAGCAATTCAAATCCAGAGATGTCTTTATTGAAAAAATATATCTGATTTTCTTTTTTATCTTTAAAGTGCTTTAGCTTTATTTGGTATAGTCGCTTCTTCATCTCTACACTCGATATAATATATCTGGGGGCTGCTGTATCATTAAGATACGTCCAGTATAATAACGTTCCCATTATAAGTCATTCTATCTTTTTCTCCATCTACACAGCAAGCCGCATTGCTAAATATTGTTTTAAGCCCGGGTAGAGTCCTGGTACCTGTATTGTGAATACCTCTAGTCGAATGTATGTGTCCGAAACAATTAAGTTTTGGATTTATTTTATTTATTACTTTCATTAGAGAAAGGCAGCCACAGGCCTCTACTACGGTTATACTTTTACCAGTATTTGGATCCGATATTCTTCTGTCAGAATAGTCTAGTATTCCTTGAGGTGGTGTATGAGTTACAATTATGTCAGCATCTGAGTCTATATGGTCCCAAACCTTGTCCATCATCTTAGATCTTGGCTTCATGTAAGCCCAGTCTCCGTATCTAGGAACGTATGGGGCTCCCCAAACTTTCAAGTTGTTTAACTCTGGAAAGGTAATAGAATTCATAATGCATAATTCTATACCTAAGCTATCTATATGCTCTCTATCTATGAGCCCCCTCTCAATTGAGGTGTCATGATTTCCGGGTACAAAAAGTTTATTCTTAATTGGAAGTTTTGAAAACCAAGTAAGGAACTGGTGCATTTCGTGTTCGTTTCGGTAAGGATCTCTAAAGTTACTCGCATCTCCGCTGTGAATGACCAAGTCGACGTTAGGTGGGACTTTAAGTTGTTCATGGTGTCCATGAGTATCGCTAATATGCCAAATTTTAATCATAAGTTGTTCCAATATTAATCCTTTTCTATCTCTATGACATATAAACTATTACGGTGATACTCTCTGCATCTAACGCCAGAATTATCTGATTCGTCTATTAAGACTCCACTGTTTCTCTGCCCAAGACTAAGTACTATTCCGGTAATATTTTTGGTTTTATGTTTAACTTTATCGCCAATCTTCATATTCCCTCTGCAGCAACTTTTATTCTATCTAGATAATGCTTTTCTATATGCCTGTCTAGGTACCATCTTGCTTTTTTTAGATCTTCAATCGGGCAGATTTGTTTTTTTCCGGCTCGTGATATATATTTAACAACGTTCCCTAAGTGGAAGTCCAGTTCCCAAGCTTCAATAACTTTTATAGCTTCATAAGTTGTGTCTCCGCCGTAGTGAATAGGGTGGGCTATTTTTTGTTTTGTATTTTTGTTCATTTATTCTCTTATATATAATTTAGATATCAGCAGTTTAGCCTGCATTGAATGAGGAGGATACTACCATCCCCGCTTTATAATCTGGGTTAGTAAGAGTGCCGATAAGAGTTACTCTTACATGTTCTGAGCTACACCAGGTTTCGGAATGCGCATTACTGCTAGGGCGGTAATTCTTAGACTCAGGGTGAATGGACTGTGCTTCTTTTTTGCTTCTAGCTACTACTATTGCGCTATCGTAGGTATCGTAGCTTTTATTATAAGCCTGAGATATAAGGTATATATTCATAACTGTTTCCTTTTTAAATAGTTAATAAGTAAATTGTATTCTGGTGCAGTAGTTGAAAGTTTAATATTAGTTAAAGTTTCAATACAGCAGCTACAGTCAAGCGATAAAGAGCACACTAAGTGCTCTCTCAGGCAGGCTTTGCAAGTCTTGGGCATTAGCAGCCCATCCTTTTTTCTTGGGCGTATTCTAAAGCTGATTGATAGTCGCATTCTAACTGTTCGTCTAGCCGGCTTGCACACCAATTATAGAGAGGATTTTCAGTATCATATTCTAAGATTTGCTCTTCTTTAGCCCCGCAGCATTTAGTGCAGTTAATGTCGTACTCGCCGTTAATATACCTTTCGTAATCTTCAGGGTCATCATCAAAGTAATCTCCAGGTAAGCCTCCTGCGTCTATGCTAGGGTTTACGGTTTTACCTTTCCCGTTACACTGACTGCAGGGTTGCCACTTAGTAGTGCACCTGATTTCTTTATTCCCAGAGACGTTCATAGATATAAGCCAATTGTTAAAATCAGCTTCAGATACATTATCAGGGTCGCTTAAGTCTTCTCTTAGAACTACTGTAACGTCTTGGTCTGGCGCCCACTCCCAGAATTGCTCCTCTACCCAATCTAAATTGATTGTAGTCTTAGAGCCTTCCTTGAGGAAAGATTCCCTTTTAGTAATAAGTGATTCTATTACTCTTGAGTCACCCCAATAGTTATAATTTTCCATTCTTTGTGTTTGGTTCCACCACATCTTCTTCTCCTTTAGTAATTAAGTTAATCATTTTTTTTATGTCGATAATATCTGTAATAAGGTTATTCGTGTTAGCTATGCATTGAGTTCTTTTAAGAGCGACAATCAGATGATCATGAAATGACTGAAGTCTTTGTAGTGCGACTGAAGCTCCATGAGTTTCAATCATTTCATTAAGTTTTTGTTTTAACATTTAATAGTCCTCGCAGTCACATGGATCGCAAAGACAAGCTTCGCATTTTGTAAACAAAGTAAATATTTGAGAAAGAGCTGCTTCATGGTCTTGATAAAGGATCCCCTTGCCTCCAGATGCATTCCAAGCCTCAATGTTTTTGATTCTGTCGTCAATCAAAATAGCGTCGGGAAATGCCCAAAGATGCTTCTGAGAGTTATATATTACTTTAGAAGTAAATTCAGGGAAATGATTTTGAATCCAAACCTGCTTCCCCCTAATACAATGCTTATCTAGAGGAGCTGTTAACAAGTTAACGTTTTCAAAGCCTACAAGGCTTATAGATAAGCCCACAAGCTCTTTAGCTTTACTAGAGGTAGGCAGAGACTCCCATGCGGCTTGATTCTCACCTATCGGGATATATGAGACTTTTAAAAGATGCTGATACATTTCATTTAATTCTAATTGAGAATCTTTCATGTTGAGTGCAGATCTTAATGCTTTACCCAGTGTAGATAGATTGCCTAGCTTTTCTACATTAGACCTTAAGAAGGTTAAGCTTGGATGGTTAATTGACTTGTCGGTAAGTAGCGACAGGATCTGTTGGCTTATGTAAGATTCAAAATCAACAAGCACATCGTCCATGTCTAAATAAATTTTATTAATCATCAGTAGTAAGCTCCTCTTCTAGATATACGTCAGGTCTAAATACTTTAAAGCTGACACGATTTTCTTCTACAGCTTTTTTTATTTTCTTCTGAATAGAAGTTAATTTTGCAGTTCCAGTTTTAATATCAAGCAAGATTATTTCAATGTCTTCAGATTTTTCCGACATGCCTTTATAGATTATATAATCTATTGGGTCGCCAAGGAATTTATAGTCTTTAATCTGATAGTCAGGATGTACATATGGAGCCAATTGCTCCATTGCTTGGCCTTTGAGAATTGCTCTCTGTCTAGTAGTACTATCTTTCCTTGCTCTTGAGACTGCATCTTTTACGGTTGAATCGATGGTTGATTTAAGAATAGCTAGGTTTTGTTCAAGAGTGGAGTTGGTTTTTGAAAGAATATTTTTTTCTTCTTTCTCTCGTTGGATACTTTCATCCATCAGAGTCTTTTGAGTAAGCAGTTCTTTTTGGTTCAAAGTAAATAAATTTTCAATTATTTTTCTTGCTTGCTCTTTGTCTAGCAATTCTATAAGTAAACTTTTGGTTTTAATGTTATAGTGAATGTAAAGAGTTAAAATGGCTAATATAAGAAAAGCCATAATAGATATTTCTATCATTTTGGTGTCCAGTGGAAGATAATAATTCTAAAATAGTTTTAGTTACAGGAACATTTAACATAATGCATCCTGGCCATGTCAGGCTTCTTGAGTTTTGTTCTGATTTTGGAAAGGTAGTTGTAGGTATAAATTCAGATAAATACCTAAATTCCAAGTATGGAAAAGATAAAACAATAACTCTAGCAGATAGAGTCTTTGTTTTAAAGTCATGCAAGTATGTTGACAGCGTAGTAGCCTTCAGCGAAGACGAACCTACTAATTTAATTAAAAAGATTAAGCCAGACTTTTACGTGAAAGGCCCTGATTACAAAAACAAGGTTATTCCTGAAGACAAAATTTTAAATTTAATGGGCATCAAAAAGATAATACAGCCAAATAAGAAAGAATATAGTTCTTCCGAATTAATAAAAGATGTATCTTTAAATGATTTTACTTTTTTTAATAATTGATCTGAATCTGATTCATTTTGAGAATCTCATAGAAGGCTTCATGGGGTGAAGCCTGTGGATCTACTTTATCGATTATATTAAAAAGAATTTCAACAAAGATCTTTTCATTCTCTAAATTCTGCTGTCGATTCATTTGGATGCTCTTATCTTCGTGATTAACTGAATGATTAGAGTCTGAATGTTCAATAACATAAACATGACCTTTATAAATTAGACAGTCTGGTATAGTTAAAGTTGGCACGTATTTTTTGCTCCAATGCTCATAGGCTGAATGGATTAGGTGTTTTTTCATTTCTTCTAAATTAGGGGAAGAAGTATCGGTGACTTGAATTATGAGATCATGAAGATTCATGTTAGAGCCGTCAGAATTAAAAAAATAAGCAAAGGTATAAGATGGAAGAAAGAAAATATCTATAGCATTTGCAAAAGCATTTAATAGATATTTCTTTTTCCTTGTCTTAGGATGCTGGAGCTTAATATACTCCATCATTGATTGCTCTACAATTGCAGCAATTATTTTCTTGTAGTCTTCTAACGGGTTGGATTCTAACATTTCATATCATACAGGTGTCACTGTCACAAAATTTATCTTCAGCCTCATGGGTGTTGCCAGTTAAAACAAGCGGCTTAAGATTACTTAACATTTCTAAGTAGGTTTCTCTAGATATTTCTTCATAAGGCAGTTGTTCATAACCTGAACTTTCAGCATGGGGGAGCAGCGAAATGCTTTTTAAATCTCTTTCATACATTTTTAAACAAGTTTCAATGTGTTTAACTTCATCGGGAGCGAAGGTTACAGTGATCGAGACTTGGTTGTCAGCCCAATACGCTTGCATATCTCTAGCATTTTGAAATTGCTCAAAAATAGTTACGTCTTTTACTGACTTTTTAAAGTGATCAGCTTCCACCGGGAATTCAACTACAACTGTATCAGTAGCGTAAGCGTCCTTCTCTACATGGTAGCCAGAAGCTTTACATACTTCTACAAGGGGAGAACTATCCTGAAGTCTAACTCTTCTGATATAATATTGAGAGTGAGGATAATGAATCCCTGGAGTACTTCCAGCCAGTAGACTTACAGTGCCACTAGGCTTTACGCTTGTCGTCTTGATGGATCTCGGAATGCATAGCCAGTCCGAATATGTTTTATCTAAATCTTTGATATACTTATAGCCTTTATCGCACCAGTTTATGAATTCAAATCTTCCTAGTTTTGCTATAGCTTGAGTAATCCCACTCATAGACGTACCAATACGTCTATTTCTCATCATCACCGCATTTGTTTTAGGATAATGAGTTGGAATCAAAGTAACTGTTTTTCCATACAGGTAAGCAAATTTAAGAGTACGTTGATAGTCTTCTAACGAATCATGATGAGCAGGAAAAGTTTCTACCAAGCAACAAAGCTCGCGATCTTCAAGGGTTTGCTCGCTACAGGGATTACTACCCATAGCTCTCCTGTCTTTATTATTGATAGGGTCTTTCATTCTACCGTACTTTCTCATCTGGTCTAGCCAGATAAACCCCGGTTCGCCATTGCTTGCAATTCTATCGATGAAAGGTTTATAGTCCATGCCCGTGGTTGCCAGTATTGAATTGTTGGAAGCCCAGCGCCTATCGTATAATGCTTCCTTATCTTGTTTCAAGTCTACGAATTCAGTATCGTCTTGGTCCCCAAACATAATTTCAGCAGTACGTCTAACTCCTCCACTTACAACACATTTACCAATGTAATTAAAGATATCAACGATATGAGTTGAAGTAATTGGGGTAGGCTTATCTGTTTGTAATAAGTTTATTAAACTCTGGATTAAGCTCTTAAGTGGTCCAGAGCCACTAGCAGTACCGCCGAAGCCTTTGATTGGTGCTCCTTTTGGTCGAACTTGAGAATAATCAAAGTTAGGAATTTTGTTCTTACCAACGCAAGCGTCAAGAATAACTTTAACGGCAGCGACCCAGCCTTCTCTTGAATCTTCAACAATATGGGTTTCAGTTGTGCTGTGAATTAAAGGTTGAATTAAAACCTTACCGGCACCTTTACAGTCCCCTCCAACTCCAACTCCATACATGGACATATCCATTAGGAATAGAAATGGTTCTGAGAAGTCTACATCAATGTTTTTAGTAGTACAAAAGCCACAATTGTTGAGAGCAGCGCTCCCTTTAGTGTAAACGAGTTCCGTACCCATGCACCATAAGCCTCGACCCGGAGGTAGAAATTTGAATTCCCACATTCTTTCAAAGAATTCTTGTGCTGAGTTTTGAGCTTTTCTGTCGTCCCAAGGTAGCGATAAGCTCTTGCAATGTTGCTTCTGGACATTATAAACGCCTTCAACAACCCTTCGGCATGTTTCCCAGTATTCTTCTGTACTTCCGTCTGTTTTGATTCTGGCATAAGTTCTCTTATAGACGAAATAACCTAAATTGTTAAAGCCCCATAGTGGTTGTATATTTTTAAAAGGAGAAATAAAACTTTCGCTAAGAGTGAAGTTCCTAATCTTTCTTCCATTTTTCGTTTTAGATAAAAACATATTATGTTTCCTGTTTATTTTTGAATATAATTAATGTTAAATTAATAAGCAACCCAGTAGTAATGGAGCCGATGACTGAAGTTATACTTTGAGATATTCCCGAAAGTAAGCCAAACGCTAAACCTGTAGCAATGAGGTCTGCAACTAGTGTGTTCTTTATTAAAAGTTCTTTTAAAAGTTTCGGTAGGTGATTATAAGTTAATATTAAACTTAACCAAGTGAATCCACCAAGTATTATTCCGTCAATCAAGATAGCTCCACGCAAAAAATGCACGTAAGATGTGCATCTTTTGTTGAAAATTTGAATAGTAAAGCGAAATTGTTTTATCTATTCTTTTTATTCTTTACTAGAAGGTTTGTTTTATTATAAAATAATGATTAATATTCTATACAAAAAACCTTTGTTTTGTTTATTATACGATGTATTATTGAGCAGTCCATTTCATTTCGACATGAAGACTCATGCCAACTTGCTCTAGAATCTTTCTTACTTCAAGAAGCATATCTAATCTTTGCTTCCAGAAGTCTTTGACTAATTTAGCTGCGACTTTAGCAGAAAGAGTACTGGACATATAGCTATCTGCCATTTTCTCAATAATGTTCGCTGCTGGCCTTTTAGCGCCTTTCTTAGCATAGTTTGAGACTAAAGCATTGATTACATCTGATTTCTTAACGGAGTTGCCGCCTTGAATTGCATCGCTAATAGAGCAGCTAGTACTGTAGTAATTATTTGCGATCTGAACGTTCCTAGCAAGCTGCAGTAGTAGTTTTCTAAATTCATTACTGTCTAAGTTTTTAACGTGCGGGATTTCGATCATAAGATCTGTTGCCCATTGATAGAGCGTCTTATCGTAGAAGGTAAAGTTCTGAATGAATGCAACGCTAATCTCACTATAAACAGTAGTGCCTTCTTGTATTACTTCCATTATAGATTCAGCATCTACTTCAAATTCATTTTTATTTTCTTTTGTCTTGCTTGCCATTGTAAATTCTCCAGCTAACATTTTCACCTCATATTTAATATAACAAATAGATGCAGGAGCTTTAATATGCCCCCACATCTATTTTTTTCATCAGTAACAGCTTCTTAAATAAGAGTTACCAAGGAAACCCACCTGCGTTTGTGTTTTGATTCACTTGAGATTGGGCTTGAGCTGCTGAAGTTCTTGAAGCTTGTTGGTTGCTATTAGAATTAGCATTAAAAGCATTCACAATAGCTTCCATGATTTCGTTTCTAAAAGTATTAGTTTCTTCACCTTCGTCTTTTAAAAAACGAACGTCGTCATACCATGTATCTTCACCCTCTTTATTTTTACCTTTATGCTGTGGCTCTTTAGCGAAAAGGCCATTAGCTGATTCGAAGACTTTAAAACCAGTAATTTCCATTTTATTCTCTACAACTAACGAGGCGTAAGCGCGGAGTTTGCTTTTTGGTGACTTGATTGGGTATACTTTTACTTTGTAATTGAACATTTTTTTGTTTCCTTTTATTTGTGTCATAATTGACAATTGTATTAAAAATTTGAGAAGATATTTCTTCTACTATTATATTTGCTGCAGTATTAGCTGCTTTTTTTACCACTTCATTATTCATTATTTGAATCATTAGTTTCATTTTTGTCGTTCTCTATAATTTCAATATTATTTTTTTCAAAGAATATCCTATAGAAGTAGCCTAGAGAGAAAGCAAGGGTCACTAAATGACCCAGGCTAACTGAAGATAAGGAATTACTTACCTTTAGGTAATCAAGCAAAACTTTAGACATCTCTATATGATCATCTCTTTGTTTTTTTAAGATTTGATTTGAGATCAATTCAAATAAATTATTAGAATTAATTTCAAAAGAATCATTTTCCTTGTTTACTTTAAATTTCATTAAAATTGCCACCCGATCAAATATCTAAGAGTGCCCATCATTAAAGATTGCATACAGTAGTATTCTCCAGCAGAAAGTGGAACAGTGTAATACTTGTTTACATTTTGCTGTTTGTTGTTTTCTCCAATCTTCATCATGTAGGTTCCAAGGTATCTACCTTCACCAGGAACAAATTCTAGCGCTTTGGTAGTGCCTGAATTGCTTGGTGGAACGTGCATCAGTCTTTTAGGAGCTCTTGGATTATCAAAAAGATTTACAATATCTGCTCGAGAAATTGCAAAACTAATTTTTTGAGTCCAGTCATATGCTTTATCTTTATTAGGGACAGCTGGAGCTACCTCAAGAAGAATAGATCCTTCTTTTAGTATCTTTCCGGAATCATCAGTTTTAATCTTGATGATTGTGAATTGTGCTGCAGCTTTTTTTTTGTATACGGGGAAGACCCCAGAGTATTTTAAATTAGACATTTTTTTCCTCACTTTTCAACCATGTAAGCATTAACATACCTTGCCTAGCTAAAGCGTTGTGCAAAGTATCTCCATTGCTTTTTACATCATTAGCGACGCTTTCAAGCGCATCGCTATATTTTTCGATATTAGAGAAGCCTGTCTGTACCATAACGTTGGATAAGATTTCTATAACATCTATAATAGATTTATCATGTTTTGAGAATTCTAGCAACAAGTTTTCAGTGATTTCTTTATTGCTCATGCTCATATTCAATTTCATATATAACCTCAAAAGTCAAATTAAAAAAGAAGGAAAGCCTAAGCTCTCCTTCTAAACGCAACTACGTTTTGAAAATAATCTTACGATTAGTTTCCTTTAACTGAGCCTGTTGCAAAGACTTCAGTTACACCAGATAATGTGGTGCTGCTCCATTCTTCAGTAGGTACGCCTCGGCCATCAATGATGAGATTGCGTCCGTTGAGGGCGTGATCTGCAGCGAATTGAGCTAAAGTGGTATCGTCTGATACCTCTACGGATTTTTGTCCAGGTCCTGGAACGATAACGAGAGTAATGTAACGCATAATAATTTTCTCCTATGCTATATTGTAAGTTTGTAAATTAGATTGATTGTTAAAGTTAATAATTGTTTTGGTTGAGTAGTTAAAATCATTTTCTCTTCTTGATGAAGAAAGCATATCACAAATTTTGTGAACTGTAAAGCCGCTAATCATTGAAGTAAGAGTCGAACAAACCCTAAGGTTGCAAGGTCCTTCCTCTATTTCGTCATCTGATTTTAAATTTTTAATCCAAGATTCCAATTCGATTGGATTCAGATTGTTTAAAATATTCAACTCAGCATAATCAAAGCCTAGCCTAGTTTCAAAAACTTTTTCAACTGCCCAGTTTAGATTAAATGCATCATAGATGTCTCTGCGAGCACTCATTGTATCTACAGTGAGAACAAGAGGACCATCTAGAAGATCTTTATGCTTTGATGATTCAAAGAAATAATCGTGCTTTTCGACTTCAATCCTAGGATTGAATGCTTTTAAGACTTCTTCAAAAGCATCAACTTTTTTACTATTGATATGATTTGAATTGTAAATTTGGTTTGGAAGGTTGTGGGATTCTACTAAATCCGCATCCCAAATTCTAAAAGAATGGAAACCCATTCGAGCTGCAGTTAAGCCGATCCAGCTTCCTGTCGCTCCAACACCAATTATATTTAGTGTTTTTTCATTTGCATCTTCAGGACTAAACCATCCTGAATGACGCAAGAAAGATACTTCGTTTTGCATTATTTTCCTTTATTTTGAAGTTAATGGAGTGTAATCGATTTCAGATTGAACTACTAGTAAGTCAAAGTCTTCTAAGACTTGGATCAAGTCAAAGCAATCAAGATTGCAAGCTACTATAAGTGCAGCTTCAATCTCATCGTCTTCGACAACCTCCACTAGGCTTTCAATTTGTGAAAGCATGAGGGTAGGGTCTTGTTCTGCCGCAGTTGGAGTATCTAAGATTCCTAGAACTTTAGTGTGTCGGTTGACTAGACATTCCAGCAAGTAGGCGAACGTTGAGATCTCAGGGTAGGTTAACCTAGATATCTCATTTATAAACATTGAAATATGTTTACTACTAGTGCTTCTTTGCATGCGTCCTAAAATTACTTGAAGCTTAGGGTGTATTCTTAAGCTTCTATAGGTTTTTTTAAATTCGTCAATCAAGGAGCTTTCCATTTCATCATCTTGATCTAAGTAATAGTTGTTTTCAAAGTCTGAATTTTTCCAATCCAAGATATCAACATTTTTAGTTTTCTTCTTAGTGCTCCAGTTGAACTTACTAACTGATTTTTTTTTCTTAAATTTAGTCTTAGCCTGAGAGTCGATAAATGAAAAGTCGTAAGGATCTTCCACCATGGGTACGTTTTCAAAAACTAAATTAAACTCTGGATCAAAAATTCGGCAGTAGTAGCTATCGCTTTTATTGAAAATCATCATGATCTGAGGAGAAGTAACTTTATCCCTCATAGCATTTTCGCATTGCTTATTGAATTGCTTATTGTCTTGGCTGCTGGGACTAACACCCATTGTATGGTGAGAGTGACACCAGCATGTCATAGTTGAAATAATTTGGTTAACTTTTTCGATTCCGTGAGCTTCACGAATTTCTTTAAAAAATGTAACCATCATATTCTCATCAGTCTCTACTGAGGCCGCTGCAGTCCATTGCTCTGGAATATACATTCCTGCAATTTTATAAACTAGCTCCGAACCTTGCCTCTCTTTTGTGACAGTATGGTACCATTGAGCTTCTTGAGGAGCAATAGCGACAATGTGTCGGATTGCTTCTAAATCATAGTTAGAAATCTGAAGTCTAGGGCGTAAATTAATTATATTGAAATTACCGTTAGGTTTCATTTTATTTTCCTTTTAAGTGTTTTGTGATGTGAATGGAACATATTCTGTGAAATTTGAGTAAGGGTCTTCTTCAGAGATTACTTCTTCTTCGAGGCTTTCAACGATAGGAGCCAAGGCCGGTGGGTTGGTTTCATTTTCAATAAGGTGATTTATGGCTTCGTTTAGATCATTTTCAGCAGAGAACCAAGGTGTAGGTATAGAGAAATCTGAAGGAATGAAATCAGAAATAATATTTTCAGTAGATTTTAACTTATCTTCAAATATTCTTTTCAGCTTATTGGCTTCATAATCACTTTCTTCAAAGTTGATAGAATCAACTGTTGGAAAATGTTTCCAATATTTACCCCAAGCATCAGAGCTATTAGCTGAAGTTATCCAAGTCATTGCGGCGTAAATAGCCATTTTTGGATCAGCAGTTTTAAAAGCATTAAAGATTGGCGCTTGAGCTTCACCCAAACATGCTCTCTGCATAGTTTGTGCTAGCATCTTTAGGGGCTCCCTGACGCTAACAATGTTGAAAGCAGAAGTGTGAGGGTGAACCCAAGCCTCTCTACCATTGTCACCATGAAGTGAATTAGAAGTTAAAAGGCCAATTGAAAGATTATTTTTGTGTAATTCAACACAATAAGGTCCACCGACAATTTTTTTACAATTTTCTCCTTTCTCAGCATAGTCAACTCTAATAATGACAGGCTTTTGAATAGTGAAGCATATAGACTCTAGAACTAGATTAGGACTATTAAGCATAGACTCTTTCTTAGCTTTTACTATTAAAGTTGGATCGTCATTAGTGCTTACGATTTTATTTGAATCTTTAAAAAGATAGTTAATTGAATCGATACTAATACCGTCTTTCTTCAAATTATTAAGGAACAAATTTCCATAGGAAGAATTGTACGCTTCAGATACTGCTTGATCGAGATCATTCTCGTATCTTAAATTTAGTTGTTCAAGTTGACTGTTCATAGATGCTAAGGTTTGAGCGATGTTAGATTCCAAGTAGGCCTGAGACTCACTCCATTCTTTTTTCAGTTTTTTATGGTGGGTATTTTCACATTCCATTTCTTCTTGTAAAGCAAGCATTCTTCGATTTATACGATCGACTTTTTCGAGGTGCCTATCTGAAAGAAAAGACTTGTTAGCCAAAACCTTTTCTTTCTTACTGACTTCTGCTGTAGTTTCAAAAATAACTTTTTTAAGATTATTAATCTTACGGTAAGAAGGTATATTTGTAAATGTTGATAGCACCCCCAGCCCATTCACTGAATCTGGTTCTAGATGTATACCTTTGGCAGAGTAACCTGAATTGCTATAGATCTCAGCAAAGATGCTAGGATCAAAAGCTTGCATGTATGATGGGATTTTCTTCCAGTACTTAGAGTACTGCAAGTAAACTTTTTTTATTTCTTCTTTAAAGCGCAATGGGTCGAGCAGAAAAGATCCGTCGTATTTCTTTATATTCTTTACGAAAGATTTAAAGTAAATTAAAAATTTTTTATACTTATTGAAAATCTTTAATTCACTAAAAGTTCCGAGACCATAGTAAACTAGTTCTTGATCCACTAGTTCTCCGTCTGATTCAATTAAAGCTGTAATTCGTTTTTCGTAAATAAAAAACGAATGTGCAGCTTTAGGTGGAGTTAAGCTAGTCGTAAATTTATGAGAAATGGGCTTAGCTCCTCTCGAACAGTTTGAGAATTCGATATAGCTAATTTTTGTATCTTCAGGAGCGTTAGAAAAATGAACCATGTCAGCAATATGCTTAATTGGACTTTCCACGCCACTGAAATTATATTCTCTTGGCGATACGGTAAATTCAATTTCGGTAATACCGTTAGACGGGTTGCATTTAAAGAAACTAGAAGTTTCAATTTTTTCTTTAGCAAGATCTGAATTGAAAATAAAATTACAGTTTTCAACTTTTAATCTTTTCCTAAAATTCTTAATAAATGCTTTAGGGAAATGACTGACATGTATTGTTCCGTCTGCTGTCTGCCATGAGTTTTTTTTTTTTAGATTTAAAGCATAGAGAATATGTTCCAATGCAAAGTCTTCTCGAGTGATTGGACTGTAATTGCAGTGCCTGTATCCATTACTCAAGTAGCGCAACTCATTAACCTGGTCTTGCAAAAATCTTTTTTTTAAAGTATTAATTCTTTCGTCGGATGACATCGGAACGAATACACATGAGTTCAAGTAAGAGTTGTTTTTTAAATGAAGCCCAATTTTTGATTCTTTAATAGAGTCAAAAGTAGCGTCTCTTTCTACGATACTTGAATTCTTAAAATTTCTAGGATAAGCATGGAACGAACCGCTTCTATGGGGTCGAGAGCCGGCGCAAATGAAAGATAGCTCATGATATTTAAGAGCTTCCTCTTCTTCCGATGTATTCAGCTTTACGATTAAAGCAGTGTTTGTTAGTGTGTACATTATTTAACCTCGTTTAGTTTTTTTATTATTTGGGCCAGAATCCTCACGTTAATATCTTTATTCGTGTTGGACCTACTAGCTGCTTTCATAGCAGAAAGCTTATTGGGAAAGAGCACTGCATTAGCAGTGCAATGAGGGCATTGAGTTAAGGCTGAGCTGTACTCTGACTCAACCTTAGACATCCTTCCACAAAGTTCCAAATCTGTGCAAACTAAATAAAACATAGAATCACTGTAATTCTTCTTGAAAGAATTTAGCAATATATTTTACATGTTTAGGGTTGGTAGCGAAAGCGTATCTATACAGTTTCCAGATATTAAAACCTTCAGGGACAGTCTCCATTTCATTAGTTGACCAACTGATTCTAAAGTCATGCTGCCTGGTAGTTTTGTAACCTTTGTTTTGGATTAAGCTATAAAGCAGTTTCGAATGAAGGCTTTGAGACAATTTCATTTTATATCTAGCTAAGTATTTATTTAGCCTGTAGGCGAATGTAATTGCTTTGAGCTCATTATCACCATACCGGAAATCTTTATTATGCTCTACTACTTGTGCGACGGTAGCTTCGATTGCATTAGTCTTATAGTAGAATTCATTCTTTTTTGAAGAGAACGCAACGCAGCAATTTAGAATATCATACTCCATAAAAAAAGATGGAGAGGTATTGAAAAGTTTTTTCATAAACTGAAATGTATAACTAACGTTTTCAGAAGTTGGCAATTCGAATACAAACCATTTTTCATTCTCTTCAATAATCTTTATTTCTTTTTGAATTTTAATTCTTTTAATTGAAGCTTCAAGCTCTTCTTGTTTTTCAAAGTAGATATCGATGTCATCGTAGTAGTTATTGTCGATCATTAATGTTTCATTTCTTGGTGCAAATATTAATGCTAAAGCGTAGCCACCGGCTATGTAGAAGTTAACTTCTGGATCAAGAGCTGAATAGACAGGTAGTCCTTCTATGTTTGAAAGGATATTTTGGTAATGTGAAAAAGTTTCTATTTTCATTCGAACCCCATTGTTTTCGTTGTATTTATATTAAATTTAGCAAAAGATTCATCTAAATCAAATTTAGTTTGCCCAGTTGATAAATGTAATTTGATAATATGTCTAAAGATAGATTTTAAATTCTTCTCCATGACTCTAATAGATTTAAAAGATATAAGTTTTGTAATTAAATTTTCCTTAAAAGTTATATCAAAATCTTCCAACTTGTATTCTATTAAAGAATTAGGAATCATGTATTTTTCAAGGATATGAAGTCGTTCTTCTTCTGTATAAAACCTGAACTCGATAATATCTAGACGATCAAGTAGTGGCTTAGGTATTTTTTCCATGTAATTGGCTGTTGCAATAAAAGTTATTTTTGAAAGGTCTACTGGAACCTCAACGTACCTGTCAATGAATTCCTCATTCTGTTCTGGATCTAAAATTTCCAGCAAAGCAGAAGTAGGATCACCTTTGGAAGAATTGCTTGAAAGCTTATCGACTTCATCTAGAAGGATGATAGGATCTTGCGTTTTTGCTTTAATTAAACCTTCAATTATTCGACCAGGTTTAGAAGCAACATAAGTTCGCCGATGACCTCTAAATTCAGCTTCATCTGTAACTCCGCCTAAAGCAATTTTAATGATTTCCTTGTTAGATGCTTTGGCAATAGCCTTAGCAATACTTGTCTTACCAGTACCTGGAGGACCGCAGAAGCACATAATGGTGCCGACTGGTCTATTCAAGTGTATCTGCAGAGCTATGTGCTCTTCGATTTTTTCTTTAATGTCAGTCATTCCGTAATGGGTCTCATCTAGCTTAGATGAAAAAGTATCAAGTTTTAATTCTTTCTCGCTGGGTGTATGCTTCCAGGGGATAGACTGAACTGTTTCAATATAGTCTAAAGCGGTTTGAGCTTCGAGCGATGAGGGAGGTAAACGTTTAAATCTTGTCATTTCTTTATTCAGCTTCTCTTTCACATATTCCGGCAAGCTTTCATCCAGATCATTTTTAGAAGCTTTCGGATTGCTAGAGCTTTGATTTGAAAAAGGCGACTGAAAAGAGGATAGCTTTGAGAGAGGAAGCACATTCACAGGTTCATAGGTGTTTAGCAGGTAATAGACTAGCTCTTTAGCTCGCTCTTCATCGTTAAGCGTCTGGTTGTAGACATATTTCACGGCTTTATCGCTAATGATCATGTGGGCGACTAGATCAATTTTTTCCATTTTGGAAAAGGAATCAGAGTCAATTATTTCTCTAACTTCTTCAATTGATGTTATGTCTAGTTCTTCAATTACAAAAGATACGAATTCAAAAACTGAATCTAAATCTGAATTGGATAGTTTATATTCAGGATGTTCGGAATGGGGGACTATTTCTGCAATTTTATTTTCAAAATCTAAAGTTTCTATAATTATTTTCTCAATAGGTTGTGAAAAGATTACGAATGAAGTGCTATCAAGTTCTTCAATTTCTTGTATCTGGCAGAGGTAACAAACAGGTCCAATTTTTTCAAATTGCTTGTTTAGAGGCAGGACTGAAATTTTAGAATAAGAGTGAGGATAGATTCCTATTACAATCTCATCTGAATTTCTGCATTTCTCTAAGCACATTTGAGAATTTTCTTGGGTGATGGCGTTTATAGTAAAATCAAATTCTTTTCCAACAACTGGAAAGCCGTCCCCAGCAGAAAGAAAAAAAATAGGTAAATCGAGCATTGGTGTGTTTTCTCCTAATAATAATAGGAAGCGACGATAAGTGTCGCTTCCTTCTGGTTCCATTATTAAAATAACTTATTTTTTAAGATATTTCAACAGGAACTACGAAACTTCGGTAGGGGATATATTCCGTCCCTCTCAAGGAATCGTGATAAGAATTTGGTGGCGACTCTTGAGTAACAGAGTATGGAGTGTAAGCTTGATCCATATCAGAAGAATTAGATAAAGCATCACAGTACTCATCGCTAGAGAGCTCTTCGTCTGAAGATTCTTCTTCAGACTCTTCTTCTTCCGTGGTGGAAGAGTCAGTAGGAGTATAGCTAGTGTAAGATCCTGTCAATGGGTCTGGAGCTGCAGTGTTATCTGTAGCTGCTGTATGGGACTCAAAATTAATTTCAAGCTGTTCATCGACGTCCTGGGTAGGGCCAAACGTAAATGGTGCTTTGAAGCCGAGTAGGCGAGCTTTAGCTTTAGCTTTACTTTTAATTAGTTCCGAGATCTCTAAATCAGAAATTGAAACATTTAAAGTAAAACTGACAGGTACGTTAAGGTGGTGAGCAGTTACGAGCATAGACTTATTCATGATTGAAGTCTCCTTATGATTGATTCTGAAATTTTTGTATTTTCTTCAGAAAGTTTATGGTTTTGTTTTTCAAGCATTTCAACTTTAGCGTTAAGTGCTTGGATTTTTAAATCTTTATAAGTTTTAGGAAATTCTTTATTCACTATTTTAAATAGTAGATAATAGCCCAATTGATAGATAAAGATTGATGTTACAAAAAAAGATAAAAAATTAATCAGTGTCAAAAGTTGTACTGTCATCTTTCTTCCTATGAGAATTGTTTTTTTTCTTTTTGTTTTTAGATTCTTTTTTAAGGAACACTTCTTCTTCTTCTACTAATATAGAATTCATTTTCTTAAGACTTGCTATTTCTTTCAAGAGAGATTTATTCATCTCAGACGAAAGAGAAAGCTTTAGCTTTAGAGCAGAATTTTCTTTTGTTAGTTTTCTTATTGTAAGCATTCTTTCTCGTAGGATCGAGTTTGCTCTTTCAAGATTCTGCATTGCGTCTCCTGTTGAGTAACAATCCGCATCCGCGCGGGTCATTATTTATAATATTTTGGAGTTGAAGGTATATCGCTTCAATCATTTAGTATTTTTTTTTCGAAGGTTTAAGTCAATTCTGTAAGAGTAAGAATTTACTCCAACGTCATCCCAAGAAAGTTTATTGTCCCTGCCGAGCTCGTGACAAGTATGAGCTAAAACTTTTTCCATCTCTAGGCGGTTTTTATAGGATGGTTCCATTTCCCACTCTAGGTATAAAGTTATTTTTGCTCTTGTTGTTGTTTTCCATTGCTTTTGATCTTTCATGTGAGGATCCTTTAGGTTAAATTGTTGTTGTAGAAGATTTTTTGAATAGTTATTTTTATTTCAGCAATCTTCTGCTTTAATATGGTATTTTCTTTTTTTAATTTCTCATTTTCAGAAATTATTGATTGTAGAAGCTTATTATTTAGCATAGGGGGATATCCTTTTGAAAAAGAACATTAAGTTTTCTAGAAACCAGTTCAATGTTGATAAGTTGAAAAAATGGGCTAAATCTGTTAAAAAGAGAGACGGTTATAGATGTAGAGCATGCGGCTACAGGAAGGTCCTGCATTCCCACCATATTCTTCCAAAAGGGAAGAATAAAGAGTATGCTTATTATCTTTGGAACGGTATCACTTTATGTAAGATTTGCCATTTAAGTACGTCGGGAGTTCATGGCTCTGGTGAAGCAAGAAACAAAATGGTTGAAGATCTACGTAAGCTCTCATCGTCCGAGAAGACGGATGTTAAGAGCTTTGACTCAACTAATTCTGAGTATCAAAAGAAGAAGCCTACAAAGTATAAGCGCTATACTCGAAGATTTTATAAATAATTTGATTCTATTAATCTTAATTTATTTTTAATTTCTTTCATTGCATATTTCTTTTCGTTTAAAGTCGTCTTTCTGTAATTTTTATTAAAATGAACTATTTCATTTTCTACTTCTTTCATGAAGTATATTACTTTAATTGAGTTTAATGTTTTCTCTGAGGTTTCTATATTTTTAGTCACTTTTATTTAGTGTCCATTATTTATATTTGCGAAGACTCCTCAACCGTTCCAACTCCCAAGTAAGCTAGAAATTCTTGTAAGAACTCTTTAGCTTCTGGTGATGTCTTCTTACTAACTTCAAAAATTGTTAGTGTTGTGTTTTCGTCTTGAGGCGTCAAATATATTCCGTATTGAGTTAAAAAATTTGAAAATACATAAAATGAATTTGTTCTATCGTCATACGATAGTAGCATTTTATTCTTCAAGACTAAATTCTTCAATTTTTGAGAAAAATTATTCTTAAAGAAAACTATTTTATTTTTTAAACTATCTTCGCTTGCAGCGATTGTATATTTTTTTGTCATGTTTCGCATTTGTTAGTCCTTGTTATAGATTATTTTATGTTGCGTGCGGATATCATCTAATAGCATTCCGATTCAGGTAACACTGTAGTCTCATCGTCCAGCTAGGGTCTCTGAGGTTTCTTCGGCCTGTAAATGGAATTATTTTGTTTAGATGTATATTTTTAGAATTTATATGTGTTATTTAATATAATTATTAGTTTTTGAGTTGTACAGTTAGCGTGCCATCCGCATCTCTAGTTATAACACGGTTATAACTCTTCTTTTCTGGGGATGTCTTCCAGCTAGCGAGCTCGAGACCTTAATATTAATATTATATTAGTATAAAATTCTTTTATACTATCCGCTATATCTGCACCAATTTACCATATGTTATGGCTCTGCTGCAGTATATTTTTAGAAAAACAATCCCTGGACTCTTAGAGGCATCGGGCTGACTTTAGATTAACCTGGAGAGGGATCTAAGGGTCTGGGGATTGTTTTGTTAGTTGAGTTGGTATTGATTCAATACCTTGTGTAAGCCAACATAAATGATTTGATTTTTTTAAAAGAATGCCATATCGCCATCCCGGCGATACAGCGTGTTTTTTTAAGAATATTTAAAAGCGTTGCGATATTTCAAGCCGAGGCATGAATTCAACGTTCAGGGTGTAGTATTCCGTTTGGCTCCTCATGCCACCGAATAGAGCCAGTGCAGGCGAAGCTAGCACTTGGTATAGTCGGTGGCCTGAGGAAGCCAGTAGGAATACGGTACCGTGAATGTTGAGGAGTTGATTTTCCAATGATTCATTGGAGTCTCTTATTAAAATATAAGAGAAGCCAACGCTTTTTTTTTTAAATATTCTTCATGTTTAGGTATCCGTTTAAACCGTTTACCCAGTTGATTTTTGATTTCTCAAAATTATCAGTTTCAATTAAATGATTATAAGCTCTTAAATTATTCCTCACTTCGTAAGGTATGTTCAGTTTTTCATTCACGATAATTCCAGTTACGATTTGCCGTTTTGACTTATGCATAAGTTTTGTTTTTCTTTTTGCGAATCTATATTTAGATTCACGCAAGTTTTCATTTAGAAAGGATAGGAAGACTTTTAGGTCTATTTTACCAATCCACGAAAATGTTAAATCGTCTGCGTATCGAGTATATGATATATTATTTAATTGCGTATATTCATATATAATTTCATCAAATCTGTCTAACGCGAAGTTAGCTATGTAGGGTGAGGTTGGCGCCCCTTGTGGCAGTGAGCCATTTAGGAGAAACCTCTCTATAACGTTTTCATATTCAGGGAATTTTTCTTTTAGTATTTTTGATACTTTTGTTTTATTTGTGTTGGGGAAGAACTTCTCAATATCTAGACTTAGCACATTAGTCTTACCTACATGAGGCTTTGCATTAGTAGCTATAGACTTGCTTGGTACAAATCCATGGTTTACTAGGTGGGGCTTTACTTCGTAGAGCTTTTTTAGTACACCTAGTTGCCAGGCTTTGAGTTCTTCATTTGGTTCAGATATCTTTCTAAATTTTCCAGACTTTCCTTTTGGAATTCTGTAAGTTCTATATGATAAATTCATCTTGTTCCTATTGTAGTACGAAATTTTGATGAGCTGGAGGAAGCTGTTGCTGCTCCCTGAGCTCTTCCCATTTAAAGATTTTTCAGCTGCGGTTCGGGTTCGAGTGAGCTTAAAGCGAGCCGAAATCCGATCGCGCTGGAAATTTTTTGAATGGGAGTTTGAAGTTTTACTGATTCAGTAAATTAAAAGCTACTACTTTAGATTATATTGACTTGTCATCCCGACTAGTCAGTTTCTTCAGCAGTATCTTCTGGTTCAGAAGCAGGTTGAGCTTCAGAAGTATCTTCTAAGCTCTGTTCTGTTTCCTCAATGTCTTCGCTTGGTTGTGCGGAATCTTCCGACTTATCTCCGCAAGCGAGTAGTGTTGTAATTAGTAATAGCATGGTTAGCCTCCAATAATTTTATCGATTAACCCATATTCTAGTGCTTGTTGGGCTGACATGAAGTTATCACGTTCAGTATCCTTATGCACCTGATTGATGGTTTGGTTAGTGTGTTGAGCAATGACTCTAGCGGTCATTTCTTTAATTCGTGTTGATTCTTCAGCAGCTATAAGTATGTCAGTTACCTGGCCGCGAGAACCGCCTGAGGGTTGATGAATCATAACTCTAGAGTTTTTAAGGCACGATCGCTTACCTGCTTCTCCAGCGCAGAGCAGAAGTGCTCCCATGCTGCAAGCCTGACCAATACACATAGTGAATACTGGAGCTTTGATAAATTGCATAGTATCATAGATTGCCATTCCTGCAGTCACCACTCCACCTGGAGAGTTGATATACATATTGATTGGCTCTTTTGAGTCTAAGTTGTTTAAAAACAACAACTGTGCAATTATAGCATTTGCTGAGAAGTCGGTAACTTCTGAACCCATGAAAATTATTCTATCTTTTAACAAGCGAGAATAAATGTCATATGCGCGTTCGCCATGCTCTGTAGGTTCGATTACTGTTGGTATGTAATTCATATTTTGTCCTTGTAGAAAAATAGGAGAGAAAGCCTTAAGGCTCCTCTCTCCTCTAAAGATAAACAAGCATCTTAAAAGCATCCCGCTTTATTTTCACTTGCTCATTTTTGTTTACATAGCATCTAGATTTAAAATCTAATGCTATGCGTGTTGTAAAATTACATACTTGTATAACGATACGTTTTGAGTCTGAGGCAGGCCTTGATTCAGGGCCCTGGCGATGCAGCTAATTTTGGATCGCGCAGCTCAGCCGTCCACGCCTTGGAACTAGTCCACCCCTCGGGGATACTAAAGCAGCGTAGCTGCTTTCCCGAGGTGGTGGCATGGTTCGAAGGAGTGGACGGATTGATTAGTAAAACAATGATTCATTGTTAATAGATAAGCTATCGTTGTATGTAATTTCGTTTAGTTTTGAATAAAAAAAATATTATAGAAGGCAGGACTTGAACCTACTTCTCCCGGATCAGGTCCAGGGCTTTAGCCAGTTAAGCTACTTCTACAAAAATAAAAAAAAACTATCGCATTGAATCACTCTGAGGTAACAGTTTGTGTCGACCAGTCGATTGATGCAAAAGGAGTGTATGAGTCCTCGATAGATATAGGCTTTGTTGCTGACCAGACTAATGATCCATTTAAATATATGTTTATGGTTACATTATTGGAACCCGCATATATAGAGCCTGGGTAGTCATGGACGTATACTGTGTATATGCCATCAGTTTGAGGAGAGTGTATATTGATATTTTCTGGCCCCACTCCAGAGATGTCGTCGATATCCAATTTTGGATTATCTTCTGTAACCCCTATTGTTCCCCAATCCAAACTAGCCCATGCGCAATTTGCATAGTAGCAATCTGAATTGCTCTCTAAAGTGCCTCCTGGTGCTAGCAAGTGCAAATCCATGTCGTCGCCTGGATATTGCCAGAACATTTCAATCCAAAGATTTTGGGCAGGTATAGCTTGCAGTATTACTTGGCAAGTATCTGATAGGCCTAGTTCGTTGGCAATAGTTAGCTGTCCAACATAACTCCCTGCCAGGTCTGCATAGAAGTCTGGGATATATATGCCAGAGTCGAAAGGCAGTAATGCTGCTGATCCTTCTGGCCGTTCTACTAATTGCCACAAGTATGAGACAATAGTATTTCCTGACGAATCGTAAGAGTTTGATCCGTCAAAGGTTGCTGATGTGAATGGTGGTGTAACTGGATTTGGTGCTACTGAGCAGACAGCAGTGGGTGGAGATTCATTGATCTGACTGTCGCCAGTCTCTTCAGTTCCTGTTTCCTGCTGGTCAGTTATAGTATCAGTTATATCCTCTTCCAATTCTTCGTTTTGATCATCTATTTCTTTCTTTTCGGTTAACTGATATTCCGAGCATGCGCTTAGGTAGTGTAGTAAAAGAAACTGCTTAATGATGAGTCACCTCTTGTTAATAATATTAAATTTTCAGATATTATTTTGTAAGACATTTTAAAAAA
>TARA_R110001606_G_scaffold130961_4_pt1 | contig 31150 bp, 29 predicted proteins | sample TARA_R110001606 | Tara Oceans TARA_R110001606 (sample SAMEA4398315) | marine metagenome | biome: Polar Biome; feature: [SRF] surface water layer (ENVO:00010504); material: water (ENVO:00002006), including particulate matter (ENVO:01000060) such as... | depth 5 m
GGGCGAACCACGGCAGTGGAACCGCCCACAGCAGTTGGTCCAGACGGTAGCGCGTGAATATACGGGCGATGCGAAAGAGGCGCAGCAGGGCAATCGAATTCATGCTTCTGGGGTTTCCGGGTCATTGTCGCTCAACTGCTGTACTCGCGCTTCGAGGCGGTCCAGATCCAGACGCAACTGATATAACTGGTCAGCGGAGACTTGCGCTTCAGCGTTGCCGACAAGTTGGCCGCTTTCTTCAGTCAGGTATTCGGCAAGGCTGCGACTCAGGCTTTGCTTTGCTTCGCCGCCCCAGACCCATCCCCCGCGCGCCACTTGCGCAATGGCATGTGCAGGTACGGGCCCCAACCAGCGTGCGAGTTCTGCTTCGCCGTCCAGGCGCAGATCGGCCATGGCGTTCTGCAAGCCAACCAGAACCTGGCTGTCACCGCTAAGCTGTAACTCTGGGTCCTGCAATAGCCGCTGGCGCTGATTGCTGAGCAGAAGTCGGGCAAGCAGGCCGCTGGGTGCGCTGAGGGTGCAGTCAGGCTCAGCCACACTGCTTGTCGCCAAGCCTATGCCATCGATACCCGGCTGCAGATAAAGCTGCCACTGCGGCTCCCGTGCCTGCACCAGGATGGTTTTGCCCTGCAGGGCAGCCAACCGGCCAGCCGTGAGCGAATCACGCTCCAGTGCGAGTTTCAGGCTGAGCTTTGCGGCAGCCAGCATGGCGCGGGTCAGCATCAGGGCTTGATTCCCCGATGTAGCGCGACCACGCCACCGGTCATGTTGTGGTAAGTCACTCGGGCAAAGCCAGCCTCTTCCATCATTGCCTTGAGCGTTTCCTGGTCGGGATGCATACGAATTGACTCTGCGAGATAGCGATAGCTTTCGGAGTCGTTGGTTACCAGCTTGCCCATCAACGGCAGGAGCGTGAAGGAGTACTGGTCGTAGGCCTTGGACAGCAACTTGTTGCCGGGTTTGGAAAACTCAAGCACCAGCAGGCGACCACCGGGTTTGAGCACACGAAGCATGGATGCGATGGCGCGATCCTTGTGGGTCACGTTGCGCAGTCCAAAAGCGATCGTTATACAGTCAAAATGGTTGTCCGGAAACGGCAGAGCCTCTGCATCAGCCTGGACAAAGCGCACGTTGCGGGCAATGCCCTGATCCAGCAGCCGATCGCGGCCGACCTTGAGCATGGACTCGTTGATATCGGCGAGGACCACTTCGCCCTCGGTACCCACCAGTTTGGAAAACTTGCGAGTGAGATCACCGGTGCCGCCTGCTATATCCAGCACCCGATTTCCTGGCCGAACACCAGAGAGCTCTATGGTAAAGCGCTTCCACAGGCGGTGAACGCCACCGGACATCAGATCGTTCATCAAGTCGTAGCGCGCAGCTACGGAATGGAATACGTCAGCTACCCGCGACGCCTTCTCGGATTCGTCGACAGTCTGGTAGCCGAAGTGCGTGGTGCGGTCTGTTTTGTGCTCGTCTGTCATGGACTCATCTGCCTGGCAAATCAGCCCTCATTCTAACCACTTTTTAGGCCCCAGCGGGGGTTTTCAGGCGTACAGACTGTTGCACAGCCTTGATGACGCTGGACCGGCTTTGCGGCATGCTAGGGAACCCTATACCAATAAGAGATATCTTCGATGGCAACTATCGACATCACTCGCGAGCACAACATGGGTAAGGAAGAGGCGCGATTGCGCGCCCAGAAACTGGCCGACAAGCTCGCGCAGAAGCTGGATGCAAAATGCACCTGGGAAGGTGACGATCTCAAATTCAAACGCAGCGGCGCTGATGGTTGCATTGAGGTGCGGGAAGATCAGGTGCGCGTCACGGTCAAGCTGGGTCTTATGCTCACGCCGATGGCGGGTATGGTCAAAGGTGAAATCGAAAAGGCGCTCGATAAGTATTTGGGCTGATATTGGCTTTTAGTATGTGTTTTCTAATTCTGCTAGGTAACGTGCTTCTCAAGGATCGATAACCGGTCCACTTTTGATCCATTTGAGGAGTTTCTACCATGGCCAAATCTACAGCCAAGAAAGTTGAAGAAAACACTGCATCAGTCACCGGTGACATGAAGAACTACGCTCACCAGATCTGGTTGGCCGGCCTGGGTGCCTATGCCAAGGCAGGCAAGGAAGGCGCAGATTACTTCAAGAAGCTGGTCAGCGAAGGCGAAGCGGTTGAGAAGCAGGGCAAAGAGCTGGTTTCCACCCAGGTTGAGTCAGCTACCAGCCGTGTAAATAGCAAGGTTGAGAGCATTCGTGAGCGCTTCCAGACGCGCACTGGTACCAGCCTGAACAAGGTTGAGGAAGTATTCGACGAGCGCGTCGCTTCTGCCCTTAGCCGTATGGGTATCCCCAGCAAGAAGGACGTTGACCAGTTGTCTGCTAAGCTGGATGATCTGACAGCTGCAATCAAGTCGATGGAAAGCAAGTAAGGTCACAGAGGAGTCACTCCATGGCGGGCAAGAAAAAGCAGGACAAGGACACTGGTTGGGTCAGCGATATAGAAAACTATTCGCGGCAAATCTGGCTGGCTGGTTTGGGCGCGTATGCCAAGGTCGGCAAGGAGGGCGTCAAGCTCTTCGATACGCTGATCAAGGATGGCGAGCAGGCTGAAAAAGCTGCCAAGGCGGAAATCGACAAACAGGTCGATGTCGTCAAGGGCAAGGCAGGCAAGGGCAAGAAGGATTCCGTCGATGCTACCAAATCCAAGGTCGATAAGGCCTTGGGCAAGGTATCGGGTCGCTGGGATGAGCTCGAAGCTGCCTTTGACAAGCGCCTGAACAGTGCTGTCTCTCGCCTCGGAGTGCCTTCGCGTGATGAGGTGAAAGCCCTGAACGCCAAGGTTGACGAACTGGCCAAGTTGATCACTAAGATGAACAGCGCCAAGACGCCGGCCAAGGTAGCTCCCAAAGCGGCGCCCAAGCCGGCGGCGCGAGCTGCTGCCAAGCCGAAACCGGCTGCGAAGCCTGCGGCCAAGCCTGTTGCCAAGACTGCGCCGGCCAAACCCAAGGCCCCGGCGGCAGCCAAGGCCCCGGCCAAGCCTAAGGCGCCAGCCAAACCTCGAGCGGCTTCAAGCTCCAGGACAGCTGCCAAGCCTCAAGCAGCGCCAGGCAAGACAGCCGCAACCGCTCCGGCGGCCCCTGCAGCGTCCAGCCCGGCAACGCCGGCTGAGAAGCCAACCAACAGCTAAGGCTTGCTGGTTGACTTGAACCCGATCCGCGCAAGCGGATCGGGTTTTTTATTGCCTAAAGAACAGAATTAGTATGTTTTTTCTAAAATGACTGGTTAGTCTGATTCTGAGGCTGCGGTATCGCAGTAACCTGAAGTTCTCTTTCAAACAGGGAGTAATGATCATGGCTAATGCAAAAAAAGACAGTGTTCTGGAGTCCGGGACACACTTTTTTAACGAAATGGCAGAAGGTATGAAGGCGCAGACGCGTCAATTCTGGCTGGCAGGGCTGGGAGCTTATGCCAAGGCCGGCAAGGACGGCATGGAGTACTTCAAGACCCTGGTGGCAGAGGGTGAAGTGCTGGAAAAGCAGGGAAAAGAGCTGTTCTCGGAACAGGCGGATAACGCCAATGAGAAGCTGGCCGAGCTGAAATCGCGGTTCGAGGGTGTGACCGGTGGACGTTTCCAGAAAGTTTCCAAAACCCTGGAGCAACGCCGCGAAGAGTTTCTCGGCCGTTTTGGCGTTCCCAGCAGCACCGAGATGGAAAAACTATCTGCCAAGCTCGATGAAGTTTCCACTTCACTGAAAAAAGCATAAGAGCGCTGCTTGTGATCGGGAGTTATTGCCCGATGCTGAGACCCGGCCATGGCCGGGTTTTTTGTGCGCAGGGAAACGTAATGTCAGTCGTATCTCTGCATCAGACTGCTCATCCAGTCCCGGGTATCCGTTTCCAGGTAGGGGAGCAATAGTCCGAGAACCTGCTGGACGGCCTGAGTGGGCTCATCGTCCTGGCGTTGGCTGACCCGCTGATAGTCAAGCCAGAACAGTACTGTCTGGCAAAGCACGTCGAGCAAGCGCTCCAGAGCCTCTTCATCACAGAGTAATCGTTGCTGCTCGTGCAGTGCGAACAACAGCCGGTAAAGCGTAGCGCGTAGCGCGTTCACCCACTGATGCATACTGCGGGCGATGATGCTGTAGCGCCCCATCAGGTTCGAGAGGTCCTGGAAGAGGAAGCGGTAAGCGATTATTGACTCAAACAAAAGGTGAAGAAATAACCAGTAGTCCTCAGGTTCCAACTCTCCTGCGTGGGTATCCAGATGAAGAAGGCCATGGGTCTTGTCTATGAAGTCAGCGAGTAGCTCGTCCAGTAACGCTTCCTTGCCGCGAAAATGGTAATAAAGGTTGCCGGGGCTTATATCCAGCTCATTGGCTATATCCAGCGTGGTTACGTTGGGTTCGCCATGCTCGTTGAATAGTTCCAGAGCGCACTGCAGGATTCGCTCACGTGTTTTCATTCGGGGCCTCATGATTTGTGCACATAGCGACCTGGAGCTGCTTGTAGCGGTGGAAAGTCGGAACTGCCCAATATGGCAGGGGCAGGACCAAGCCCGCCGCTATGTTTCTTGACCCAGGTACCCCAGTGGGTCCGCCAACTCCCCTGGACGGGCCCATGCTGCTGCAACCAATGTTTCATGGGTTCGTCAGCTACCGTTCCTGCTCGGAACCAGGCTCCTGGATGCTGCTGTGGATTGACCAGGCTCTGAATATGCCCGCTATGACTCTGCACAAAGGTTTTGTCCCCGCCCATGCGCCGCAAGGGGAAGCTGTTGGCGCATGGAACAATATGGTCATGTTGTGCGCCCAGGTGCCAGCTAGGGGTAGTGATAGAGCTCAAGTCCACAGCCTGGCCCTGCACCACGAGGCTCCCCGGGCGGGCAAAGGGATCACGTTCGAAATAATCCATTAGATCTTCAACCAGTCTTGCCGGCAGACGGGTACAGTCCTGGCTCCAGGACAGAACATCCCGTGGTCTAGGGTCCTGACCCAGTGCATAGCGCTCCAGCATCTGGGGCCACACGAATTCTTCCGGCCTCTGCCAGGAAAAGGCCCTGGCGAGCTCGCGGGCAGGCAGAAACCCATGCTTCCAGAGTCTGGTGCGCAACTGTTGACGCGCGGCGGGTCCGAGCATGCGCACCAGGCCCGTATCCAGGCGTGCGTCTATGGGGGTCACCAGATAGCTGGCACTGGATATCCGGTGGCCTTGCCCGCGGCTCTGCAATACTCCCTGCAAAAGAAGGGCGAGAAGCCCTCCGGCACAAACACCCATGAGATTGACCGGTCCATTGGCGGTTAAACTGCTGGCCGTTTGCAGTGCTCGATTGCAGGCGTTGACGTACTGATTGAACCCCCACTCCCGGTGATCTGGGTCGGGGTTGCGCCAACTGATCATGAATACCTGCAGCCCCTGATCCAGGGCATGACGGACCAGGCTGGCCCGTTCGGTCAGGTCCAGAAGATAGAAACGGTTGAGCGGCGGAGGCACCATCAGCAGCGCTCTCTCGTGGGTCTGCGGAGTGGTTGGCCGGTACTGAATGAGCTCAAAAAGCGGTTCGCGCTGGATGACCTGCCCCGGGGTGCTGGCCAGATCACGACCGACTTTGAATGCGCCATCGGCGCACAGGGGGGCCATTGGCCTGCCTAGCACCAGGTCAGTGAGCAGGTTTCGGGTTCCCTGGCAGAGGCTGCCACCACGCGTCTGGCGTAGCCGCTCAATGAAAACAGGGTTGGCTGGCGAGTTGCTTGGCGCAAGTGTCGCGCTGAGCATGTCGCCCAATTGCCGTAGTCGTGCGCGGTCCGGTTCGGGAACCTCGAGCTCGTTTAGCCACTGTCGGTAATGCGCGTTGCAGCCAAGCCAGCTTTGCAATGCGCGCCGCAACATCGGGTTGGTTTGCCAGGCTGGATGGTCGAACCGTCGGTCACGTGCCGCGACGGCCAACTCGCTGTGCCCGAGCAGCGATCTGGTCAGATGGGCAGCAAGGTCGCTCAGGTGGCGAGCGTGGTGAGGGCTCTGATCTGGCAGCGTCCGCAGGACGGCAAGCAGGCTGTTGGCGAGATCGCCAGCCAATTCTGCTGCTCCGTTTTGGGCACTGCTTTCAGGCATCCAGCGTTCCTTGTCCAGATACAAAAGGGATGTTTAGTAGTGTACTCCATCTATCCCGCCGCATGTCCTTCTGCTGCGGCGGGGCGTTTTCAATGCTTGGCTGCCGTTTCAGAGCGCGGTCGTATAACCGCTGGCTGCCGCTCTTCGGCCAGAAAACCCATGATCAGGGGCGCGACCGAGCCGGCACGGGTAATCAGAAACAGGTGCCCGTCATCAATAACGTGAAGCTCGGCGTTGGGAATACGCCAGGCAATCATGCGCATGTTGACCAGGGGAATGATCGGGTCATCGTCTCCGGCAAGCACCAATGTAGGCTGCCGGATTTTATGCAGCCAGTGGATGCTGGTCCAGCCCAGGCCCGCAGCTAACTGCCAGTAATAACCAACCTTGCCGGATGATCTGACCTTTGAAGCGTGGCCTCGGGCCAGCTCGGGGTCACGGCGAAAGGCGCCGCCGTAGATGTCAGGAGCGATCTTGACCACATGGGACGGTTGAATATAACGCCTTGGGCTGGCCATCTTCAAAAGAACATGGGGCTTGCCTGGCACCATTATCATTCCAGGTGATGTGGCGGCCAGAATCAACTTCTTGCAGCGCTCGGGGTAGTCATGGGCGAACTGTTGAGCCAGCGCGCCACCCCAGGAGACGCCGATTACGTTGACCTGACCGTAATCGAGATAGTCGAGCATGCGCGCCGCCAGCTTGGCCAGGCCCGGAAAGCGAAAGGGCGTTCCGGGCGTGGATGAGCCGCCGACCCCGGGTGCATCGAATACGATGACTTCCAGGTCCGGATCCAGGGCCTTGACGAACGGGAACACCAGCTCGAGGTTCGCCCCAATGCCATTGAATACCAATAAAGGCGGCAGATTGCTGCTTCCCGGGCGAACGGCCGTTCGCAGGAACTGACCGTCCAGTTCAATAGTGCGAAATACAAAATTTTGAGGCATGTATCGTTCTCGTTTGCACGCTCCTAGCGTTCGTGGACATAGGTCCCGGGCGCCGCTTCCATCGGCGCATAATCTGCATTACCCAGCGCTGCGGGGGCGGGTTTGATCTTTCCGCCGCGAGCGTGCAACCAGTCACGCCAATAAGCCCACCAGGAGTCTGCCTGCTTGGTAGCTGTCTCAAGCCACTGTTTCGGATCCTCGGGCATGTGGGTATTGGTAAAGAACCTGGACTTGGGGTTGCCTGGCGGATTCAGGATACTTTGTATATGACCGCTTGAGGACAGCACAAATTCACATTTGCCACCCAATAACTGCGCCGATTTATAACAGGCATCCCACGGGGTTATGTGATCGTTGAGTCCGGCAATACAGAAAAAATCAGCCTTGACCTGCTTCAGGTCTATGGGCGTGCCGCACACTTCCAAAGCCTTGGGCCGGGTCAGCGGATTGGTTTTGAACATCTCCAGGAACTCACCGTGGAGAGCCGCTGGCAACCGGGTAGTGTCGTTGTTCCAGAACAGGATATCAAAAACTGGCGGCTCATTACCCAGCAGGTAGTTATTGACCCAGTAATTCCAGATCAGATCGTTTGGCCGCATCCAGGCGAACACCTTGGCCATGTCTCGGCCTTCGAGTACGCCGTTCTGATAGGACATCCGCCGCGCCGCCTCGATTGAACGCTCGTCGGCAAATAGCGCCACCTGCGTCTTGATCCCGGTATCCAGTACGCTGACCAGTAGCGTGAAGGCGTGTACCTTCTTTTCCTTCAGCGCTGCATAGTGTCCCAGCAAAGAGGCAGTGGTGATGCCGCCCGAGCAAGCACCGAGCATGCTCAGGTCCTTGCTACCGGTGATTTCCAGAACGATGTCGATAGCTTCTTTGAGAGCCTCGATGTAGGTCGACAGCCCCCATTCGCGTTGCGCCTTGGTCGGGTTACGCCAGCTCACCACAAAGGTTTGCATGTGATTTGCCGTGAGATATCGGGCCAGACTCTTCTCCGGCGACAGATCGAATACGTAGAACTTGTTGATCTGTGGTGGGACAACCAGAACCGGGCGCTCATACACTTCTTCGGTCAGGGGCTTGTATTGAATCAGCTCCAGGACTTCGTTGCGAAAGACCACCGAACCCTTGGTGATAGCGAGGTTCTTGCCAACTTCAAAGGCGTTCATGTTGACCTGGCTGGGCATGCCGCCGTTGTTGGCGATGTCCTGGGCCATATGGGTCAGCCCGTCCAGAATGCTTTTGCCACCGGTCTCGAAAAAACGCTTCACTGCCGCCGGGTTAAGGGCCGTATTGGTCGGCGCCATGGCTTCGGTGAGCAGGGAAATGACGAATTGGGCTCGTGCAACGTCCTGCTCGGGCAAATTGGAAGAAGATATCCACTCGTTCAGCTCGGTGCGCCAGGCAAGGTAGCTCTGCATATAGCGGCGATACAGCGGATTCTGACTCCAGGTCGGGTCGAGAAAACGCTTGTCTTCCGCGCTGGGGGTGATTTCGGAGCGACCGATCATCACTTTGGTGACTGCTACGGACAGTTTGCCTATATGCCGAAGGCTGTGTACCGGTTGCTTGATCGTTTGCCGCATTACCTGCCTGGCGGTGCTGATAATGTCGCGTGTCGGCGCGCCAATTACCGGGTTGGGTCCGAGAATACTCTCGCTGGCTCTCTTTCCGAGCTCTTCATTCTTGTTCTGGGCCATCGGGTAAAGCTCCGTAGTAGCAGTTTCAGCCTTGGCTGAATGGTCAGGAATACGGCAGGGCGGCCAGATGAAACATAGTCAGGCCGCCAGAAAGTGTGTTCGCCTGAGACAAGTTAGCATGGCCTGACGTTGCTGTTAAAAGGATTTATGTGGCAATTCTGACCTGAATGCCAATGACTGGAGCCAACGGCGGGGGCTGGGCGCGGATTTTAGGGAGTGAAGCGGACTGTGCTGACGTGTGGATCGCGGGTAGCGCCTGCCTTGTGTAGCTGATCCAGATAGATCTGCCAGCGGCTTTCCTGGTTGACCGCTAGCTCATGCAGGTAGTCCCAGGTGTACAGACCGGTATCGTGTCCGTCGTCAAAAATAAGCTTCAATGCATAGCGGCCCGCCTGCTCGATTCCAGTCAAAGCGACATGCTGCTTACCGGTTTGTAATACCGGCTTGCCATGGCCGCGAACCTCAGCCGAGGGGGAATGCACCCGCAGGTATTCGGCAGGTAGCACGTACTCGTTGCCATCGGCGTAACCCAGACGCAGGCTGCGCGACGCTTTCTGGAGTCTGATGGTTGTGGGGATCGGTGTGGTCACGGGAGGTCCTGGTTGGCAAAAGTCAAAGCTAGAAGCTAGAAGCGCAGTATGCACGGCTTACTTCTAGCTTCTATCTCTTCGCTTGTTCTAGAGAATATAACGCGACAGGTCCTCGTTGACTGCCAGCTCACCCAGATGCTCATCTACGTAGGCCGCATCGATCACCATGGCTGCGCCGTCCTGGCTGGAAGCGAGGTCGCCGGCGCTGAAGGATATCTCTTCCAGCAATCGCTCGAGTACGGTGTGCAGGCGACGTGCGCCGATGTTTTCGGTTTTTTCGTTCACTTGCCATGCAATTTCTGCAAGCCGACTTATCGCGTCATCGGCAAATTCGATGGTCAGACCTTCGGTATTCATCAGCGCGCGATATTGTTCGGTCAGTGATGCGTCCGGTTCGGTCAGGATGCGCTCGAAGTCGCCCGGTGTCAGGGACTTGAGCTCTACCCGGATGGGGAGGCGACCCTGTAGCTCGGGGATCAGGTCCGATGGTTTGGTCAGGTGAAACGCGCCCGACGCGATAAACAGAATATGGTCGGTCTTGACCATGCCGAACTTGGTATTCACCGTGCAGCCTTCAATGAGTGGCAGCAGGTCACGCTGAACGCCTTCGCGTGAGACATCGGCACCGCTGCCGCTGTCCGCGCGCTTGCTGACTTTGTCGATCTCGTCGAGGAAGACAATGCCGTTCTGCTCGACCGCTTCGATGGCCTTGGATTTCAACTCGTCCTCATTGACCAGTTGAGCTGCTTCTTCGTCGCGAATCAGCTTGAACGCGTCCTTGACGGTCAGCTTGCGTGATTTGCGCTTGTCCTTGCCAAAGCTGGAGAACATGTTCTGCAGCTGGCTGGTCATCTCTTCCATGCCCGGCGGAGTCATGATTTCCACGCCGACCGGTGTGTCGGCTACCTCAATATCGATTTCCTTGTCATCCAGCTGACCTTCGCGCAGGCGCTTGCGGAAAAGCTGGCGCGTGCTGTTGTCTTCCCGTACCGGCTGGTCATTTGCGCCTTGGCGAGCAGGCGGCAGAAGCGCGTCGAGAATGCGTTCTTCGGCAGCATCTTCGGCACGATGTCCAACCTTGGCAATCTCCTGCACACGGAGCATCTTCAATGCCGCATCGACCAGGTCACGAATTATTGATTCGACGTCGCGGCCAACATAACCGACCTCGGTAAACTTGGTGGCTTCAACCTTGATGAAGGGTGCCTGCGCCAGTTTGGCCAGACGCCGGGCGATTTCTGTCTTGCCGACCCCGGTCGGGCCAATCATCAGGATGTTTTTGGGGGTCACTTCGTTACGCAGGGCATCGGGTAACTGCTGACGCCTCCAGCGGTTGCGCAGGGCGATGGCTACAGCGCGCTTGGCGTCCTGCTGGCCGATGATATGGCGGTCCAGTTCATGGACAATCTCACGTGGGGTCATGGACATGCTTGTGATTCCGGCCGCCTCAGGTATTGGCGTCCAGCTCCTCGATTGTCTGGTTATGGTTGGTATAGATGCAGATTTCACCCGCTATGTTCAAACTTGATTCGACGATTTCGCGGGCCGACAACTCGGTATGACGCAGCAGTGCGGTGGCGGCAGACTGTGCAAAGGGGCCGCCGGAGCCGATGGCGATCAGGCCCTCTTCGGGCTCAATCACATCGCCATTACCGGTGATGATCAGGGAAGCATCCTTGTTGGCTACCGCTAGAAGCGCTTCGAGTCTGCGCAATGCGCGGTCTGTGCGCCAATCTTTCGCCAATTCCACGGCAGCGCGCACCAGGTTGCCCTGGTGCTTTTCCAATTGGGCCTCAAAGCGCTCGAACAGGGTAAAAGCATCGGCAGTACCGCCGGCAAAGCCAGCGATGACCTGATCCTTGTACAACCGGCGTACTTTACGGGCGTTGCCCTTCATGACGGTATTGCCCAGGGAAACCTGGCCATCACCGCCGATCACGACCTTGCCGTGTCGACGAACTGAAACGATTGTAGTCACGCGCAACTCCTGGTTGGCTGGTCTGAATGAACCTGCAGGGCACGGCTCAACGTACCCCTTTCAACCTATCTTGGGGCACCCATGACTATTTCAAGCTGCAATTGGGGTTCTGAGCGTTGGAACAGCCCTGAACAGGGCTGTTATCAGGGCTTGGCGTCGCGTTGCTGTAACAGCAGGTTATCGAACCCGTTTCCGGTGAGGACCTGCTGTGCCTGGCTCAGCTTGGTGCGGTCGGTATAGGGGCCGACCTGCACGCGGTACCAGACGTCACCACTATCGAGCCGTGCGTCTTCAAGCCGGACATCGAGTCCAAGGAGCAGTATCTGAGCGCGAACCCGATCGGCCTCAGCCTGCTTGCGAAAGGAGCCAGCCTGCAGGAAAAAACGCGTACCGGTATCGACCGCTGTCTCGGATTTGCTCTGGGTGGTGTCTTCGGTTGCGGGAGGCTCTGGTGTTACGCCGCCCTGAGGCACTATGACCTCGGATTCGGGTAACAACGTATAAAAGTCATAACGTGGCTCCTCGCTCGCCTTGCTGCTCTGGCTTGGTGGTGGCGTGGGTGGCGTCTTGTCACGTTTGACGGTTTCGCGACCGGGCTCGAGCTGGAGCAAAAAGGCCACGAACAGACCGATGGCCAGTCCGCTGACGAGCCATAGCCAGCCTGGAACCGGGCGTCGAGGTGCGGGCTGCTGGCGGCTTGCGCCGCGTCTGGGGGCTTTGCGTGCTTTGGCCATACTACTTACATGCGCTCCAGGGTATCGATGCCGAGCAGGTTCAGTCCCTGCTGCAAGGTCCGGCCGGTCAGGGCTGCCAGCCGCAGGCGGCTGTCGCGGTGGGCGGGCTCCTCGGCAGCCAGAATCGGACACTGCTCGTAGAAGCTGGAGAACCGGCCGGCCAGTTCATAGAGATAGTGACAGAGTACATGAGGCGTACCCTCCCGAGCGACATAATCCAATGTCTGGGCGAACTGCGACAGGTGCGCTCCGAGTTCGACCTCGGCCGGTTCTACGAGTTGCATGGCGCCCAGATCGTCGACTTGCTCCATGCTGCGTTCAACTTTGCGAAATACGCTGGCAACGCGGGTATAGGCGTACATCAGGTACGGGGCAGTATTACCCTCAAAGCTGAGCATTTGCTCGAAGTTGAAGTTGTAGTCGCTGCTGCGGTGCTTGGAAAGGTCGGCGTATTTTACCGCGCCGATGCCTACGGCATGGCCAATCTGGCGTAGTTCGCTTTCGGCCAGCTCCGGATTCTTCTGCGCAACCAGCTGATGTGCCCTCTGCTCGGCTTCGTCGAGCAGATCCGTGAGCTTGATGGTGCCGCCGGAGCGGGTCTTGAAGGGTCTGCCGTCGGGCCCGTTCATGGTGCCAAAGCCCATGTGTTCGAGCTGCATGCTGTCCGGTACGAAGCCAGCCAGGCGGGCAACTGCAAAAACCTGCTGAAAATGCAGTGCCTGGCGTTGATCGACAAAATACAGCACACGATCAGCGCCGAGCTGGGTATGACGGAAACGCATGGCGGCCAGGTCGGACGTTGCGTACAGGTAGCCACCGCCAGCCTTCTGAATAATCACCGGTAGAGGGTTGCCCTCGGCATTTTTGAACTGCTCGAGAAATACACACTGGGCGCCCTGGCTTTCGGTCAGCAGGCCCGTTATACGCAGTTGCTCCACCACGCTGGCGAGTTGGTCGTTATAGGCGCTCTCGCCCCGCACATCGGTGGTGTTCAGACTGACGCCGAGACGCTCATATACCGCCTGACAGTGCCCCAGCGAGATACGGTTGAACTTCTCCCAAAGGGCCAGGCACTGAGGGTCGCCAGCCTGGAGCTGAACCACCCGCTCGCGGGCTCGATCGGCGAATTCGGGGCTCTCATCAAAGCGCTGCTTGGCCTGACGATAGAAGTTTTCCAGGTCAGCCAGCTCTGCCTCGGCGTCCACACTGTGCTCTTCCAGGTAGGCCAGTAGCATGCCGAACTGGGTACCCCAGTCGCCCACGTGGTTCTGGCGTACTACCTCATGGCCAAGGTATTCAAGTACCCGGGTTACAGCATCGCCGATGATGGTCGAGCGCAGGTGGCCGACGTGCATTTCCTTTGCCAGATTCGGTGAGGAGTAATCCACTACGACGCGCTGCGCGGGATGAGCAGCCGGTACGCCGAGGCGCTCATGCTGCAGGGCTTCATCCAGGCGGGCGGCAAGCCATTGCTTGCTCTGAAAGATATTGATGAAGCCGGGGCCAGCGATGCCCACGTCGGCTACGGCCTCGTGCTCGGGCATGGCCGCGACGATCTTTTCGGCCAGATCCCTGGGCTTCATCTTTGCCGGTTTGGCCAGGGTCATGGCCAGATTGCTGGCAAAGTCGCCATGTGCCTTGTCTCGCGCTATCTCGACCTGGATCGAAGGGATCACGTCGGCGGGCAGTACGCCTTCATCCTGAAGGCGATTGACGGCGCTGGCGAGCAACTGACTGATAAGGTTCTTCATATGCGATCGGGTATCCGGCGTCTGCCTGTGGAAAGCCGGCCATTATCCGCGTTCGACCGGGGATTGCCAAATCTGTGTTGGTCAGCCAGGCCCTGAGCCAGTCCTAGAACATGTCCAGCGGATCGACATCAATCGACCAGCGAACTTTACGGCCCAGACTATGACTCTCCAGCAGTATCAGCCAGTGATGTAACAATTGATGCAAGGCGGAACGATGGGGCGCCTGGACCAACAACTGTGCCCGGTACCGACCGGCGCGCCTTTCCATGGGTGATGCGACCGGGCCGAGCAGGTCGACCTTGTCCAGGGCCAGATCGACGCACAGTTGCTCGGCCAGTTCACAGGCCGATTCCAGGAACTCATTGGCGATGGCCGCATTATTGGCTTCGGCGCGCAGCAGGGCGATAAAGCTGCAGGGCGGTAAGCCGGCTTTCTCACGGCTGTCCAGCTCGTGCTGGGCAATGGTGGCATAGCCATGCTCGGTCAGGTCGATCAGCAACTGATGCTCGGCCATGTGGGTCTGAATCAATACCTGGCCGGGCTTCTCCGCACGCCCGGCGCGCCCCGCGACCTGGGTAATCATCTGGGCCATGCGCTCGGGGCCTCGGAAGTCCGAGGAAAACAGGCCGCCATCGGCATCCAGGATCGCGACCAGTGTGACGTCCGGAAAGTGGTGACCCTTGGCCAGCATCTGCGTGCCGACGAGCAGACAGGGCTGACCGGTCTGGATGCGCGCCAGCATGTCCTGCATGGCTTTCTTGCGGGCCATGCTTTCCCGATCAATGCGCAGTACCGGGAAGTCGGGGAAGCAGGTGGTCAGATGCTCTTCGGTACGCTCCGTGCCGGCGCCCAGGGAACGCAGTTCGGTGCTTTCGCACTTTGGGCATTGGCGGTCGATTGCACGCTGGCTGTCGCAGTGGTGACAATGCAGTCGCGCGGGTGATTGATGCACGGTCATACGTGCATCGCAGCGGGTACATTCAGCCATCCAGCCACAGTCGTGGCACATCAGCGTAGGCGCGAAACCACGACGATTGATGAAGACCAGCACCTGATTGCCCTTGCTCAGATGCTCACCAATGGCTTCGATCATCGGGCGGCACAGCCCAGCCTCCAGCTTGCGGCTACGGATATCGATGCACTGGAAACTGGGTGGTTTTGCATTGCCGGCGCGCTCGGTGAGGAGCAGGTGCTGGTAGCGTCCGCGCCTGACGTTAAACAGGCTTTCCAGTGAAGGCGTGGCAGATCCGAGAATGATCGGGGTCTTCTCCAGGTGCGCGCGATAAACCGCCAGATCACGAGCGTTGTAACGCAGCCCCTCCTGTTGTTTGAAAGACAGGTCGTGCTCCTCGTCGACAATGATCAGACCCGGTCTTGCGAGGGGCGTGAAAATTGCCGAGCGGGTGCCGATCACGATACCGGCCTCTCCGTCACGGGCTGCGACCCAGGCATCCAGCCTCTCGCGGTCGTTGAGACCTGAGTGCAGGATTACTACAGGCACACTGAAACGTCGCTGAAAACGTTCCAGGGTCTGTGGTGTGAGACCGATTTCGGGAATCAGCACCAGTACCTGGCGGCCTTCACCCAGGCAATGTTCTATGGCCTGCAGGTAAATCTCTGTCTTGCCGCTGCCGGTAACGCCGTCGAGAAGCCATGCGGTAAACCCTGATTGTGCTTTTATGGCGTCGAGCGCTGCGGCCTGCTGAGCGTTAGGGGACAGCCGCGATTCGCGCAGTAGGGGCAGTGGCTCGTTGGTGTGATGGTGCGACTGACTGATACGTTGAACCAGGCCCTTTTTCTCCAGCGCCTCCAGGGTGTCGCGACTCAGCCCCCACTGCGCGGTCAACGCGTGGGAGAGGCCATGGGGGTGCTTGGCCAGTATCTGAACGGCTTGTTTCTGTTTTGCGGCGCGGCTGATCGCCGGATGCTCGGGGTAGGCCCCGGAGAGCAATTGCCAGAGGCGATCCTGGCGTGCGATGGCAGGCTCGCCCTGGCGCAAGAGTGTCGGCAAGGCACAGCTCAAGGTGTCGCCCAGGCCATGCTGGTAGTAACTCGCGGTCCAGCAGCATAGTTGCCAGAGCGTTTCGGGTAGTAACGGCTCGAGATCGATCAGTTCTGCTGCACGCTTGAGGCGAGCGGGTGGTACTTCTGATGCGTCGCTCAGGGAGGCAATGACCCCCACCATCTGGCGCTGCCCGAAGGGCACGCGAACTCTCTGACCCGGACACAGGTCTTCGGGCCGCACCCCGCTGGGCGCGCGATAATCGAAGAGTCGTCGCAGTGGCGAGGGCAGCGCGACCTGCAGTATGGGTCCGGACACATTCGCTCCTTGGTTAGCCCGGCATGTTAGCATTGCCGGGTCATTCGCATGAGACTTGCGTTGGTGCCCGTTTCTGGTATTATCGCCGGCCTATTTTAAGGTCTCTGCGTATTGGCGCCGGAACCAGCAGTCAACCACAGTGCGGTGCCAGATCAGGTCGATCGGGTGGCGGCACAACCTACCGAGGAAATATCCATGAAAGCTGATTTGCATCCTACTTACCAGGAAATCGAAGCTACCTGCAGCTGCGGTAACGTGATCAAGACCCGTTCCACACTGAAAAGCGGTATTCACCTGGACGTCTGCTCCGAGTGCCATCCCTTCTACACCGGCAAGCAGAAGATCCTCGACACCGGCGGCCGGATCGAGCGCTTCAAGCAGCGTTTCGGCGCCGTTAGCTCCAAGTAACATCACCATGCCTGGCCGCTCGAAAGTGCTGGCTACACGGCAAGTGAACAAAAAGGCGCTCCTCTGGAGCGCCTTTTTTGTTGCCTGGCTGTTAGCCCCCGCCCTGCAGGCAGAGCCTTGCGCACCGATTGGCAGAGGAAGCGAGGTAAGCAGCCGCTTTGTTATAGATGGCGATACCCTCGAGCTGACTGATGGCCGTCGTGTGCGCCTGCTTGGCATCGATACCCCCGAGATCGGGCGACGGGGCGAGCCGTCCGAGCCCTTTGCCCAGGCCGCCAAAAAACGCCTTCAGCAGCTGGTCGGGGGGCGCGGATTGCGAATGTATTTGGGGGAGGAGCCGCGTGATCGTTACGGTCGAACTCTCGCCCATCTGCATACTGCAGATGGCAGCAATATAGAAGCGCAGTTGCTGGAGGAGGGTCTGGGCTTTGCACTGGTGGTTCCGCCCAATGACGCAATGGCCGATTGTCATGGATTGGCTGAGCGCAGAGCACGCCTGGAGAAGCTCGGGGTCTGGAGTCGCTCACCGATCACTCGCGCCTCAGCAGTGAAGGAGGGTGGCTTCACCATTGTCAGCGGACGGGTCAAATCGGTTTCCGAGGGCGGGGGCCATCTGTGGTTGGATCTGGATGGCCCCATTACGCTGCGCATTGGCCGGGACGAACGCAAGGCCTTTGCTGGTTCTCTCAAGGAGGGGGCTCCCCGCAGCTGGGTGGGACGTCAGGTTGAAGCCCGTGGCTGGATAGTCGACCGCCAGCGCAAGGGAAAATCGCCAACTGGCTTTAAAAGGTTCATGCTGCCCATACGCCATCCTTTTATGTTGGAGATTGACTGATGCGTTCGGTGTTCCTCAGTGTTTTGGCTTTTGCCTGTTTGGTTGTTCAGGGCTGCGCGGTCAATCCGGTCACCGGCAAGCAGGACTTTGTGATGATGTCCGAAAGCCAGGAGCTGGCGATGGGTCGTCAGGCCAATGCGCAAATCAGTCAGCAGATGCCGATGGTGGATAATCCTGCCCTGCAGGCCTATGTGCAGAAAATAGGTGAAGAGCTGGCGCGCAATAGCCATCGAAGCAATATCGAGTACCGTTTCCAGGTAGTAGATTCCGCCGACATCAACGCGTTCGCCTTGCCCGGCGGGTTTGTCTATATGAACCGCGGGCTGATGGCCTACATGAACTCCGAAGCTGAGTTGGGGGCGGTGCTAGGACACGAAATCGGTCACGTAACGGCCCGCCACGGTGTACGTCAACAGAGCATGGCCATGGGTTCAAATCTGCTTGGCCAATTAGTCACCATCGGTACCGGTATTCCTGCCGCGGGCGATCTCAGTAATATGCTGGGCAGCGCAATGGTCTCGGGCTACGGTCGGGACATGGAGCTTGAAGCTGACGGCCTGGGGGCCGAATATCTGGCTCGGTCAGGCTATCGACCGGACGCCGTGCTGGAGGTTATCGGGGTGCTCAAGGATCAGGACACCTTTGCCAGGCAGCAGGCCGAAGCGCTCGGTAAGAAGGTTGAAGGTTATCATGGGCTCTTTGCCAGTCACCCAACCCATGACCAGCGGTTGCAACAGGTGGTTGAGCAGGCGCGGGCCTTGACTACCGGCGCAAGCCAGCGCGTAGGCCGCGATGATTACCTCAAGGCAATCGAGGGGATGGTCTACGGTGATAGCGCGGCCCAGGGTGTTATACGTGACCAGCGGTTCTATCACGTACCTTTGAATATGCGACTTGATTATCCATCGGGCTGGACCATTATTAATCGTCCTGACGTTGTGCTTGGGCATACTCCCGACGAGAGCGCTTTTATTGCAATGACGCTTGAAACGGTAACCGCCGGATCAGACGTGCGCGAGCTCCTTCGCCAGCGGGCCGGGGGTAAGGCACGGCTCACTCAGGAACAGATGTTTTCGGGTTCAGGTTACAAGGGTGTCATGGCTATTCTGCCCGGCCAGAATCCCCGTCGGGTGGGTGCGATCCTGCGCAATGATCAGTTGTTTCTGTTTATCGGCGCGGTCCGCGGGCAGACTCGATTGGAAACCCACGATAGCGGGTTCGTCAGCGTCATTCGCAGCTTTGCGGGCTTGAGTGCATCGGACCGCAAAAAAGCCGCCCCTTTGCACATCCGGCTGGTCCGGGCGGGCAAAGGCGATACCTATGCGAGACTGGCACGCAACAGCCCTTTGGGAGATGACGCACAGGCGCGTCTGCGCCTGCTTAATGGTCATTGGCCTGACGGTGAGCCCGAGGCTGGTCAATGGCTCAAAGTTGTAAAATAATGTCCTTGACATTGATCCTGTGAATGATCTTGTTCGCGCAGGTCCTTTTCTGTATTCTCGTCGACCCGCATAAGCAACTTGACCGGAATATTGAACATGTCTGATTTGAGAACCGATGCACTCGACTATCATGCCAACCCACGTCCGGGCAAGCTGAGCGTCGAGCTGACAAAGCCTACCGCCACAGCCCGTGACCTCGCGCTTGCCTACAGCCCGGGTGTTGCAGAGCCGGTACGCGAAATCGCCAAGGACCCTCTCAATGCCTTCAAATACACCGGCAAGGGTAACCTGGTAGCTGTTATCTCCGATGGCACGGCCATCCTCGGCCTGGGTAATCTGGGACCGCTGGCCAGCAAGCCAGTAATGGAAGGCAAGGGCGTTTTGTTCAAGCGTTTCGCCGGTATCGACGTGTTCGATATCGAAGTCGAATCCGAAAGCCCTCAGGCTTTCATCGACACCGTACGCCGTATCTCCTGCACCTTTGGCGGTATCAATCTTGAGGATATCAAGGCGCCAGAGTGCTTTGAGATTGAGCGTGCGCTTGTTGAGCAGTGCAACATCCCGGTCTTCCATGATGACCAGCACGGCACCGCTATTGTGACCGCTGCAGCGATGATCAACGCGCTGGAGTTGGCCGACAAGAAGCTGGAAGATGCCAAGATTGTTTGCCTGGGCGCCGGCGCTGCGGCTATCGCGTGCATGAAGCTCCTGGTCAGCATGGGCTGCCGGGTCGAGAACATCTACATGCTCGACCGCAAGGGTGTGATCCACTCTGGCCGTGATGACCTGAACGAGTACAAGGCCATCTTCGCTACCGAGACTGAAAAGCGTACCCTGGCTGACGCCATGAAAGGCGCCGATGTGTTCGTTGGCCTGTCCGGTCCGAACCTGCTCAAGCCGGCCGAGTTGAAGCTGATGGCTGAAAACCCCATCGTCTTCGCCTGTTCCAACCCTGATCCGGAAATCGACCCCGAACTGGCCCACGCTTCACGTCCCGACGTGATCATGGCTACCGGTCGCTCTGATTATCCTAACCAGGTAAACAACGTACTGGGCTTCCCCTTCATCTTCCGTGGTGCTCTGGACGTACGCGCTACATGCATCAATGAAGAGATGAAGATTGCTGCCGTACATGCGATCCGCAAGCTGGCCAAAGAGCCTGTGCCTGAGTACGTTTCTGCTGCCTACGGCGGGATCGCACTCGAGTTCGGTCGTGAGTACATCATTCCCAAGCCGATGGATGTGCGCCTGATCGAGGAAGTGCCTGCTGCTGTTGCCCAGGCCGCTATCGATTCGGGTGTTGCCACTCTGCCTTATCCGGCTCACTACCCGCTCAAGTCGGTAGAAGACTGCAAGTAACGAGTCTGGATACGAAAAAACCCGCTTAGGCGGGTTTTTTTGTGTCATGCGGAAGCTGCAGGCGCCTCGAGGGTCAGTACGACCGCGTCTTGCCGCGGGGTCAGATCTGCAATCAGCAGGCAGCCTGCTGGTCGATCAAGGCTTTGTAGCAGCGCATTAGCGACTTCCGGTTCCAACGATTGACGGAAACAACGTGCCATGGCGCGTGCTCCATAGCGTCGGTCGAAGCCTCGTTCGCCCAACCAGTTCTTCAGTGCAGGCTTGGCGACAAGTTGTACCTGGTGTCGGGCGAGTCGATTGTTCAGTCGCTCTAGTGCAAGCTCCACCAGCACAAGCACCTGATCATCATCCAGACGTTGATATATCAGCTGCTGGTCAATCCGATTGAGAAACTCAGGGGCGAAGGCCTTTTCCAGGGCCAGCCTGTGCTGCTTTTGCTCCTGGCGAGTCCGCCAGGCTTCTGGTAGCCAGCGACGCCAGCCCCTTTGCTGGCGCTGCTGCCAGCTCCAGATTGCTTGTGCGCCAACATTACTGGTCATGAAAATCAGACTGTTGCGGAAATTCAAAGTGGTGGTGCCGGAGCTGAGTCGCAATTCACCGTTGTCAAAAATGTTCATCAATGCGCGGGTCACAGGTTCGCTGGCTTTTTCCAGCTCGTCGAACAGCACGATGCCCGGCTTGCCAAAACTGCCCTCAATCGCCTCGCGGTCAAACAGCGTATTGCCTTCCTTGCTGCCGACATAACCAGGCGGTGCGCCAGTCAGTGATGCGGCGTAATGTTCCTGGGCCAGAGTATTCATATCAATCCGGCACAACGCATCAGCTCTGCCATGAATGGCCTCTGCAAGCAGCCGCACTGTTTCGGTCTTGCCCACACCAGTTGGCCCCATGAGCAGCATGACGGCCAGCGGCTTGCGTGGATCGCCCAGCTCAGCTTTGATCAGGGCCAGGCTTGCAGCTATCGCATCCAGGGCAGCATCCTGCCCTGTAATGCGTGAGCGTAGTTGCTGCATGACGGTGTCAAGATTGAACTGGAATCGCGACTGACGCACGGAGGGCGTGGTGCCCCCCGTGCGCTGGTTGTGCTCAAGCACCTCATTGATAAAGGGCATTACCGGCTCCCCTCGTCAATATCATGCTCCGGCTTCCTTGTCCTTGCCGGGATGCGGCAGCTCACCTACGGGGCAGTCCTTGACGCCTATGGTACTGCGAGTCATTTTCTCCACATCGTCGCGGGCCTTCTCTGCGTCCAGAACCCAGGTGCGATAGAAGTCGAACGGGCAGTCAGCGACACCGCGGTCGCCGTCCCCGGAGTTGTACATCCCGGTATAGCCCCGGTGCAGTAGCTTGAACAGATGATTCTGTGACTGGTCATTGGCACGCGCATCGCGGATCTGCGATACCGAGAGCTGGGCGTACTGGATACCCATATCCTCTTCGCCACATTCGCCCAGCGTACGACCGTCGAAGCCGATAATCGCCGAGTGGCCGAAATAGGAGTACACCCCGTCAAAGCCGCTGGCGTTGGCTACCGCCACATAGCAGTTGTTGGCCCAGGCCATGGACTTGGACATCATCACCTGTTGTTCCTTGGCCGGGTACATATAGCCCTGACAACGGACGATCAGCTCGGCGCCTTTCATCGCACAGTCTCGCCAGATTTCCGGATAATTGCCGTCGTCGCAGATGATCAGGCTGATTTTCATGCCCTTGGGGCCTTCCGATACATAGGTCCGGTCACCGGGATACCAGCCTTCGATCGGACACCAGGGAATACACTTGCGGTATTTCTGGACGATCTCGCCCTGATCATTGATCAGTACCAATGTGTTATAGGGCGCTTTATGCGGGTGTTCCTCGTGCCGCTCGCCTGTCAGGGAGAATATCCCCCAGGTTTTAGCCTGCTTGCAGGCTTCACTGAAAATGCGTGTTTCGTCTCCTGGAATAGTCGCCGCGGTGGCCATCATTTCGTCGTTGTCGTACATGATCCCCATGGTGCTGTATTCGGGGAATACCACCAGATCCATACCCGGCAGGCCTTTTTTCATGCCGACGACCATATCCGCGATGTTGCGTGCGTTGGCCAGCACCTCTTCGCGAGTATGCAGCCTGGGCATCTTGTAATTGACGACCGCGACGCCCACGGTATCGGGACTGCTTGAAATATCTCCATGACGCATTGGTTAATCCTCCGCTTGCTTGGTTTGGGACGGTCAGTTGAGGTCTATGCCCAGCTTGCTGACGCGATAGCGCAGTTGTCTGAGTGTCAGGTTGAGTCGTCTGGCGGCCTCAGATTGGTTGTTGTTGGTGTCCACCAGGGTGGCGCGGATCTGCGCGGCTTCATCCTGGTTAACCCAGTTATAGGAGCGTCCGTAAGGCCGTTGGCCGGGCCCGCTTGGTTGATATGCAGGTGTTTCCGGTACACCGGGAAGGCTCGGCTTCTCGGTGATAGCGTGTTCGGGAAGGTTGATAGCGCTTTCCGATGAAAGACTGTGTTTGAGCTTTGCGCCGCTGAGAGAATCCTGGTCGCTGGTCAGGGCTGTGCGCTCGAGAACGTTCTGCAGCTGGCGGATGTTGCCTGGCCAGTCAAAACGTTCAAGCACCTCGAATGCATCCGCTTCAAGGCTCCAGTTGCGCTCGTAGTGGTGATTGAGCTCGTTGAGAAAATGCAGTGCCAACTGTCGGATGTCTTCCTGGCGTTCGCGCAGGGGAGGTAGTTGCACGGGTACGACATGCAGTCGATAGAACAGATCCAGGCGGAACCGCCCCTGATTGACCGACTCCTGTAGATTGACGTGTGTCGCAGTTATCACTCTAAAGTCCACTGAAACAGCACTGTCGCTGCCGACAGGGTCCACCTTTTTTTCCTGTAGTACACGCAGCAGCTTGGCTTGCAGAGCCAGGGGCATGTCACCTATTTCGTCCAGAAACAGAGTGCCACCGTCTGCCTGGACAATCTTGCCCTGCTTGTTCTGGGAGGCTCCGGTAAAGGCGCCTTTGGCATGGCCAAACAGCTCGGATTCGAGCAGGTCCGCGGGTATGGCGGCGCAATTGATGCAGATGAAAGGTTTCTCGCGCCGGTCGCTTTGCTGGTGCGTCATCCGGGCGAACTTTTCCTTGCCGGTGCCGGACTCGCCGAGCAGCATCACCGGCGCATCGCTGCGGGCAACCTGAATGGTGGAGCGCACGGCATCCATGAGTGCTGGACTGGTGCCCAGAATTCCGTGGGCCAGGCTCTGCTTGAGCATCGCTTCAATCGCGATGCTGTGACGTAGATGCTGGTTTTCCTTTACCAGGTGCGCTGTCTGATCCACCACAAACTGATGGATGCGCAATACCTGGCCGACCATGGAGGCAGCGATACGCATCAAGCTTATGTCACCATCAAAGGGCCTTTCATGCAGACCCTCGCGCTGTACCGAGAGCACACCGATCGGCCTGCCTGATTCCAGGATAGGCACAGCGATAAAAGTCATGCGTCCGCCGGTATGGTTCGACAGTTCCGCCATCCGATAAATGAACAGCGGCTCTTTGTTAACGTCAGGTACCAGGCCAATAGAGCCAGTGCGCATGACGTAGCCGGTCACACCCTGATTGATATTCAGGGTAAAGCGGCCGGCCTTGAGATCTTCTGGCGATAATCCGTAGGAATAGCGCACTTCAATGGTGTTGTTAGACGCTACAGGCAGACTGACTCTGCCGCAGTTGAGGCCATATAGCTGCGAAAGCAGCCGTAGAATCCCCTGTATGGTGCGCGGGGCATCCAGTGGCTTTTCCAACAGCTTGGCCATTTCCAGAATCACGACCAGTTCACGCTTCATCTGCTGGGATATCCCATCGGACATGGTTGTCACGGAATGCAGGCTCCTTGGGTAGGGGATGAACTGGCCCCCCGTGGCCTGCGTCTTGGGCGTGCACCGGCTAGGTTGCTAGCTCAGTGACTGATCATCCACGGACGTCGCGGACCACTTTGTTGCTTCAGGGGCGGTGGCTGCCCTTCAGCGCGTGGCTGATGGGTGCATTTACCTGAACTGCAACAACTGTGCCCGTGTCCATGGCTGACCTTTGGTTGATGGGCGCTACGTTCATTGGTTTCATGGGCGGTGCGTTGTTGACGACTGAGTACCTGCAGACGTGGCGCGCTGATCAGGCGCTGCATGGTCTGCCCGCAGGCAGGGCAGTCGCGGGGCAGGTTGCGTTCTGCGCTGGGTAGCAAGGCTTCAAAAGCCCCGCATTGGGGACAGTCGAAATCGTATAGGGGCATGGTGTGCTCTCTAACTGTGCGCTCTAGGGTGTGGTCGTCGCACCAAAATGAAGCGCGACGACCTGTCCGGATCACTTATTCCATTTGGACGTTGGTACTTCCGGGCTATTGACCGAGATCGTCGGGCCGTCTGCGTTCGGCATGATGTCGAAGTCGAATATCTCGGTGGGAATCCACAGAGTGGCGCATACGTTGGGAACATCGACGATGCCGCTGATGTGTCCCTGCACCGGCGCGGTACCAAGTAATGAGTAGGCCTGGGCACCACTGAAACCGAATTTCTTCATGTATTCGATGGCGTTCAGGCAGGCCTGACGGTAAGCCACATGGGCATCCAGGTAATGCTGCTTGCCATTCTCATCGACAGAAATGCCCTCGAAGATCAGGTGCTTCTTGTAGCTGGGGGCCATGTCGCTGGGCTGGAATATGGGGTTCTTCACGCCGTACTTTTTGACCCCATCCTTGATCAGGTTGACCCGGATGTGGATCCAGCCGGCCATTTCAATGGCGCCGCAGAAAGTGATCTCGCCGTCACCCTGGGAAAAGTGCAGGTCGCCCATCGACAGCCCGCCGCCCTTGACGTAGACCGGGAAGAACACCCGTGAGCCTTTGGTCAGGTCCTTGATGTCGCAGTTGCCGCCGTGTTCGCGGGGTGGCACGGTGCGGGCGCCTTCATTGGCAATCTTTGCTGCTACGTCACCGGTGGCTCGTCCGGTATGGGCGGTCGGCGCGTAGGGCGGGTTTGCCAGTCCGGGTACACGATCAGGGTCGGTATCGATCAGTGCCTGTTCGCGCTTGTTCCACTCATCGAGCAGCTCCTGCGAAGGCAGGCAGCCAATCAGGCCTGGGTGCATCAAACCAATGAATTCCACGCCGGGAATATGCCGAGACTTGGTGTAGATGCCGTTGAAGTCCCAAATGGTCTTGCGGGCTTCCGGGAAGTGTTCGGTCAGGAAGCCGCCGCCGTTCTCCTTGGCAAATACGCCGTTGAAACCCCACATCTGGTCGGCGAAGGCACCCAGGTCGAGAATATCCACAACCATCAGGTCACCGGGTTCCGCACCTTCTACTGCTACCGGGCCACTTAGGTAGTGCACCTTGCTCAGGTCCACATCGCGCACGTCATCAGCACTGTCGTCGTTGGCGATCTGTCCGCCGGTCCAGTCCATGCACTCGATGATGAAGTCATCGCCAGGCTTGACCGTCGCTACCATCGGCACATCGGGGTGCCAACGGTTATGAATGATGTCGTGTTCCTTGGGGCTCTTGCTCAGATCGATTTTGATCAATGTCTCAGCCATGACTGTGAATCCTCTATGTGGGTGATAGCAATCGCGGCCAGATCCTGGCCAGTCATGATCCCAGAGCAGATGACGTGCCAGCTTTGTCATTAAAAGGAAAAGTCGTTTGTAATCATAAAGATAGAAATCAATAGTCAATTAATGTCAGATCTTGATGATTCGATGTCATGACAATGTCACCGCTTGAATGTGGACATTGTCATGACAATGTCAGATTGCGCCATCTGGGAGACGGCTATGTCAGACCGTGTGCTTTGCTCAGCCATATCCAGGTGGTGCACGCAGGTCATTGATATTTGGCGGTTTAAACGTATTGGCTGATATTTTTATCAAGGATTTCGGAATGCTGGCACAAGGGTTGCTCAGGGTGTGTTGACAGGTAGACAAACCGTTAAACGGATTTGCTTGCCGGTTTTACCCACATCTAGGAGATCCACCCATGCAAGATTCGATACGCAAGATGCCCGCCTGGAAGCGCCATGTGCTGGCGTTGGCGCTGGGCACCGGCTTGGGCGTGACCGGCGTTGCCAATGCAGCCGATTACCCGACCGATAAGGTTAATACCACAGGCCTCGCGGTTACCGATGACACAGTTCAGGTCGGTATCCTGCATTCCATTACCGGCACCATGGCTATCAGTGAAACAGGTTCGGTAGAAGCTGAAATACTCGCCATTGAGCAGATCAACGCGATGGGCGGTGTACTCGGCCGTCAGATCGAGATTATTCAGGAAGACGGCGCCAGTGATTGGCCCACCTTTGCCGAGAAGTCACGCAAGCTTCTTACCCAGGACAAGGTTGCTGCCGTGTTTGGCTGCTGGACCTCGGCCTCACGCAAGGCGGTTCTGCCAGTCTTCGAAAAGGAAAACGGGATGCTTTATTACCCGACTTTCTACGAAGGGCTTGAGCAGTCCAAGAACGTTATCTACACAGGCCAGGAAGCAACTCAACAGATCCTCGCCGGCCTGGACTGGATAGCCGAAGAGAAAAGTGCCAAGACGTTCTACCTGGTTGGTTCTGACTATATCTGGCCACGTACTTCCAACAAGATTGCCCGCAAGCACATTGAGAATGTCCTGGGTGGCACGGTTGTTGGCGAAGAGTACTACCCGCTGGGCAATACCAACTTCGGTTCGCTGATCAACAAGATCCGTCTGAAAAAGCCTGACGTGGTGTATTCAAGCATTGTCGGTGGCTCCAACGTTGCCTGGTGGAAGCAGTTGAATGCCGCAGGTATTACGGCTGATCGCCAAACCATCATGACCATTTCCGTTACCGAGGACGAAGTGCTGGGTATTGGCGGTGAGAACATGAAGGGTTTCTATTCCTCCATGAAGTACTTCCAGTCCCTGGAAAACGACAACAACTCCGAGTTCGTCAAGGCGTTCAAGGCTCGCTGGGGTGAAGACAGCGTCATCGGTGACGTGACTCAGGCAGCTTATCTCGGCCCCTGGTTGTGGAAAGCAGCAGTTGAAAAGGCTGGAAGCTTTGATGTCGACAATGTCAGTGCCGCCTCTCCGGGCATCGAACTGACTACTGCGCCTGAAGGCTACGTCAAGATTCATGCAAACAATCACCTCTGGAGCAAGCTGCGCGTTGGTCAGTGGCAGGAAGACGGCCAGGCCAAGGTAGTTTACGAGTCAGACCTGATCGAGCCTAACCCCTTCCCCGAAGGTTATCAGTAAGCCCCTGGCTTAAGCGTAGATCAACACCGGTGCGGTCATTGTTGACCGCATCGTACTGAGTCAAGGAGAACGATCATGGGCGGTTATTCCTCGCAGGAACTCACGGCCATCTTTGTCATGCAGGGGTTCAGTGGGCTCAGCCTGTTCTGCGTATTCCTGTTGATGGCATTGGGGCTGGCGATCATCTTTGGACAGATGGGCGTCATCAACATGGCCCACGGCGAGTTTCTCACCCTGGGCGCCTACATTACCTGGATGGTATCCGTTCTCGGCACCGAGATATGGCCGTGGATGGCGCATATCTATTTCCCGATAGCGATACTTGCAGCATTCACCGGGACGTTTATTCTCGGTTATTTTGTCGAACGATTAATGATCAGGCGCCTTTACAAGCGCCCCCTGGATACCTTGCTGGCGACCTGGGGGTTGGGTCTCATCATGCAGCAGGCCTTCCGCTCCGGCTTTGGCCCGCGCGAAGTCAGCGTCAATCTGCCCCCGTGGCTAATGGGATCGTGGAGACCAACAGACATCATCGATATTCCGGTCAACGGGATGTTCGTGATGGTCATTACCTTTTTCATCACCCTTGGCGTAGCACTGCTGCTGTACAAGTCGCGCTGGGGAATAAAAGTTCGAGCGACTACCCAGAATCGGCCTATGGCCAATGCGGCAGGGATCAACACGCAACGGGTTGATCGATTCACCTTCGCCCTGGGTTGCGGTATTGCCGGTGTCGCCGGAGCTGCCTTTACAACCATCGCCTCCACAGGTCCTACCACGGGTTCGCTGTATATCGTGGATACCTTCCTGGTCGTGGTTTTTGGTGGCGCAGCCAGCATTCTCGGCACCGTGGTATCGGCGTTCGGTATTGCCCAGGCGCAGTCGATAATGGAGTTTTTCCTTAGCGGTTCCATGGCCAAGGTGATCACCCTTACGGTGGTAGTCGGCATTCTGATGGTTCGTCCCCAGGGACTCTTTGCAAGCAAGGTGCGCCGTTGATCGGCGTTCCTGCTGGAGGTTATTGATATGGATAGATGGATAGCGGCTTTCGGGGGGCGGCAACGACTGTTGCAATTGCTGGCGCTGTCAGTCCTGCTTCTGGTTATCCTGCCACTGACGCTGGATATATTCAGACTCAACCTGTTGGGCAAGTACCTGACCTACGCGTTCGTCGCTGTCGGTCTGGTGCTCTGTTGGGGATATGGGGGCATTCTCAGTTTGGGCCAGGGGGTCTTCTTTGGCGTTGGTGGTTATTGCATGGCGATGTTCTTGAAGTTGGAATCGTCTGCTCCGGAATTCACCTCGATTCAGAGTACCCCGGGCATTCCTGACTTCATGGACTGGAACCAGATCACCGAACTGCCAATGATGTGGGTACCGTTTCACAGTCTTACGCTGACCATCATCCTTATGCTGACGGTGCCAGCTCTGATTGCCTTCTTCATTGGCTTTGCCATGTTCAAGCGCCGGGTAGGCGGGGTGTATTTCGCAATCATTACGCAGGCCATTGCCTCCATCGCGACCATTCTTATCGTCGGGCAGCAGGGTTATACCGGTGGTATCAATGGTATTACCGACCTGAGAACACTGTTGGGCTGGGATATTCGTTCCGATAGCGCACGCTATATTCTGTACTTTGTTTGCTGCGTCGCGCTGATCATTTGTCTGTTGATCGGTCAGTTCGTGTTGGAGAGTCGCTTTGGCAAACTGTTGATAGCCATGCGCGATCAGGAAGACCGCGTGCGCTTTTCGGGATACGACGTTGCCAACATCAAGATCTTTGTCTTCGCCCTGGCAGCGGTATTTTCGGCCATCGGCGGTGCGATGTTTGCCTTGCAAGTGGGCTTCATGTCGCCTTCCTTTGTGGGCACAGTGGCATCAATCGAAATGGTCATCTTCTGCGCCGTGGGCGGCAGGCTGTCGCTGATTGGTGCCGTGTATGGAGCACTGCTGGTCAACCTGGCCAAGACAATGCTCTCAGAAACCTTTCCGCAACTCTGGATCGTTTTCATGGGTGCGTTGTTCATCGGCGTAGTTCTGCTGTTCCCCCAGGGTCTGGCCGGTATCTACAACGACTACATAAAGCCACCCCTCTCGGGGCTATTGGGTCGCTCTCGCAAAAAGGAAAGTGAGCCGGACGCTGGTCAGGAGGCACAATCATGAGTTCACCGATATTGCTTGCGATTGAAGATTTGACTGTCTCCTTTGATGGGTTCAAGGCGGTTGATGGGCTCAATCTTTATGTGGAGCGCAACGAGGTGCGAGTAGTCATCGGGCCTAACGGTGCGGGCAAGACAACCTTGCTGGATCTGATCTGCGGCAAGACGCGCGCTTCCTCAGGTTCAATCATGTTCAAGAACACCGAACTGACCAAGCTTGCAGAGAATCAGATCGTCAAGGCGGGTGTGGGTAGAAAGTTCCAGACGCCTTCGATCTACGAGAATCTCACCGTGCGCGAGAATCTGCAGCTGTCCTACCCTGGCGGGCGCACTGTATTTGGCAGTCTGTTCTTCAAGACAACCGAGCATGTCACCCAGAGAGTCAGTGAAGTGGCTGCTGATATTTTCCTCGAAGAGCGGCTGGACGTCAGTGCTGGTCTATTGAGTCATGGTCAGAAGCAATGGCTGGAAATCGGGATGCTGCTTATTCAGGATCCTGAGTTGCTGATGCTGGATGAGCCCGTGGCAGGCATGAGTGTCCCGGAGCGTGAAGCGACAGCTGATCTGCTACGGCGTATCAGCGCCAATCGTTCAGTGATCGTGATTGAGCACGATATGGATTTCGTTAAGGACATCGCCAACAAGGTCACCGTATTGCACCAGGGCAAGCTGCTCGCCGAGGGCAAGATGGACGATGTTCAGAAAAACGAAAAAGTTATCGAGGTCTACCTGGGCCATTAAATAGAAGGAATCGGACATGCTGGCTGTTCGCGATTTGTACGTAAGTTACGGAATGAGCGAGGTCATCCATGGTATTTCGCTGGATGTCGGAGCCAATGAAACCGTAGCAGTCATGGGGCGCAACGGGATGGGCAAGACCACGTTGTTTAAATCCCTTATCGGGATGCAGCCCAGTAGCAGTGGAAGCATCACCTTTAACGGCAAGGAGTTGAGTAAGGCGCAGTCCTACCAACGTGTAGCCAACGGTATTGCCTACGTACCACAGGGCCGTATGGTTTTTCCTACCCTCACGGTGGAGGAAAATATCATGGCGGGTCTTGAGGCGTCAGGGCGCAAGAAAGTGCCGGGCGACATCTACGAGCTTTTTCCGGTGCTACTGGAGATGCGTCGCCGCAAGGCGGGTAACTTGTCTGGGGGGCAGCAGCAACAGTTGGCCATCGGTCGCGCGTTGGCTGCGGACCCGAAGATCCTTTTGCTTGATGAGCCTACCGAGGGTATTCAGCCATCAATCATCAAGCAGCTGGCCAGCACGCTCAACGATATCAAGCATGCGCGCAAGATCAGTATTGTGGTTTCCGAGCAGGTCCTGAGCTTTGCACTGGCAGTAGCTGACCGGATGCTGGTAATCGACAAGGGCAACATCGTACATGAGGCAAGTGGTAGCGAGATTGATCGCGAACACATCAGCCGTTACCTCTCCGTGTGACCAATGTGGTCGTACCCTCCGCCCGTGAAGACGGGCGGAGGGTTTTTTTATGCCTCGCAAACGCAAAGAAGCCTTGACGGCAAAATCCCAGCCCCTATAATGCGCGTCTGCCCAG